>Ga0123342_1000056_pt1 | contig 115444 bp, 49 predicted proteins | sample Turbeawhitnodule_FD_89960 | JGI IMG/M metagenome (GOLD analysis project Ga0123342, IMG submission 89960) | Root nodule microbial communities of legume samples collected from Mexico - Turtle bean Mexico white nodule | ecosystem: Host-associated > Plants > Roots > Nodule | place: Mexico: Nepantla... | reverse complement strand
CTTTCTCTTCATATTTGGGAGGATCCGAAAATCACCCATGTTTCCACTCAATCTCACCCTCACCTTCACTCTCTCACGGAACCAAACGGGGGTGGCACTCTTAAATCCGTCTGCGCTACAGTGTCACCCCTTGATCCAAACAGGCACTAAGAGTCATCCAGAAATTAAAATTCTTGATATTTCAGTTTTTGTAGTAATTAAAAATATTAATCTTACACAAATCTTTAATTCACTTTAAATTTACAAAAAAAAATAAAATCTCTTTAATATTAATTAATTGTATATTAATATTAATTTTTTTAATAGCATATGATACCAAAGATCAAGTATTAGTTACCTGAATTGTGTCACGCCAGCTGGCAGCTTTTGATTGGAAGAGATCCACGTTGGAAAGGTATGATACCTTCCCCACCTCCCTACGATACACCGGCACCCTGGCCTCCGCCGGCTGCTCGTGGAACGCCTTCACCGCCGCCAGAGTTCGCCGGAGTACCTGCACCGGGACACCGTGGTTGATCACCTGGAAGAACCCCACCGTGCTCGCCGCCTGCCGAACCTGCTCCACCACGGCGGCGCGCGATCCCTGCACGGCGGCCAGGTCCACCGTGGGAATCTCCGGCGCTGATTCGGATTCGGACCCGCGCTTTAGCTCCGCTAAGGTTTCGGGCGGGTGAACGAAGATAGGGGGGACAGCCTTGATTCCCGAATCGACCAAACCTTTGACTCCGACCCTGGTTTCGTCGAACTCCTTCAGCGCTTTCGCGCGGTCGTACGGCGCGGCGGCGCTGACCGCGGTGACCACCGGCGATGACATTGGGAAGAAGCGAGAATAGGAATCGTTGTTTGTGTGTAGAAAGTTCAAATTCAGTGTAAAGTGAATTTAAAACTATAAACTTGAAAAGAAAAAAGGGAAAAGAAAAGTGTAATTTTCGATTTTCTCATTTGTTAAATTTCGTGATAATGGTCTTAAAAACTATGTTTTATTAACTAACAGTGTAATAAAATTTCTGTTCATAATTTGGAGAAACAATATCAAATACCAATCATGTCATACAAATTAAATAACAGACTAAATAAATAAAAATACAAAATATTTTAAATACTCATTAAAACAAAAAAAATTAAAGAATATTTTAATTAAAAATATACAAATTTATAAAGTAGTAAAACCTTAGTTAAACTTGTATTATATTACGAAATTAAGATTAGAAAATAAGAAATAAGGATAAAATTCTTCAAAACGTTCAAAAATAATAAATAAACAAATCGTGAAAGAAAAGAACACGCAACTTTTTGTGTCTTGTTTTGCATTGACGTGGCAGGCTCTGAGCCAAGAGTTGAAACCGGAAGTTCCCACACGTTACGCCGGAGTGAGGCCTGATCTTTCTCTATAAAACAAATAATTAAAATATAGTTTAAATTCATATTTTTTATTTTTTTTAATTTCGTCAATATATTATTTATTTCTACTTCTTACGAAAAAATAATTAAAAATTTAATTTTCAAATTCAATCAAATTTGTTATACTGCGCAAATATTTTTAAAATAACTTAAAAGCATGAAATTAAATATGTTTTTGTTAGGGAGGTGAGACTTAAAAAACTATTGAAAACTTCGTTTTCTCCCTTCCTTCGGGTAAGTTGCTAAAGTTTCACTGTAATCCTTCTCTTCTATTTGTTCGGCTCTCGGTCTCTCAGTCTCGGGTGAATGTCAAATGGGATACCTGCAGAAAACACTTTGACGCTCAAGTCAGTAAAAAGGGTATTCGACACTCGGGTGTGTACAGTAATAATGACGTGCCTTTCTTCTTGGAATGTGCGTTATTTATATTATTTTAGTGGTCTTACCTCAAAAGGGTATTCGACACTCGGATGTGTAGAGTAATAATGACGTACATTTATTCTTGAAATGTGTGTTATTTATATTATTTCAATGTGCTTACCTTATTGGGTCTGATTACTGGAATGGATCACACTTTACGATTATATTACCCAATTCTTAATGATAGTTTAGCTTCATTGGTCTTGATTTGAGCATTAATGGATTCTGTGTGTCGGTCGGCCTAGCCGTCCGTGGGGTCTCGATCAGTGTTAGGGAGACCGAGTCATGACAGTGTCCGGTTGGTCCATGCCAGTACAAAATATTTATAAATTAAAGAAATTTATATACAAGCTAAAAAAATTTATCATTTTTAAATAAGTTATATGAATTTTTTTTGTCAAATAAGTTATGGATAAAATAGTTTTTTATAATAAAATTACTTTTTTTTTAACTATTCTGTTTTTAAAAATAAGTTTTAACTCTTTATCCTTTAATATGTTAGATTTTTTTAAAAATAAGATGGTAATTATATTTCTCACGAGTTTTTTTCTATAGAAGGTAAAAAATTAAGTTCGTTTGTAATGTTGTGAGGGTTGTTGGTACGATGAATTTTTATATATAACATGAGTACATAATATCTAATCACTATGTCATGTGTTTAAATTAATAATTCAATAATATATTAATATTAGGCTAGTATTATTCAGAAAATAAATACCTAAGTTATTATTTATTTATTTTATAAGAATCAAAACAATAAAAATATAAGGAATACAAATATATTAATTACTTAAAACTTCGTTTTCAAATGCCGCATTTCATTAAGTTTTATATATACTGAACTTTGACACCCTTTTAGAAAAAAAAAACAAAAAAACAAATTACAATAACAACAATAATAGAGATGAGTAAGGACTAATGAATAATTAGACGTTTTTTATCTTTTGACATGATACATAAAATATATCTTAGTAAGACTATAATTGAATTTGTTGAAAATTAATATAGATTAATTAACCTTACTAATATTTAATTTTTTTTCATCTTTTTAAGTAGGAGATGACATTCTACTTTAATAATTTTATTTGGTCGAAACAACATCAATTACTTAATTAAGAAAATAAATTTTTCTTTCGAGACTCTCTTCAACACCTTCTATTCTTGGAAGGATTTGTCCTCCTCAAATTTTGGGTGAGTATACTAACTCGAGTCAATAGTATTCCAATAAAAAAACAAATCCTTAAAAAATATAATAATATTATTTTACTTCGAGTAGATTTGAATACAAAACTAGAGGGAAAGTATCAACTTAACAACTTAGGCAAATGATCCTTATTGAAATATAGGGATGGTAGTTTCGTCTTATTTCCTTACAAACAAGAAAAGACCTATAGCTAAATTTGTATTTATACACTCTTGAAATTCAGAATGAACAATGAATATTTTGGCAAATTAAAGAGAGAATATTTCTCTGCTAGGGTTTTTCCTTGCATCTTGCGATCTTATCAAGAATCCACCAATTCTTGTGGCGATTATCCTTAGGCTTATCAAACTTTGTTTGTGACACCTTCCTTTATCCAGATTTTTATTATTATTTTGAATTTATTCCGTTCCGTAACCCTAAATTCTCAATTTTACTGTCAGTTATATTTGGATTCATATCAATTCCTTAGTGATATGGACGCATGACATACTTCTAGTGTACTTAAATATTACGCATAACTTTAAATAATTAGCAACAACATTAAGCCTAAACATACCTAAAACCATAATTAAAGGGTATTTGATTTTCCTCAAAAATATGTATATAGGCCCATAAAAATTAGTATGAATATATTGGTGTTCCAAGGTAAAATAAGGTTTACTAAACTCTGAATATCTATCATTATATCTCGAAATAACATTAACTTAATGTTGGAGTATCATTGTAAATATTTGCTTGAGACAGAAAAATAAAAAAGAATGAGAGTAATTGAAACCAAGAAATAAAGATTAAGAAGCATTAAGCAATGTGAAAAACCTTACATTTTGAAAAAATAATCTAAAACGTGATTAAAAAAAATGATGTTTTAACTACGTTTAGAATGTAAGGAAATTATTATTAAGGTATCAAGAAGTTTCATTCTTATGTGATTGTGATTCACAATTTGAATTTTGCCTTATTTTAGTTCACTATTCTCTTTTAAAACTTGGTGGCAATAATTGCTATTAAGGATGAAATTTATTAATAAATTGTGAATTGGTAAGTTAGATTCTTTTTTTAAGCATATGGAAATGGAATTTTAACAACTACTATCTACTATATAGCTTTTTTTTATTATAAATTATTGTGGTTTAGGGTTTGTGTTTTTAAAAATAAAAGGTTAAATTTTGTTGGAGATATGGATATACATTTTTCATCATAAAATAAGATGATAAATTTTGAAAAGAACCCTAAATTAAAAGCCTTTGTGCATACTCTTTGAGATCTTATGATTCATATAATGATGTGACATTACAAGTGATTGAGTTTGATGAGAGTAATTGGGAAACAATTTTTTTAAGAAAATATATTTTTATAGTATCTGTTAATTTGTTGATATTTTAATTTTGTAAAAATAATTAGCCAAACAACTTATCGTAAAAAATAATTTTATTCCAAGTTGATATTTCATAAAATAAAATTGAAATATTGTTTGGATTATGTAAATTTATGAATTTTATTAGTGTTCTCATACGACCTTTTAAGTAAATGACTTTTGTTTTTTTTCTTCTCATGGTTTTTTTTGTCTCTTGTTGATAATTTAGGTTTGGTTATTGGATCTGTTGACTTAGATTATCTTTCAGTTATATGGATTTAGACTTACTCTTGATTACTGGACATTGGCTTTACTCTCGGTTACTGGATTTGGACTCACTCCCTCTCGGCTACTAGATCTCGACTTACGCCCAGTTGGATGGATGGTGCTCCGATGATAAAGTTACAATCAGTTTAATTAAATTATAAAAAACACTTTATTTACCTGTTAAACAAACATATCACCTATTTATAATACTCATTATTTGGTTTTTACTTTTCACACCTTACACTTATTAAATATATTTTTAATATTTTGGACTTGCTGAAACTTAATAATTGTTAACTTATATTATTATTTTTTATATTATTTTATCTTCTTTCATCTTTTTAATATGCTAATAGTCTTTCCATTTTTTTTACCATCCACCTCTCAGTCTAGTTAACCTTTCACCTCTCACTCTAATCAGTAAAATTAGTATTTATAATTTGTAATGACTATATTAAAAACCTTAATTATTAATATTATTTGATATTTCAATTATTTATATTAACAATACATTAAAATTAAATTCTCAACGTAGTGATACAAAATTAAATTAAAAACACTGAACACATAATTCATATTTTATTAATTAAAATGGTATTTCACGTTTAAGTTATGTTTTTACAAATTTTAATCAATTAAAATGAATTTTCAATTAGTTAAGTTTTAGTTATTTTATCCTATTAAATAGTTTTTAATCAGTTAAGATATATTAGATAGTTGACCGGAATATTTTTCAGTGCTTTAATTCATGATTTTACAACTTAAAATAAAAAATAAATTTTTCTTCTATTTTTTTCTGGCACATTTAACTGACAAAACTCATCTTTAATTGACAAAATTATCAAGAATTACAAACAATTTAAGAATTTATTATTTTCATTTGTTAACTCTATTAACATGTTAACAAATATTTAACATAATATATTTTCACATCAATAATCAGTTTATTTTTTTATCTTGTTACTAGAGTTAATTTTTTTTTTCATCCATGTGCTTAATAAATATTAGTAAAAATATTTTTTCTTCTTTTACTCTCTTCCTTAAATATGGGAACTTTGTTGAAACTGAAGATTCAACAACTCTCTTCTTTAAATATGGGAAAGTTGGTTGAAATTGAAAATTCAACAAACCCTCTTCTTTAAATATGGGAAATTTTGTTGAAATTGAAGATTCAACTAAATTTGTGCTAATTGATTTTGATATTTCTAACCAATTTGATGATAGATAAGGTGAAGAATTAATCTTTAAGTTAATTTTAGTTTTTAGTTATAATTTTAATGTTTTAAGGATTGTAATCAATATGAATCTTTATTGAAATGTTTAGGTATATTTTAATTGATAATTTTTTTTATCAATTAATCTTGAAATTAACATTATTTTAACTTGAAAATCTATTAAGAATAGTTCATTTAATATGGCTATGGTCTTTGCAAATTTTAATGCAAGTTCTTGAAGACTTAATCATCACTTGTATTCATTACATTCACTCTAAATTCTCACTCTCTTTATTGTTTCACTCTTTGATATTTGATATAAATCATAAATTTTTATATTAAAAATACAATTTAATTATTCTCCACAATCCAATAGTAATGTTTTATTTTTCAAAGTTCTAAACAAATCTTAAAATATAATACCAATCTAGTTTCTATTATCTTATGTTATTTGCTGATAAAAAAAATATTGCTCAAATAAATATATATAATGTAATAAGTTAAGTATTGAGCACAATTTCAATATAATTATCACACTTATTTATCTAATAAAATACAATTCTTTACATTATTTTTTATCATATGTACAAATTATTTTTCTTTAATAGAGAAACTAACATAATTATTTTCTATTCATTTTTGTGCATTAGAAGTATTTATAGATAAATTTATACAAGAACACTCTTACTCTTATAATAAACTATTTATTTACCTTTCAACACAAACATTTGAAAAAAAAGTGTTTTTATCCCTACATTTATGTTAACTAATTTTATAACCAAAATTCAAAAATTGAGTTTAATTTCATCTAACAAGATATTATATAAATATATTTTTTAAATTTAAAGAGTAAATATAGCTATTAAACATGTAAAAAGATCTAAAATTTGTTTATTTGATAACAATAAAATAAAATTTAGAAAGATATTTTTTTTTACCTTGGTGATGAAAAAACTATATTAGGTTAATTTTACAAATATTCCCAATCTCTACAGTGGTTGGATTGGAGTACAACTAACTTCAAAATCACCCAATAAATTAAACTTGGTGCCTTTCTTTCTTTGTTTCTTCTCTACATCGATTATCCAAACAAACCCTAACCGTTTTTACTCTTCCGATTTCTCACAATCGCAATGGGTTCCGAAGGATCCAGCGTCGTCGGTGAGCATTTATTACTTTTTCCAATCGTAATTTGCAATTTGCGTTTTCAATTCTTCAAATTTTCAATCCTTAAATGCTTTCGGACTCTTCAAATTTTTTGTGATCTTGTGGTTCTCTAATTGAGGAACTAGTTTGTGCTTGTTCTGGCCATACTCCACAGTTTCTAGCTGCGTTCCTTTTTGTTTTGGTGGAGTTTAACTTCAGAAATTGTTGAGTTTTGAATTGGGTGTCTGTGCTGGGTTATGATGAAATAGTTATAATTGTAACTTGTAAATTGTTTTTTGATTTTGGAGATGTACGGTTGCAATTGGTTTTTTATTTATTGTTATGGTGGTTGTAGAGATGGTGATTCCTTCCTTTTAATTTTTCTCCGCAAAGTAGTGCAACAGATTTTTTCTTTAAGATTTTGTAATTGGTGGAATTGTTATCCAATGTTGTGTCTGCCGTGCTAGTATAATGCTTGCTGCAGATGGCAATGAGTTGCTGTGGGCAGTCCATGCTGGGTTTTAAATGGCATTTGCGACTGTAGTTGTGATTTTTCTTGCATATTTTGAATTTGTAATCTTTTATATTGGGACTGGCAATTGGGTTGCGGAGACCACAAATACCTTGATGTTGTAGCTGGCTGCAACTGTGATTGTGGATTTTTTTTAATTTTACTACTTATCACAGCTTAAGTTCTTGACCTATAAGCCAAACCGTATAAGGGATTCACACTACCTTCAACCCAAAATCTTAAGACAATGAGTTTGTACATCTTCTTCCTTATATGTTGCTCAACTTTCATACTTCAACTCAATGTGAAACTTAGACTCATACTTGGATTCCTAACAATGTGTTGGTGAGTTGCCTAAGATGTTATTTTATTAGATGGTGTTGAGGGGGAATTAATAAATCTAACATTGTTAATGATTCCTCTCTAGTAAATATAGGATCATGATTGATTGACAGTGCTACTTCTTTTATACATTCACCCAACAACCATATAAATTATTATTTTATTGAAATACAATATTTTATTAAAAAAAATTGTTGTAAAGTAGTTGTTTTTAATGAACAGTGGTGTCAAGATATTATTTTTTATAAATATATCCATAAATCTGCTTAAGTTCTGTTTTGGCAGTTATTGTAAATATATTATAATACTTATATATTTAGTGACCTTGATCATATTCGGTAATAGTGATAAATGAACTCATAGGATGATACTGATAACTTAATGTTTGCCTATGGCTGTTTGAAATGGATTTGTATTACTGACATTTCAAGAGAATGGACAGCTTTGCTACACTACAGATTCTTGACAAATATTTTGGTTGTATATTGTTTACTATCTCTTATGAAATCCCTTTATAATTTTTCTTTGACAACGTCATTTATCAATTATTAATGACTGCCTTAATCTGTCATTGCAACATGAGGAACACTCCCTCATTGGTTAACATTTTCTGAAAACTACAAAATCACGAGAGAGATTCATGAAACAGACATGGGACCCTCAAAATTTTGATTTGCAATAAATTTTCACACCAATAGGAGAAAGTGTGTTTCTTGAATTTCTCTTGTAACTATTTAATTTAAACAGTTTTGATGGACTTAGTAGAGCTTAGATTTGATATTTACTCTTAAATTATTTGGTCCCTGCAGTTCCTAGGAATTTCAGATTACTGGAAGAGCTTGAGAGAGGTGAGAAGGGGATCGGGGATGGAACTGTTAGCTATGGAATGGATGATGCTGATGACATATACATGCAATCTTGGACTGGAACTATTATTGGCCCCCCTGGTGTAAGCTGTCTCTGCTTTTTGTCTTTTTCTTTTATTAGTTAGTTTTGACACTTGGAACCCCAACTAACGTCCCTATCTGCTTCTTTGGCAAAGTAAATACTTTGAATTTCAGTGGTAGACTGGGAGTTGTTTAATATTTCTCAGTTAAATGTTATAGATTAATAATTTGTAAAGTGGTATTTATGTTCTTCAGACATGTGAAAATGTCATATGGATTGAAATGTTGGGTGATAAATTACAAATAAAGGTTCCACTAGTACAAATAATAGCACATTTTATTAGCTCAATTATATAGATGTTCTAGTAAAGCCAGCTCCTGTTTAGTTGATTGAAGCTGTGCTACTCAATAGGTGTATTGAATAAATATGTTTTCTGTTTGTACTTATTTTTTGGTTGGCTGCTACTTTTAGCGGCCAGAGGGTACATACCCATGTTTTGTAAAAAAGGGACTGGTCAATGAACCAAGAAGAATTTCAAGGTTTTACGGTTGAACTGAGTTTTACACGTATAACAACAGAAGTCTTTTCTTATTGGATAAGGTTTTCTACCTGGATAATATCACACCATTGGATTTTGTCATAACCTAATGTACAGAAAGACCATCTAGATCTATTTTCTTTTTAATAGTTTGACTTTGTTTTTTATAAAATCCTTTCAGCTATAATTTTTGGGTCATCCATTTCGTCAACTCTTCTTTATGAGTGAGATTTTAGGATAGGTCAAGTAGGGTTTACAAAGGGGCGTTAAAGGGGAACCAGAAAACAATAACCTCTAGAGTCAGTTACTGTGAGCCTTTGTGACTCTGTTACCGAGTTAGGTGCAATTCTGCTAGGTTTGGAAGCATATCACTGCTGTTGCAAGGGATATTGTGGGAAGCTTCTGAGTCTCTAATACTCCATTACATCTATATCTCAAGGGACCTAAATCGGGCAGTGATGGGATATGTTACTTGATTTAATGACAGAGTTTTCTATCTACTAGTTTCTATCATTTTACCATCTTTTTCTCAGCAAGTACTACTATTCTCTTCTCTCCTTTGTTCCTGATTTTATCTTATTTTATGTGTCCGTTAATCCATGCAACTTACACATTTATATAACATAGTTCTTGTATGCTCTTTACAGCTCATCATTCAGTCCGTACCATAAAGCATAGTAGGTGTTATGGCTGTATGGTTATTTTTTCTTTAAGCTTGAGAAGCACCTTACCATCGCAAATAACACCTCCCCTACATCTTCCCAGCTTGAATTCTTATACTTATTATACATACATAATTACATGTATTAAAATACTTTGTTAAAATATTCCTAATTACAGAAGTTTAGGAATACCCTTAATCCATTTGGCATTATATTTGGAAGCATATCAATTGCCTTGCATATCAATTGCCTTGTATATTTTTTAAAAAGAAGTTTGATATTAATTCTACCTTCCCTACCAAGAGAGCATGGTAATTGATTCTAATCCTTTGTCTTCCTTCTATAAACCATCCATTTTCTATAGGGATGGAATGGGGTTGGACTGGTGCAGGTCTCACTTTCCCATCCCCACCCAACGACTATGAAATTTTTGTCCCATCCCAAGTAATGGGTATTACCCGTATTTGGTTCCTTAGTGTTCCAAATGTTAATTAAATATTTTTTTACAAAAAATAAAAATCACAACAAAAGAAACATGATATTATCAAGATTCAACCTTGGAATAAAAGGCTTTGTCTGTGTTTGTTTCACAGCAAGTAACATGCAAATGTGTTCTGTGAAATAATAGTTTTTTATGATTATAGAAATTAAATAAAAAATAAGTGAATATTTCTGAATAATTAAATCCCATTTTCTTTCATCTTATCTTAGTTTTCCTCCATTTCCTAGTATGTGCACTAATTATTTTTAATTTCTTTAATAATGCATCTTTCTAGCTGCTGAGCAAAACTAGAACTTGTATCCACCAAATAATATATTGATATGGCTTGTTTTCCTGTCATGTCATTTTACCAGACTGTTCATGAAGGACGTATCTACCAGTTGAAATTGTTTTGTGGTAAGGATTATCCGGAAAATCCTCCCTCTGTTCGATTTCAAACAAGGATTAACATGACATGTGTCAATCAAGAAACTGGACTGGTAAGAAACGATTTTTGAGTAATTGAAATTGAGCTTATTAATCACTAAAGTTGAACTTGAATTCACTACATTCACTGAACTGGATTATTGGGATTAACATGACATGTGTTTATCATTACTCTGGTGTGATTGATATTGAACTCATTAATCACCAAATTACCAGGTTGAGCCACATCTGTTTCCTATGCTTGCTAGTTGGAAACGTGAGCGAACTATGGAAGACATTTTAATGCAATTGAAGAAAGAAATGATGTCACCACAAAATCGGAAGCTAACTCAACCTCCTGAAGGTGCATCTATCTTATTTTTACTATTGCTATTTGTTTATAAATTGCTATATTGGTAAACTAGTTCATAATTGTTAGTAGTATCTATAATCTGTTTGGTTTACTTGTCAATATGTGATATATTATTTATGTGTCTTGTCATTGTCTAAAACTGTAGGCAGAGATGTTCTGACTCTTGTATATGAAATTACTTTGTCTTTTGGTTAGTAATTGAAAGTTAATTGTTAAGAGATTGTTGACAGTATTAACTTTTTTGAACTTGTAATAAGGAAGTTGATCATTGTAAAATGTGAAGATGCCAAATCACCTGTAAGCAATTCAGAATTAAATTTGTTAGATTTTTTAAAACTTGTGAGATTTTAGCCTGTTCTTTCTCCTAGTAGTCTTAGGAAGTGCTTTTGTTTTGTTGTGTCTTTGTTAATATGTTTTCTCATTGAAACTGGTAGTGGAGCAACCTCCTCTCCTGAATATATGTTTTTTAACAATCGTATCTCAAACTTTTTCCATTTTATCTTGCCTGTTCTTACTGATTTATAAGCAATTTTGATTAGATGTCAGCACTAGCTTACCTCTGCAGTTTGGTTGTTAGAAGATTTATATTTATGATGAACCTTCAATGGCTTGAGCATACTGAATGGTTATTTTATGACTGTAGGCAATGAAGAAGCCAGGATTGATCAAAAGGGTCTGGTGGTGAGATGTTGCATTGTGTAATTCAGTGGAGAATCCAAGAATAATAATGTAAATAACTATATTCAATAGATGATCCATGTTCACGGAGGAATGCATAATGCATTTATAATGTAATTATGGACCATTTGGAGCAATCCAAGATATAGTAGTGACTATCATATCAGATCTTGTTAATCCTTTGTACTGAGGCTGTTTTTACAGCGCACTCTAATTTCGCAGTTTAAGATCTTTTTTTTTTCTATCTTTGCTTTTGTGTGAACCATATTATTATGGGATAACATTTGACTTGTCTTCAAACTGCTCTGATGTTTAATTTCAATGGTGGACTGAATGTTTAGTTAAATTATGTTTTTCACTTGTCTTGGTTATGTTAGGTTCCTGGTAAATAGGTGCTATCACATGAGCAAAATCTTACCCAACAAAAAACATATGTTAGGTTCCTGGTAAATAGATGCTATCACATGAGCAAAATCAGACCCAACAAAAAGCAGGTTGATTTTCCACTCCACCATATCAATTGAAATCCGGATCAGCATCCAACACAGATGTGAAATATCCATTTTGTCCTAAATGATTTAAAAAAAGTTACCTTCCAGATAAGTCAAATAACAAAGTTACAGATATGTAGGTTTGGAACTAATATGTCACTTTCAGATTTGGTCATCTCGAAGCTTACTTTTGTTTTTTTTTTTATCAATAATAAGCAATGAATAAATGTGAATCATTTAAGGGTGAACCAACCCATATACAAAACACATACCTTTAACTTATTCCTCACGACTCATCCCCACCAACACCTAACAAATCACTACTTCAAAAATCGACAAGAAATGCCTACATCTCGAAGCTTACTTGAACAACATAAATGAGTTTATGGATGTCAAGATCTGTAAGCAAACATAAATGAGTTTTAAATATCAATTTTCAGCACCATTTACACTACATAGGATATGAAAATTTGGAACTCTTAACTCACTTTCGAATATAGTCATCCAAAAGTTTAAATGAAGTACGAAAATAACCTTCTGGGTATGAAATTCATAGTATATAACAATCACTTCTAAATTTCTGCATCCATAAGAAATATAAAGTCAAGGACAATGTTGAATTTTAAATTTTATGTGGGGTGTATGTCTTAAATGATATGGTGGACTGCCAAAATAATGCCACATTTATGAAAGAAGTGTATTAAGAACCAAAATAATGGGACAGTGACAACATTGAAGAACTTGTATTACTTCCAACCTAAAGTCATTCATCAAGGATGACCATGTATGATGACCATGTATATTAAAAGTAGCAATTTTCTATTTTCTTTTAGTACAATTATCGAATTATATTTTCTTTTTTAGTACAATTATTGAAATATATGTTAAGTTTAGAAAATCTAAAGAAAAGATTATGATGTTTTAAACCCACATAATATAAGTTCTTGAACAAATTTCAACCTTATCATTTTTACTACAGTAATATTTTATACAACCAGTTTTCATAAATGTTGCAATTCTAAAAGAATGACATTGCACACAACTAAAAGCACTACAATATAGAGACTGTAAACAAGTAGCAAAAATGAACTATGTACCCTAAACCAAGATAATATAATAAAATCCACACTTAATTGAATGTCTAACCTTTTCATTTCAATTATATTAATGTTGTTCCAATTTCATATACTTTTCATTTCTCCATCTTTAACTCTTAAAGTAAAATTTTAATTACTCTTAACTAAATATTAAAATCTTTTTTAGTAAATATAGTTTATATATTATTTAAATAAGTTTTTTCCTTATATTATATACTTAAGTAAATATATATATATATATATATAATTCATATGTTTAATAACTATTCCATAAGAATTTCAATTTTCTTATTTTACAATTTCAAATTTTATTTTCCCCACATTATTCATTATTAATAATTTTTTTACTTTTATCATCAAATGTATAACATAAAATTATTTTTTAATAATTATATCAAATTAATTATCACCATTTTATGTTTAATAAATCTTTTTCATCATTTAAAAATTAATTGTATTCATACACATAATTATTAAAATAATTATGATAATAAAAATTTACATTCTACATTTATTTAGAAAACTAAAATTAATATTTATTTAATTTAAGACACTTTATTCTATTATGTATTTTATTATTCACAAATCTACAATTTAAATTATATTTAACACTTCTTATTATTTATTATTCATTTTTTCTTTCCACTTCTTTTTAAAATAATTATTACATTCATGTATACTTTAATTATTATATTTAAATTTTCACTTTTTAAAAACTAAAAATTTCAAAATTTAATTCAATTTCCTAACACCAGATTCCTTGAATAATATATGCCATTGGGGAATAAAATCAAGAGTGCTATGTGCTTACAAAATTAATTCCATTGAAGAAAAGTTTGGGACCACAACCAAATTCATTTCTTGTGGCCATAGCCAAACCTTGGAATCTTAACTATGAAAACCAAGTTTGTATCTATGCATGCAAATTGCTTCAAGCAACAAGATATTGCATCGACATGCCAATTTAACATTTTAAATTCTAGGTTTTCATTTGTTTTAGACACACTTTGATCAAATTACACTTATCATTTGTTTTTTTTTAATAATTTATAAAGAATGTATGTACAAGATAAAAATAAATAGCAATATAATGTTTAAAAATAAAATTGAAAAATTGTGAAGATTTAAATTAAAAAAGAGTTATCAATGTGTTGTTACTTTTGGATTAACATGTAAATATATTATTTTTGACAATACTATATCCAACATACTTACAAATATCTTTTCTAAACAATTATAAAACAACACCGTTAATTTAAAAATAATAAAATTATTAAAAAAAATCTTTAGAATCTTTTTTTGTAACTATTAAAAGTATATCATAAAGTTTATGGTCGTAAATAGTTTACATTAAATTGAAAAATAGTTCAGATTTACTTAGTGAGAATAATTATAGGTATATTAATTTAATTGAAATATTACTTATAATTAGACTATTGATAAAAAAATATTAAAATAACTAAGTACATAATTTAATTAAATAGTATTTATTACTTAATATGGATGAGATAATTGCATATATTACTCTTTTTAATAATTTACTTTTTAGAATTGTTGTTTTCCAAAATATTCATAATTTACTTTTTAGAATTGTTGTTTTCCAAAATAATCATAATTTACTTTTTAGAATTGTTGTTTTCCAAAATAATCATAATTTTCTTTTTAGATTGTTGTTTTTCAAAATAATCATAATTTACTTGCATGTATAATGGCTTAATTAAAGGTAAAGACATCTAAAGAAAAATAAAAAAGGTAAAAGAGATTTTCGTATTATATATTATTATAGATTAGAGATAATAAATTATAATAATTAAAATTTATTTTAACTTTAAAATAATAAATTGTGAATTAGGATAAAATTTGTGTATGATAATTATATTAATTAACTACTTATATTATAAAAAAAAATGTTAAGCATGTTTAGTACATCACGTCACCCTATCTTCCAGTCAAACATGCTTAAATTTTAAATCACGTAATTAGGCATAGTAATACATTAATTAAGAGTAATAAGAAAAAGACATGTCTTATTACCAAGAAAAGAAAAAAACAATACATTAAAAAAAGTACCAAAACTCTTAATTTTAAACTAAAAAAACTCAATTTGTACATACATTTCCCACATCACTTGCAATTAACCAAAAGAAAGAAATCTCTTTGTTAGAGATTCCATAATATTATATAACTGCTTAACCGATTTTATAAAGCTGAGTTAAGTTTAAAGTTTACTTCTTATATAACAGTCATATAGAGTTTATCATAGACAAAATTTGAATTTGTTGGATTAATCAAACTACTTGTTATTAAACCGTTGTTAAATTATTCATTATATAGTTTTACACACGAATTAACAACTCGATGTTAAGAGGTATATTAAAAATCGTACATCAATTAGATATAAAAACATTTCATGGTATATGAGTGACTACAAACATCACATTATGAACCGATTTTATAATATTAAATTATACTTAAAGTTCACTTTCTATATTACCTTTTATTGATGAAAAATGATAGTTTGATACTCCATAGAGTTACAATTCTTGATGTGATGAATTTAGAAATAAATATATATAATAAAAGATAAATTTAAAATTAAATTATATAAAAAAAATATTAAAATAATAATGGATTTCACACTACTTTTTTTTCATCTTTATCCATTTATACTTAATTTTCAAATCCTTTTAACTTACTTTCCACTTTTGAAAATTGAACTTCAAAGCACGATTGTATTATATAACATTCATTTAATTTGAGAACGTGATAAACCTAAAAACCATTACGTGTGAATTAGATAAAGGAATCTCATTTTGCTTTGTCTCCCAACCAAATCAGTGATTCCCAAAACTTATAAAAAAGACTTCACAGACGGAATTTGTTCATTATCTCATCCTCAAAACTTCTTTTTCATCTCTTTCTTCTCCCTCATTACCCTTTTATCAAACAACCATGGTTTCTTTATCTTCTTCCTCAAATCACAGCATCAGCCAAGAGGGTATCCAAAAAATCCATCCTTTTGTTGTTTGGTGTTCTATTTATTATTCTATGCCCTTTTTTCCATTGATGGTGATTTGGTAGATTAGCATGTGTTTTTGTTTGTTGTGGCAACTTTGAAATGATTCATGAGTTTAATGTGCAGTTGCTGATGAGAAACCAATACCACACGACCAAAATGTTCTGCAGAAGCACGTTGAGTTCTTCGACAGGAACCACGATGGAATCATTTATCCATGGGAGACTTTTCAAGGTTCAGTTTCTTTTCTCTCTGCATTTTTGCCATGAACTCACTTCAACTTTGAGATTTCAAATTAATGAAACAAAATGGTGTTTAGATTTGCTCATCTTTGAGATTCAAGTTCTTATGAAGTTGACTTTTTTTAACTTAAAGTGTAATCAATCTTGTGAAAACCAGTTGGTTAAGTTAGGTTATTCTCTTTTCATATCCACATGTTATTAGTTTGCACTTGAATTGCATTAGTTATTTTAAATTTTATCGATTTAAAATTAATCACCAACTCCTAATATGAAATATTTTATCTAAACTATATAGTAAATGTATAAGTTATTTAATTTTAAACAACTAACAATTTTGAATTAAATATATTTTTTTAGTAAATAAATTATTATAATAATATTTTAATATCTTAGTTCACACTTAAAATCTTTTTTTTATTAAATAGAATTTCAGATCAATTTCAATAGTTTTCTTATTATAAATATTTATAAGATTTAAAATTTGTACTAAAGACAAAAATCATTATGAAATTATATGAACGAAAAATATATTTAATCAAATATTTTTTTATTTATAATAATTTTATTTGAAATAAATAAAATTAGAATGGATAAATAAAAGATATAGATTCTTTATGAATAGATATAGTCGATCTATGTATTTTTTTTAAACATATGAGTTTTAGTATAGTCTTCATATATTTTTTTATATTTTCTTTATTTTTTATTTTTTAATAATATTTTTTCATGTGATGATAAATGATTGTTGTTATTTGAAGTCTCAACTTAACCGAGATGTCAAGCCATAATAATGTCTAAAAAAAAAAATTTATAAAAAAGATAAAAATAAATAAAAGGTATAGCATTTTAGAAATTTGTTTTGGTGAATTAAGTAAATAAAATGTTAAATTGCAGGATTTCGCGCAATTGGTTGTGGCTATTTAATCTCATCCGTTGCAGCTCTTTTCATCAACGCTTCTCTCAGTAGAAAAACTCGCCCGGTATTTTTCTTCTCTCTTCCCACATATTCAAAATATTACACTAATTTAAAAACACAACACAAAAAATACTAAATATTAAATAAAAATTTAGAGTTTATATATATATAATTATTATTATCTCACTTTTTTTATAAAAATTTTCATATTAGACATCATTCTACAATTTGATATCTCAGCTAAATTGATATTTTAAGTAACAACATGTCATCACTTGAAAAAAATATTATTATTAAAAAAATAAAATACAAAAATATGGAAAAATTAAACAAAAATTTATATGTTAACAAAAATTATACATATGTAAATTATACGTATTCATAAAGAATTATACAAACAAATTAGATGGAAGTCTATTATCTCACTTTTTCTTCGTAGACATGAAAATCTCATAATTAAATTTAAATGATGATGGAGAAACCAAATTATATTTAGACTCTATTTTGAAAACAATTATCCTATCACATATACAAGAATAAGGAGTTATATTTTAATAAATTAAGATAATTTTTTTGAAATAATATTTATGTTTTATTATTTGTGGTGTTAAAGAAAAGTTTTCCAATTTATAAACGTGTGGTACATAATATTTTAAAAATTTGCAAGTATAGAATAAAACTTTATTTCTGTAAAGGAGCAATTAATTATAGTTTATCTTGATGCTGATGGAGTGCGATCCTTTTCCAATTCCATTGAACATGCTTCGTTTGAAAGGTTTCTTAATAAATTAAAAATCCTATTATTAATATGGAAAAAGTAAATGGTTTAAAAACAATTTTTAATTATTTAGCATAATAATTGAATTATATTTTGGAAGATAACTTTTTTTGGATGGTTGCTTAAGGGGAAAGAAGTTAACCACTTTATATCAAACACAACAAGTGTTTTGGGGATATTTTTTATTTATTTAATAGTATCTCAAATTAAAATTAGAATATTATAAATGGAAAAAAAATTATTGAAAAGAAAGATTTAATGGAAAAAAATCAATCAAGTTTTAAACCAAGATTAATTATTGACAAGTGTGTGAATTTTTTTTATTGTGTGACATGTAATAATTAGAAGAAAAAAAAGTTAGCATATTCAAAATGCATACACGATTAAAAATAATTATTTACTAATTATTATAAAATATTAGGGGAAAAATAGTAATGTAAAGAGTTGTAAAAATATAGACATTATGTTAACTTCATGATTAAATTTTTAAGTGAAATAGTGATCAAGAAATACCTTTCATTTCTCTTTAGAAAAGAAAACAAATCATATTAAGATAATGTTAAATAATTTAAGATTTATTCTTAACAAATCTTTTCATTATCAGTTCTTAGAATTCTTTATGAATAAATATAGTTTATCTATATATATCGATTTTGTTAACATATTAGTTTTATAGTCCCTCCATATTTATGTATTTTTTTTCTTTTTTTCTTTTGTTTACAAGTAATGACAAATTATTGTTGTTTCTTTAGGTGCCAGCATAGCTGAGATGTTAACATGAAAGTTTTTATTTTTTTTATGTAATTATAAATCATTTATTGTATTAATGGTTTTATGTTAGTAATTTCAGTAATTTTGAATATTTCATGAAATTATTTATTTATGCTACTGCTCTTTTTTTATCAACAATAAAAATAAATAAATAAATAGAAACCACTTCAGGATGATCCAACCCTTATACTTCTGCTACTGTTATATGGTGTAGGGCAAGTTTCCTTCTTTACTGTTTCCAATTGAAGTTAAAAACATTCAGAAAGCAAAACATGGAAGTGATTCTAGTGTCTATGATACTGAAGGAAGGTACATATTTTTTAACTCTTTCTTATCATCTTCATGTAACTGTTTTAAATTTTCCAGAAAAAAAAATGTTGGCATAATTTCCATTTTTATGTTTAAATATCTATTTTGAAAACAGTAAAATATTATTATTTTTACTATCTGTATATAAACCTTTGAAATTAATAAAAAATAAAAAATAAGATAATAAATAATTTAACATGACTGTCTTTTCTTGGCTAGAGATCAGCTTATTTTAATTGACCTTTCAATTTCAAAACATAATTGAATGTTATTATAAATATATTTTTTTAAAAAAAATTTGAGAAATCCAATTATTGATATCTGTTTTTCATTTTATATAAGTAACAATGCCAATTAAATGAATGGAAAGAAAGCACAACCAGTAAATTTCTACAGATTTTATAAGAACTAAAAGAAACAATTTTATCATATTAAAAAGATTAAAATCATATTGAAACACTACAAATATTGAAACACTACAAGAAAATCATTAAATAGAAATCAATTTTAAAGACTATTTAAGAGACTAAAAAAATTATTAATTTCTAAATTAATTTTTATTATTGATAAATAGTTTTTAAATTGATATATAATTAACCATCAAGATTTTAACTACCAATTATTTAGATTCTAAATTTGGTAGCAAAAACTTTGGTAGCTAATTAAATACCAATTTAGAAATTATTTATCAATATTAGCACTATAAGAAAATAATCAAATATAAACAATTTGTACAGACCAAATAATTAGTTACAATAGTAATTAAATTAGAGACCATTTTAGAAACATAAAAAAAATTCTAAATTAGTTTATATTATTGTTAAATGGTCTCTAAATTGGTATATAATTAACAATTAAGGTTTTAATTACCAATTATTTAGATTCTAAATTTGGTAGCAAAAATCTTGGTTGCTAATTAGATATCAATTTAGAAACCATTTACCGATAATAGAAACTAATTTAGAAACCGAAAAAATTTATGTAGTCTCTAAAGTGGTCTCTGATTTAGTCACTATAACAGCTAATTATATTTTGTTTATAAAATTGGTTTTTATTTCATGATTGTCTTGCCAGTGTAGAAAGTAATTTAAAAATCAATAATTTTTTTAGTTTCTAAAATAATCTTTAATTTAGTCACTATAGTAACTAATTATTTTTTCTCTGTGTTTTAGATTTGTTCCTTCAAAATTTGAGGAAATTTTCAAGAAACATGCGAGAACACATCCAGATGCTCTAACATCTGATGAATTGATGGAGATGCTGAAGGCAAATAGAGAACCTAAGGATTATGGTGGATGGTATCAAAATTTTCATATTCTTTTTATGCTATCCAAAAAAATTATATTTATAAAAGAGTATTTTAATAATCCACTGTTCAACACATTCTAATTCACAAAAAATTATTGGAGACCATAATACAGGTTGAAACTAAATAATAATTTATTTTCAAAACATGTTTGTACCATTTCTCTATAAATGCCTTTAAATGAGATTTTTTTTTAAAAATAAATGCAAGTTAAAGAGTGGAAACTCTGCTTTTCATATAGAAGTGTATAGGAAGAAGATTATTTAAATAAACCTTAATTAACACAATATTTACTATTAATTAAAATGTATTATCCCTGTAAATTCGTGAATGAAAAACTATTAAAGGATACGGATACAGAGTTACAGAAAGGATCCTAATATTAATTGGGAGTCTTTTCTAATTATCAGTTGTTTCTCTTTATAAAGAAGAATTTATGGGGTTGAGTTAGGCTTAAAGTTCACTTCGTAATATGGTATCAGAGCCATTTTGAGTCTATCCTAGCGAGTGTTTGTTGGGCTTATCGTGTCACCCGCTATCGGGCCGCTATCAGACCACCCATAATATATAGTCCCACGCACGAGTTGGTAGTCTCGGCGTGAGGAGGGTGTGTTGGAGATCCCACATCGACTAGAGATTAGAGTCTTTCATTGCATATAAGTGGGTGCAAACCTCAACCTCATAAACTGGTTTTATGGGGTTGAGTTAGGCTTAAAGTCCACTTCGTAATAAAAACATAATAAATATGTGAAACTGAAAACACATAATGTATATCTTAAACCATAAAATTTGACCATACAATCATACATCAATCACTGTTAAATGTCAGAGTAGTGTAATTTTCAGAAGTAATTGTTTAATAAGTTTTAATCTTCATCATCTACACATGATGGTATGATTTAGAAATATAAACATTTCATTGGGTTATTTATATACATAATGTTGAAGATGATATATAAAAGGTGAATATATATGAATGACCCAAGTTGTTACCTTTGATGTAGGTTAGGTAGCTTTTCGGAGTGGAAGTTCTTATACATTCTTTGCAAAGACAGAGATGGTTTACTGCACAGAGACACTATTCGAGGTGTTTACGATGGAAGCTTGTTTGAAAAATTGGAGAAGGAACATTCACAGAAGAAAAATAAATGAATATATACAGATTCATATGAACTATATGCTTCTTTCTGAATGCCTCTTGAGTACCATAAAATAGTATTTGCAGTGTATGCACTTCAGGAATAAGTTATCAGAGTGTTTGATGTAAAATATTTTATGTCTTTTTATTACTTGAAATTTGTTAAGTTAATGTTTTTTCGACTGAACTACTTAAAAAATAAATAAACTCATCTCATCAATCTCTCCTCTATTGCATGGTAGTAAGTATAGTATGATTTATGATATCAATTGTAAGATACGATTTTCAGTTTTCACGAAGTAAGAATAATCGTTTTTCTTTCGTATCGTAGCTGTATCGTATGAATCGTGATACGAATCGCGAAACGATTCCGTATCGTAACTTGATTTTTTTTTTTAAATAATAATAATTTGATTTTTTTTTTTTTTTGGTGTTGTCTTCATTTATTGAGATGAGTAAATCAAAAGGAGAGTCAGATATTATATGGAAGTATTGTGAAAGTCTTTCAACAAATTGACTACAAGTAAAATGTAAGTTTTGCTCTCATACTTGTTGGGGTGGAATAGCAAAGATGAAATATTATCTTGTTGGAACAAAGAAAGACGTTATCCCCTCTTAAAGTGTTTTAGGTGAGGTGAAGACAATCTTTTTGAAGTTACTGGAAGATAAAGGAAAAGGGAAAAAGGAGATGAACTTGGATTGTGGAAAAGTTACAAGAGAAGTAAGAAAAAATGATCTCCACGAGATGACAATCAATGCATCTTACAAGAACAAAGAAGATATAATTCAAGAAATTTGCAACTACATTAATAATGCATTGACATTTAATCTTATAAGGAGCCCTCTTTTCATTCAGATGCTAAAGGCGGTTGGAGACTATGAAAAAGGTTTAAGGTCTCCTTCTTATCATGAGGTAAGAGTATCCTCTCTGAAAAAAAGTCGTGGATAAGGTACAAAAATTTTCTAGAAAAATATAAGAGTGATTGAAAAAAATAGAGATGCACATTGATGTGTGATGGTTGACTGATGGAAATGGAAGATCACTCACTAATTTTTTTGTTTAAGAATTCAAGTGGTATTTTTTTTTAAAAAATCCATTGACACTAGTGATGTAATAAAGGATAGGAAAAAAATGTATGAATTGTTGGACAACATAGTGGATGAAATTGGAAAAAAGCATGTTGTCCAAGTAGTTAGAGATTGTGCTTCTAACCTTATGGCAGCTGAAAAATGTTATTGGAAAATGGTCTCCTTATGCATCTGATCTAGTTCGATATTTTACAATACTATTAACAATGCAAAGAAAATTAACATATATATATATTATATATCCACACACACGGTATAAAAAGTACTGTAAAATATTTTATAACTTTTAATTACTTGAAAATTTGTTAATTCAAGTGTACTATTTAAAAAATAAATAAACTCATTTCATCAATCTCCACTATTTGGTTGATAATATAAGAAAAATTATCTATAAATTTTTAATATTTTTTGGAAACACTCTAAACCATGGCTATCAAACTTTGCAAGTCAACTCCGAATTTGTGTTCTCATATCTTACCAAGTTAACTAGACTCAATTTTTGAGTAAACTCGAGAAACTCGAAATGAACTTGTTCAAAAATCTTGGTTTTTGAGTAAACTCGTTCAAATTCACAGGTTCAAAATCTCGGTTTTTGAGTAAACTAGCTCATTTTGCTAGTGTTGCCTGCGTCTTCTCCAGAGTGCGGAGGAGGTCGCACGGTGCTGAAGGTGAGTGGTGCTGGAATTATTTGCATTATTCTGTAGTGTGATTTAGGAAATTAGAGCTTTTATTATTGGGCTGTACCAAATTGGATTTTTTTATTTAATTGAGGCGCAAATTATTTTTGCTTGCAGAGCCTTTTTAATTGGGAAAACTTGAAGCAAATATTTATTCAAACTCTTACGATTCGTGTCTACCTAGCTCTCACGAGTCTTGTAGACTCTCGAGTGTGAGAAACTTGCTACAAACAAATATTTATAAATACAACGTTTGAAAATTTAAAATAGCTAGCAAGAACAGACGAGTTAACCATTATAACTAGGAAATTTTAATATTAAAAAAGTATTACAATGTAAATGAAAAGGGAAACAACAAACTATAACAACTAAATTGAAAGACCAATTCATCAATTCTAACAAAATGGGGCTGAAAAACAACCTCAACAAAAACAACCTCAACAAGCTTACATAAATTAGTCAAACAGACTAAAACCCATGTCATCATCAGATTCTTCTGCGGGCTCTTCCTTCTTTTCCTCTTCCTTTGCTGCAGCAGCTGGAGCACCAGAAGCAGCAGCAGGAGCAGCAACAGCAGCTACGGCAAATTTACTTGGATCCTGTATTCAAAATAAAAATTCATAAACAAAAGGACTGGGATAGCATAACTTCAGATAATGCAAACGCCAAGATTATTTATTACCTTCAGATACTCCTTGACCTTGTCTGCCTCGGGGAACGAATAATCTGTCGCAATCGCAACAGAAAGAAGATTCTTGTAGGCATTCACAAACATGTGGGGTGCAGCTGCAAGAGTTGGGTATGAGATAGCCAGCGAAAGAGAAGTAACCATGGAGACACCAGCAGCAAATTTCTCAAGGAGATCATCCTCAGTAAGATCAAGGACCTCAGGACTGAACACAGAGCCATTATCATAAACAGAAAGGACCACAAGCCCATATGAGAAGGGCCTAATGCCAAGCTTGGCAAGCAATGCAGCTTCAGAAGATCCAACCTTCTCTCCCTTCCTAATGAGTTCAACAGGGGTAATGATTTCCACAGTACCCTTGTTAATCTTGGTCGGAATGTTAAGCACCTAAAAGAAAGAGAATACGCATAAACATAAATATTTTAGGCACAGTTTATTCCCTGCTAAGTAGTTTGTGAAAACTGTAATAAAAAATAGTTTTAGTAACTCAGCCTTCTAAAATAAAAATTATTTTAGTTGACTATAGCTGATGTTTTTCTTGCACTTTCATCATACTATTACATTATAAAAATAGTTTCTAAAACAATACCAACCTGGAAGAAAGAGGTCTGAGATGGATCGAGACCAGTGTTGCCAGGGGGAACAACGACATCAATTGGAGCAACCAAACCAACACGTGCAGGAGCTCCGACCTGTTCAGATCAAATACAGCAATATTTGAATGAACATTCAATCGAAGTGCATCATAACACAGTAGAAAAATAGAAAACAAAAACTAACCATTTGTAATACAAAAGAACCCAACAAAAGGTAATGAACAATTTCTCCAGACATAACAATTTTGACCATCATATTTGGTTAAAAAAAAATCGCAGCTCACGAAATCAAATAGTACAAAAACTCAAACTTACAATTACCACTTTGCAATCGCATAGTAATCCAGAGCATGAAACATAGCATCATTCACTTTAATCACTTACTTTACTAAATCACTTAAACAGACTCAACCAAACACATACAAAACCAGCAATATGATCATTTAATTAAAAAAAATCACATTTATATATAAAAAAAAAAAACTGAAACAAACACTCATTATCAAATATCAGATTTAATAAAATAAAATATAATGATAAAACACAAAAAAAAGCAAGAACACGAGTTTACCTTGTACTTAGCAACCTCCTCACTGACCTCCTTCAAGTCACCCTTGGTGAAAATCAAACCAACATTGCCCTATTTCAACGCAAAACACGTTCATCAGCCAAACCATTAAAAACCAAAACTGAAACAGCATATACAAACACAAAGGCGAAAGCTTAAAGAGATTGAGGAGAAAGGGGAACTGACGATAAGGAGAGGAATGAGGTTGAGATAGACGTTGTTGCCGGTCTTCTCGGAGTGCATCCTGACGGAGCGCTTCATCATGGTGTTCTTCCCCATGAGGACGACGGAGTCACCGCGGAGACCCTTGCGAATGTTCTGGAGCTGTGTGGATCCCACGTTGTCGGCGTTCACCACGAGGATCTGACCGTACTCCTCCAGAAGCTGGCAAAGCTTCCCATCGTAAGCGATCTTCTTCTCTGCCTTGGTTGCTTTCGGTGCCATTGCTGATGATTACGACGATGATGACGACGGTGTCTGTGACCGGAAGTTTAGCCCGCAAAATCGAGGGCCTAGACGAAGCTCTGGCTCTGTCAAGGCGGACAGCGAAACGGTGCCGTCTCTTTAACCTCTGTTTGGTTGAGGTGAGTTGCAGAAGAGTGTGAGATGAAGAAACGGAAGCGAAACAAAGACAACAGAGAAATGAAGTGGATTTATGAGATTAGGGTTTTTCAGAAACCTAAATCGCACGGTTGTGATCATTTCAGGCAACGAATCTGACGGCTCCTATTATTTACATAGGCCCAATGGGCTTCCAATATTGGAGTTTTATTTTAGATAGTTTGCTCCTTCACAATTACTCTCTGCACCCTTCAAATTTATAAAATAATTATTTACAAATGATTAAGTAATGATTATTTAGAAAGTACGTAAATAAGAAAAATTTGCTAACAAAAATAACATTTATAAAATTTGAAATAATTTATTTTTGAAATTTTGGCTTGAAAATTTCATTAAAACAAATAAAGAATTAAAAACAGGGTAAATTTTTTATATAATTTAAATTATTTATTTTTAAATATTAAATATAATAATTGAAATATTTATAATTGTAATAATTATTTTTGTAAATAATTATTCAAAGAAAATTAATGATTTATAAAAAAAAAATTATAAACGACACTATTTATTATTTTTATCCATGTTGTTATTATTATAATTGTTTTATTAATTATGTGTATGATTAAAAACAAATTTTAAAACTGTATAAATAAAAAAATTGAAAATTGACTTGGATTATTTTTTTAATATAGGATTTTTTTACATTTTTTATATTTAGATTTACTTAATCTGTATTTTATTTATAAATAAATAGCTATTAATATTATTATTTTTATTTATAGAACCTATATTCTTAGTATACATGGTTTAGTTCATTCGAATTTAAAAACACTGAATTTACTAAAATAACCTACAAAAGTAAAAGAATTTTTCTCTAATTTGGATCTTATTTTTGAAAAAAAAAAGATATTAATATTAGTTGTTGTTTATTTGATTTTAAGAAGTTATTTTAATTATATTGTTCTTATCTAAATATTTTAATAATTAATCACACGTAGTTTATATTTTATCATTAAAAACTAAACTTTTTATGAGTAAATTATATGTTTATTCTTACACTTTTTATACTACAAGATAATTAACACATACATTTTTGTCTCTTATTTTTCAAATAAGATAACAACACAACAAAATTGATAAAAAAGAAGTGCAAATAAATGTGAACAATATTCATTGTGTAAAGTTATAGTTGAACAATGGCTTCACCAATAATCATTACATGCACACCAAATTAGACTTATTGAGATAGATTAACGTAAAAGAAAAAGCAAGCAAAATAACTATAATAATATAATATATAATATTAATAATAATTTATATTTATCGAAGAAATTTTTTTCTTTGTAAAATTTTAGTGATTTTGTGGTTTATTTGAATTGGTTAGTTTATCACTTCACTCTTTTTTTGTTCCTACTTGAAGGATGAGTGTTTCTCTTCTAAAATTAATGAACAAAATGGGTTTTTGTAGATGAGTTGTGTGTAAGATTGGTCATCATTTTCTACACGTTAAGCCTTCCACACTCCATTTTTAACATATATATAAACTTAACTATCTTCACTACTTAACCATCTTCTTCTATTCCAACTCACAAATTACACTATTCTCTTCTCTTCTCTTCTTCCAATTTTTCTCATCCATGGCTTCTTCTCCTTCCTCACAAACCACAAAACAAAAGGGTATGTTTTTCTTTTCATGGATGTGTTATGTAGTTTTCTCCATTTTAATGGTGCTATTCTTCATATTTTACAATAAACTATTTTGTTTCTTATATATGTGTTTATCTTTCATTTTTGTCAAATTTAGGTTTAATAAAAAAAATATCATATCGATGAAGATTTCTTCAATTTCATCCCACTATTTTTAACACTTTTAATTTGATCTCAATTTAAAAAAAATAGTTAAAATAATTTTTTTTTTCAAAAGTAACAACATTTTTAAGGATACTTCTTAATTAAAATTTTGATAGTTAATTAGATACTAATTTAAAAATTATTTATTAATAATTGGAACTATTTAAAATAATAATAATTTTTTTATTTATAAAATAATATTTAATTTAGTTAATATAATTATTAATTAATTATTTCTAAAATTAGTCTATTTAATAATTTTATTATAATAAACATTTAAAAAACAAACTAATATATTTTTAGTCAAACTTAATTTATTGATACATGAACACATTCACATTTACAACATATATGGAAATAATAATACCGTCATTATGAATTTTTTTTTAAAATATATTAACTTGTTTCTTTTAAATATCAAAATGAAAACATTCAAAAGGAAACAAAATTATATATATATATATATAATAATTTCTTTTATTAAACCTAAATTTTATAATTACCATTTTTAGTCTTTATAAAATAAGACAATTTTGATTTTAGTCACCATAAAATATTTTCTTTGATTTTCATACCTTTAAAATTTAAAATGATTGCATTTTATCTAATTATCAAATACTTGTTAACACATAATCTAATTCACAAAATTATTTCTCTCCAACTTTTCATATTTTCATCTATAATTAATAGAGATATTAAGCACTTTATAAGAAATAATTACTCATATATGACAGTCCAAAATTATATATATGTCATTAAAAGAATATTTTGTTTTATTATAATGTTATGTTGTGTTGTTAAAATAGGTGGTGAGAAACCAATTCCACTTCATGAAAACGTTATGCAGAAGCATGCTGCTTTCTTTGACAAGAATCAAGATGGTGTCATTTATCCATGGGAAACTTTTCAAGGTTACTTTTTCTTTCCCTTTAACCTCATTTTTAGGGTTTTAGTTGCACTTTTGTAATTGCAATTCTTATATAAATGTTTTTTATTCCTCACTTCTTAATTATTATTACAAGAAAATAATTAAATAAATTTTAAAAATTAAAAATAATTATTTATTATATTGATTAAATTAAATATTATTCTATATGCTAAAAAAAATATTGGTATATGAAGTAATTCAATTATTAATAATAATTTCTAAATTGTTATCTAGAGTAGTTGATAGCTAAAATTTTGGTAGTTAAATGAATATCAATTTAGAAACTATTTATTAGTATTAGAAACTATTTCAAATACCAATATATTTTTTAATCTCTAAAATAATATTTAATTTAGTTAATATAACTAATTATTATTTTTATCTTTAAAATTAGTTTATATTTAACCATCTTCTCACTAAAAAAAACTCCATTGACTTACATTCTTAATTTTTTAATAAAATATTAACACTCTTCAAACAAATTTTCATTCTTAATACACTACAAGAAAATTATTAAATAAAAATAATTTTAGAAACCAAAATAATTAGTTACTATTTGATTAAATTAGAAACTATTTTATAAACTAAAAAAAAAATTATTGATATATAAAGTAGTTATATTATTAACAAAAAATTATAAAATAGTTTATAAATTGGTATGTAAGCATTAGCTACCAAGGTTTTAACTATTTACTACTTTATATTCTAAATTAGTCTTTTAAAGACTAATTTAGAATCTAAAATATTAGTTGCTACAACTTAGGTAGCTAATTAAATACAAATTTAGAAATTATTTTATAAATTTTTATTAATAATATAAATCACTTTAGAAGAATAATTTTGTAGTCTTTAAATTAATATATAATTTAGTTAGTATAATGACTAATTATATTTTATCTCTAAATTTGATTATTATTTAATCATTTTCTATATTCATTTAGTAACTTATTTCAATAAAAAAATTATTGGAATTTTAGTACATATAAAAAAATTAAATAAATTTAATTTAAGAAAAAAAAAAAAGAGATTTCACTCTCTGGGTTAACATTTCTTTTATGTTTTTACAAAATAATTCGAGTGAATCATCGATTTTTTTTTTACAGAAAATATTATAATTTTTATTTATGATTAAATGCAGGGTTACGTGAAATTGGAAACGGGATCGTTTCGTCTATTGGGCTTTCTATGTTCATCAATTTGGGTCTTAGTCAAACCACTCGTCCAGTACTTCTCTTTATTCCTTTTAAATCTTTTATTTTCTCAATTTTTTTATGTTTATTTTACTATTTGATAGGAAAAAAACTATATTATTTTAACCTCAGTATTTTAAAAAATAAATCTCGAGGATCTAATTTTGTTCATTACCTCCAATATTGTTTATGTTTAAATTTTATAACCATTATTATTTTTAAGATTAAGTTTTTGGCCATTGATTATAGAGTAAGTGTAAAAAAGTAGAAGAAATAATTTCAATAATAAAAATTTATTGTCCTTAATGTGGTATATGATGACATATGTGTTCAAACCAAGAATTATAATATTTTAAAAATATATATTTGTAATTAAATAATTTTTTATGGTTCAAAATCTAATGTCACGTGATACTCATCAATAAATAATTTATTAGAAGTTATTATATAAGCTTTTAATATGTCTAGTTAAATAGATGTAAAAGTGGGTGTGAGTAAATAGTATATATATATATATATATATATATATATATATATATATATATATATATATATATATATATATATATATATATATATAAATAATAAAAACTTGTTGGACCAAAAAATATAAAAAAATGTTAAATTAGATCATAAAATCAGGTGAAAAAAAGTAGTAAAAAAATGACAAAATTGGTAAAAATTAGATTAAAAAAACGTATTAACATATTATTTTATTTTAGAAAATAACCTAATATATTTTATATTTTCTTTTCTATTCTATCCATAAAATTGTTATTATTAATAAACATAGATGTATAATGTTGAAATATCAACTTGAGTACAATAACATATTTTATTTTAAATTTTCATTCATTTTAAATCTAAAAAAACATATAAATTTATATTTATTTTAATTTTTAATATCATAAAATTATGATATTATATTTTTAATATTATGTTACGCGTTTTTTAATTATTATAATAAATTATTATTATGATTCAACATTGATTCGATCATTAAACTTGTAATTAATATCTTGGCTGATTGAATAATCACTCTAATTTTAAGAACAAACATATAATTTCCTTAAAACATTTTCTTAATCTATTAATACCCACTTATCTTGGTTCTTTTGTTTTAGGGAAAGTTTCCATCTTTACTTTTCCCAATTGTAATCAAGAACATTCAATTTGGCAAACATGGCAGTGATACTGGAGTCTATGATAATGAAGGAAGGTAGTAAAAAATTTTCACTAATTTCATATTGTTGTTTTAATTTTCTGATAATATTAGTTAATTTATGACCATTTTTCTAGGTTTGTTCCTTCAAAATTTGAAGGGATTTTCAGCAAACATGCACATACTCATCCAAATGCCCTAACATATGATGAACTAATGGAGATGATGCAAGCAAATAGAGACCCCAAAGATTTCAAAGGAAGGTATAAATTTGTGCCTTTTAATTTCTATCATTATTACATTATAAGAAAATCATTAAATAATTATTACAAGAAAATTATTAAATAATAATTAAATTTAGAGACAAAAAATAATTAGTCACTATATTATTTAAATTAAATACTAATTTAGAGATTAAAAAATTATTAATATCTAATGTGGTTTCTAATATTAATAAAATATTATAAATTAGTCTCTAAAATACTAATAAAGACTAAATTAGAACATAAGTTCACTACAAGAAAATCATGAAATAGAAACCAATTTTAGAAACTAAAAATAATTAATTGATATAATGACTAAATTAGAGACTATTTTATGGACTATTTGGTTTCTAAATTAGTTTATATTATTGTTAAATGGTTTCTAAATTGATATCTAATTAGCAACCAAAGTTTTTGCTACCAAATTTATAAATCAAATAATTGGTAGTTAAAACCTTGGTAGCTAATTAGATACCAATTTAGAAATTATTTAACAATAATAGAAAATAATTTAAAAACTATTTTTTTTTTAAGTTTCTAAAATGGTATATAATTTAGTTACTATTCAAACTAATTATTTTGGTCTCTAAAAATTGGTTTATATTTGATGATTTTTTTTAGTGGTAGTTAGTATCTAAAACATAGTAGTTAATCGTTAGATACCAATTTAGAAACTATTTATAAATTTTTATTAATAATAAGAACTATTTTAGATACTAATAATTTTTTAATTTATAAAATGGTCTATAATTAGTCAACTGACTAATTATTTTGATATTTAAAATTAGTTTTTATTTAATGATTTTGTTGTAGTGATGGAATAAATATTTTCACTATTAATTATCATTATTTTCTAATAAAAAATATTAACTTGTATTGCAAAGGATTGGTGGGTTGGTTGAATGGAAAATCCTTTACAAAGTTGCCAAAGACAAGAATGGCTTACTACAGAAGGAAACCATAAGAGGAGTTTATGATGGAAGCTTGTTTGAAATGTTGAAAAAGGAGCATTCAACACAACAAAAGAAGTGATTCATTCTTTTAAGTTAATGATAATTTTCTTTTTCTTTCATATATAGACACAATAATGTGTAAAAAGAAGAATTTGTTCAAGATGGTGAAGTTGATTTTAAGAATAGAGGGTGATAGTTTATTTTAGTTTGCTTTGGGTTTATTTGTTCAAGTTAAATGTATCTATGTCATCTATCATATACATATATATTTGGAATTTGTTAAGTTTAAATTCATTGTTTTGATGTGTATATAATGAAATAAGAAAGAAATTTAATTATCTACAATTTATTTGTATTATTGAACTTCTAATTGAAGTAACTAACATCTATAATTGAACTTCTAATTGAAGTAATGCCCTCATAGGATTTGTTTTTAATTTTAAACAACCATTTTCCTATAAATAGATTTTTTTTTATAAAATGTAAGTATAATAAAATTCTTCCAATGAAATAAAAGTTGGACAAATATCTTAAAAAAGTAATATGATAAAACGAAACCTATAAAAAAAATCATCAAATAGAAAACAATATTTAGAAACAAAAAATAATTAGTTGTTATAGTGACTAAATTAGAGACCATTTCAGAGAGTAAATTTTTTTTGTTAAATTAGTTTCTATTATTGTTAAATGGTTTCTAAATTGGTGTCTAATTAACAACCAATCATTTAGATTCTAAATTTGGTAGCAAAAACTTTTGTTGTTAATTAGACACAAATTTAGAAACCATTTAACAATAATATAAACTAATTTAGAAACCAAAATTTTTTTAGTCTCTAAAATGGTCTCTAATTTAGTCACTACAACAACTAATTATTTTTTGTCTCTAAAAATTAGTTTCTATTTCATGATTTTCTTGTAGTGTATAAAAAATAAATTAAGATTTTATACAATTTTTTCTTAAAAATTATCATCATTATTGAAATTGACATCTTAATTAAATTGAGAAAAAAATATTAAATTTATAATTATTTTTACAAATTATTACAATAATAAATAATATATATTTCTGTAATTAAAAATGTAATTAATTTGTTACTATTAAGAACATGTTTAAACAAATTATAAGGAATTTGAAAAATAGAAATATAAAGTCAAAATTAATTTATACATAAATTTAAAATTAGAAAATTGACATAAGAACTTTTTAAAAAGTTATTAATTTTTATTGTTTAATAGAAAAATTTAAAAGGAAAAATTGTTACATAAATGCCAGCTAAAAAGTTATTAGGTGTATCTGCTCAACAGCCTAACTCAAATGGATCTTCTTTGTTTGGCACGTCGGCATCACATGTTCTATCAATTTCATTTCTTTAGATCAACCAAACGGGAAAATATTCAATAATCACGTTACATTTAACACGATCAAACTTGCCATACATGTCACTTTTTCAGGAAATTTGGATTCTATTTATAAAAAATCATTAAATAAAAATTAATTTTAGAGATAAAAACTAATTAGTTGATAGTAACTAAATTAAAAATTAAAAAAAAAATTATTAACTTCTAAATTAGTTTCTAAATTGCTATCTAATTAGTTATCAATTATTTACATTCTAAATTTGGTAACAAAAATTTTGGTAACTAATTAGATACCAATTTAAAAATTATTTATCAATAATAAAAACTAATTTCAAAATTAGAAAAAATAGTCTCTAATTTAGTTAATATAACAACTAATTATTATTTTTTTCTAAAATTGGTTTTTATTCAATAATTTTCTTGTATGAAAGTTTTTTATCTAATTTTATTCAACTTACAGAAAATATTAATATTCTAAATTTATTTTTATATTAAAACTAATATAATTTAAATATAAAATAGATGAATAACACCAAAAGTCAATTACATAATTTAGATTTTTTTACCGTTGTTTGCAGCATCAACTTTTGACTTGCAAAACCATTTAACTTTTCTATAAAGCAAGTAGTACTCATTCCATACAATTGCTTTTCTTGGAGTGTATGGAATAAACTTCTTTATTCTTTTCATGAAAATTTTTAGAAAATAAATAGTAGGAAATGATATTGATGTATACTTAGAACTATTCATCAATAGAATCCAAGGAGTTATGGTTGGATAGTGCGCTAGTATTTGACTATTAAAAAAATAAATGTTTTCATTACGAGCAACTTTGTTGTGGATAATTAGTGACTTTTTTAGGATAGGTATATGGATGAAACATGTACACTGGTCTTAATTGCGCTATTTGTAACTTTGACATAAACTCTTGTTGGCTATATAGGGAAAAAAATAGTTTAATGGGATGTCGTCGATTTTTACATAGAGAGTATAAATTCATATTGATTTTCTATCTCTTTTTAATGGAAGAAATAAATTAAAGGATGCACCAATACCTTTATTACGGGAAGACATATTTAAACAACTTGAGGGTCTCAATGTTACATTTGGAAAACCATTAGAGCCTACAAATACAAGTAAGAGGGTTTGAGGAAAGAATGTTGCCAAAGTTGTTGGAGAAGAACAATGGAAAAAGAAATTTTTGACCTTCTTTATTGGAAAACCAACATAAACCAACTTGTTATGTCAGTGTATAGATGTTACGCATATTCAAAAAAACATTTATGACAATGTTTTGTATACTTTATTTAATGACCGTAAGAAATTAAAAGATAATCTTAAAGTCCAAAAGGTTCTTAAAGACATGTGTATAATGAAATAACTTTGGCCACATGATAAAGGAAGATTTCTGGCAAGTTTGTTTTCATTGTCAAAATACAATGTACTAAATGATAGGTGTTGTGATCATTGGAATAAGACCATCATCTTATATTTTGCATTGTCCATAAAAAAACACAATTTTTTTAATGTAACAATTATATTTCCAATTTAATTAGACGGTAGTTATGATATTAACCATCATTGATTTCAACTTTTGATGAAATGTTTAGGTAATTATTTTTAATAAAGTTATATTTAATTACAAAATCTTGGTCTTACTTTTATTTGATGGTATTTTTGTTCATATGTTTTCTTTAGATGATGTCCATGAATAGGAGAATTTGTTACAAAAAAATATCATTATCTACTGAAAATTATGGTTTTTTATAGAAGAATTCTCATCTCAAATCCCAAATTAATTGCTAAAAAACGAGTTACTTATAAATTTGTTTATCAAGATTTAGTCTTATAAAATTATTTTGAATCTCTTTCAAGTCATGAACAGGAGGCTCAAAAGTCTTGTTAGGTCATCTTGATAGCGAATATATTATAAGAAGCCAATTTGATATCTAAGTTATGGGCTGAAAAATATTGACAAAGATAATCATTAAGTGAATATAATGAACTGGTTCTAACCTTCAAGAGATCAAAACGCCCTTCTAAAACTGAAGTGAATATGACCTCCAAACTAAGTCAACCCAAGAAAAAAATAATGATAATGACGTGCATCAATATCATATAATTTTATCACATTTGTTGAATACAAACAAATATTAATGTGATTTGATTTTTGAGATTCAATCGTCCCTATTTATTGTTTTTATATGAACTACACATTAGAGAATTAGAGAATCTTCTTTTGTTTGCCTTATTTTCTTTGTTTAATTTTTTATTTTTTAATTTAAACTCTGAATGTAGTTGCTAAGGCTATTCTTATGGATTTTTTATTTTATTTTTTCTGTAAAAGTTTGATTTAGTTTTTTTTTTTATTTTATTTTATGCTATTTTTCATTTGATAACCCTTTAACATTAGTTCTTAACAAAATTTGTAAAAATACTTTTCTATATTAAAGGATGAATTATTTTTTATTAAAAATAAAATATAAAATGTTGTGCCGTGTGTGAAACTTAATTATGGTGGCAGATATGATCCTTCAATAATTTCTGGCAACTTCAAACCATATTGTGGGGACACTTTGCTTTCAATTTAAGACAGTCCATAAATGGTAAGAAATTAAATGCTCTTTAGTCATACATGGTTTTGTCACTTCAAAATTAAAAACAATATTTATAATTGCTTATTCTTCAAAAGTTCTTTCCAGAAGTTATTACAAAATAAGTGATTGTGCTTTTTCAAAACAGTCTGATCTTTTAAATTACGTCACACATTGAATTTGAATCTTCTAAATATAAAAATTGAGAGTTTTTTTTTTCTTTTTCAGCATAAAAATGGAGAGTTAAGAGAGCTTTATGATCCTTTTCAAATGAGTTTAGTTTACTTAAACTATTTATGGTCTAATTTTGGTATATAGGGCTTAAAGCAATATCAAATATCTTGGATTTTTTAAATAAAATTATCACCTACAAGAAAATCATTAAATAAAAATATCAAAATAATTAATCATAATAATAACTAAATTAGAGATATTTTAAAAACTAAATTTTTTATTATTGTTAAATAGTTTTTAAATTGATATTTAATTAGCAACTAAGATTTTTGTTATCAAATTTAAAATCTAAATAATTAGAAAGTAAAAACTTGGTAGCTAATTAAATATCAATTTAGAAATCATTTAACAATAATAGAAACTAATTTATAAATCAAAAATTTATTTAGTCCTTAAAATATATTTAATTTAGTCATTATAATAACTAATTATTTTTTGTCAATAAAAATTAATTTTTATTTTATAATTTTCTTGTATCTTAGATTTTTCAAATAAAATTATATATGTTATTTGATCTGTTCATTTGTTTGTTTTTATTTATTATTTTTTTATTTGTTAAATGATATTTTATCCAATGTTCATCATGATGGTTTCTTTTTTCTTTTCCTTTTATTTTTTCAATTAAAGCAAAAAAATATTGTCATCATAAATAATAGAAAGAACAAAAAAAAATATTGTCATCATAAAAGTTTATATAAAGGTGAACATGTGGGACACCAAGAATTATGAAGACAGGAAGAAAATTACTGTCACACATATGGAGGGTAACTCTTTTTGTTTTGTTTTGTTTATTATAAATATATTTTTTCATTTCTAAATAATTAATAATATTATTATCAAGTAAAATTTCCATAGAATAATAGTCTTTTTCCCAAATTGTGTACTGAGAAAATTCTAGAACAAAATCATTTGAATTTTGATCTTCCAAAAGCAAAATTAAATGCCATTCCCACATGAACATGCAGAAAGAGATTATCACAGCTGTTGCGTTATGTGGAAGAAGAAGCAAAAGATAGGAATCAGATTATGAAAGATCGCTAAGATCTTACACGTGTCCAATTCTCAGGGCATGATTGCTTCATCATATGCACCCCACACCTATATATATATATACACACATATAGATACACATCTCAGCTCATATATATCTTTTCATAGCTTATTATTACCAAAAAAACTGTATTTTGCTTCTGAATTTGGTTCACCACATGGCTTCTTCACCACCCTCACTCAACCAAAAACAAGAGGGTATGCATGAAATAACTCTGTGCTTCATTTTTTTGGGTTATGTTTTCATAGAAATTTCTATTAAAAGTGTTTTTTCTGTGAAGGTAATTTGAAAAACTTTCTGTAATTGTTTTTGGTTGATCCAATGAACATGTTTGCAGGAGTAGCAGCAGGAGCAATTGGAGAAAAATCCATTTCAGTTGAAGAGAACGTTCTGCAGAAGCATGCTGCATTCTTTGACAGAAACAAAGATGGTCTCATTTATCCATGGGAAACTTTTCAAGGTTTTCACTGCTTTTCCTTTCCCTTTCAACTATCAGGTTTTTTTTTTCCTTCTTGCAATCTGGTCCTTTTGGAGAAAACAAGATTAGGGCTTTTAGGGATGAATCTGTCCAAAAGATCATGCAAATGATGTACCAAAAAGCATAAAAACCAGAACTAATCAGTAATACTCAAATGAAGTGAGATTTTCTGTAATGGAATGAAATACTTGTTTACTGTATGGGAAAATCAAATTTTGGGTATTTTTTTTTAACATGAGAATAGATGATTATTGTTATTTGAAGTTTAAGTTATGATGTCAAGTTGATGATTGTTACTAGATATCTAACAGAAGATCGATGATTCTTCTTACTTAAAAATCTTCTTACTTAAGAAGGAAATCGATGATTCTTCTTACTTAAGAAGATAAGAAGATCTCTGATCTAGAGATATGTCAAGTTGTATAATAATACTTAATATAAATTTTTTTATCAACTGAGATCTTATCAATTTTTTTTTTACTAAATGCAGGAATGCGTGAAATTGGGAGTGGGATTTTATTGGCGACTGGTGGTGCTATATTCATCAATGTGTTTCTGAGTGGGAGTACTCGTCCTGTAACTCTCTCTATCCCTTTTTCCAAATCTCTAATATCTTTTTCCTTTAACCAAAATGGAAATATTTGGTCGTTTAGATTTTCCTTTTCTAGTAATAAACTCATGTTTTTGTTTGTTTTGGTTATGGATGATAAATTGGATGTTTGTTTTGGTGATGGATGACAACTATTCCCTCCTTTTTGTTTTTTATTTTTATTGATTTTTTTTAAAATTAAAGTTTATTTTTTTTCTAATGACTTTTTGGATGATTTAAAATGAAATTTATCAAAAGGGGTTATTTTGAATAAAATTTATTCATTGAGAGTAAATAGAAAGGGTGATGGTGAATAATAGAAGGAAAGAAAGAGATAAGAGTGGTGGAATAAGAATAATGATTTGATCTCAGTTTATGGGGTACATAATGCATCTTATCCCTTCCCCATGCTTTAACAAAATTCTTATCTTCAAAATCATTTTGTGCCCATTAAATAATAATTTATTATTAGCTCATATTCAACACATTTTTCTGTCCACGCAATACACAGTACTTGCAATTATTATTATTTTTTTAAAATAATAATTATTATTATTAATAATTTTTAAATTAATATTTAATTAGTTATCAAAGTTTTAACTACCAATTATAATTATATTTAGATTAAAAAATTTAACTAACAATTATTTAGATCTAAAAATTAACAATAATATTTTATTATTCTAAGCAGTGTAAAGCGAAATTATATATTAACTTAGCCAGTTAATAATAATTTCGTTATCTATAATACATATCGTTATCTATAATACATTTGGTAAAAAAATACACATTTAGTTGATTTAATAACTTGTTTGATATTTTAAATACTACTAATTAACTAAAATAAATTGCTAAAAAATATCTGTTTTCTATCACTTATTAACTTCTAATGGTGCAGGGAAAGTTTCCATCTTTACTTTTCCCAATTGAAATTAAAAACATCCAACGAGGCAAACATGGTAGTGACACTGGAGCCTATGATACTGAAGGAAGGTATAGTTTATTAAAAAAAATTATATCTTTTTTAATCATTTTACTTACTTGATTATAAAAAAATTAAGTTGTATCATTAAAAATAAATTTTAAATTTAACTCTATCTCATAAAATTAACTTATAAGATAACAGATCTGATGGTGATAACAGATCTGATGGTGCCTGTGGAACTGTTGTGGCAAGAAATATCCCTAGTTGTGATGTTTGTTGCTCTGGTTCCCTTTTTCAACCGTCATACACATTATTGAGACTACTTCGCATCTATTATGAAATGTTCTAATCTTTAGTCGATATGAAATCTTATATATATTTTCAAATGGCATTGATAAATTTGTGTTTTTGTTACACTTATGGTGTATTTTTTAGGTTTGTTCCTTCAAAATTTGAAGCAATTTTCAGCAAGCATGCACATACAAATCCAAATTATTTGACATATGATGAGTTGAAGGAGATGATTAAGGCAAACAGAGAGCCTAAGGATTTAGCAGGAAGGTGAGTTTGTGATATATATTATAGAATTGAATAGGTTCTTAATATTATATTATTGAGAGTAATTGTTGAGATGTTGCAATGAAACAGAATTGGTAGTTTCGTGGAATGGAGCGTACTTTACAAAGTTGCTAAAGACAAAAATGGTTTGCTGCAAAAAGATGCAATAAGGGCTGTTTATGATGGAACCTTGTTTGAACAGCTCAAGAAACAACGTTCTTCAACCAAAAACAACTGAAAATCGCACATTCAAAGTCTATGTTTTTTTTTTTGTGTTCATCATTCTTGTATTTCCCAACTCAAAGGTATTTTCTGTCTAAAAACTTTGTGCACACTGATGTAAGAAAGACAATATTTTATAACAAACATTTGTATGATGAATAAGTTGGTCCAAACTTATATACTTCTTTCTTTATTTTTTATTTATTTACACTAAAAGTAAAATTGGTCCAAACTTATACATTGTTTTGTTTATTTTATTTATTTATTTACATTATAGGAAAATTGTTAAATAAAAGTTAATTTTAAAAAATAATTAATTATTATTAACTAAATTAGATATTTTTTTAATAATTAAAATATATATATTAATATATAAATTGATATTTAATTAGTTATAAAATTCAATATCATATTATTTTTGTTTTAAAAATTAATTAATTTTAATTGAATTCGTAATGTATCGCTGTCATTCTCATCAGAATATTTTTTAATGGAGTATATTACTTTTATGAAATCTAATCATACATTTCAATGTCAATACTTTTTTTTTTAATTCAACTTTTTTCTATGACTTTTTAAATAAATAAAAATTTCTCAGATAATTCAAAACAATATTTATATATACCAATATGTTATTGTATAATTCTAGTAATAATTAATTGTCTTTAAATTTGGATTCTTAATGGAGATCTAAGGCGATGAAATATAAGATTTTGTTACTTGTACTTCTATCTAAATATATTGTGGTAGGATAATGTCTTGGCAAAATGAAAATATCAACAAAGAGTATGATTGGGGTCAAAAAGGCCCACATGACCAAAAAAATCCACACAAAAGAGAATCTATAGGATCAAATCTCACCAAAAGTCTTATGGACAATGATCAATCCATGGGATATTTAAAATTGAGAATGAAAAACTTAAAAAAAAGTTTGTATATACATTGTCAACATGGATCCTAGTCATATTGAGTTTAAGTTAAGCTGAGACGCATCAAACTTAACGAATTAAAATCACGATTAAGTTAGACTTGACCTAAGTTGGGACAATTTAGGTCGAGCAAGGGTCGATCAAGCCCAAACAAATCGGAACCATCATGGATTGAGTTATGTTTGACTTATCTAAACTCAAATCAAGTTGGACTCACCTTGGGCATAGTATAGTTGGATCCATACTGGACAAAGTTAAGTCAGACCAATATTTGACTAAGTTGAGTCGCGAGTTGTGTTAGGTACACATCAAGTCGAGTCAGTTATTTTTGGGTCGAATCGAGTTAGGCCCACTTTGGGTGCAACCATGTTGGGCCTACAATAGTTCAAGTAGACTCAAGCCCATGTCAGGATGAGTAATGTTGTGTAAACGATAGATAGGTGACAACTTTTTCTTGCACCTATACAAAATTCTTCCTGGACCCCATAATTTTCAGAGAAAACTATTTTGCCTCCTTTAAAAAATGGCTTCCGGATTATTTTTTTCAAAATATTTCTAGAACATCATATTTTATGAATTCCGGATTTATCAATCTGAAAATTAAAAAAAAAATGTGTTCTGAAAAAGGTGTTCCAGTATTCCAGATTTTCTATTCCAGAAATACCCTTTACTTATGGAATCACTATTCCAAAAACACCTAAAATTGTAAAGGATAATTTCGATATATTTGAAGAATGTAGGGTTGCAAGAAGAAAAATGTAAAGGTAAATTGCCTAGATAGGTTAAGTAGAGTGAGACCCATTTGAAACTAAACATGAAAAAGTAGATAAACATTTGTGATAATGTTTTTCAAAAATATTTTGTCTTTTGAAATTTAAACAATATAAAAAAGTTAACGCTTTAAACAATTTTATTTTAACTTTTAATTTTAAAAAAATGACTAGTGGACCAACTCGTTGTGACAGATCTTTGACTTCTAGTTTAATAAGTTAGGTCAAATGGACTAAAAAAAACATAAATTGTAAATCTAAACCTATATCCTAAATCTACATTACTTATTTATATTTATATTGTTTGAAAATAAAAAAATGTGAAATGACAAAAGAAACGTCAATATTATAGTTCTTGTTGATCGAATTCTTTGATTCCATGTACAAATTCTTGACTTTTCCTTGATAATCTTCTTTTGTACTTTTACATTTCATAAAGTTTTAAGTAGTTTTTTTTTTCTATCACATTTCATAGTTCTTGTCTTACTTAAATCTTTCTCTCTAAATTCACTCAAATTGTTTTTAAATTTTAATTCCAGCACCCTTTTTCTCATTATTTTCGTACCACATTTATTTCACCACCTTCATCTTCAAGAATCTATTTGGTAATCAATGAGTTTTGCATTTACGTTTACTTAAAAAAATCAAACATCTTCCATAAATATAAGTATAAGAATATTTTTACAGAGTTCAGTTGTTTTTTTCAGATTTCCACTTTTTAATATATTTCTAATAACTTTAACAAAATATTTTATATACTCTTTAAATAATTCAAATTGAAACTTTCTCGTGATTATTACTCTACACACACAAAAATCCACATGAGTTATTTTTTTATTAAAGTAATCCCAAATTCCATTGAAAACAATTAATTTTATTTCATTTTTCAAATTCACATTCTAATTGAAAAAAAAAAAAGTGCTTTCAACAATTTAAGACATGCTTGATAAAAAGAAGATGCACATTAAGTATATCTAGCATTGCTCTTTACTTTTCATCAAACCAAGTATATCACACATCATGAAAATTAAGAAAATTTAATGCAATTTACAATAATCACTTCCAAAGGGTACAAAACAACAAATATGAATTTCATAATTCTCTTCCTTCACAATAAAAATAAAAAATAAATCTTTTTCTCTCTTGCTGAATTCAATAAACCAGAAAATGAATAAAAATTGCAGGCATAAATTCACATTCACCACCAACAAGTCATTATAGAAATGAGAAGATGGAAGAGGTAGTTTTCTTGATCTAGCAACTCATGGCGAACCATTCTCAAAAGAATGACATTGTGAGGAAGAAGACCACTGTAGTATAACAGGGTTGAGATTGAACTTGCTGGTTCACCAACAAAAGATGTCACAAGCCTCACCATTGACCTAAACAATAAAGTTGTAAGAGACTGCACAAAACAAAAATTTGTTACCTAAATACAGATTAAGAACATGCTTAGAGAAAATTGATTGAGTAACAAATTTTGTATAAGCTAATAATACCAATTGTCTTTTTATACATTTTTTTATCAGCAAAGAATAAAATGAAGTTAGAGATCCTACCTTCATTAGAGATTAAAACATTTCATAGTATATAAAGTGATGCAAACCTCACCTTATAAGTCGATTTTATAAAGTTAAATTAGGTTTAAAGTTCACTTCTTAATATGATATCAGAGCTATTTCAAGTCTATTCTAATGAGAGTTTGTTGGGCCTATCGTGCCACCCGCTATCGGACCACTATCAGGCCATTATCGGACCACCCATGAATATATTGTCCCACGCACGAGCTGTCACTTAATATGCGAGGGGTGTTAGAGATCTCACATTGATTAGAGATTATAACATCTCATAATATATAAGATGTTGAGTTATACTTAAAGTCCAGGTAAGAAATATTCCAATTCCTTTACAGGAAACTTCCTCACATAACCTCCTACAATTATATGGTGTCTTCAAAACAGAATTCATAACATCTCGACTTTTTTTTTTTTTATCAGCAAAAGAAAAACTAGAACTTATACTAGTTTAGAATTGTTTTCAAAAGATTGACATAAGTAATTGACCAACATAATTAACTCCTTATACATAACTAAAAGAAAACTGAATTTGTTCTCTTATTCTTTTTATGGAGAACCCTTTTGAAACAAACCCTAATTTTTTTCTCTGAAAATGAAATGAGAGGAAAAATAGACAGAAGAAAGATGGTACTTACCATGATCATTATATTCTGAATGGAGTGAATGAAGCAGCAATGAATTAGTGTAGTTGTAGAAGGGGTTTTGAAATGGAGTTTGGTTGATTTATATGAAGATGGTGGTGAAATGGTGGATCAATAATTGAAAACCCTTATGTTGCTTATCTTTCAAATTCGATGCAGCAGAAATTCAAACCAAACCGTCAGCGTAAGTTCAAATTTATAAATCTCATGCAAATAAATAAAAAAGAGATAATAAACCAATTGTGGAAAAGATAAAAAAAAATTGTTTAATTATTTAAAATTTATATAAACTTGAATAGAACAAAGAACAACGGTGTTAAATTCGAATTCAATTAAACATATAATTTGATAATATATTAGTTTACTTTAACATGTTAAATAAATTTTATATGATACTAATTATATAGATGACGTATTCTTCTTTAGACGTCACAGTCAAATTATATATAATATTTATGGAAAGTTAATTAATTATATATTAATAAAATAAAATAAATAATAGGTAAATCATTCATTATATCTCAATAAAATGCATATTTAGTAATATTTAAACTAAATAATAAATTATAAGAATCTGTTTTTTTAATAAAATAATTGCTTTTCCAACACAGGATGTAGAATTTAAATATTACAAAACGAGCACATTGAAATTTTTTATAATACTATAGAAGATTTAAAGAATTTATATTTAATATTCGTGAGGTTATATCACTACAGAAAAAATTAAGGGTCTCTATGTCGTTATCAATAAAATAAATAAAAATGATCAATTTTATCATTATATAATCACCATCTTATCTTTATATTTATCGCTATTTTTTTTTTTATTGTGATAAGTTCAAATATCCGAAACCTATTTTTCTTTTCAATGTGTACGGTTATAAGTTATAAAAGGTTACAATGAGTGTATTGAAATTTTGGGAGTGCAGTAAGTAATTTGTGAGGGGTGCAGAAGCAAGGCCCTGTCCTCCTTCCCAACCTTATTTACAATTTGGCTGTTTCTCCCTGCACCCCAATAAATGATTTCCTGCACCCCATCGTTCTCAAAAAGACCATTTTACCTCTTTTAAAAATGACTTCAAAATTACTCTTTCCAGAATATTTTTGGAACATAATTTATGAAACATATGAATTCTGGATTTACCATTTTGGAAACTAAAAAAATATGTTTCAAAAAGGATATTTTGTCTTCTAGATTTACTATTAAAAAAACACATGTTACTTATGAAACCCCTATTCTGAAAATACCTTTTGCTTATGAACCCTTATTCCAAAATTATCTAAAATTGTCAAGGATAATTTTGGTATTCATAGAATGTAGGAGTGCAGAAAGAAAAATGTAGGGGTGCATGAAGAAATACCCTTATAATTTTCTTTCATACAAAGTTGAGCCCTATGAAGAAAACTTCATGGCTGATTCTCTCTGCACCATATCAATTCAGACCTGTACCCAACACACTGATGTAAAATATTTGTTTTGTCCTTAATTATTTAAAATTTTTGCCTTCTGGATATTCATATCCGTAAGTCAAATTACAAAATTTTGGATATACAAATCAAGAACTAATATGTCACTTCCGAATTTCACCATTCAGAAGCTTACCTGGACAACATAAATGAACTTCCGGATGTCAAGATCCGTAAGCAAACATAAATGAGTTATGCAACTCAATCCTCAACACCATTTACAACATACCATTCCGAATATGAAAATCCAAAACTCATAACTCACTTTCGAATATGACCATCTAGAAACTTAAATGAAATACAAAAATGATTTCTAAATTTGAAATCCAAAAACTATAAAACTCACTTCCAAAATCAAAATCAAAATAATTCTTTTAAATATATCTTATCAAAATCAAACTCAAACTCAATCTATCATTCTTTTAAATACACTAAAAGAATAATAGTTAGAATGATTTTATAAATTATGTTGTTCATAATAATACTTGCAATTTTTAAACTATTTATAGTTTTGTGTAGAATTTCATCATTTGACACATTGGAATATTTTTATTATTGTTATGTGGGTTTAGGTGGTAAGGGAAAAGATATTAAAATGAATATTATATGATTAATAATAGAAAAGGGTAGCACATGTAGCCACGTGTTACACACACGTGCATATTTTAACAAGGGTTGCGGTACAAGAGATCGCTGTCGGACACCGACAAGAAGTATGGTAAGGTGTGACAGACGCGCACGTGGTCCTATACCGGACTATCAGGTTCTTCTACCGGTAACTCACCAACCTTTCATAATTCCTCATTATTTTCTTTTATTTTTCTTAAGAAAAACAAAACTTGGTGGCCAATATCTCAATATTTGATTCAAACAAATTAATTACTCCATTGCATTTTCAACCCCTTCCTCTCTCAAACTTTTATAAAATCGGTTTATAAAAATTATTTATATCCATTTATATATTATGAAATGCTCTTATCTCTAATCGATATGAAATCTATAATATATTTTTCTCACGTTAAGAGTGAGAGCTCGTGCATCAGACAATAACAATATATTATGATAGGTCTGATAGTGGGTGATCTGATAAGACCAACAAACAATCATTATGATAAACTTAAAATAACTCTTATACCATATTAAAAAATGAACTTTAAGTCCAACTCAACTTTATAAAATAGACCTCTAAAATAGATTTGTATCAACTTATATATTATGAAATGTTATAATATTTAGTTGATGTAAAATCTCCAACTCTTATTTTATATATTATAAATTTTTTTAATCTCCTAACTCTTATTTTTTTTATTTTATTTTCTATTTTTTATTTTGTTTTTCTACAGTTATTACGACATGTTTTGTTAATATTATTATTATTATAATAATAATAATAATTAATAGCTTTATTTTCTATGGCGTGCTTCTCTTGTTGGTTAATGTGAAGAAGGAAGAAGGGTTGCTTGAGTTTAGTTTTTGGGTTGTAAAGAAAGAAACTTTTGAAGTGGGTTTCTGAATTTCTTTAGTCTTTTGCTCTGAAAATGGAGAGGGATTTTCTGGGTCTGAACTCGAAAGAACCACTGGTTGTAGTCAAGGAAAAGATGAATAATGATAGCGGGTGCAAAGACACAGGCATGTTTCTATTATCTTCTTCTTTTTCTCACCTCCACTTCAATGTTTCTTTTCATTTTTTGGTTGCTTTTCAGTGTTTTTTTTTGGGAAATTGAACATCTGAACCAGTTACTAAATTTTCTTGGTTGATAAGGTTGGAGATATTTTAGTTTCTATTTGCTCCTTCTTTAAACAATGAAAGCTGTTCCTGCAACTTTACTTCTGCTGCAGCTGCAGAGATGCAGGCATAGGTAGAGGCTCATGTGTGATAGATTTCACTAGTCTAGCTCCACTTTAGAATGATTTTGAGTGAATATTCAAACACTTCAAAATGGTTCTTATTTATTTATTTTTTATGACTGATAAAAAAAACCAGTGGAGCTAGACATGTTTGTGACTCTTGTTTCTATGTTTGAACTTTTGCATGTGACTGTGTATGAATTTGTAAATTGGAAAAAGAAATGACTCTTCAGTTCTTTCCTACATGATGCTTCTGCACAGTGATGCTTAGATTGATGCCAGAAGTAAAATTTGACAGTCTCCTCTCTTTTCCTCTTCATCTCTTGTGCATCCTTTGCAGTCTATTTAGCTTGTGTTTGGTTTTCTAGATTCTTCAGAGTCACATTGAAATAGCAAATAGCATGATTTTAGTTAAATTTTTAGGTGTTTGGTTTGGTTTCACATGAAGGAATTAATTCTGGGTGCTAAAATGATTTTGGGTTGAAGCAATACAGGTACTGAGTTTTACTACTAATTTGCTTTTATAATAAAAACATCACTTCACTTTTTAAAAAAAATTCAATTTTGCCAACACTCCTACAAAATTCCTGAATAAGATTGAAATTTATGGTGGTGGTTCCTTTGCTGGTGTGTAGGTTTCACAAAGGGAGGAATGGTAAAATGGCCCTTCATGAACAAAGTATCTGTTCATCCTCATTTGATGTTTTTGAATACTCCTCAGGTTTGAATAATACACCTTCTCTCAGTTTTTGTGTATTTGTTCAAAGTTGCAAATTAGCACAAAAGTTGGTTGATTAGGCTTTATATTCACTAAACTGAAGTGAGTCAAACATATTCACTCTCAGCATATCAGATTACTGCAGAAAATTCAGATTTGTAGTTTTTATTTTCTTTCCAATATATGGTTTCAGAGGAAAACCTTTTTGTTAATGAAGTTGGTATAGATCTGCTTATGATTTCTACTTATTTAGATTGGAACCTAGTCTTTCTGAATTATGAACTTAAACTTTAGATGGGAACCTAACTTTAAGACATTTTTATTACGACAAAAAATAATAAATAAATATAGATCACTTCAAGAATGATTCAATTTTTGTAAAAAATAAAAAGAAAAAAATGATAAGTCCTTACGCCTTAACCCAAAACAATTTCTCTACAAAAACTGTGAACTAACTCAAAACCTAAGAATATCACCTACACAGGAATCTACTCTTGGTAACAGTCAAAGTATACCTACACATCAAATTCCAAAAGAACATAAAACAAAAAAACAAACGGTCAAACACAAATTTCTAACAAATAGAGGAACTTAAAAGACCCCTCTTTAGATCGGAACCTAGCTTTAAGACTTATTGCACTATTTCATGTATGTTGGTTCAAAACATCTTTCTGATAGATTTGTTTCTTCTGCTTGATCTCACATTAACAAAGCATAAGCTGATGCTAATAATCCCTTTCCTTTCATTGAATGTAATTTTCTCAGAAATCTCTCAATCATGATGGACAAGGAGGCATTCATTTTTCCCTGGCACCATATCCTGCACTACATGATGTAGTTTATATGAATCGCCCTCATGATGTGAAGATGCTTTCAGTTCCCAAGCAAACAATTCCAGTTTCCATGGGACATCCTTCCCTAAAGAATCATTTTACAACTGTTGGTCAGAATATGAATGCTTCTGGTATGAAACAGCCACTACTCAGGGCAATACCTGTTACAGCACCTCATTCAGTTCTTCCTATAGTTGGTGCTGATGCTGATGCTGCTCCTGGAATGACCAAAACATGGTAATTACACTCTTAGTGCTTGAGCAGTTATCTAGAGAGATTATTTGAGTGCTGTACTGCAATGAACAAACTTGTTATTCTCTAACTTGTATCATTTTGAAGTAACCGTGTGAAACCATCTGCATCTGTTCCTAAACTCACCATCTTCTATGCCGGCACTGTGAATGTCTTTGATGATATCTCTCCTCAGAAGGTATTTTCTCCCATTACTACTAGAAAATCACTAATTAAGAACCAATTTTAGAGACAAAAAATTATTAGTTTCTATATTGATTAAATTAGATACTATTTTAGAGATTAAAAAATTATTGGTTTCTAAATTAGTTTCTATTATTGATAAATAGTTTCTAAATTGGTATCTAATTAATTATAAATTATTTATATTTTAAAGTTGGTATCTAAACCCTTGATATCTAATTAGATACCAATTTAGAAATAATTTATCAATAATAAAAACTAATTTAGATACCAATAATTTTTTTAGTCTTTAAAATAATATCTAATCTTGTTAATATAACAATTAATTATTTTTGATCTTTAAGATTGTTTTCTATTTAATGATTTTCTTGAAGAGGAAATCTAATGGTTGATGCTTGGCCATTTTTCTTCAGGCACAAGCTATCATGTTGATGGCAAGGAATGACTTATCAGTTGCTTCTAATGTGGTAGTGCCTAATGTTGAGGCACCCAGATTGACACTGGCAGGAGGTGATGGTGTGCATGTTAGTAAAACCATGCCACTTTCAAGTCCTCTATCTCTTTCTTCACATACTGGTGCACAGTCACTTAGTGGTTCAAGTAGCAGTGATGAATTTTTGGCAGCTAAAACATCTGGTGGTACCCCTTTGTCTGTTAACACAGTGGAGACTCCTAAAGTAGTCAACACAACCACCATGCTGCCATCAGGTATGGTAGTTTCATGTTGCTTAATGTTTCTTTAGTTCTTCTATTAAAAAATAACTTGAACTTTAAGTCTAATTCAATCTAATAAAATCAGCTTTATGAGATTGAGTTAGGTTTAAATTCCACTTTTTAATATGGTATCAAAGTCAGTTCGAATCTATCCTAGCAAGAGTTTGTTGGACTTATTAGACCACTCGCTATAAGATCGTTATTGGACCACTCATAATATGTTGTCACACGCACGAGCTGTCACTCTTAACGTGAGGGGGTTGGAGATTCCACATCGATCAGAGATTAAAGCATTTCATAGTATATAAGTGGGTGCAAACCTTACCTCATAAACTAGTTCTATGAAGTTGAGTTAGGCTTAAAGTTCACTTCATAATATCTCCATATATTTCTGCTTTGGGATAAGATAAATTAAATTTATAGTAAACAAGGGATGCATCTCTCTGCTGTACAAAGTTATTTGTGTTTGATCATTGCAAGTGTTTGTATTTAGTAGAATGAGAAGGTTTGCTGAATGAAGTTGACATCTTTTACCCTTTTATGCAGCTGTGCCACAGGCTCGCAAGGCATCATTGGCTCGATTTTTGGAGAAGCGCAAAGAAAGGTTAGTCTATACATGATTTTTATCACTCCACAAAAAGAAAAAAAATGATTACATGGTAAACAAATTATTGGAGTCTTGAGGTGTTTCTGTCTATGCAGGGTGTTGAATGCAGCACCATATAACTTCAACCTGAACAAGAAGTTTGAGAATATGGCAGAGCATAGTGCAACTCTTTCAAACACCAGTGCAAGTGAGGGTGCTGATGCACTATTATCAACTGAGCAAGGATAGTAGTACTACAAGAAAATCATTAAATAGTAATCAAATTTAAAGATAAAAAAATAATTAATTACTATATTAACTAAATTAAATATTAATTTAGAGACTAAAAAATTATTGATATCAAATGTGATTTTTATTATTAATAAAATATTATAAAATATTTTTTAAATTGGTATTTAAATTAGTTACCAAAGTTTTATCTACTAATATTTTAGATTTTAAAATAGTCTCTAAAAGACTAATAGAGACTAATTCAGAACATAAGTGGTTAGTAGTTAAAACAATGGTAACTAACAGATATATACTAATTTAGAAACTATTTTATAATATTTTATTAATATAAAAATCACATTAAATATCAATAATTTTTTAGTTTCTAAATTAGTATATAATTTAGTTAATATAATAACTAATTATTTTTTATTTTTAAATTTAATTACTATATAATGATTTTCTTGTAGTGTAATAACTTATTCTTCTATGTAAAGGAGACTACTTGAGTAGATAAAAGTTGTTGTAAGTTGTAATATAGTAATGTTGCATGATCTTATTTTTATCAGAACTTATGGTGAGATTATTGTACCAAAAGTGTGTTGAGTGCTTAGGTAGAGCCTTAGTTTCACTATTTTTGGTGTAGGGCTTTACCTTATTACTTGAAAATTGTTGGATTTTACCTTCCTACAGTATAGCATTAGACAATTTGTTACAGTGATGGAAATAAAAGCAAATATTTATATTTATTAAATCACTCAATTTTTAATTCTACTAATTGTGCTTTTACCTTCTTCTCCTATATTTTTTATCTTTAATTTGCCAAACAAAGACAAAATGTTGAATTATTGCAGTAAACTGGTGCATGTATAAGGGAGGGTTGAAAGGAAATGAATTTTTGATATAGAATTAGTAAAAGATACTGAAAAAAATCATACATTTAAAATTAAGAACAGCAGAAATTTAAAACATATCAGAGAATAATATTTAAAAAATAGATGAGTTACTGTTGAAATATTAAAATACTACAGTGGATAATTTTTTTGTTATTTTAAAATATAAATTAATTGATATGAAATTGTTTTAGTTTAAGTAATCTCATATCTGAATTCTTGAATTCTAAATATGTAATCTGTTAAATATATAAATGAAGAATCACTCCAAAAAAAAATCATTAAATAAAAATTAATTTTAAAAATAAAAAATAATTAGTTGTTATAGTGATTAAATTAGAGATTATTTTAAATACTAAAAAAAATTATTATTTTTAAATTAATTTTGATAATTGATAAATAGTTTCTAACTTAATATCTAATTAGTTACCAAGGTTTTAACTATCAATTATTTATATTCTAAATTTGATAGAAAAAATATTGATAACTAATTACATACTAATTTAGAAACTATTTATCCACAATAAAAATTAATTTAGAAATTAATAAATTTTTTTAATCATTAAACACCACTGAATTAGAAGATATATTTCAAAAAAATGACAGATCTATTCACTCTATCAATAATCAAACCAGATGAAAGGAATTTGATTTTTCTATTGATTCCTCCGGATTGAATAAAAACATGAATGAGTTATTGAACTCTTTATTGGTTCTACCTCCTCTTCTATAATGGCTATCTATCAGTAGCTTAATCTTATCTATCGATAAATAGTTGAAAAATTAAGAAAAATATTGTAAATACATGGTTAACATTAAAGGAATAGATTCTCAAGGACAAATTTGAGTAGTGCAAAATACAAATAGAATTTCAGTCAAATCATATTTATTCTTTCAATTACACTACAATAGATTTTTAAAGCTAAGGACAATTTGAGAACCTAAAAAGTTTTACACTTTGATTAGAGGAAAAGGTGAGAGAGAGATAAAAGAATAAGATTATTTAGATTAAATAAAAAAGAAAAAAAAAATATTTTTTAATTATTTAGTATTGTATTAATAGTAAATATAAATGTGAATTATATGTGAAAGATATAATTGATTATATAGTATAAATATTAATAAAATATTTTATACATTTTCTTTCAGATTTGCACCTAATTTTCACACTTTTTTTTTCTTTACTGTTTATATAAAGTTAAACATGTGTTTATTGATTCTTCTTTTTATGATACTTTTCATTATCTGTTATATCATGAACTTCACACTTATGAGTCTGAGAAAAAAATCATTTTTATAAATATCTGATATTTTATTTTATAAATATTATCAAAGAAGTATTTTGGTTTTTAATGTTAGTTTTGAGATAAATAAATATTATTTTGAAAGTTGAATGGACTATTAAAGATATTTCATGATCATATTTAAAAAAGTGTTTATTAAGTCAGATAAAGCGATAATCTAATTTAATCCAAATTAATTTAAATAAATTGAGTTGATTTGTTTTAATATTAAATTAAATCTAATTTAAATTCAAATCTACCAAATCAAGGTGGTAATACATATAGTCTAAAATCTAACTCAACTCAATTATTTAAAAGTTATTTATTAATAATAAAAATTAATTTAGATACTAATAATTTTTTAATTTTTAAAATAATTATTTTTGTCTTTAAATTGAATTTTTTTAACAATTTTATTGTAACTAATATTATTACAAAAACAAATTATTATTTGACAATTCATTATGATGTTATTTCTAAGTTATTTTAGTTTTATGTTTAATGGATAACTATCACAAAAAATTATTAAACTAAAACTAACTTAGTCAATATAATCTTTTTTTAAATTAGTTTTTATTTATTATTTTCTTAATGTATATTTATTTTATTAATCTTTTAAGTTTATGCAAATCAAACCTTATCCCATCTTTGTTCATCCTATATTGAAGCTGATAACATAAAAATAATAGAAAGTGTGAAAGAATGAGAGAGACATCATAGGAAGTCACAGGTACATGCAGAAGATTCACGTGGGTGATGAAGAAGTGGATGATGATGCTTCAAGATTTTTGAGTGGTTCTAATTGTGTTATCACTTTCTTTCTTTGGTCACAATCTCTCTCACTTTCACTTTCTCCATTTTTTAATAAAATCTCATTCATGGGAAGATGATAACTTTGGTGGGTAACACAATCAAAACAATTATTTTATTATTGAAAAGATTTGTGTAAATGATGAGAAGAAGAAAAAATGTAGAAAAGCATATATGGTGTGGTGCAACATCAATCACATTTTCAATCAAGGAGGAATAATGAACTGTACATGACGTGCATTTGTTTCAAAAGCTTCAAGCAAAACCACACAAATAATTTAGTTTTTGATGTGATATTTGGCTTGTAAAGCTTCAACACCTTTAAGGTTCTTTTCAACCAAGTAATTAATATCTTCATTTATTTAATTTCTCTTTTCAAGATAAATGGATTATTTGGTTTCATCACATTTATGTGTTGGCCCAACTGATAGTGATGTAGATTCTTTAAAACATGGTTTGGAAGAAATGAAAGTGAAAGGTGAAGAAAATTAATGGAGTTTGTTTAGAATGGAAGCAAAGAAAGAGAGAAAGAAAAATATTATGTTGAGGTCTTTCAAAGTATTTTTACTTAAAAGTTTGACAGAACATAACGAATAATCTTTATAATGGGATTTATTTATTAGTTTGGTGCATTTAATCTTATTCTATTTTATTTTCAATATTTTCAAATCACAATAAAAAATATTGATGTAAAAAAATAAAAACACAGTGGAAAAAAATTGAAACAAAAAGAAACTAGTAAGATAGTGAGAACTTCATTATATTAAAAAAAATAATTGTTTACATTCTACCAAAAATTAAGTTTTAGATGTTTCTTTGATTTGTAGATGATATAGTAAAATATACACATACATACTTCCAGGAACTAAAATCATAAAAGTTAACAAAGATATAAGGTTGAGTTATTTAATCTTAAAAGATCTCATGCATTATACAATAATATATATATATATATATAAAATCATACATATATTTAATATATAACTCACCAATTACACTATTTTATAATTAATAACATGAATATATTCCATAACAATATTCTAAGACGTAGTCTGAGTTAAAACATCGTAAAACATCGCTCGCAAACTATGAAAATCTTTAATCATATTCTAACATATAGTATTAAGTATGCTCCACTATAAATTAACACATCCTAAGTCATAAGGTAGTTCATAACCTACTTATCCAAGTCTGATGTATGAATCTCAATTAGCTTCTTATCATCTAATACCTTAATCTACATGGTCAAATTGGAAAGATATTTCTTTACTAAATGAGATAACATGCTTAAAATCATTTACCACCCATGTTGATACCACCTCGTATCCACGATATATATCATAAAGATGTCTTTATAGAATATGTATACATATACATTATGCTCATCTTACATTAATCATACACAATTAATCCATTTATGCATACATGATAATTCATCAATCATCCTCATGATGACACATGTATAATAATTCATTTTTTATACACATCAACCCACATCACTTGAATGAGCTCATTTCATTTGAGCTACCTCTCTTTTTTCTTGAGAGATCACTCCCGCTTTAATGAGATTTGTTTACAGTGTATAAATTAATTTTATAATCTCCCCACTCCAATACCTCAAAAAACTTTCCCTTATTCCTTATTTCATCGAGAAAGTATATTTTTCTTTAAAATCTCATAAAGAGATGTTGTTGCTACGGTGCTAAAACAATTTATATATAAGTGCTAGCTAACCTATGAAAAAAATCTGACCTCACTTATATTTGTTGGGGTTGACCAATCTTTTTATAACCTTGCTTTTTTTCTTTCTTGATTTACTTTAGTATATTGGAGCTCACAACAAACTTTAGAAAATTAACATTGCTCATGCTAAACAATCTTTATTAACATATAAAGTTTGTTGCAAATGGTATTGATTGTTCCATGAAGACTTAATTGGATTAAGTCAAAATAAATCGTGGTGTTTGGTCTACTGTATTTTTAAGTAAAAAGCGTTGTGCTATGACTAAAAGCTAAAATGTTTGGCTTATTAGCAAGTTTCAGATCTAACAATTGATACTAGAACCAAGATCACGAATTCAATTCTTAGTGAGCCAATCATTGAAGGGGAGATTATTGCAAGTGAGATTATTATAATTTCTTTCACAACCTTCTTCTTTACCCTTTCTCTCTCCCGACCCCTCTAACATTGAATAAGATAACTCTTATTCTTTTTCCTTCCTATTATTATTGTTAACTTTTAAGTACTATTCTATATCTCTTTTTTTTTCCATTTGAACCAATTTTTCAATATCAAGAACCAGTTTTCAATATCAAATTTTGACAACTGCTTCCTGTCCCTAATATCTCATGTGAATTGATAAAAATGTTTTTTTAGTTATTAAATAAGAGGATGAAGACCAAAATACACTCCAAATTTGGTATTTTAGAATACATTTCTCTGAATTAGATTTCTGAAACACTTTTTTTATTCTAAAATCCTTTTCCCTTTTCCAAAATATGTTTTCGGAATATCTTTTTCAAAACATATTTCTAGATGTTGTTTTCTAGAATGTATTATTTTTATTCCAAAATTGTTTTTCCAGTATAGGATTTTGATTTTTCAATTTTATTCCAGAATTTCATTTCCATAACACAAAAATCTATTCCAAATTATATTTTTTTAACTCTGGATTTTCATATTTTAGAATCAAAGACAATTTTAGAAATTTGAAAATTGATTTGATATTGGTAAAAAATCATTGGGTGGAGGAAGCAATTGCCTCATATTTTCCTCACCACCATTCAGTTCCAAAAATTTCTTTGCCTCTATTGAGCCAAAATATTATATTATAGTTATTAATATGATCGTCGAATAAAATATTACTCAACGAATGGATAGCAACTCTACTATTTCTTTCTAACCATTTTGCTACCCAAAGGATTGGAATTACCTAGATTGGAATCAAGCACAACACCATTGTATATGTAAAAAAGAATTTAATAAATTATTTAATTGTTTTCACATATAAAATAATAATCATATTATATATTATATTAAGAAATGAACTTTAATCCTAACATAACCTCATGAAACTGACTCATAAAGTGAGGTTTACATTCACTTATATACTATGAAATATCATAATATATAGTCGATGTAGGATCTCCAACAATATTATCTAACGAAATTACACACCTAAAAATATTTTAATAATTTGAATTTAAAACAACAGTAGTAGATTAACTATAATTAATAGTAAACACTAAGAAATGGCTTCTTAATTCATACAATTTCTATATACATCGATTTATATACAACTCTCAATTCATACAATTCTAAATCGATTATACAGAAAATATACCCTGAAGAATCCACAATAAGAAATGCTTCTCTTACCATATTTTAGCCGAAGATGGAGCTGGTATCTTCAGAGTATTGCACCTAAGTTGGATTCTGAACTAACTTGGGATGAGATGCTGCATACACAGAGGAATTCACATCAGGATTTAGGTGTGAAAGCAAATGTTGAATGTCAGGACGTAAATTCTCTGATGCCCTTCCAATGAGAGCCAGAACATCTGCTCGTGGTTTGCTGATAGCCTGCACAGGCCCTCCCTGTCCCTCATAATGGACGATATGATGCCTGAAAACCAAGAGGTAAGGTACAAGATCAGGATTTCAAGCCTTGTAATAAGCTCATTTTATAACAATTTGGTAACACTTACAGGAAGTCAATGATATCTGCTATGTCTGACGCATCAACAGCAATCGTTGTCTGGGAATTTTTTCCAAATACATCCACTAATATACTTAGTAATGATGAGAGGGTCTGTGTCATTTCAAGTGAGAGGAAAAGCATTAATACCCCAATTTTAGTTACCACCACTATCAAAGTCCCAATAAAGCATAAAAAGTATGGACAAAAGACCATGAGCTATGATGATGACGTATATGATAAAATCCTAATAGTATATCTACAACGATGCTGTTATGGTTTAAATAATTTTGGTCAAGAAAGTGTGCTCTCAGAAGAAATCAGCTAGGGCTAAGCTGTGACAGTGGTTGAGCTTCAGCACCACTAGTCATTGATACGTGAGTAGACAAATTCTAACAATCTCAATGGCTCAAACAGAAAAAAATTATTACTTATATTATATAAGCTGGATGCTCAGTGTTCATCAATTCTCAAGGAACTAGAAAATTGCCGAAAAATTGGGACAATATTTCTCCACCTTGAAATAAAAATTGGAAAGATCTTAATTCTGTAAGACTAATGTCAAGAAACTATAAGACAGAAGTCAACTCACATGGACGACATTTATTTATCATGAGATCAGAAACCTTGTAACTATCAGTGAAATCCTTTCGTATATAATTTTATAAATTTCTAAGTTTCTGATCTCTAAGTGATAAATAATATCAGCAGATACCAGAAGAGATGTGGAGCATAGGCTAGCAATTATCCATGGCGGGTGTTTGATTTGTTAATAGTATTTGTGACTTGGAAAATAAAGAAACCCCCTGAGCATGGAATTAGGATTCTTCACAGGTTTTTTCTCGAAGTCAAAGTATTGAACACAGAAAACATAGGGAAAACGACATGTATGCATATAAAAGTGTTAGGGAAACTCTCGTAAGAAGGTTAACAGCGGGGAACTAAGGGAAGAATACAATATTGGTATTCGAAAGAGAGGATAGCAGCAATAACCATTCAATATACAATTTTTTGTTAACAGTCGTACTGAGTGACTTTGTGGGTATGCTTTAGAGAAAGGATTTCATTAGTGAGGGACCCCAGGTCTCTAGAATACTAGGGTGAGAGTTCTAAGGATTTCATTAATATCTCTTGAATAAAATTCCACTTTTCTTCATAACTTATTATCCAGTTCTATCAGAATATTTCCTTAAGATTGTGGAATTGATGAATCTCCTTACCTTGTTGAAAAGTGCATGAGCATTGGCAAGTTTTGGAAGGAGTGGCCCCATTATACGGAATGCTATTCTCAACAGGGCGACTGATGTTACTGGCCGAAGCTGCTTGATAATTACATTGGTCCCTTCGAGCCATTCTTGAGGGAGGTTACTGAAGAAAGAATGAAGCAAGGCCACCACATTCCCTTTGATTACACACAAAGTCAGAGTTCTTATAAGGTACAAATAGTAACAAGAAATAGATTGAAATTCACCTAATTAAAATGAAAACAGTAAACTATATACCACCAAGCATTAAATTTAGTAAGTGTTACGGGGAGTAGGTCTAGTTTGTAAATTTAGTTTGTCCCTCTATGATCTAAAGCAATTACCTCAAGCTTGGTTTGACAAATTTAGTCATACTACACATTTTTTTATTATCATACTTCCTTAGGAATTGTGTTTATCTAATGATCTATGTTGATGATATAGTTATCATATAAAATTATGTCACTAGGATTTCTCAATGAAAAAAAACACATACTCAGCCATTTTTAGGTGTGTATCTGAAATACATTATTCGTATAGAAGTGCCTCAATCAAAGTAAGGTGTTACTTTACAAAGAAACTAATGGCATTCCAAGATGAAATTCTTTTAGATCCAGAGAGACCTAGTACACTGGTGGGAAAACTCATTTACCTCATTGTTACAAGATCTGATATTTCTTATGTAGTTGGAGTTGTTAGTCAATTCATGTAGAATACTCACATTGATAATCATAAATTGTGATTTGCATTCTCAAATTTGTCAAAAAGGATCTAGAACAGGAATTGTTGTGTGAGAACAAAGAAAATACTCAAATCTTAGGTTATTGGATGTATATTGGGTTGGTTGTCCCATTGACATAACATCCACCACAAGATATTGTGTACTTGCCGGAGGGAATATCATTTCTTGGAAGAGAAAGAAACAAAGTGTTGTTTCCTGGTTCAATGCAAAAGCTACATATAGATCTATGGCTTTGGCCACTTGCAAACTTGTGGGGATTAAACAAATCCTTCAAGAGTTGAAATTTTGTAAAGTTAAGCAGATGAAATTGTCCTATGATAATCTGGCAGCACTTCATATTGTCTCTAATCCAACATTTCATAGAGAACTAAACACCTATAGACCAATTATCGTTTTGTTAGGGAGAAATTGCTGTCTCGGGAACATAGTACTGAATTTATCAACTCTAATGACCAGCTTGCAAATATTCTAACTAAGTCTTTAATTTAAGAAGGCCTAGAATTCCGTTTATATATTCCAAGCTAGGTACATACAATTTATATGTTCCATCTTGAAGAGTGTAAAATAGTTTTTCTTATTTTTTGTACAACTTTTATAAAGCTGCCTTTCTGGATGTATCTAACTTAAGGGCTAAGAGTCACAGGCTATAATATATATATATATATATATATATATATATATATATATATATAATACATCAGCTGAGAAAATACTCACTGATTAAAGCAAATTCACAAATGAAATGTTTAGAAACAATAAAAGAAAATTTTAAAAGCTATGTAGTCCATATTCAAGAACAAAAGATTACAGTATTCTCAAGTCAATGAAATAAATTTCTGAGAAATATCTTCTAGGACTTCTACCCAATTGGTTGGCTTCATACATAAATTATTCTACCCTGATTTGTGTAAAGTAATATCTTTTGAGGCACATGAACTTCGACATGCAAAACTACAGCTTACCCTTGTTCCATAAAGCACATCCATTTTGTTGGGATACAAACCATCAATATTTAAGATAAGAAAATATCTCAAACACAAGTCACATTTTTTAATATCAGAGACAGATTAATAATATAGAACTATAAACATAATGCAAAATTGAAGCAAGCAGCTTAGTAGTATAAAACCCCTCTGTCAAACCATACCAATCGCTGTGGAGGTATTGTCCTGTGCAGCCCATGTTGGATCTAACAACGCATAGCCAACTGCAGAGTCTATTTCCCCAAGCGACCTTGTCCCATCCTTGAGCCACCAGTTCTCTTTTATAATACGTGTTGTCTCCAGGTAAAGTTGTGAATGAAAATCAGAAGGAAGCTGAGCCAGTAGGAGGCCACAAGCTTGAATCAACAAGCAAGACAGTTGTTGACATGTATAACCACTACGAGAAGCAAAGTTAGACGTATTTATTCCAGAAACTGAAGGAGTTGATCTGCTTGCACCTAAGGAATCCGTGCTTCCACCTGAAGGTGATGTTGGCAACACTGAACCTTGCCCTACACTATTTGAACCACCATGTAGAGCATTACTGGACTGGATCAAGGTAGGTTGTATATTAACAACAATTTGAACAAGTGATTGTACTATCTGAGCGGCAGATACAGGAAGGGAAAGTATTTCGATAACTGCAGTCTCAAGAACCAACTGAGTGTATGTTCCAGGATCTTGAATTTGGTAAAATGCCTTTTGGCCCTCTGAAGCATTCGCTGGCCCAGACTGAGATACTGCTGCAGGCTTGCTTTGTGTAGTACGCTGTGCATTGTTTGATGCCTCTCCCATAGATCCAGATTTTGAATTGTTATGTAATGGAGGAATGACATTATTCACTATTCCCAGTAACAGAGTTGTAAAATAATCCAGAGGAGGGCACATGACTGGATTTGTCAAACTTATTTGTAGTGGGAACGACTCTAAAAAGGGAATCTGAAAGAAATACAGCCTCAATAATTGTTGCAGAAAAAGACCATTTTCAAGTAAAACAAAGAAGGCTAGCAAGAGAAAATAAAGTTTGTTACCTTACTGACATCAAGTACATTGAGGATTCGAACAATAAGCTTTCCAGGAAGATGACCATAGAAATATGCAAGTATATCCCGAACAAATGTAAATCTTAAAGGGTAATAAGCAAGCAACGGGGTATACATGGCCAATACTCTTTCAGCTGTATCCATTGCATCATTTTCGATAAGCCTATAAATAATTAAGGGGATGACTGGAAGTAAACGTGCTGCAATATCATCAAAGAACACTGGATACCTGGAAAGTTTGTTGCAGACAGCATCAGTCCATACAATTTCCACGGAGAAGGTACAGAAAGATGCATTATATCCCAACAGTACATACCAATAAGGAATAAAAAAAAACTTGAAATTTGTTAAAGCTGTTTCATTTCTCTCATTCCAAACTAAAATGTTAGAGGCACAAACAAGAATGGAATTCGTTATTAAGCTTGTACAATTATTTCTTATCCACAAGAATTTTGGGAGTGTTTTTGTAAGTTACTATTCAAATTTTGACACAGCTTGTTTTCACGACACTCTTAGGAGTATTAAGCTAGGTTACTAATTGAGAATCCCATTAAATTCTGTGTATTTTTATTCTCCCTATTTTCAGTTTGCATATCTGTTGTGTGTGTTGTACATTCAATAGTTATGCGTAAGAGTAAACTCAGTGTCAGCTAGAGTAAGGGTTTGGGTGTAGTGGAATTTGGGTAATAGAATGCTCGTGGCTACTCCCATTAGCTTTATTGATTAATGTGAAATTTATGCTTCAGTGGAGGGTACGAGACTTCTTTACTCTGTCAGTTGAACTGTATTAATTGTTCCATTAAATAATTTGAACATTGGGTTCTATAATTATTTATGGGGATGGAAAATAGGTTTGAGTGAGTGTGAATTGTGGATTTAATAAGACTATATGGTTGATCATCAATCTTTATCCATTGATCATGTTGTTTGTAGTAACAGATTCAGCAATTATAGTGAGTTGGGATTTGTAACCAAACCAGCTTAACCATAACCTGATTTTAGAAGCACAAGTGGAATAGTTAAACCCATTCATCGTCCTAATACTAACAATATGGTTATTAAGGATGGGAGAAATTATTCTGGAAGTTAATGTGACACCGGAGACATTTTTTCTTGAAATTTGGAAAAATAATATTAAAATAACCTAGGGAGACCCGGAGAAAAGTCATGTGTGAGGACATGTGGATGGGCTGTTTGCATCAATGTTTGAACGGTTGGATAGATTGACGCCTGTGCGCCCAAGAGAGAATGGTGGTCACTGTAAACTTCGTTGGGAAACTTGCAGGAGGCAATGCTGGAACAATGAAAGCGAACCTAGAAGAAAGGTTCACCAAAAATAATCTTCCAGAGACAGCTGGTCTATGATAGAAACCAACTGGTTTAGAAATATGGACTGAACTTTATTCAATTAACTGATGTGGAAACACCAAATTACATAAGACACTGAAAACAGTTCAACACAATAAATACCACACCATTCACAAAGAGCTTGGTCTCTCCCTTCCCAACTCCCTGCTATATCCTTCTGTCCCCCCTTCTTTTCCCCGTCTCCTATTTTATTCCTGCACTAATAACTGAGTAGAGGCAGTTGTTGTGCTTGCCCCTGACAAGAACTGCTAAAAACTGCTAACCACAGAATAAAAACTGCTAACAACTTAATAACGGCGAGAAAATATTCAGTCCTATTACAGAACCTATTTTCTGTTCTCCTCTTACAGTATTTACTCATAAGAGGCACAATAGTGTACTAGGCCAACACGGTTTTGTAAAGGATTCTAGATACCATGTTAAACTAAAGGAAAGAGATTAAGCTGAAACTGTGTTTATGAGACAACACGGATACTTCATTAATATTGAGAAAAAAACAATCAAAAGAATAAATAGAGGATATTTGATATCTTCACATAATAAAGGCATGATATGGGAATAAATAAAAACGTTAGTAATAATACATATATAATAGATATTCTTGATTATATAGGATTTGTTCCTTATTTCTATAATTATATCACCTTTTATTTTATTTTCTCTTGTTACTTTAGGAATTAGAGGTTGTATTGTACTATGACCTTGAACTTTTGTGCTCTTATTTACAAATAAGCTTTTTATTTGTTTATACAAATTCTGGAGTACAAGATACAATCTCAAAGAACTGAATAAAAGAAAAAACTTACACAGCTTCTCTACTAGAGATTTATATTCATCCATTATTATCATCATCAATCTCTTACTTTTTTTTTCATTCTTTTTTAATGTTTCAGCTAAGAAGAGCATTTATAGGTCTCCAATAATTTTATTTCAAGTAACGAGTCTTTAACTCTTAGAAATATATGAATAATATAAGCTGCTTGTCCGTACCATAAATAACTCAAATTTATTGGTTTGAAAGATCCATTTTCAACAATGTTCTTCTCAACCACAATGAATAAAATAAAAGAGTATGCTGAATCTAAGCAAAAAATTCATGGCTTCTCATTGTTATAATAGAATGTACCGATCCTTCCATGCAAGGTGATTTCCAAGAGCCTTTTGTAGCTCAACACGCTTGAATATTCCCGAGTAAAGCCAATGTTCAGGGTGCCCACGAGTCATACAAAAGAGCTTTACTCTTTGCTGAAGCTCTTGCCTATCAAGTAGACTAATCTGCAATCATTGCCATAGCAAGATTAATCTTAATATGAAAACAACACTGAAGCTCAATTGCCCCTACTTTATAATTCTAATAGATGATTTGCCATGATGTCCTTTAAATATTGATGATTTGTTTAATGCTCGGGTTCCTTTCTATAATGTGCTGTTGAGATGCTGTGTCTTGCAACATAAGTTTTCATCCATTTCAAGAGAAATTGAAACACAACTCAATGATTTGTGAATAGAATATGATATTGCTGAAACATTAAAGCAGAACAGGAGGAAATCTAAATTGCATATTATAGAGTGTGACCTATGCATGAGAAACCCAACTATGAAATCTGACAGTTAATCTCATTTCTCCAGTAGAAGGGAAAGAATTTTGAGAACTGATTTTCACATAATTCTTTTAGATTATTTAAATTTAGACGTGATAAAAATTCAATGAGTAGTGTTCTCAGATCATTTATTTCATATATATACAAAATAGAAATGTACAATACAAGGAATAGCTATATAACCTATAACACTCAGTCCTTAGGGATAGATACATACACCCAAAAAGCAGCTTCACGATAGTTATACATAAATAAAAATCACAATTTCAACAAGATTTATGCTTAGTATAATATTTGTCTTATTGTCTGTACAAAAGTAGTTTTTCAGCTTCTATACTGATTGTAGCCAGCTGCCACAGGTGGGAGTCTTTTTTAGTTTTTCTTAATTTATTTTAGTTTGACCTTTTGTTTCATACAAATACAGCTGAGTGTTTTTTTTAATACACTCAAGCCTTTTATCAATATATTCAAATACCATACTAGAGCCCGACAAGTTTATGGGTCGTCTTAAGAAAATAGGCTTTAAACCTAACTCAACCTTACAAAACCGGTTTGTAATATGAGGTTTGCACCCATTTATATACTATAAATTGGTCTTATCTCTAGTTGATGTGGGATCCCCAATAGGCCGAACAAGCCATTGGTCCATGAGGGGCATGAGATGCCTAAGGCATGGAGAGTGTATGTAAGTAAAAGGAAGAAAGAGAAATCCAAAAGTTGAGGTGGCATGAGTAGTGGAGAGACGATTATAAGGCTAAGGTAGCATGAGTAGTGGAGAGACGATCATAAGGCTAAGGTGGCATGAGTAGTGGAGAGGATGTTAAACATGAGAGAATATTTTTATTATTTAGACTCATGCGGAAGAGAGGGATGGGAATTCCATTATTTTTCAAATATTTTGTTAGGGCAGCTATGCTCTGGGAAATTGGAGGTTTCCTCCTCTTGTAGGTTCCTTTTTTATTGCCAATAATACATAATTATCAAGTTCCTTATTTTTCTACTTCTACATCTACCATTGTAATATTGGTCTGTAACATATCTCAAGTTATATAGAGATGTAAATGCATTGAGAATTCATCGAATTGGTAGTTTTTCTGTTATACAATGTTTTTCTACAGGTCTATGATGGATAAAGTATAAAAGGTCTCAGGATCTTCACCAAGGTACTTGTTATAGTAAAAAAGACTACCTATTGCACCTAAATAGTTATACTCCGAACATAAGTCAAAGATGTGTAGATTGATACCTCTGAAGCAAACATGTTCTTTGATACAATAGCAAAAGTTCTAATTTAAGCAAGATATGTCAAATACTTTATTTTATAAAAGTATCAAGTTGATCAAAGACATTCATTGATGTGTATTACATGGAAATATTAGACAAAAGACAATAAAATATGCAAAGTCTCAGAACATACTGATGACAAATCTTCAACAACTAGTTTTTGAATACACCTATGTTAGATTAAATTAAACTAAATAGTCTTAAAATAAAATTTATTTTCAGATTTTGTTCTCTTCCCTTTCATACATTGTATCTGGTCTACCCAAAGTATACGTAGTATATGGACTATTTAAAGTAGTTATAAATACGAGATGCTAAGAGGGAAAAGACACAATCTCTAAATTACAAATTCCTTTGTATTATTCTTATGTTGGTATTAGAGCGGATCGATCTCGATCTACCTATCTTTGTCCGTCGTTGCCTGCCGCTATCAGAGTTTTGTCTTTTGACGGTTGTGTCTGGTGCGTCTCGAGGAGCACCACCCAATCCTAGCAGTCGCTCGTCCAAATTCCAGCAAACACGCCGCAATGCTCCGTCCAATTGTTGTCGCTGCCCTAGCATGTGTGCCTCACGTGCCACCTTCAGTGGTTGGAATCTTCTCGAAACACAACAATGTGAGTCACCATAGCATTCTCAACCCATTTATGCCCTCAGTTCTTCGTTTCGAGACCATTTTGTCCGACCAACATACTGCAATGTGCCATCTAACTGTTATCATAGTCTTAAACCATTTCCACCCCCAGATCTCCGTTCTAACACCATTTGGTGAGTCTTCTAGTATTGAACACAGTTTCTCTCATTTGAAACCCTAAGTTGGTTGTTGTTCTTCTCTGCTGCATTATTGGACTATGTTCTTGCCTTTACCTTGTATTTCTTTCATAATTGGGGTTCTTGGTTAATTCATGCAGGCTCCTCATATTTATCACTAGAATGTTGTGATTCACATTCAAGTATAAAAGAGCTCCTTGACCAAGCTCTACTATATGATTATTGTGATGTTGATTGGGCAAGATGCACTATAAACAGGCAATCTACTACCAGATATTGTATATCCATTGATATTATATGTTTTATTGAAAGCACAAAATCTATTTTCAGCTTCTATACTGATTGTAGCCTGCTCCCATAGGTGGCACACCCTGCTGTTTTGGATTTTTCTCAGTGTACATTAGTTTGCCATTAATTACACACATAAATACAGCTTAATGTTTGGTTTAATACACTCAAGCTTTTTACCCATATATTCAAACATTTCAAGTGAATCAAAATTTAATTATAAACACTTGACTTTAAACAATGTTACAGTGTCATTTTGTATGAATAAAAAAAGGAAAACAATGAAACAAAGAGAAGGAACTAGATCTAGAGGAGAAATGAATACACTATTTAGCAACAGAATAAAAATGCACTATATAACTATCAGCAAGTTTAATTTGTTCTCATACTCATATTTTCTTAATCATTATTTTATTTATTAATTTTGGAAAGGAAGGCCAACGGGGATTTAAAATGTTAATGAGAAAGATAAAAATATACAATCAAAGATAAGAGTTTGACTGTATGTGCATACCACAATACGCAAAGCATGTGTATCATCATCACGGTCAATAAGTGCTAGAAGCAAGATATCCAAAGGAAGTAACTCATTTGTCCAAACAAAAAAGGCAAGGCTTGCACTAGCTTTTAACATAAGGTCCTGTAAAGGGAAAGCATATGAAAAAAGGGCTATACAGCCACCAATCAATACAAGTAAAAGATTAAGCCGCATTACAGCAATTACTAACCTGTAAGGAGTGTCCTTGTTGAAGCTCTATCTGCATATGATGAAGAAGAACATCCACCATTGTGTAAATGTTAGACGTCACCTCTTCAGGAGAGAACTCCCGCAGGACACGTCCCTATATAAATATAGAAAACATTAAATCAACTTGCAAGAACATTAGAAATTGAAACGAAAGAGCTATACAAGAAAGAATATAAGTTTGAATTGAAATACACAGAAAAATTTCTATATAACAAAGATGAATTTGTTTCATCGTAAATTTAAAAGGGTAATGGTAAAAAGGGAAGCATGCAATTAAAAGATTAATACCAGGTTTCCACTGTTAATATTTTCTGCATGGCCATGCATTAATATCAATGCACCAGCACATAGATATTGTCGATGCTGAGGGAAACTATGACCGAGATAGGTCATAACATAACTAGGATCAGCTGATGGTGAAAGAAGCTGGTTGCACTGGTGTATTACAGTGGTTTCAGCCTGCACAAGTCCTAAATATTAATTTTACACATCAAAGAATAAAATCAGCATATAAATCCTAGGAATTTCTAACAAAATACATTACAAGATTTTTTACATCAACCAAGAGTTAATTCAACATCATTTTTACAGTTTCACTTAAAAAGTATCAGAGTATAGAAACAGTTGGAACAAGATATAGCTGTAAAAAAGAACTGCCAGCTTTAGTATTCTTAATTTCATATTTTGAACATAATAATGTTGGCAAACAATGGTATATGACAAGGATAAACTCTGCTAGAAGCTAAGTTTATGAAAAGCTTTTATCGACCGTCTTATGAAATCCTTTTAGGCTTCAATTGTGACAGCACATGGCCTTCTTACCTCATTCTGAAATTCAATTTAATTAAAAGGAGAGTCCAAAAAAGGAGGACTTCCTTATAATCACAGGATTACACCATTGGCTGACTTGTAGCACTCATCCATTCACCTTAGTTTTAGATGTATAAACTATAGACTAGTTATTTTAAAACCAGATTGGTCATGGAACTAGAAAAAGCACTAGTCTACAATTCAATGGTTTAACCATGGTCAATATATAGGAGATGGGAAACTGCCTTAGTTGTGGCCAATTTGTTTTCCTCCATCACAGCCTCTAGCACCTTAATTGTGTTCAGTGTGAAGGGTCGTGTTTAGCTCTACATTACATAGAGATTTGTCCTAAACGGTACTTGTTGTAGATCTTGCTCCTAAAGGTATCAAACAAGGCAGTGCAGCCCGAGTTGACAGGCCAAGTAGTAAAGAAGTGACAAGTCAGGTCAACCCATATCCCAAATGGACTACAATTATAGTCCTAGCCTAGTCATATGCCAAGCCAACCACTAAATATATGGTCAAATTAAAGTACATAAATGGGAGACAACCTCGCCTTACAAACTAATTGTAAAATTGTTTAGCTCTAACACAAATCTACAATAGTATTAGAGTCTATCTTAAGAATTACTATCGACTAGTGATATGACCAAACTAAAGTACATAATTGAAGACAATCCTCATCTTACAATTCAATTTTGAAAGATTGAGTTAAGTCATAACCCAAATTCTTAGACTTCTCCCTCCAAAATACCATTGTGTACTAATAACTCTTAGAAAGTAAATTTTAGGTCTAACTCAACCTTACAAAACTAGCCTGCAAGATGAGATTTGCACTTACTTATATACTATAATTTTGTTATATCACTACTTGATGTGGGGTCTCCAACACACCCTCTCGTGTCAAAGATTAGACAACTCAAGTATGGGAACATATATCTATGGGTGGTTTGATAGGGAACCAATAGTGAATGGTACAATAGGCCCAACAAATTTTGCTAGGATAGGCTTTGATACCATCTTAGAAAGTGAATTTTTAAGACTAACTCAACCTCACAAAATAGCTTTCAAGGTGAGATTTACACCCACTTACATACTATATTTTGGTCACATCTCTAGTTGATGTGGAATGTCTAACACAACCCGTCATGCTGAGGACTAAATATCTTGAGGGTGAGAATAGATATTTATTGGTGGTCCAATAGCAATTGGATAGTGGGTGGCACAATAGGCATAATAAAACTTAATAGGATAGACTTTGATACCATCTTCGAAAGTGAACTTTAAGTTTAACTCAACCACAAAAAACTGAGTTGTAAGGTGAGGTTTGCACTCACGTATGTCTTATAATTTGTTCATATATTTCTACTTGATGGGAGGTATCCAACAATAACAATTGGTAAAAAATGTCATTACTACTTTATTATGCTATATTATTTATGTATATACTAAAAGGAGCACAAATGCAAAATTGTTACAAGCTCCTAAGGATGGTAAATATAGGTTCACCATAGGTTTCCCTTTTCAATTTTTCATTTCATCAAATACTCGGATGCATTAGTGTTATTGATGGAGGATCATGGAAGAAATCTAAGAATCCATCATATAAATATGGTGGATGTCGTTGTGGCTCATGGTGGAAGCATCGTTGTGTTGTATGTGTAATTGCAATGCAAAGGTGGAGTCTTTAGTCATAGAGAATGTTGTCATGCAATCAAATCCCACAGTCCAATAAACTTTGGGATTAAACAAGATAACAATTGCATTGAGTGGTTGATGGTGGAGGTAACTTATTTATGTCCATTAAGTTTTATTTATCCCCAGCCCCCTACACTTTTTTGAAGCAAACAATTCTGCAGGATGAAACCAAAATTTGGCTCCATCATGTGCTCTATTCTTTCTTGATCTACAAAACATGTAATAGATATGGTAATATAATTAGAATAACAAACCTGCTGCCATGTTTGTATATCAAGGCTTCTTTTATCAATTCGACCACTCAATGCTTCACGCAGAACAGAAGGGAAGTGATGTAGTGTTTTTTCTGACCATGTATGATGGCTAGTTGCCATTATTTGTTCCAACATATTTTGTAGATAAAGGAGGTGTTCAGCATCCGCAATCCCACGAGTTTTAATAAGGATAGCAAGAGTTATAACAGTCACTCGATTCAAAGTTTCAGTAAAGTCAGTTGGGCCCTGCAAATAGTCCAGTAAATAAAAACAAGTTCTGCTTAGCTTAGAGTGATTACTAGTGCTTAAACGAAAAATAAAACATAAAGTTTCCAGCTTTGAGACCAAAAAGCAAGTACCTTTCCTTCCCTTTTAACCAAGAAGAAATCTCTCAGTGAGAAAATAAGATTCAGGCACAGATTTTCAGCTAATCTGAATACTCGATGATCTCCTCGTTTTCCTTTAATAGCCGAAATTATCTTTGTAACATCATACATTAGGGCTTTGCTTTTTCCCTGGTACCTACAAATGGAAATTTTATATTTATTTTAGAATATAGCTACATGCAAAAGCTTACCTGGCAGCAGTTACTACAGATGGCTGTTATTTATTATGTTATCAGTTGTAATATGTTGAAAATCTGATTAGATATTTACAATTATTATACAGTTTATTTTGTAGCCATGTCTTAAATCATGTTTAAAAGAACAAAATTTCTACAAATGCTTGTATTTATTGCAATGAACCTATATAAATCAGAGACCGTGATGTAGTTGGAACACATGGTTTTCAGCATATCTCTTTCCTCTCTTTTGACAGTAGTTATACCAGCTATGATTGTGCTATCCGCTCTGGTCTGTGATGCACCTTGCTAACCTCTGTATAAATGCATCTTTACCCCAGACTACACTCAGAATACCGACTATACACTTTTTTTGTCAATCCTGTCTTCTCTCGAATTCTCCCAACCATGGTTTTCTCACAATATGAAACATAATTTTAATGTCTGGTTCTGTTCAAAGTAAAAGATATCTGATCATCTATGTCCATTTCGGGAAACTATAGATACATTTTGGGGCAAAAGCCTGGATGGGATAATAAAGCATAACATAATTCTAAAACTAGTTATAAACACAAACACATAGGAAACAAAATAAATCTATACAGTTAAAAAACTATATATATATTTCTTACAGAAGAAAATATACACTATGGCTTAAATGAGAAAATAGCCTACGCATTGTCAGTTTAAAGCAATTTTGCACTTACCTAATCACAGACAACCATAACCATGTACGGTAAGTGTGTCAACTTTCATAATCATTACCTTAAAAATCATACCAACAGTGATTTCTGTTTCGGATTGGTTTACGCTGACAGTAAATGATATTAAACTCTACAGATATAATCACCTGTAAAGTGGAAGTAGTCTGTAGTTCAATATCTCAAGCACTAAAAGTGTTACCCCAGGTTTGCTCAACAAGGAAGGATTTCTTTGTACCAAATGCTGTAATAAATCACATTTTTAAGAGACAATTATAGTATCAGTTAGTGAGGAAAAAAAAGGTTAAATAAATGAAGACAAATAAGCAGCAAAAATGACTAAAATACATCATGAAGCCTGGAAAAGCATAAGAATTAGGCAACGCTAGATTCTATAAGATGAACAAGGAAAGGTGACAAACACAACTCCATATTGCAAATTTTTTAGACTTTTAGTAGTCCATCTTGTCTTTCACCAAACTAATATAACATTACAAATTGACTGTAACAAGCTAGATCAACTACTTTATTTGTCCATAAGACTTCTTCTCAAGATATATGATAATCAAAAGCAGCCCAATGACTTCCAGAAACTATAAGTTCTGCCACAGGACTTGACACATTTAACATTCAATTTCACATTTCAACAAATGATAAAGTAGAATTAGTTCTATATAACGTATAATTAATTAAAAAATATAACCCAATTTTACGGACAAATCACCATGCAACAAAACAAAAACAAAAACAAAAACAAATGCTATTACTGAAGGGGATAGAAAATTACATTGAAATGCGAACGGAAGAGTGAATGAGGTGCTAAGAGCAACAATCTAGTGTAAGTTTCAACCATTGCAATGCTGGGTATAACCTGCACGTAAGTACGAGGTAAAATATCAGACTACAGTCATCCTCTGACCTATAAGAAGATGCATTATTATTATTATTCATATCCACTTCTTTGAAGAGGAAATCCTTACTGAAAAACATAATAATCAGGCCTTTCTCAATACAGACCGTACTATTAAAACCTCTTTCTCCTTTGCCTTTTTGTTTTGCAGAAGATGGTTTGTTGCTAGTGGGTATATCTATCCATAGTCTATGTTGATGACATTGTTCTTACATGCAATGATCATCATGGCATCTCGCAGGTAAAACGACACCTTTGTCACCACTACTAGTATTGTTATCTCAAAGGAAATAAGCATTGGATGTTTTGGAGGAATCTGTAATGATGAATTTGAAATCTTGACACTCCCATGGATCCCAATGTCAAACTTCTTCTACCCAATCAGGGAGAGTCTCTCTCAAATCCTAAGAAGTATAGAAGATTAGTTGGAAAAATAAACTATCTTATTGTTACTTGTTCTGATATTTCTTTTGTAGTTAATGTGGTAAGTCAATTTCTTAAATTTTTTCTCCATGTGAAGATCATTGGAATGCAATCATTCGTATATTGAAGTACATTAAAGGCTCTCCTAGAAAAGGTTTGCTATATGGTCACAATAATTACACTAAAGTTGTTTGTTATTCAGATGCTGATTGGGCAAGATATCCGTCTGATAAAAGATCCACTTCTAGATATTGTGTCTCCATTGGTGATAACTTGATCTCTTGGAAGAGCAAGAAACAAAGTGTTGTGGCAAGATCTAGTGCAGAAGCAGAATATAGAGTTATGGCTTGAGCTACTTATGAGCTTATTTGGCTTAAATAGATACTTAAAGAATTACAATTTGGAAAGGTCAATCAAATGACACTTATATGTGATAATCAAGTTCTTCTTCATATTACTCCAAATCCTATTTTTCACGAATAGACCAAACATATTGAGATTAATTGTCTTTTTATTCAAGAAAATATTATATCAAGATATATCTAAGACATAGTTTGTTAAAAATGATCATTAGCATATATTTTTACTAAATCCTTGCCAAAGCCTAGAATTGATTATATTTGTAACATGCTAGGTACATACGATTTATATGCACCAGCTTGAGAAGGGGTGTTAGATATTTCTAGATATTGTCAGATATTTATGTTAGATATTTTTAGATATTGTTAGATATTTCTATTTATGTAATGAGCTTAACCCATATTTTCTGCATGTTTCTTCTCCATATAAACATAACCCTATGTATCCTATTTTCTCTTTTTCTTTATTTTAATACAAATTATGCAAGTTCTCTTGCCGATAGAAGATCAACAACTAGATATTGTACTTTTCTAGAGAGGAACTTACTGACATGGAGAAACAATAAAAAAACAGACTGTGGTGACAAGAACATTCGTTGAATCAGAATTCAGGTCCATGGCACAAAGGTTATGTGAATTATTTTGGCTAAAAATTATCTTTGATGACTTGAAGATTAAAGAAAAGCAAGTCCATAATTATCACTTACTGCCTACACATTTTTTCTCACTATATAATCAAGCATATTTAGATTATATATGTATAGGGATGGCAACAGGGTCAGGTACAGGTTTAACTATCTTACCCTCATCTTTGAAGTAAAAATTCATCCCGTCTTCATCCCCATACCCAATGAGTATGAATTTTTTTCCCATGTCCAATCCTATTGAGGAACGGGTATACCCACACCGTGCCCATCCCCAGATTGTTCCAAATATTAATTAAATAATTTTTTATAAAAAAATAAAAATCAAAGCAATGGAAACATAATATTATTAAATATTCAATGTCAAAAAGATACACATTTTCTTTTTTCTAATTTCAAATATAAAATAAATAAATTATAATTGTATAAATATAAAATGAGAGTATCAAATAACAATTGGATAAATGTCAAATAATTATACAAAAAAGTAAAAATAATCAAATGTACAATCTAGAAATAAGTTACAAAATTAAGGATAATAAACAGCTACTATAAGTTTTTCAAGTTACCGAATAAATTAAAGATGTTTTAGTAATTTAAAATAGGGATGAATATAAGGACAAGGATGGGTATTGGGACGGGTATAGGGACGAGGCGAATATGTACACACCCATCCCCACCCCCAATACTCAATTAAAAAATTGGGTATTACCCATACCCAGTCAATGCGCGGATTACCTGTTAAAAATCAGGATGGGTTCATACAATACCTGTGGAGACAAGTTCATTTTCCATCCTTATATTAGTATTAGGAATGTTTTTTAATTATTGTCGTACTATATCTTCATATATCACATAATTCTTTGAATATGTTAATTTGTCTTTAAATGAATATAAGTTAGACTCTCTTTTTCAATGATGATAATCAAGGAGGTAAAATTTCTTAAATGAATTAGATCATCTTTTCACTTTTTTGACTTTAGATAGATGGATTAGATTCATTTTTGTATTAGGTAATAATTTGTTCAAATTGTTATATTTTTCCTTTCGTTCATCAATATATTGCTCTTTTCTGCTACAAAGCAGGTTTGTCATTCAATTTTGTTAAATGAAGAGTTTTAAAGACATGATTGATGATATCGAAGCTTTGACCCACATTTACGAACTCCTACGTATCATGAAATTAGAGTTCCATTTCTGAACAAGGAGATGGACTACACTGAAGGGTGGTTGAAAGATGATAAAGTGCAATGGACCAAACATGGTTGTTCTATCATGAAAACATGTACTAATAAGAAGCAAAGATGTTTTATTATTTTTTTAGTGACCTCTCCTGCAGGACAATGTTTGTGAAGTCCATTGATGGCTCAAAATTTGTGAAGACAGGAGAGAAGTTGTTTGATATGCTTGATACCCTTGTAGAGAACATTGGAGAAGAGAATGTCGTTCATGTCATCGTAGATAATGGAAGCAATTATGTATTAGTTAGTAAGTTATTGGACGAGAAAAGACCCAGTCTATATTGGACTCCCTGTGTTGCCCATTGCATAGACTTAATGCTTGAAGACATTGGAAAACTTCCTTTAATAAGGAAGACAATCCAAAGGGGAGTTAGTCTTCTTGGTTTTATATGTAGTCATTCTAGAACCTTGAGTTTGTTGAGACAATTCACAAAGAGGGAATTGGTAAGACATGTTACAAGATTTGCAACATCTTACATATCATTAGAAAGACTTCATCAAGAGAAAGGAAATTTAAGAAAGATGTTCACTTTTGATGAATGGACTAAAAACAAGTTGTCTAAGGAAGCTCAGGGGAGGGAAGCTTCAAAAGTTGTTATGATGCCTTCATTTTGGAACCATGTGGTTTTTACTTTGAAAGTCATGGCAACTCTTGTTCGTGTACTTTGTCTTGCACATGCGGAAAGAAAAGCAACAATGGGATATATCTATGAAGCAATGGAGAAGGCCAAAGAAACCATAATGAAGTCTTTCAATAACAATGAAAGTAAATACAAGGATGTGTTTACAATCATTGATAATAGATGTACTTGCCAACTTCATCATCCATTGCATACAATTGATCACTTTTTGAATCCAGAATTATATTACTCTAATCCTGACATGGAATATGATTTAGAGGTAACTAATGGTTTGTATGCTAGCATCAAGAGGTTGGAGTCAAGTAATGATGTACAACAAAAAAATTTAACTTGGTTGCCTCTTTATAAAAGTGGAAGTAGACTATCTCGAGATGACTTTGCCAAAGAATCAAGAAAGACCACAACTCTCAGTGAGATACTTAAACAATTCCAACTATACTAAAATAATTTAAGTTATAATTCATAAGTTTAATTTTTCTGTTGATGGTTTGGTTTGGCCCACCATAATGTACTTTGCATTTGTTAGTAATAATATTTGAATATGTTACAAATTATTGATGTTATCTGGGGTGTTAACTTAGTTGGGATTGCAAATAGCATGGTGTTGCTAGTGCATACCTGTTTAATAAAAAAAAGTATGGAGTAAAACAATCATACTGGTAAATGAATCTTAACATGAGAGAGAGAGAGAAGGGGAAATAACCTGCCCAGAAAATAGAGAATCTTCCATTTGATAAGACAACTTCACGCACAAGTTTATTGAAAATCCAGATAACAGTGACATGGGCAGTGGGCTCACTTCTCGTGTCGCCATTAATCTCTCAGCTGGCTGCAAATTTGTTCCTGGCAGTAAGTCAGCAACTCCGGCAGAATTTAACCAATTCATTACCGTTTCACAAGCAGGTTGTGCCATTGTGTAGGTCACAACCCAAAACATCCCTATTGAGCGCTCATCCATATTCATATAATCCACCATTCTGTCCCCTAAAATTCAAGTGTATGTTATAATAATGCAATCAAACAAACACTAAAATAATCATTTAACTACAACAGAACAATATTTCAGAAAACTGCCAATGCCAAATATTATAGATTATATAGAACTATTGGAAATAGGAGCATTTAATTATTGTTTAGGGTTAAATTCAAAAATATAAAATATTGGTTTCTCTCTCATTATATTAGAACACTTGATCCAAGGGAGATTAAGGCTTTGACTAAGCCCCTGGAGCTGTCAAACATCCAAAAATATAGCTAGAATGTTCAAGTGACTGTAAATATTTTCAGCAAATAAATTAAAAATTTCAGAAGTATTATAAATGATCTGAAGATGGCACTGAGTATGTTAATCAACTATTTTCCAAACTCCTGAAAGAGAATGGCATTATTAATGAGATAAGCTGTTGACACCCCCAACTAAATGGGCCTCAGACAAAGAACTGTCATCTAATTTGAGCTTCTACAGCTATGCTCTACCGAATGTAAGTTCCTACAGCTTGTTTAGAAGAAGCTGTCTTGACTGCCACATATCTTATAAACAGTTTACTTAGATGTGTCTTAAATGGTATTATTCTTGTACAAAATGACATCCTTTCCTTCTTCTCCTATCGCATCAAGTCTTCAAACTCTTGTTTTTTGGGTATTGTGCATCTGTCCACCCTCAATCAAAACTGTGGCAAGTTAGACCCAAAGACTATCAAATGTACTTTTATTGCTTATCCCCCAAATAAAAAGGAGTATGATATGCACCCAATCATTTGGAAGACCCACTCTTAAAATCTGGTAGTGAAGGAAGAGAATCAAACACTTAAATACTCAACCAAGTATCTCATACTACTTGACGTGCAACTTATTCATCCCATAATACTCAATCCCTATCATAGCACTGTCCTAGAGAGTCAATGTCTCAACAGCTTTCAGGCTATTATCAACAAATATAAAGTCAGATTAGTGACCAAAGGTTTCAATCAACTTCTTATATTTGGCTTTGTTGAAACCTCCACTCCAGTTATTAAACCTGTTACTATAAAATTCACGCTCACCCTTGCTCTAACTAATCATTGGGCTTTGCTTCAATTTGACATTAAGAATGCCTTTTGGAAAGGACCATCTATTTGCAGCAACATCCAGCATTTGAGGCTCTCTATGGACTAAAACAAGGTCCAAGGTAGCAGTTTGACAAGTTACAGACCACACTTCTGAATTTTGGCTTCACAACTAGCAAGTGCACTTGTTTGTATATCATATTATTAACCCTGATTTTGTTTACCTTTTTTAATCAAAAGGAAACAATGCTATTGCATTACTATAAAGGTTGCAATCCTAACCAGGTTAGCACTACAACCTGTATCAATCATATGCAGCATTCTTAATACAAGTAATAGAAAAAAGAAATACAAAAGTGAGCGACCAAACAAAAACCCACAAAGAGAATCTAAAATGCAGGAGACCACATCTATCTCTACAAAATTCAAAGACAATACCCATCTCATATTATGTAGATGATATTATAATTACAGCCACTCGCCTCATCTTTCTCAAACAGTTAAGGCCACTTGATTATTTTCTGGGTATTGAAGTCAAACTATTAGGTATAACAGTATTAACTGCATATAACAGTCTTAACTGTTTACATGTATCATATACTGCACTGGGTACTATTAATACCCAGCCTTCCCTGTACATTGAATGTGATTCAGATAATACAGTTTTACTCATTCTCTATCTTTCTTCTCTCTAAATCTCTCCTCCTCTCTATACTCTTTTATGGTATCCAGCGCCAAAAATGGCCTCATCATCTACCACTAAACCCAATTCTGAAAATTTTTCTTCCAAGCCCGAAGTTCTTCTCCCTCATATCTTTCATACCCCAATCTCACAAAAGTAAATTTCATTAGAAACCATGTATATTTACCACTTTCATTTTTTTACCCTACCACCATCATTGTTCCTGTCAGATACAATGTTCTCCATCGTTGTCACAGTTCACTGCCTCCCTTACTGTTCACCACTGATAACTTTTCGGCAAGCCTTGTCCAGTTGGCATTTATGTTCACCCACTACAACTTTCTGGCAAGTTTTTTCTAGACAGCGGTACTGTTTACCACTGCTGTTTGTTTCCATTTTCCCTTAAGAGGTCTAGTTGTATACCCAATAAAAGGGTGACTAGAGCTTATACTATAAATATACAAATCCTTTTACTTTCTAACTGTCCGATCGCACAACTAGTTCAATTTTATATGCATGATTAGCCCATGCATGCAGTTATTGAAACACTAATTACAAGCCCCATTTCTATACACTATATATTACAATATTTAGTAGCTAGTAGCTAAGAGAAAAAATAAAGATATTCAAGGTAGATGAGAAAGATAAGAAGCATACATAATCTTTTTCACATGTTTGTGAGCCATGTGTTGTGAGCATAGAAATTTTAAAAGATACCACAGCAGATCATTCCTAACACAAATTAATTGTAGTCTTTCCATGTCCACAAGAGGGCATATCAACTTTTATGAAAAAAGAAGAAAACTGCACCTTTTTTCAAAACCATACACTAGAGCGAGTTAAAATAAACCTCACAAATAAACAGCAAAAAATATTTAGTGCATTAACAATGTAATAAGATAAACTTTGGTGAAATAATTGTGTTTTGGTGTACCTTTGCTCGCTTGTCTCCACCATTCATCTATTTGTTTTCCTTTTTGAAGCTGTTCATTGTTCAGATAATCCCTGGTTGATGAGTTCAGTGACCAAATACGTAAATTTTGACAGCTGCTCACAAAATCAAGCAAGATACTTTGAGAATTATTAGGATCCGCACTTCTGTCTTCTCTATGGAATGATAAAATCTTTCTTGTTGTCTCCACCTATCATGCAGTGCCATATTACACATCAATTACAGTGTTCCTAGCACAATATAATATAAAACTTCTATAATACACCAACCCCAGTATTATTGTTGCTAAACTATAACGATAAGGACAAGCATCGAGCTTGAACAGTGTGCTTCTGTGACAGCACAAACAGTTTATTTATATTCAGAAAAAGAAATCAATACAATTATAAAGAAATAGCATGCGCCTATCAGATATGATCCTAGAATAATAAAGATATGATCCTAGAATAATACAGATATGATCTTGATATTTCTTATCACCAATATATCATCACAATATATGTAATTATAAACATATGATTCTTATGTATGTAATAATAACACTCCTCCTCATATTGGAGCATACAAGTCATATGTGCTCAACTTGCTTAAAATTATTTTACCAAAAGTAAAAGTACCGCTCTTCTTCTTCTCCACTCTTCTTCTGTTCTTCTCCGCGTTCTCACCGTTCTTCTTCCTCTCCAACTTGCTCCGCCGGTAAGTTTCTATTCACTACTCTCTTCTCTTCGTGCTACTCCTCTTCTCTTCATGCTACTCCTCTTCTTTCTTCCCTTCTACGTTCTCCACCTCCGTGTTCTTATAATCTTTAGTAAAATGTGATTGTTCTGTGACAGTCTGGTTTTTTTCTTCTGTTTTTTGGGATTTTCTACAAATTAAATCAATTGTGGGTAATGAAACTGGATCGTGAATCACACGATTCAAGGCATAAAACTATACACCTTCTGATATGTATCGACAAAGTTAGGTTTTGAAATGAATAGCGATTCAAATCGTCCGATTCATGCGATTCTAACTACCATGGTAATTAATCTTTGGTCCTCTTAGAGATTTCATAAATATGTATGTCAGTTATTCACTAGAATTAACAAATCTAGTAGTAATATATCCAAACTATAATTTTCCAAATGTTGAGAATTTTTTACGCCGGAGGGAGTGTGGATGGCTACTAAGGGTTTGCTTTGTACAGTTGGGAAGATCAAGACGGCACAACCCCATCAAAAATAGTGAGCGAACAGAATGGTTTGCCAAAAAAATCTCCTTTACGGACAACGGGTCTACCAAGCAAACACAATTTCAAAAAAGCCTCTAGATACCATTGATAGGTATTGGAAGTTGCATGGGAAACCTCCTCATTTGACCAATATTGCTCAGAAATCTATTACTGAGTCATATGTTACTCATACATTGCCTAGTTGGATCCCAGCCACATATAAGTCCTTTCCCAGTGGTATGAGAATTGTCAAACTGCTAGTAACATTCATTCAGTGGCACACACTCATAAATCATTTGCTTGTCTCTCTTAATCTCCTTCCCCGAGTCCTTGGTTCATTGACTCTAGTGCTACCAATCATATATTTGCCAGTCTCCTTTCTTTTCCCTTACTACTATTGACAAATTGCCCTCTATCATCATTGTCAATAGTTCACAAGAGCAAGTATGTGGCATTGGCACTACCCACCCGCTTCCAACCCTTGTTATTTTGTTCTTTATGGATCTAATTGTCTATTTAATTTACTCTTTATTACCCAATTGATCAACACACACACCTCTCGTCGAGAGTGATAGCTCGTGCGTGAGATAACATATTATGGGTGATCCAATAACGGTCCGATAGCGGGTGGCTTGATAAGCCCAACAAATATTCACTGGGATAGGCTCGAAAATGGCTATGATATCATATTAAGAGTGGACTTTAAGTCTAACTCATCCTCGTAAAACCGGCTTATAAGGTGAGGTTTGCACCCACTTATATACTATGAAATGCTCTAATTTCTAGTTGATGTGGGATCTCCAACACTCTTTATTACCCAACTGACCAAATCCCATGACATTATCCTCAAATTCACTAAAAATACTAATACCTTGTAGCTTTGAATATCAAGACGAACAATTAGCATCAGATGTGAGTCACATGGCCTCTACTATCTCTTTCCATAAACATTATTATTTGAGTCTACCATTTCTCTGACAACCATCAGGATGTGTCTCCAATACCTCTTCAAGTATATCAACGTGGTTCATGGCTTAGTGACATTCAACTGTCAACTTCGTCTTCAACATAAAATGTGTATAGTGGAGGCCATGTCTAACCTTCACCACTAGCACCATACTGAATTCAACCTCAACTTTTAAAATTGACTGGCTTATTGTTATTAGAAAGGTATACATTCTACCCATAATTCCCCCCATTATATTAACCCAATTTATCATTGTTTTTCCTCTTTAGCTTTTGTGACAATTCCTATGTACCCAAATGAAGCTTTATCTCAACCAGAGTGGTGACAATCTATGATTGATGAGATTTGTGTCGTCCAAAGTAGTGGTACTTGGGAGTTGGTTTCTCTTCTAGCTCGCAAAACAATTGTTGGGTCTCAATGGCTATACACATTAAATTGGTGGTGATGGGAACATTAATCATTATAAAGCTCGCTTAGTTACCAAAGGATATACACAAATCTACAAACAACATTACACTAACACATTCTCTCTTGTTCCCAAAATGACATTTATCTGCATTCTCTTTTCCATGGCAGCTTATCGTTGCTGGACTTTGTTTCAACTTGGTATAAAGAATGCATTTCTCCATGGAGATCTTGATGAGGAGGTCTATCTAGAGCAACCTTATGGATTTGTTGCTCAAGGGGAGTTGTCTAATAAGGTGTGTCTCTTTGCTGGTCCCTTTATGGCCTCACAAAATCACCTCGTGCATGGTTTGGACATTTTTAGATTGTCATTCAGCAATTTGGAATGATAAGGAGTGAAGCTGATCATTCATTATTTTACCCTTTTCCCCAAGGATGTATCTACCTTATTGCATATGTAGATGACATTGTTATCACACATAGTGATAAGGAGGGTATTGTCTATCAAAAACAATATCTTGCTCGATAGTTCCAAACAAAAACCTTAGTCAACCGAGATATTTCCTTAGTACCAAAGTTTCTTAGTCCAAGGGCATTTTGGTCACATCATAGAGGAAATATGTTTTCGATATTTTAGAAGAAACAGTGATGTTGGATAAATCCTAAGATATATTAACCCCATCATAAGAGGTATATTATTGTGTTTTGATGTTGACTAGGCAGGCTCACTTAGTGATAGACACTTTGAAACCATGATAAACTATAAAGATGAAAAGAAGCTTTGAACTTAAACCGTGTTTCTATGATAGTATACATGGTTTATTTATATTGAGAAAAGGAAACCAATACAACAAATAGAGGAGATTTGATATCATCTAAAAGTAAAGATATGATTCAGATCTATGTAGTTATAAAGATGACACTTATTTTTATAATTATAACAATTGTCAATACCAATTATTCCCCTAAATCGATACAAAATTAGAAAATATGAATACGAAGAAAAATATTCATTTATTTATAAGAATTTGGAGGCAAGAAAAAATGTGTATTTTATAAAACATTAGAAAACGTTTTGGACAAAAAAAGGGATTTATGTTTGGGTCACAATAAAAATAGAGCTACAATTTACTGTTTGACCATAATGGAAGCAAGATAAAATAACAAGGTTTTAAATTTAATTAACTACCTTTCTAGGATCAGAATTCAAAGCATTCATGACTTGCTCAATTCGAATTATCTGTGCAAGCAACCAGGTCACATGATTTGTCTTAAGTATATGATGATCACCCTCTGAAAGTCGTGAAACCAGCTTGTCCACAAAATCAACAAAATCAATGCACCCACTTTTTATAAGAAAATAGAAAATATCAGAGAAGACCAACCAATCCTGCCAGCAATTTATCTCTGCAAGATATGTGCAGAATCAGCTTTGGAATATGATACCAGAAGTTTCCCTAAAATCAATCATTTTCATTTATCATTTTGGGATAAATGAAGAATATATTCTTAAAATTTAGAAGAGGAGAGCAGATACATCATAGAGTGGAGAAGATCACGACACAAAAATACTCCTAATTAGAAAAAGGCTAAAAGAAAATAGGCACACAAACTAGCACAGAGCTGTCCAATCTCTTGCAGCAAGATCTAAGAACAGAAGGTATGGAAATAAGGAATTCCTATCCCAAACAAATGCTCCAACTAATCTGTACACCCATTTCCATGTAATCATTTTTTTTATGGAAGAACATATTTCATTAAAGGGAAAGGGGGGGAAATGATGGGACAGGAAATCCTTCAAAAACTCCCGAAAAAATAAATCAAATAGGGGTCAAGGGGAAACCTAAGGGGATGCAGTGGATCAATATTTCAAAGCATTTTAAAAGAGACTCTCCCTTTTATAACGAAGGTTCTATGAGCTAATCAATACTTTCAAGTGATATGAATAAGTCTAATAGTATTCAATTAAGATAATTAGGATTTTTTAAGGATGGCACCGCAATTCAGTGGTATTGAATTTTAAGATTTTTTACAACTAATAAAAGTTTGTTGGTATTCATTTACCAACTTGATGGAGAATGTTGCAAGTATCATAGATATTTAGGAGGTCAAAAATATGTTGTTTCCTTATTCCCTATTATTTTTATTGCCCGTTTTAAGCATAGTCATAGTCATTTACCCATAAAATGATTAGTGAATGTACAAAATACAATTATTAATGTACAGTCCTTTTCTAAACTTGTTTTAAGGCTAACTCATAACAAAGTGCAATTTAAATCTACTTATCTATCCACCAAAACCTAATAAGCACTCTATGATACAACACAGCTAATACACACGTATAAAGAGCAAGATAAAAGATTATTGCCTGAATTTGTCATTTTCAATAGTTCAACAATTCTATTAATAGTTGCTTCACAGATCATCTCCGAAGAAAATACAGCACCAGCAGTAGGCATTTGAGATGAAGGCCTATAGCAAGGCGCCAGCACCAGCACACGTCTCCACCAATCAGGTGATGGTGTAGTACGAAGAGCATGCCTTATACAGCGTACAGCTCTTTCCCAGTCCAAACTTCCCTTCTGAATAGAGGATGCAATATCCTATAGACAGAATTAAGTGACAAAATTACCAATCCAGGACAACTTCTCGTCAAGTGTAAAATAGCTTAGGTAGATGTTAGTATGTTACAGACAATATTTGCATACCTGTCAACTACATTCAAGTAATTAAAAGAAATAAATGTAAAATATGAAAATACATTCCAATAAAACATAGTATATGACAGGAAACTAGAAGAATTAAATATGAGAAATGTCATTGGACTTTCCGTGAGAATTAATCATATAGACAAGAATAATGAAATAGTGAAGAGAAGGCAGGTAAACAAGTGCCATCAATCACAAATACAAAATGGATTGTAGAAATAAATTATTAGCATATGTCTATACACAATAGATGAATCAAACCCAATATAGCCATTCCATATTAAGGAGGTGAAGTCATGCATAAAAATAAAAATATAAGCATTTACATATTTAATGAAAGTGTGATTGCCAGAGGAGGATAGATCTCACAATAGATGAAGCCATATAGCAAAGCATCACTATTACACATCAATTAAGTCTACACCTCCAATTGATATTTCATAATGTAAGAACTTGTGTGAAACCATCTAACTCTTTCATGAACGAGGATGTTCAGCACACAATAGCCATCAAATTATCAGTTTTGAGATTCACAGCTCTGTACATCTTCTAAAAAACTAAAATACAGAACCATACTTCATACTGAAGTTATCAACAATGCTACACTTTATGCATGGAAGTATAGACAACTCATGCTGGTTCAAAGAACCTATGCTAGTTGATGGATGTCACAATCAGCCTGTTAGGTTCACAAAAGAAAAACTAAGACTCCCTCACGAACACAGCAAAAAGAAAGAAAACTCTGTTTTATTCCAGTACTGTTTAGAATTCACAAAAGAATTACAAAGGAGTATAGCTCCTTTCACACAGGCTTGATCCTGTCAACTTTACACAACAAATCCGCTACCCCTCCTCACAGCAGGTTGGTCTTTATTTATAGATCCCCTGTAACAACTAACTAACCCCCTTATCCCTTATTTTTAAATTTCCTTCTATGATACACCCTCCAAGTACTGTCCTTATTTTCCTGCCTAACACAGCCACATATCAAAAGCATTTTCAAATAAAATATATGATCTCAATGAATAAATCGAGCTTAAGAATAGACAATTCTCATAATTTTTTACTTAAATCTGCTAGCACTAATCAAATAGTAGTCACAATATCGGTAAGAAAAATCCAAAAGTAGATTTAAACTGGGGGATATCCTAAATCAACAACTTCACTTTAAATGGGAATTGTTAAAATAAAGGAAAGAGAGAGACATTGAGCTGAAACAGAGTATTTCTGAGACAGCACGGATACTTTATTATATTGAGAAAATGGAATCAATGCAATAAATAGAGGAAATTTGATATACTTAATAAAGATATGATACAAGAATAAATAAAAACATTACTAATAATACATATATAATTTAGATATTCTTTAATCAATGCAAGTTCCTTGGCCCTTATTTGAAACAGTTTTTCGCTAAATTTTTTTTGGTATGTAAGTCTTGGTCGACTAAGTGGTTACTTCCTAAATACCGATGCCTCAAAATATTATAGTTCAAATTTCAGTACAAGTAATAGAGCAGAAAACAATCATTATATTTATCTTTTCAACTAGAGATAGAAAGTGTTGTTATAAGTATCTATATTGTCCAAATTACAAGATATCATGAGTAAAGCAAGTTATCAAAGACATCTGTCACGTACTTAATAGCATACACTTCTATGCTTAACTAGTTCTCTGATAATTTTCCCGATGATGATTATAATAGTACTTAGTATTTAAAAACATGTTTATACATCACTAATGAACATCTTGAAATGGAAATTAGATTCATCACCTCTCCATGCAATGGTTCTCCAAGTACACTTGAATATGTAATTGGTGATAGTCGCATGTGGGTTTCACCTGAAACATGTGTCGTTTGACTCAGGATCCGATGAGTCCCAAATGTAGGGCAATGTAGATGTTGATCTAACATTTGCATGTGCATAGCCATCATATCTCGTCTCCTATGGATCTCCAAGATAAGAGTGAACAGTGCTTCATCGTCAGGAATATTCTCTATGAATTGCAAATCACTACGTAACAATTCATAGAAGGGTACCCGACATTTTCCCTCATCAACTAAAAGCCAAATCACATCCAAACAACTGTGTAGCCATGCAATTACGGCTTTGTCAGGTCTCCAAGATTTTATTACATCAGATTCATCCATTCCCTGTTGCCTCTGGTCCCAATTCACCAACCAATTCAGCATATGGTTGAAGATTTCCGCATAAGTCACTGGTTTTAAACTGAACTCGAGACCAATTAAAATAATCTTGCAACATAGCTGACGAAGGCTACTATTACTGATATCATTATTTCTAATGGCTGAACTACCTCTCAGTTTAGATTGTTGTCCAGCAGAGGAAATATCAGATGATTTGACAGGAGACATAGCTGCACATGATAATGATTCAATTGTTGACTGTGCAGGGGAGCCAATAGTATGAACAGCTGTCAAAGGAGATGCAGGATTCGAAGACTGAAAATTAGAAGAATTAGCAATCGTGCTTGGAGGTGGCAGCATTCCTGTCTGTGATAAGCTCGATGAGGAAACAGTTGGCACTGCTTGATTTAGTTGACCAACAGGCAATTCTGCAGAAGAAACCGAAGAAAGAAGGGACTGCAGAAGGGAGTCCCAATTAATGCATCCAATACCACATAAACTCCGTAAAACAAAAAGAAGAAAGTCTGCCCTTGGTCCATGGCCACTGCACTGCACTACTAGGGATATAAGAATTGCTTCTGTAACAGAACGTAATTGATCTTGGTCCTGAAAGGAAAACACATAATCAACAAATAAACAACATCAACCAAGTTTTTACCACATGGCGAAGTCCACTGCTCAAATCAATCAATACCACAAATTTTGTAGTAAATCACGCTTATGGACAAACTATTAGTGACTCAATCCTTCTGAAATAAAATAAAATGTCATGTTCCCCATTAAATTAAGACAAATCAAAGCCAACACAACAAAAATTGCACCGTATAATGTCAAACTCACAGGAAACTGGCTCTGGAGTTGCTCAAAATCTAGAATGAATTGCTCATTTGGTGGAGGAAGCTCCCGATTAAGTGCATGTACACGTTTTTGAGTCTTGTTCCTGAAATTAATCATTCCAACTCTGAAAATGTAAGAAGCTGAAAAAACACAAAACCAAAACATATCACGCAACCCTACACATCATTATGCATATTCTTGAAGGACAAAATAAGAAGAAAAAAAACGATTAAATAAGTTTCTTACACAAGAAAATTGAAGTTAAAAATCACCTTCTAAAAAAAGTTGATGTGATAAAATTTCTATAAATTAGCTTGTTAATAAGTTAACTTCAACTCATGGACAAGTTTAATTCAACTTCTCTTCTTTGAAGAAGTTCATCTACTCATACCCTAAATATTGCAAAATATATGTGTTTTTAAACAGGTTTATCTAATCAGACCCTAAATATTGTAAAAATCACGCGAAAATTTTCACACAATTCTTATTCGCCGACCTTGGAAAAAAAAAATTTAAAAAAAGAGCTGAATTGGAAAATAATCATTCCGAACTAAGCACAATAAGTAATTCAGAAAACAAAGCGCTGTAAAAACCATAATAATTATGACAACTATTATTGTGCAGATGTAGAATTAAAAAGCATTCGAACATTGCAATATCGAAAAACCTATAACAACATAAAGCATTAAGTGAAAACAGTTCTTCACGTCAGAAATCACACGCGCAAATACAAACACTCAAAGTTCCAGCAGCAAATTTTAAAAAAAAACGTGAAAATTGCAGTGAGAGAACTTACGGCGGGTCGCGAAGTGAATCTTCGGGTTTGTTGCGGCTATTTCGCTGTGAGAATGAAAAGAAGTGAGAGTGAAAAAGAAAAACGAGAAAGAGAAGAAGAAGAAGAAGAAGAAGAAGAGAAAATACGCCGAGTCCTAAGTAGAGGTTGAAGAGATCGAGAATGGGGCCACGAGCAGGGTGGAACTGGAAAGAGCGCGACGGTGTTGTCGATGTGGCTGCACGCGGATTCTGTGATTGATCCATTCTTCGCCTTTCATTCAATTGCAGTGTGCAATCGAGAGATTCGTTTTATATTTTTCTGGTTGAATACGTTGTTCGAACGCTGAACTTCTGCTCAGAATTGCGCCACTGAGAAAAAGCTATTTGGGTTATTCAACGTGATTGCGATGGATCCTAACACGGGTCGGGTCGGGTCGGGTCTTTTCATTTCTTTCTATGTCTTTATCTTTCGAGAGGAGTAGGAAAATTTCTAAAATTTCAGTTATTTTGTGAGAAAAAATATTTTTATTTATGTATGTTTGGGATGATGATTGAAATTTGTATCTGATGTTATTAATTTAAAAATTTGAAGCATTATTTATAATTTTTTCTTTTAACTTTATATTTATATATATAATTTTTTTTAATTTGCATCAAATGAGAGAGTTTTGATTTGGATTCAAGTTGTTTATCTGCTTTTTATTTTATAAAATGTAAAATATTTGTTTGAGTCCATATATAATTTATGAATTTTGGTTTTAATTTCAGTAAATAATTTTCTTTGTTTTTTTATCATTTTAAATTTAAAAAATACTCATTTGATTTTTAATATTTATAATATCTTCATTTATCTTATTTAATAATTATATGTACAACTTAATATATAGCTATACATACGTATAATTTATATACTTTTAATATTATATTATAAAATATTATTTCTTTCTATATGAATTTTTAATAAATACATCTAAGGATAAAAGATTTCTCCACTTTTTTATGTTAACACCTTAGTTCCTTGCTACTGAGGTACGTCACATTTAGGATTGTTTCTTCCTACACATCCACAGAGGTTCTTCTGCCACCTCATACACAACGTTAAAATATCTTTTTAATCTTTTTGTGTCACCTCCATAAAATAGTTTTTGAATTATGTAATCCGGACACGCATTATGTAATCCAAAAGCTAAAAGAGACTTTCAGATTACATAATCCAAAAACTAATCATGCATTTGAAAAAAGACTTCTGAATTATATAATCCGGAAGATAATTACAAATTTGAAAAAAAACTTCAAGATTACATAATCCAAAATATTACAGAGGGGTATTTCTGAAAATATGAAAATGTATGGAGGTGAAAGAAGAATATATGGAGTTGCAGGAAAAAACAGCCAACATGTAATTTATATTCCCATGTAAAATACAATCAACAGAGAATTTTAAAACAACGACACAAAATAAGAAGGCATCAAATTCAATTAACATATCAATCATCACATTTCATCATTTTATATATACTAAACCTTCGATATCTACAAATATTTCAAGTTCAACATCATTCATGCTAAAAATTTATTGACATCCACATCTAAACATTTGATTATATTTTTAAAATTAATATATATTTCTTATTTATAAAATTACATTAAAATCATACTAAAATTATCGTAAATTTAATAAATATTTTTTGAATTTCTTTATCGATACTTTTTTTGCAGGTTGTCTCCGAAAATAACACAAAATTTAGAAGGAGTGTTTTCTGTTCAAAGGTTCTATCAATATTATTTAATTAAATTAAATAAAAATTATAGGTGTTTTTTTTCGTACGTATAAGATTGCAATCCTCTTGAATTGAAGAGAGGAAACAGTGCCTGCTATTTTCCCTCCACTGTGGTTCTTCGCTTCTTCCTCCTCATGAACCCCAAGCAGTGGGTTTCTTCACTCTGTCACCGCCGAAGCTGAACTGCGTGTGGTTTGCCTGGTACCATTCATCTCTTCCCTTTCATTTATTTTGCTTAGGGTTTTATCCAATTCTCAATTTCTGCTTTTAGTATTGAAATTTAAAATAGGACTGATTCAATTTCAATTTAACAATAAATAAAAACTTGCAATTTCATAAACCCCACACACACTCTCTTCCTTCTCTCATTTTGCATTTGCATTGGGTGCTTTATTGCTGCATTTTCTTTACCTTTTCTCTCCATTCCACATTTATCATGTATCGCTTTGCTTCTAGCCTCGCCTCCAAAGCAAGGTCACCCTCCTAACAACTCTTGCTTTGTTTTATTCCTGTGTTGTGTGGAAGTCAAATCGTTCATCTGGGTCACAGAGAAGAACTTGCAAAATGGATCAAGCTTTTTTTTTTAAGCATTACCTCGTTGGGTATTGTTTGTTTGATTCTTACATATACTTCCGTCTATCTCAATTTTTCACATATACTTCCCCGTAGAATGATTCTTCCCCATTCACCAGCCCTAGTTTATTTCTTCCAAAGATGAAAGTGTTTGATATGGCCGATTGCTAATAATCACGCCTCTGTCACTCTCTATCACACTGCTCTCTTTTACTATATTATGGTTACAACGTGTATGGGGCATACTCATGGAAGTGTTCCCTGTTCGTTTTACTTTTCAGGGCCACTGCAATATGTTTGGCAGAATGCCTGAAAGAAAACACTTACATATGCTTACACAGTCATTTGACTCTTGTTTTACTTGCTTGGAAATTCGAAGGTGACTCTTAGTTTCGGCACAATGGGTTGTAGATTTTTGGAGCTACTTTACTGTGGAAACCATTTTATTAGAACCAACAAGTTTGCAGCCTCCTACCTGAACTCGATTTTTTATCACACTTCAAAGGACGCTGCCAGCTTGCAATGGTATCAGAATGAGTTTCCCAAGGTGAAAGAATTGACCCATTTACTTGCAAATGTGGATGCGGTTAATGGTAGACTTATTGATGTAAGGAGCAATTCAGTACTTTTTGATGATGACATTGAGCGTGAAATGTGTACCTTCAAGACCCTTGTACGCGGGTATGTTGGGTCGTCATATGTTCAGCACAAAATGAAACGTGTTGTGGCCTCTTTTGTTTCAAATGCAAAACATGGATCCTTTACCCCTTTTGGTAAAGCGACTGAAAGAGAGCCTATGGTGGTTGATTCACTATCCAAAGTGAGCAACTTTCTTAGTGTTTCTGCTCAACAAAGGAAGTTGGTTCGTCTAAAAGTGTGCTCCCAGGTTACTCAGCATCGCATATGGACTGGTGCACTTAAAGAAGTTCTGAATGGTTTTGCAGTTGATTTGGATTGTTTGTCTTCTCGGGGCTTAAACAATGATGCTTTGTTGGGTGGCCAAATTGTTCATAGCTGTTTGAACTTTCTGACTGAAATTGGTGTGGTTTCGGATCCAGGGTCTTCTTCATGGATGAAGCTTTCATCTTCTAAAATGGTTGATTCCTTTGACTCACGGAGGTGGGAAGATGTTCTTGTGATGTTCACTGATCTGATTGAATGCTGTAAAAAGGAAACGAGGTTGAAGTTGCATGTAGCTAAGGCTGAGATCATGAAGGAGGGGCTTTTGCACATAAGGGATGTTTCAGTTGACAACACTGTCGGATATAAGGACGCTCAGCATCAAGAAAGCCTGGTGAGGAAGAAGCTTTCCAAAATGTTGGGTCACTCCTCTCGTTGCGTATTCACTCTATTACTGTATTACCTCTATGGAAGGGTAGTAGATATTGAAGTAGACATGTGTGGTGGGGTCAATGCAAATGGAAAGGATGGCAAGTTTTGCTTGTTTATGGGAAGAATCTTGACTTCAGATAGTGAGAAGATGGTTGGGCGTGGTGTGAAGCAGTTGGACCGGGCACTTGGGATTTTCAAGTTTGTGTGGGAAATGGCTGAAATGAAAGGGCATTTGGACTTGCAGGGCCATATGTGGTGTGTTGGAGCAGACAGTAGAATTCTTAGGTATAGAGGTAACACGTACTTTGTGCATGGAATTTGCCTCTGAATAGAGATTATTATACACTACATTATTTGATCGAACTTCACTGCGCTAATTTGTCCCCCACTTAGCAGTTGCCAATGGCAACCCAAATTTGCAAAGTGTTTAGGTAATTCAATCAAAGTCAAAGAAGTTTTCTTAAGCAACCATCTCCCTTTAAAATGAACTCTATAGAGCAAAATAATTAGTTTAATTTTTTTATACTAGTAACTATTGGATAAATTATTGTTATTGATTACGTAGCATACTAGCAAATAGATTATACGGTTATGTTTTTCTTTTTGCTTTTCAATGGTGTACTTGTGATGCAACTAATCAGCTACCACTTTCCAAGACTACAAGGATTAATCCTTCCTTTGCTTTAAAAATGTTGTGTGATGCCTTGTGGTATATTTGGAAAGCTAGACAAGAGCTTATTTTCCAAGGTGCGAATTGTAATACCTGGGTCAAATTGAACTGACAATGGAGGCGTGAGCCCTATATGCAAATGAAAGATGGACTCTTTGGTTTCTCTCTGGGCTCCTCAACTTTTGGATTAAAGATTGTCACAAAAGATAAAGTGATTACGTATGTTACATTGCAAGGTAATAATTGTATTTTCTTACCTCAGATTTTTGGATATTAAACTATTCTAACCTGAGGCAAAACTTTGGTCAGTGTTGATGACCCTATTTGGTCCATGATGCTAAGCTAAGAGTGAACTCCAATGGGCAAACAGTAAGTCCTAACTGTAAAATTTCTTACCCACTTCTCATTTTTAGAAGAAAAGCTCACCAAATTGAAATCATATATTCTTCATTTTATGTTTGTACTCCCAGATTACTAGTATACTCAAAATGGGCAACACTCATTCATTCACCTACGAGTCTAGATCAATTTGAGATAAATCAACTCAGTGGCACTATTGGTTTACCTGTAAGTAACAAGCACACATCTCATAAAGGCATTAATTATGTCAGCATTGGTGTTCTTTTTGGTAACTATTAGTGATCTCGTTCAAGCGTAACTATGGTGCCTACTTTGACAATGTCCCTGTCGGTGTTTGTGGTCCAGTTCAGTTGGTATCACCAAAGAATAACACTGAGGTAGTCAAAGGTACCGCCAATAATGTATGGAATTATAAGGTGGGATTATATGGTTAAACTGTGAAGCAATCCAGATAACAATCGAGGATGTTATACAAATGCTCTTCCAACTGATATAGTATTATTTGTTTGGTACAAGTCGTAAGTATTGTCTCTTTTCAGCTGTTTATATTCATTTAATGCAGTATTACACCTTCAAGTTGAGTAGTGCATACACTTTTTATGAAAAATTGTCTCTTTCAATGTTTCCATTGGCAACTGCTTAGTGGGGGCCACATTAGCGCCATGTGGGTATTCGTCTTCTAACATGGTTCATACTATATTTAAGTTACATTATCTAGATTCGAAACTTTCATCACTTGGTTAAATGACATAAGTTGTTACTACTTGTATCAAATGCATGTAAAGAGAAGATAGTTGGTTTATCTCAGTCATTTTATCAAACATATTGCAGTGGCCCTGGAAAGTAATAGGAACGATTCTGTTGCTTATGGACTCGGTTACGTTGTTGTAATTATAAAATAATTAGGGAAGTACCATTATACAGATTGAATGAATAGGGGAGAGTCATTCTCCTATGAAGCATGTAAATGAGAAACAGAACGAAGTTCAATTATTGAGAAGGGATAAACTCTAGAAAAATATTTAAAACAAAGGGTTTAAATATGTTTTATGTTCTTACAAACATTGTCATAATTTTGTTTTTTTTCCTACATTTTGTTAGTTTCACATTCTTGACATTTCTTTAGTGTTTTTTTTTTTAAAATTCATTAGTAACTATGGTTAATTTAGTGTTGAAACGAAACAAATGAAGATAACTAATGTAATAATGGTTTTTGAAGTTAAGATAGTCAATATTATTTTTAAGTGCATAATTAAACTAGTAATTTTTTTTGTTAAATTTTTTGAATAAGATAATCACATAATTTATTTTTAATAGACTGTGAACAATAATTTTGATATTATTTTTCTTAAATATTTGTTTTATCAGAATGCTATTTACAGGAAATAATTACACACAACTTGTATTTTACAATTATGTATATTTATTATTTTACATGTAAATAATTACTAGCAAAATATTTCACCTATTATGAAATAAATATTTTATATTAGTTTTGAATTGCATAATAGTAGAAAAAGAAAAAAAGTAAAGATTATTATTTTTATTTTACACATATATATATAAAGAAACCTGTTAAAGGATCAGAGCAGATAAACTACTGAACTATAGTCACTAAAATGAAAGAGAAAAATCATTACATATAATTTTTTTTTATTTAATGATAATGAATATAATGTGAGTAAAACAAATGTACATTAAAATTCCACTTGTTTACCCCTCATAATATTTTTGCAACAAAATTTTCACAAAATACATATGTTTCACAAGGAAAATGATAATCCACAATTACTAAACAATATAAAACCTAGATTCTAACCAAATCCATAGTACTAAATCTTAAAACATGAAGTTTTCTTGGTTTTCTACACCACCTTGGGTTTGTGCTCCAGTTTATGAGTTCTGTTGAAGTCAATGTGGACAAAGGCTCTCTCAACTTCTGGGAGTTTTTCAAGCTTATCTTGAAGTGTCTCTCCAATGTCATGTGCTTGAACAAGTGACATTTCTTCTGACACCACAATGTCTACCTCCACAAAGTAATTGGACCCAAATGTGTAGGCTCTCACAGTTTCTATGAAGGTGATGTCCTTGTTATGGTTCCAACACAGATATGTTAGCTTTGCAAGGTATTCTGCTGGGGCTGTTTTACCAATCAATGACCACACATTCTCCATCACTGTTTTTGCCCAGTTACTGATTGTATATAAGGCTATCTGCATACATGTGCAATAAGTTGAAAACTATATAATAGTAAATATACTAATTAGTTGAAAAGAGAAGGAAACATGATAAGTGACTATATATAATATCTATAATATATAATTATATTTTATTCTAATATTCTCTGAAGTTGAAGAATAAATGTTGATGATTCTTATTGCTAATGAAATGTTGAAGGCACTGAGTAATGGTTGTGGTCAAACTACTTCATTGACCACCAAAGATGAAACACTATATTTTGATTCTACTGAAGACTTGAACATGGTACTTTGATAGACTTCTAGAGAATCACTTAGGAAAACACAAAAGCCAATAGTTAATGTTTTGGTATCTAAACAATTACCCAGTCTGCATCAGCTTAAAGATGAGATTTGTTGTTGGAAAAAAGAGACTTGACCTATAGAGTTTATTCTAATACATGTTATTACTTTTCATCATACCCCTAAATATATGTAACATTTGCATTTAAGCCTTGCTTGTGTGATTAAATGTTTAAAAAGTTAAGAACATATACCAGGATGGCTCCAAGAGGGTCAATCCACCAGTAGAATTTGATGGCTAGAACTGCAGTGGCTAGACCAATGGAGTTTGTAATGACATCAAAGAAATGGTCCTGAGCATAGGCCCTCACTATTTCATTCTTGAACCTGCGACAGTAAGTCATGAGTGCAACTTTTACCACAGTGGCTGTCACCATAATCCCTATCATCCACTTTTCTTTCACTGGATCCCTCTCAGGTTGAGCCTGTTATAAATGAAGCATACATTGTGTTAATACACAGAATCTATCAAGCAATGCTAGTTAGTTACATATGCTAATCTTCTTTTATCATTTCATAAAACATAAATTTTCAATCTCCATCATGATTTTTTGCATCACTTTATACCTTTGTGATGATTTCTCTTCCTGATTCAAACAATATTTGCAATCCCAGAGTTGCCATAACTGATGCGAACACAACTATACCCTGTCCAAATATATTAAAACAAGAATTGAGAAACACAAAAACAAGTTTATCAGATAACCAAAAGGTGTCATCATAATAAGGAACTAGTCTTTGTTCAAGTTCATTTTTTGTGCATGTTTGGTACTGCATATATATGAAGCAATAATACTAAAAAAATGAGCTTAAATGAAGTGCCATAGATATATATGAAGAAATGAATCTAATGCCAAAATGTGAATGTTCTAACTGAAAAAAAAAACAGTTACCACAGGTTGCATTCTGTTCTTGCCAATGGGGTATTGATGATGATTTGGTTTTTTCATAGCATAAGCAGTGAACCAAAGTATAAATCCTGACAAGAGATCCAACAGTGAGTCCAGAGTTGATGCAATAACAGCCAGGGATCTACTCTCAATGGAAGCATACACTTTTGCTACAAACAGCACCATGTTCCCTATGTTAGATGCATAGATTGCCACCCTCTCATTCCTTTCAAGTTCCTTCATATCATCCTGAACAATCAAAATTTTCCAATCACATATGCATCATCAAACACACCCTTTTAAGGAAAATGTTCTTGGCCATTTACTTTTTACTAAATTTGTTTTTTTTTTCACTTTGGTGACCAAAAAAACCGTCACTAAATATTAAGTTGAAAGACAGAAAACAGTCAAAATTACACATTTTCAAAACTTGAAGAACCCATTCCCCAATTTGAAAATATTATAAACAAAACCAAATTCATCGAAATTAAGTGAATAAAAAGCACGTTTGCCCCCCAAAAAAGTAGTCAATAAACGAGCAAAAGTTCATCTTTTTTTCAAAACCTCTGTCATAGTTCCTGGTAACATGCCCAAATCAGTGTATGAGTCCACTTCTTGATACCCTTTAAGAAGCCTTTCCTGCCTCTTGTAATACTCAGCAAGTTTCCTTTGCCTCTCTGAGATCATAAACATGCAAATTTCATCTCAGAAAGTGCAATTTCCCAAAGAGAATATTAAAAAAAAAATAGTCAACTGATGCATATATATGAGTTCATATTTGTATACTTAGTGTTCTTATGAAGAGTCCAAAGCCAAAATGAGACTCCATTTGCCTTTCTGGTAAGCGATGTTCATCCATGCTGATCCTCCATGAAGGTTGCCTAGCCATGGACACATTCTCTGCAGCTATGTTTGGGGAAAGAAGCTCAGTTCTGTAGTCAGTGGAATCTGTTCGAAGTTCAGTTCCCATCTCTGCTATGCTTCAATCCTAAGCACTTGTGTTTGCTATATATATTAACTAAAGCAAGTGGAGTGGTTACTATAGTAGGTAATATGGAATATTTAAACTTGGTGATTGCAAATGAATAATAATAATGAAATTAAACAAGGCATGAACATTGCTTCATTGTTGTTCTGGCATGAACCATATCTTTGTCTGTTTCAATACTATGCTTATGAAAAAATTGACTTTCAGTTGATGTAATCGATCTTAATATGAACGGAATCCTATCCAACTTAGAGGAATATGCGTGGTGTTCAATGTTCACATTTTAAGATTCAATTTTATTTCTTTTAAGAAGATTCAACTTCTGATTATTAATTAAAAAAGAAGAAAACTATCAATTTTGTCCTCTGTTTGCAGTGCAATTAATTCTTCTTCCTAGATACGAGGAAGCACCCTAAACTTAATTTATTAGATTGAAATGGACTTATTGGAATTAATTTTATTGCTTTTAATCTATGAAGCTCGGATACGGCCAAAAAGACGCAGTTGGTGTTTCCGATACATCGTGGACATGGACACGTAGCGGAAGTGTGTCCGATACGGTGTCAGACGTTTTTTATTGGATCGGAAACTGTCCTCTTTCTGGATATGTCGGAGGAGACAGGTTTCTCTCCTTGAACATGTCAGAAAAGCTAGAAAAAAAACATTGTTTAGTGTTTTAAAGACCTCTTCCCTTATACACTAAATCTCAGATAAAATATGATAAAATCTCAAATAAAATATTAAAATCTCAAAAAAGTAAAAGTTAAACATTATGTTTTTCTTGATATTTTTTCATATAACAAAATATATTACTACATTTTAATTTATATATAGTTGTTGTGTCCCGTGTCCTATAATCTTCAGTTTAACGTATCTCCGTGTCCGTGTCTGTGTCGTATTCGTGTCTGTATCCGTGTTTGGACTTCTTAGCTTTTAATAAGCTTCTCTGTTACTTTTTTTAATTTGCTAAAATGAAATAATATATATTTAGATTATGATTATTATTATAATGAGCAAAATGAGTTTATTCATCTATGGTTACACTTTAAAAAATAAAATGCAGAGTTGCAGCTGTTCATTTTTCTTTTTTTTTTAAAAAAAGTATTGTGCATGTGTCATGTATGTAATATATTTTTTCTTCTGACATGACACTTCTGAGTTAAAAACAGATACCCAGATTTGCGTTTTGCATAAGTTAGATGTCTCTTTCTGCACCCCTACCATTTTTCTTCCTGCACCCCTACCATTTTTTTAAATACCCAAATTACCCTTAACAATTTTGGGTGATTTTGGGATAGAGATTGTTCGTAAAAAAAAATGTTTCCGAAATAGAAGACTTGGAAGAAAAAAAAACTCTAAACCCTAAATTTTAAACCCTAACCTTAAATCAAATTAAACAATACAAAAATTCACATTCCACGATTACACTGCAAGAAAATTATTAAATAAAAATAAATTTTAAAGACAAAAAATAATTAATTGCTATATTGACAAAATTATATACTATTTTAAATTAAAAAAAATTATTGAAATCTAAATTAGTTTTTATTATTGATAAATAATTTCTAAATTGTTATATAATTAGATATCAACTTTAAAATCTAAATAATTAGTAGCTAATGGGTAGTTAATTATTATATACCAATTTAGAAACTATTTATGAATAATAAAAATAAATTTAGATATTAAAAAAAAATTTAATCTCTAATATAGTATCTAATCTTGTCAATATAACAACTAATTGTTTTTTATCTCTAAAATTGGTTTGTATTTAATTATGTTTTTAAGTGTTATAACTCATTCCTCATATGTAACACATTCAATAAGTATCTTTTAGAGTACATAATTCTTGCATAAAAAAGCCTTATGAATTGAGCAATCAGTGAAATAAAATTTTGAACGCTCGCTATACATTCTTATTTATAAAACTTATATAGAAATCCCTTCCTCCTTTATAAATGTGATACACTTAAACCCAAAACTTCTATTTTTAAAAGAAAAAGAGTAATTACACAAAAATTCTCATATTTTTTGAAAAATTATACGAATTCTCTTCTATTCAATGTACATTACAATTAAATATCTCTATAACAGTAAAAAAATATAAAATATTAAAATTTAAATGATAAACTGTGAAAATAAAATAAAATTTTATAACAAATAGATAATAAAAATATAATTAACAACACAATTCAAAATGAAAAAATATATTTCAAAATTATTGAAACGAAAAATTCAATAAAAAATTAATAATACGAAGTACTAATAACGAAATTAATAAAATATGCATTATTCTATTCTGAATACTGATTTTTAAAAACAGTTTTGTTCCATTTTACTGATAGTTCATATCTTAATTAATTTTTATCACTGAATTTTGAAAGCAATTTGTTTTGAATGTGAGTGTAACATGTTTCATTATTATAAAATAACAGGAGTGTTGATTTTGTCCAAGTTTTAGAAATGAAGGGAACTTTTTTTTAAATGAAAAACTAAAGTTGGATTGAAGTAATGGATTATTTTTTAAAAAAGGTTTCATTATTTTTTAATTCTTACTCTCAAGATTTTTAAAAAGTTTAATATATATAATTATAAATTATTTCAAAACGATTTAGTGATGGTTTCTTCTGTTAAATTCTATCATTAAAATATATTCATCTCAGTAATTTTGTTAGTGCACATAAAACTATATGTGATCGTTTTGGAAAAGTTTGGACCATCACGTTGAATTATTTTAAAGAGCAAAATCTCTCTCCACTTTGTACCTTTATCTTGCACTTATGAAAAGTCAGTTTAAAATTTTTTAAATAACCTTAAAGGAAGCGTAAGTGCACCTTCTAGTCACGTACATTCCTTCTAGCCACAACATTTGAAAGAACAATTTCATTAATTGAGCGTGTGTGAGAGGTTAGTACGAAGATTCATTGAATTTGATGTTCCTCGGTACCAAGATAATTTTTTTTGAGTTTTCCATTTTTGCACCTTGTTTTTTTTCTGGATTTTGTGGCTTCCAAAAAAATGAAAAAAAATAAGCGAACAAAAACACAATCACCACTAATAAAAACACTACAAAATTTACCTCAACCAACCACCAACGTTCACTACAAGTCACCACAAACAACTACTATAAGTAACCACTACCAGTTGAAATGAAAAATACAGTACTACCATCTCTACCATACTCAAAATGGTATTATTAGAATTAAAAAAACGTATGAAGATGTAGAGAGAATTTGACTTTTATAAAAGTTGAGATTAGTTTAACTTTTAAAAATTTGAAACTAAATTGATTTTATTTTTTTAAAGTTAGAGGAAGTTTAAGCTTTTTTAAATCTAGATTTTTCACCCTTAGTATATAAACTAAAAGGATTGTTAATTTATTTTAAAAATATCAAACTTAATATATTTTAAAATTTTGCTTTTACATTATCCTTTTAAGGTTATTCCTTCGTTAGTTTCTTAGTTGTACATAGAGGTAATTGCGCCATGATTCCATGATGAACTAAAAAGTATTTTGTTGACAAATGGATTCATCCACAGCTGTTTGCCTTCAAACACCTCAAAAGTCAAGACTCAACTTCAACCCCATTCTCTATTTTCATGTTGTTCAAGGGTTCACAGATATGCATTCTTCTACCATTTTTGCTTTTACACATTGGACATAAAAAAAAATAAGGGTATTCTTTCGATCTCAAATTTAAGATATAGTATTGTTATAGTCAATCATTAGATTTGATGTATTGTCAGTTTTGGAAATCGGTATTTCATCACAGTTTTGTTCTAAAAAAAGACACATTAACAAGTTGGAGGAAGAAGATATAAAGTGTCTTTAACCTCAACTTTTAAATGATGTACAACTATATTAACAATAAAAAAAAGACAGAAATTCAAACTAATAAAAATTCTATCCACCATGGTTATGAAGTTTTTTTCACAGTGATGGTAATTTTTTTATATGTAACATTTTAAGACTTGCAAGTAAAGTTGAATATGCACACAAATCTGCATGTTTAAGTTCACAGAGCAAAAATTCGCACTATAAAAAATCTGTATGTATGTATAACCTGCATTTTAAAGAGTTTTTAATTTGCAAACTGCACAAAACTTTGTAAGTAAAATGGATCAGCCTGTGCCCAACAAAATACATTGAGATTCTTTATTATTTATTCGCATAACAACAATTTATTAAATAATGTATAACTTCAAAACAAAAAGATTAAATTTTGAATTGAATAATTTTGAATTAAATAATGAATAATTTTGAATTGAATTGAACTCACTACAAGCCAACAAGATTAAATTAAATTGAATGTGGGTAGGAGATGAGAATCGTTTAACATACACTAAAGGAAGATTATCTAACATGTATTTAGGATTTATTAATAAAAAATTATTTTATTGGAATAATAGATTTTAAAATTCTTTATGAATAGGGCATAGTTTATTTATGTATCGTTTTTGTTAGCATATTTGTTTTAGTCTAATCTCCCATATTTTTGTATTTTTTTAATAATATTTTTTTTATGTAATGATAGATGATTGTTATTACTTGAGGTGTCAGTTGAGATGTCAAGTTGTATAAGGATGTCTAACAAAAAAGTTTTTATATATAAAAAAAAGATAAACTATAAAAAATCGTTAATATATATTAAACAAAAATTGTAAATAAATGATTAAACATATATTAGACAAGGATTGTCCAATGTGAATTAGAATCACCTAATATATAATAAGCAAAATTGAATGACTTTTTAATACTACCTAGACGAAAATATTTGAACTTTCACATAATTATTTGAATTTTCACATTAAAGAAGTTTCATAAGTTACCCTTTTAATAATTTTATGTTAATGATTAAAACACTAAATAATATTTGGTTAAAAAAATGTGGATAAAAATATGGCCATGCACGTTTAGATACCCACAAGATGCGGAATTAATAAATTTAATTGAATTGAAGTGACTACTTGTGTGAATATAAAGACAAGTACTAACATTTTTAAACTTTCATGATGGACACTTTTGACTTTTACAATTAATTTTGCTTATCTTTTCAAAAAAAATAAAAATCCTTGTATTTAATTTAGATATTTTTTTAAAATATTTATAAAAAAAAGAGTGAGAAATGAATTGAATTGTTTTTTTTTTCTGGTCAAAATTAACTTATTTTATAATAAAAATTCTCGCATAAAAATTCCAAACCCAGTTGAATAAATTGATTTTAAATTATAAAACCAGTTTCATTTATTTATTTTTTCTTTTATAATTTTATTATATTGCATTTAAGTTTTATTCTTTTAAAAAATATTTTGTATACACATTAGGTTGAAACTTATCGATGCAATGATTCAACTTAAATTTATTTTATATTTTCAACATGTACATGAAGAGAACAAAAGAAAATGAAGTTTGTATAATACACATTTTTTTTACAATAATTCGACTACTAGTGATAAAAGTTTGCAATCAGAATCAGTTCTTTAATAAGTTCACCTTTTAAAATAAATAAATTTACAATTTCAAAATTCTTTATTTTTTTTTGTTATGTACATTAATTCCTATGCTTTACTTTTCAATATTTGATTTTAAGTTGCATTTTTCTTCTTCACCTTCTTTCTCTTTGTTTTTGTTTAAAATCTTCCAAATGTAATTTTTCAAGAGAAACACCAACATTTGACGTTTTCTTGAATTACATTACAATTATATTTTTATAAATTTTTTACATAAATTTTCTCTTTATTTGTAAAAACATCACACTGTCATCCTTATTATACATTCACTAACTAAAGTTTTAAAAACATTATACATTTGTTTAAAGGAAAGTAATTGTAATAAAAAAAAACAGGGAATGTGAGTTTAAATTTGAAAAAAAAAAAAAAAACTCTACTACACATTTACAGAGAGTTTCAAAATCCATTATTCAATATCTAATGTTGAACTTTCAAGAAAATAATAGCAAAAGGAGTTAATATAATGGAAGAAATTTGAATTAAACGAGCTACGTGGAAACTCATACAAATCATACTTTTAACCTAAATTCTTAACAAAAATAAATTTACAAGTCATTTTATAAATTATAGTTTCATTTCACTAATCTTTATCCATTCTCGAATGGTAAAATCCTAATTTTAATATTTTTTTTATCAACAAATAAAACTAAAAAAAAAAGATATTTAGGAATGTTTCAACTCTCATTTTATTAAAAAAATAATAATTATAAAATTTTATGCAATTATGATATGCAATATTGTACGATATTATACTCAATTATACGCAATTAATTTAATAATGATAGAATCTCATGATTAATATCCTATCTAATTAGATTATAATGTGGAGTGAGAAATTCCTATATATTTTCCTATACATGAAGTGATGTAACCATACACCTAAAAAATGATAAGAAACATATATTCTTCTTACCATTTTTCATCATCATTTTCTTATGCATTCAGAAAAACTTCAAACCAATCATCTTGATATCCAACCAACTGGGATCCAACAAAATTTTCAAAACTTCATAAGAAAGATCCTAACTTGAATCTATTAACCACTTTGTATAAAATTTAATCTTAGACTTTGAGAAGGTATATCTGATTTAAAAGGAAAGGAGGAAGAGAAATGAGTGTTTGAATGTTGAAATGATGGTGGGGCAAAAGAAAATAAACATTAGCAAGCTTGGATGACAGTTGAGGAAGTGTGCGATGATGAAACACAAACTTCAAACCATTCCCTGTAAAAAGTCTTCGTTGCTTTTCGGTCATTAATTGTGTTTCCACACGCTACTGTTTCAACCTCAATTTCCTTGCGTTTATCAAAAGGATTTTGGATTGTTCAAAAGAAAAAAAAAATACATTTATACGTTTTGTATGAGAAATTTCAAGAAATAGTTTATTATTTTAGAGATGAATTGTGATTTTTTTTTAATGATCAGATTTCATCTTATATGATTATCTTCTTATCTTTCTTTTACACTTTCATATTATTTTTTAATTTCAATAATACTCTTTTAAGTTTTTATTTTTATCAGCAATAAAAATAAATAAATAAATAGGAACTATTTCAGGGGTGGTCTAACCCTTATACAGAAATATCATACCAACATTAACCAACATTAATGAATCAACCTCATACAAGCCAGATGATTTAAAACCCAACTAGAATAAGGGAAATAAGCAAAACGAGACTTTGCATAAATCCAAGACCATATATTTACTTGCACCGAAGCGAACACTTCAGACACATATGCCACAATACTCTTTTAAGTATGATGGAGATGTGATGTTTTTTTTTATTATTTCTGAGTGGTGATGATTGTTTGTATGACTGACGGTGAATATTGGTTGAAATAAGTTTTGTGATGTGTTCATGGGTGATGATTGTATTTTTATTTTTATTTTTTGGAAGTCACAAAACCAAGGATAAAAGTCAATGTGCAAAAATGGAGTATAAAACTAAAAAAAAAATTGTACTAGGACAAGTCAAATACAACTAATATTCTCGTCAACCATTCCACACATTCAACTAATGAGGTTGCTCCCTCAAACGTTGCGACTGAAAAAGAATGAATGTGTTATGATTGGTAAAGAGGTGTGAAATGTGGATACAACTAAGATTATGTAAAAATATGAAATTATGTTTCATTTAAAGTTATTTAAATTTTAAAAAAAATTAAAACCAAATTTTCACAATTAATTTTATAAAAATTTGACCCTACCACTATTTATTGAATATTTATCCCTTTTACACAAACTTCTTCCAACTTGCAACACAATCCCAATATATAAAAAAAAAATAGACCAAGGTACAAAATTTATGCATATGAAAATAAGTTCAAACTGAAATATCTCTCTCTTTATAAGCAAGTCATTTTCGCGGATTTTGATCAATGTAAATTTATAAATAAAGTTTGTAATTTTTTTTCTCTCAACTATAATTTTTTTTCAATTTTAATGTTTATTTTTGAATTCAAAACAATATCGATAAAGCATATTATATCGAAACATTTCATATCTAATAAAATTTCAAGAAATCATTAATCTCATTCATTACTTTCAATAATTAATTTTGTGGTTTTTTAAAAAGATTTTGTGGAAACAACTAAACAGAAATTATTAAACTGAAATAATGTAAGCAATACTTGTAACTAATCTCTTAGTAAGAAAACCCTAAGTAAATTAGGGTAAAAAATTATGGGAAAATATGTTTTAAGTAATCAAATAGAAACCAAATAAAGGGTAAAAAATTGTAGAAAAAAACATTTAAAAGTAATCAATGGGAAACTAGTTAAAGCACGAAGGCTGGAGTAAATGTTAATGGAAGCTTAAAGTAGTGAAAGATAAATGAGTAATTGAATTGCAATACCAAATGAGTAATGCAATAAATGATAATAAATTAATGAAAGCAAAATTACCAAACTAAATGGAAAAGATTGCACAGAATAAAGTAAATGATGATAACAAGAATACCTATACCATTCTAGATTTCTGGTGTCATTTTCTAGATTTAGTTGTTATACTATTTTTAGTGAAAGAAAAATTTATTACAAAGATGCTTCAACTAGTTGTTAACTATTATAAAAAAAAATATTACATCAAACTTAATTTGTGGATTATGGATTCTTGCATTTTAAAATAATCTTCTATATATAAAAAAACATAAATAACAAATCTAAAATGTTGTATTAAACTAAAATTCTTTGATAAACATTAGTGTAAAATATTAATATTTGAGATAGATTATAGTTATTTATTAAGAATTCTTGTCTATATAGCTTTTCAAAATCTCAAAATCTTTTCGCTTTTCACTTGTGTGTTTATCTTTTTTGAGCTCTCTCAAATATTCATTCATAATAACGGTTTTATTTGTCAATAACTTTATCTCCAATATTTTATTTTCTTGAATGTTTTTATTTTTATTGATAATTATAATATTTTCCTACCTCATGATCTTTAGATATCTACGTATCTTTACAAAATTTATTTACTCTTTATCATCAATTAACATTTATCCATATAATTCTCAACATATATTATCTTTCTCAAAATGTCTTAATTTCTAGTCGACGTTGAGATTTCCAATACATCCACTCACGTCGAAGTTAACAACTCATGTATGAGATTATATATTATGGTAGTCCAATAATGGATGACCTCATAAATTAACAAACAATTGTTAGGATAGACTCAAAAGGACTATAATATCATAAAAAGTGGACTTTAAATTTAACCCAACCTCATAAAACCAGTTTATAATATGAGATTTGTACCCACTTATATACTATGAAATGTTCTAATCTCTAACTAAGATTTTTTTTCTTCCTTGCTTTGGTGTAAATCTCGATACTTTTAAAAAAATATTTAAGAATAACATAAATGGAGAATAACATTTCATCACGTCACATGTTTTAAAGAGAAAAAATAAGTATTAAAAATAGCACTTTGAAATGGAAACATATATTTATGAAAATAATATTTATACATTTGATATGAAGAGTATATGGAAACGTTTATTATGATTGGCTGGCCGACCGTTAATATCGTTATCAAGCGTGTGAGTGGGAAACGACCTTAATTTCTATTTTCACACGCACTTGCCGCAAAATTTAAGTGGGCATTCAGCATGCCAACAAAGTAACCGTTGCACTTTTTTTTTTTTATAATTCTAAAGTGAACTATTCATTATTTCTTTATTTTTTATTGTTTATTATCATTTTTGTAAATGGAATTTTAATTGAAATTACTGAATAAGATATATCCAAATGTATAAAAACAATTACACTTATACATAAAACCGTATAAACGTACTCAAACATTTTTTTTCTATAGAGTGAGATAACTGTCTTTTAATCCATTATCTAAAGTTTTTAAAGTCGATATACCTATAATGAAGAGACAAAATTAAATTAGTTAAAATTAAAAAATAAGTTAGTTTTATGATTAAGTCATTTTTTAACCTTATTTACCAAATTCAATCCAAGTATGAACAATTAAACAGAAAAAAAAATGTAGTAAATAAGGTAAAACACAATGTTAAAAGTGTATACAAAATATTTTCATCAATCAACTTTAAAATTCAAGTCACTTTGAGAGAATATTAAAAATCGAATCAAACTTTGGAGATCCGAATATAACATGAAATTGTGAGTGACTTTTTTTTTATCGGCAATAAAAATAAATAAATAAATAAAAATCACTTTAGGGGTGGTCCAACCATTATACATAAATATCTGACAATAAACTCTTATTAGATCACCTACCTACCAACTTAATAAAGGGATTACCAGACCAACACTACCCAGCCTTAATGAATCAACCTCATACAAGCCATAGGATTTAAAACCCAACTAGAATACGGGAAATATGCAGAACAAGACTTTATAATGTGAGTGACTTTTTAGTCTCATGTATAGTGGATTTAATTGGGATGATACCAAACGCATAACTATAGATGATAATGAAAATGGATGAAATTAGTATGTCAATTAAATAGTCATTTATAATGTTATTATTCAAAATAAATTTGTAATTATTCATATTTTTTTGTTAATTTTATTTATTTTGTTTTCAAGTCATATAAAATTGCTAGACATTTTCATTTCAAGTAAATTTTAAACTAAAATGATATAGTAGACTTGTCTACAGATAGATGGGGCTATTTATGGAACTGAAATTGATATGAATGTTAATGTGATCATTAATAGATAAATAAATTAAGTAGATTTTATGGATTTAGAGATGTAAGTAGATTTTTGTGATTATTGGATTTTGGGTTTAGTAGATAACTCCAATGTTAGTTGGAATTGATTTAAACTAGCTTTTGCCAAAATTAATTACACTAAAGCTTTTTTACAATTGATTCAAGTATTATTAAAATGGTTTATTTTGTTAATTTATAAATAAACAATTAATTGGCCCTTTTACTTGTAAATTAGATGATGAATAGGATTGAAACACCATGTTGAAAAAATTATTACTTTGATAGTGAAGGATTATAAAACATACATTAAATTAAAAATAATGATTGGTGCATATTATTTAACTTTGCTTTTTTCAGTACAATAACATCATAAATTTGAATTAAAATTAAAAAATTTACCTTAGCAATTATTTTATATTTATGTTCTAATTATGGGTTGATTTATTTCTTATTAATGATATTGTGTATTTAAGTTTTTTTTTATAAAATGTAATTTTATAATTAAGATAATTTTATGTTATCAAATGAAATAATTAGTAAATAACATTATGTTTATTTTGTAAGAGTGATTAGTGTAAATAATATTTATATTTATATTTTAAACTCTAAAAATGATTTAATATTAAAATATTATATATTATTGGAATATATAAAATTGAATGATATTTATCTTTAATAAAGTTTAATACTAACTTTTTTGTTTAGAATTTTTTTTAAGATATAATTTTACGTTAGAGAAAAAGATTATTTGTTTTATTCTAATAAAAAAAATTGAAACATAAAATATTTCAATTATTTTTTCAAAAAATATTTTAAAAGTTAAAACAAATTAATTTTAAAAAATTTAAATATTATATTTTAATTCCTAGACTAATCCCTAGTTCAAACTCAAAACAAATCAATACAGATTATTTTCTGTAAATACACAAATTGTAGTTGTTTTTACTTCAATAAATAAGGTGAATAATAGTAAAACAAGTATAGACATTTTTTTTTATTTTAGTACAATAAAAAAATACAGTTTTAATATAAAAATTCTAATTCTGTTAATTTTTTTTAAACTCCAATAATGTCAATATATATTTCTTTATCTTTAGTTATCAAATGAGTATATTAAAAGAAAAATTTAAAATATTTAATAGTTCTTCAAGATTAATTATATTAATATTAATTTTTCTTTACTTTAATCATGGAGTTAAAACAAAATTTACGAAATTAAAATTTTTATACTAAAATTATAATTTTTTCTTCTAATATTAATATTTGTCTTAATAATTTTAAAATTTAAATATATTTATAGCGAGATTTGTACTTATAAATAACTTTAAAAGTCGCACTCTTAACTATTTGGTATCTATGCACTTTCTTTCAAAGAAAAAGGTATCCAAGTACTTATATCTGAACATGCAACTCACACTAATTAAATATAAAAATATTAAGAAAAATATTGATTAAGAATGCAATTGTAGTGCAATTAAAATACTATTGTTGAATCAAGTGAAGGTAAATTTATAATTTATATTTAAATTAAAATTATTTTAAGTAATTTCTTTGATACCTGCAACATGAATATAAAACTTTGGTTATAATTTTGCAATTTAATATAGTTGAATTTGTACAGGAGAATTTGTAGTAGTCGGGTTCGTATGACATATTAAGTTTTAGTATCTCGTTAAGATCGATCTACACAGCTAAATTTATTATATCTAAATAGAAGATTAATAAGACTAATCGGTGATCAAACACTAGATAATATATTTTTAATCATGATTCAAAATCTTAATCTAACCTAATAACAAAGGGTCCATGATAGTTATATAAATTAACACAAATTTAAAGAATAAGGTACATAATTATTTAGTACTAAAAGCATGAGTGTCAGATTGTCTTTTCCATATATCATCTCAGCTTAGTATTCACGAGGACTAGAAACAAATGAGTATAAGAAGAACACAAAGACTATTTCGAGAAGAGAGATAAAAAGAGCAACCAAAATGTAAAATAATCGTTCTTTCTATATTACATTTATTTTAAGATGAAATTAAAATATAATATTTTATGCATAATCAAAATCAAAAGTTACTTTTTTCCACCTTTGTTAAAAGTATATTTAAACTTGTGTTTATTAGGATTTAATTTTTAAAATAGCAGATGATGGCACTTTGGTTATTCTTCAGAGTCCAATTGGCACCGAGAAATCCAAGTACTACATAAACCCTCACATACACATTCCAATTCGAATCTCAACTCAACACATAACACAATACTCAATAAGTTCCCACAAAATGACACGTCATTTCCTTCTCCTTTCTCTGTTATTCTTTGCTTCCACACTCTCTCCTCTCATCTCAACCGTCACCGCCGGTTACACTTCCGGTGACGCTTCCGGTTACATTTCCGGTGATGCTTCCGGTGACACGGACTTCATTCGCCAAAGCTGCAACGCAACGTTGTACCCTGACCTGTGCTTCTCCTCGCTCTCTCCCTACGCCGCCGCGGTGCAACGCAGCCCCGGCGGCCTCGCGCGAGTGGCCGTGGCAGTGGCGCTTGCCAAGGCGCACGGCGCGGCGGCCTACCTCTCACACGAGACCGCCACGGCGCTCTCTGCGGATTCCGGCGACGGTGCCGGCGCCGCCGTGCACGACTGCTTCTCAAACCTGGAGGACGCGGTGGACGAGATCCGCGGCTCGCTGAAGCAGATGCGGCGCCTGAGACGACCGGACGGGGACTCCGGTTCGGTCCGGTTCGGGGTGAGCAACGTGCTGACGTGGATGAGCGCGGCGCTGACGGACGAGGAAACCTGCACGGACGGGTTCGAGGGCGTAGAGGAAGGTCCCGTGAAGACGAGCGTGTGCAACCGCGTGACCAGGGTGAAGAAGTTCACAAGCAATGCCTTGGCGCTGGTGAACGGTTTCGCTAATAATTTATAAAATTATTATTCGCCACCAATTGAAACGAACACTGTCTCTGTCGTTTTGGTTGCTGCTTACTTTGCTTTTGGTGTTGTGTGTGAATGCTTCGTAGATTTCATCTCTCACTGATTTAAGTTATTTTCAAATATATTACTCAGTTTTATAATCTTTTTTCTTTCCTTTTAAATCTCCTCGTTCATTAATTTTATTGGTTCATAGTGAGAAATCTAAGTTCTCTCCTTATGATTTGATTTAGTAACACAAAATAAGTAGAATAATTTTGATATAACTTCAAAATTTGAGTTAGGAAGAGACAAGAGTGTAGGATTTGTACAGATTTTTTCTACCTATGCTAAAAATAAATTTAAACTTTGTCTTTATTAGGATTTAGTTTTTAAAATAGCAGATAATGGCAGTTTGGTTATTCTTCTGAGTTCAATGGTCCCAAGAAATTCAACTCCTATATAAACGCTCTCACACATTCTCATTCATGCATACAAATTCCAATCCCAATTCGAATCTCAACACATAACACAAAACTCAACAAATTCTCCCCCAAAATGACACACCATTTCCTCCTCCTTTCTCTGTTATTCTTTGCATCCACATTCTCTCGTCTCGTCCCAACCGTCACCGCTGTTGACGCTTCCGGTGGTGACACGGACTTCACTCGCGCGCGTGTGGCCGTGTCCGCGGCGCTTGACGAGACGAACGCCGCGGCGGCCTACCTCTCGCAACAGACCGCGGCAACCAATAAGGATTCCGGCAAGCCTGGCGGCGGCGCCGTGAAGGACTGCTTCACAAACCTAGAGGACGCAGTGGACATGATCCGCGACTCGTTGAAGCAGATGCAGAGCTTGAAACCGGACGGGGCTTCCGGTTCGGTCCGGTTTGCGGCGAGCAACGTGCAGACGTGGATGAGCACGGCGCTGACGGACGTGGACACGTGTACGGAGGGGTTTGAGGAAGTGGAAGGTCCCGTGAAGACGGACATAAGCGACCGCGTGGCCAAGGTGAAGAAGTCGATAAGCAATGCTTTGGCGCTGGTGAACGGTTTCGCTATGACGTTACCCGCCAATTGAAACGAACACTGTCTCTGTCGTCTTGGTTGCTTACTTTGCCTTTTGGTTTTGTGTGATTAAGTTATTTTCAAATATATTAATTAGTTTTGTAATATTCTTTTCCTTTTAAATTTCCTCCTTCATTACTTTTTTTTATCTCTTAAAACTGTTTATTTTCTCTCTCTTTAACTATTATTGTAGTGAAAATTTTAAATAGCAATAGCTTTTTTTTTTTTTTTATTTAGTTATGAATTTTGGTCTCCTTTTCTGTTTTGATTTGGTTCTAAAATGAATTTGCATAGTACAAAATCACATATGTTTGTGATGGGAAAAGGTGTATAATTTTAGAAGTTTTTAATTGGTTTATATTAAGTGAGACATCTAAGTCCTCAAATAAATATATATGAATTATTAGATTTAATAAAAAGTGATCAAATAAAATAAACAAATGTATCGGTAGGAGTTGATGGGATTGTTTCGGCCGACAGACCATAATGTGTAAAAGAGTTAGCGAAGAAGAATTTGGTGCATGGCTACCGACTATAAGGGAAAATTTTGTGAATATATGAACTAATTACGCTTGAATCCTTCACGGTAAAAGTTAATTCATTTACTTTATCGATGATTTCTTCCTATATATCTTCGTAAGGTAACTATACACACATAAGAGAATAAGAAACTTTTCTTTTTCTTACAATTTTTTTATTTTTTTTACATGATATTAAAGCCGATTTTATGAAGTTGAGTTAGGCTTAAAACTCACTTCTTACTATGGTATCAGAGTGATGCTTGACAACCTTTCCATTTTTATCTCCTAAATAAAAAATCATGTCTGGCAAAAAAGGCATTAGTGCCGAGCAAATTCAGCAATTGGCAAAAGCTATTTACTCGCTCAACAATAGTAAAAATGACACGTTTGTAGTCTGCTTGCCCATAACTCCTCTTCTAATTCTGCTTTTACGATTACATTGCATCTGATTCACAATTTTTCACCCACTTCATCATCATTTATTCTAAATGTTAATCTTCCCACAACTCAACTGCGACCATCTCATCTACGGGCACAATTAAATTCAATAACAAAATCACTCTAAAAAATGTTTTTTTGTGTTTCTTTTTAATTTAAATCTCATGTTCATTAGTAAGATAATCAGTTGTTGTGTCGTTTTTACTCCACATGGTTGCGTTTTACATGATTTGGCTACGGGGAGGATCATTGGTTGGGTAAACAACACGCAGGCTTATACTACATGTCCATCTTCCAAACCAAGCTCACACATCTCAAATATCGACCGACTCTGATTTATGACACAAGCGCCTCGGACATCCTTCTCTGGCGTGTCTACAACTTGTATCTTCCTTACTACTTATAGTAAAAATCTCATTCTCATTCATAATAATGGTAGTATTTGTCCCAAAGCTAAACAAACAAGGCTACCCTTTCCTTTAAGCACAATAAAATCTCATTCTCCATTTAATCTATTGCATTGTAACATTTGGGGTCCTCATAAAACCCCAACTCATTTTGGAAAACATTTTTTTGTCACTATAGTCGATGACTATACTTAGATGTACTTGGCTATTTCTTATGAATCACAAATCTAAAACCCAACATCTCTTAGAATCCTTCGTTACATTTGCACAAAATCAATTTCAGGCATCTATTAAAACCATCCGCGTTGACAACGGGCTAAAATTTATTTCAATGTATGATTTTTTTTCTCAAAAAAGTATTGAATGTCAACGCACTTGCGTCTACACTCCTCAACAAAATGGAATTGTAGAATGCAAACATAGACACGTTTTAAACATAGCACGAGCCCTCATATTTTAGTCCAATTTACCATTATAATTTTGGGAGAATGCGTTTTAATCGTTTGCCATCACCTAAATCACCTTTTGAGCTACTATATAATCAACCACCTTCACTTTCTCACCTAAAAACTTTTGGTTGCCTCTGTTACGCAACTGTTGTTTCACCTAAGCAAAAATTTGATCCGCGTGCCCGAAAATGCATCTTCATTGGTTATCCTCACAGTAAAAAAAACATAAAAATTATTTTATATAGATGCAGATACTTTTTTTACAAGTGTTTTCTCATTCTGCCAACAGTCACAGACACAATCCTCACCTCCATTACAAGGTATTTTGTCCACTATTGACATTGACTTACCCCCTCCTGTCCAACATTCACTCAATCAACCTTCTTCTCTTACTCATCACAATGCACTTGAACCTCCATCAAACCAACCTTCTTCTCCTACTCGTCACAATACACCTGAACTTCCATCAAATCAACCCTCTTCTCCTACTCGTCACAATGCCCCTGAACCTCCATCAAGCCAACCTTCTTCTCCTACTCGTCATAATACACCTGAACCTCTAGTAGACCAACCTTCTTCTTCCATGCCAAGAAGTTTAGCACTCATTACCAAACCTGCTCCAACCGACCTTCCTGTTCGACGATCCAGTCGCACATCAACCCCACCTTCCTAGCTTCAAGACTACAGCCAATCATTCAACCACTGCCCAAGATCGGCCGAATGGAACCAGGTATCCTATGCATCATTTTCTTTCTAATTCACGATTTTCTTCTACACATAGTGCATATCTTGCTAACATCACAGCCACCAAAGAACCTCACACTTATGCTCAAGCT
>Ga0123342_1000055_pt1 | contig 115826 bp, 49 predicted proteins | sample Turbeawhitnodule_FD_89960 | JGI IMG/M metagenome (GOLD analysis project Ga0123342, IMG submission 89960) | Root nodule microbial communities of legume samples collected from Mexico - Turtle bean Mexico white nodule | ecosystem: Host-associated > Plants > Roots > Nodule | place: Mexico: Nepantla... | reverse complement strand
ACTGCCAAATAAGGACTGATTTCCTCCAGAGTATTTATATGCAGCTTGTGCATCAGCCTTGTGCAAGAAAACAACTCGACAAGTTGATGAGTTCCAAAATTGACGGAAACCTGATTGATCCATCGGGCCAAAGCGAGCAAACCTTGCTTTCAGCTCTGGAATAGACGGAAGTGTTGTTTCAGGAGGAAATTTGATCATCAACATTGTGGGCTCAACTGCCTTAGCCGGAGAGTTCGTCTTCTTGACCGAGTCTAGTTTCACTAACTTGGATGGAGCCTGGGACATGGATTCTATCCCATCTTCTCGTGGGGCTTCAGAAGTTTTCTGATTGGTCACTGCTTTTTCTGAAGCCAGGGCCTTTAAATCCTTGATTTTCTTCAACCTCTTGACAGCAATTTCATCTTGCCGATCAGAAGGTGCCCTTTTCCTCCCAGCTTTTGTAGGATCATCAGGCCGAACAATATGTTTCACAGGTTTTACAATCTGAGAAGCTTTGACATACTCCTCAGGATTGTCAGATGTCCTGAGACTGGAAGGAGATTTAGTGAGGCGGACTTCAGGAATGTCATTCTCTGTTGGTAGAGACACAGACAAGCTTTTCTGGTAAACAAGAGACCTGAAACGCAGAAAGAATAGCTGAGCAGCTCCAGGGATCTTTCTTTCCATGCCATGAAAAGGGTTCAAAGCAAGGGCCTGCAGATCACCCAAAAGTTGTGGCAATTCCACATTAGCATTTCCTATGGTATCCATGGGCAGCAAATTACGGGCATTAGCATCCACCAGCACATGATCTGAAGGAAAATCCTCTCTTGGAGTCAAACCAATTGAGACAGTTTTTCCTGTTGATTTTACAGAAACTGATTCCCCAAACGTAGAATGCTTCTCGGGAAAGCCTAAGGTAGGTTGTAAATTTAAGTCCTTTTTCTTTTTCTTCTTTCTCACTCCAGCAGCAGAAATCTTAGACTTCAACTCAGCCACAGGCCTTAAATTCATGTCCTTTTTCTTGTTCTTCTTTCTCTCTCTAATAGCAGAAGTCTCGGAGTTCAACTCAGCTGCAGATCTCTTGTTAACTTTAATCTTCTTCACCACACTAATTTTGTTATGCTTTGCTTCAACAGGTGAACCATATACATTATTTTCGCTCTTAAGCTGATGCATGTCATTTGCTCCAACAGCGACAGTCAGGGGTCCCAACACTACTTGGTTAAAATCATCACATGGTCCAGTTGCATTCCCTTCATATTTAACATCAACAGAAACTTGGTTATCCAAATGTGATAGTCGAGACATCTCATCAACTGCGACCAACTCTCCAGATAAATCAGACCGGACCATGCTTTTACTAAAAGCATTATCATGTTCAAAGTTGTGGGTCATTTCTTCAAAAGATTCCTTTCCCTTGTCAAGAAGAGGCTTTGCATCTGCAGAAATGGCAGAAGAATGACCAGAGCCATCTGCTTGAACCTGACCTTTTAAATGTTCTTTAGCATCTGAAATTGAAGCAGCACTGTCATGACTAATAAACCCTGTGTCTGCTTGTTTTTCTAATTTATGAGGTGTCAGAGGCACAGCTGGTGCCCTCTTCTGAAATACATAACTATTTGCGGCATCGAAATTGTCCTCCTCGTATGCTAACTGGACAGAGTTATTTGAATCATCTCTCCGCTTAAGCAGGTATCTATCCTTCTTTGAAGCCTCCTTAACTTTAAGAGATTTGGTAGAGCTCTTCCCACCACCCAAAGCTTCTGCAATCACCAGTGGACCACTCAAAGGAGCTGAAAAAAAAGAAAACAGAAAAAAAATTAGCATTAACTTTGAAGTGGCTTTGAATGTTCATTTAGCATAAATTAGCATTCTTATACAAGCCAGGGGATAAACTACAAGAGCTTAAAATATAATTAAAAGGCTAATAATGGTCAATTTTTATGTTCTGTCTTTTAAATTCGCGGGAAAGTAATTTATTTCTTGTAAGAAGGAAAAATTAGTAAGCTTCAACTCGAGGGAGAGTTAGAAATATGAGAAATATCAGATATTATCCCAGAATATTTTAGAGTATCTTAATAATTATTCTTCTGTAATGTTTTATGACTTGTTTCCTTATTTAATTAGGATCTTTATAGTTTTAAGATACCTAAACAGATTCAGATTATTTACAATATGATTTATACGCATACCATACCATGTATATAGAATAACATCTATTTTTATATTTGTATTTATTGAATCAACAACATACATAAAATGGACTTTGTGTGTGTAGTCCATACACAGTTTTGAGCATCACTTCCATCTATTTCTCTCTCTTTCAACCTAAAGTTAGTTAGAGACTCAAAAACACAAATAACAAACATTTCAGCCACCAAAACAAAAAACATCACAACTATTCAACCCTCTGTAGTTTAAGAATGTTGACTAAAAATCTCCACCACAACAACGACCAGCAGATAATTAACCACAGCATAGTTTATGCAATAAAGATCTCAACACTCGTATCTTCATTTCAGAGTCTAGTGCTTAAACATCTAAGAGTACGCATTAAGTCCCAAGACTTGTATATTCCTAACAACTCAACTTCTTTATCCCAAAACCACAAAGATCTAGAAAGATTTGGTCATTAAATTCATTGTCAACAATGACACAGACAATACATAGAAGAAAAAAAATGAAATACAATGTCTCCAATAACAAATAAACCTGAAAGGAAGCACTATATATGTATATATACCTCTAGGAGCGTGCCTCACGGTCCCAGGCTGATCGAGTGGACCTATACGAGGATGAGTAGCGCGCACAGGCTGCACACCGAAAGCCTGGGCATAAGTCTCATCAAACTGCTCAAACACCGCCTTCCGATAAGCCGAAAGGGTAGCCTTATTGTTAGAGAATTCAATGCTCCCGCGGCCACCATCATGCGGAGCAATCGCCAATTGCTTCACGAAAGCAATAGTCTCACTGGGATTAAAACTATCCCTTGCCTTCGTAATCTGGCTATCAGAATACAACCCACCAGGCTCATAATCTTCCACATCAACACAAAAATACCCTTCAACATTTGTAGGCCTAAAATTTTCAGTATTCCTACACCTACAAGCTAAACCAAGCCCACGCCTCCTGCAGGCCTCGTCAACCGCCTCCTCCACGGCCCTCACAAACGTCCTCGAATTCGTCTGCTGCGATTTCTCAGCGAAATTTGCATCGAATGGAATAAGCTCCACCGGTTCAAACCAGCCGTAGCTGCTATCCCCGAAGAACGCCACCAACACGTGTCCCTCCCGCTTCAAGCGACGCACCGAAGGGGACGCAAACACTTCGTTGTATATTTGCCCGGGCCACCACGGGTGAGATTTCACCTTCCCCCACACCATGTCACCGACCTCGAACCCAAACCCTAGATCCCGCGACACGTGTCTCTCAGCTGCCACGTACTCATCGAATTCTGACAGCAGCGATCTGCTGTCGGAACCAGGAAATTTGTCGCCGTCATTTTCCGAGGTGAATCGATCGAACGTGGACGATGCGCTACCGTCGGAGCATACCCTAACGCTGAACTCTTCCGATGAAGCGCCTTCCAGTCTGTGGTTTCGCGAAACCCTTGGAGAATCGGTAACGGCATTGTCTTGAGAGTGCAATTCGGTCATTAGTGGCTTCGTTATTGCAGAAAATGAGAATTTCACGCAACAAAACTCTACCAACGTTGGCCAGAGTTAAAGGTTGCACCTGCATGGGAGAGAGCTCGCCATTTCTATGGCATCCTCAGAAAAATAGATAAATGAAAAATATAGTGCTAAATAGATAATTAAAACCCTAATAATTAAGTTTTTTTTTTAGTTTTTCCTTTTCAAAATCAATCATCTTTAAGTTATGTAGTTTGAAAAATAATCAATGATCCTGATTATACTTCTAACAATTTCAGATTATTTTTATGACCATCTCCCTCATATTTCACCACATTTATTTTGATTATAGGATTACAACAAGTTTCTTCTTCTTCAAATAGATATTAAAAAGAATTTTAAAAAAATTTAAATCACATTTTTTGTAAGACTTACTTAACTCAAATTTAAGGAATAGATTTTTAAAAGGAATTTATTAATGCTTGATGACATGTTATTATGACCAAGTACTTAATGTTTAGCTTGAGAGAGACTAATACATAGAAATAACTTGATAAAGTATAAATAAATTAAGTTTGATAGAGTAAAAATAAAAAAGAAAGAAATAAAGTAGAAGTAGAATATGTTGAATTGAAAAAAAAAAGTTAAAAAATTAATTATAATATTTATTATGGACTATAAATGATTGTTGTTTTACATAAGGGTGAAAAATAAAATTCAAACAACTTTACATGTACAGATGCAAATTAAATAGACTTTATTAAATGGTTTAGGGGGAGGGGAGAGTAAATATTTTCTAATGATGAGAAATGAAAACTTTAATTTAAATTAGCAAAATTAAGAATAATGTGCATTTTTATGTGATTATTTAATCACTAATTAACTTATACTTTTGATTATTTATATGTGAGTATGTGATTCAAACTTATAATTATAATCATGTATATATATGAATTCAAATATACTTATAACTAATACTTCTTAAAATATACACTTATATACTTGTTAAAGTTATATATGTTTATTTTTACTTTTGATCCTTCAAGCTTTAGTTATATACTTGTTTCAGTTGCACAAATCCTTCTATTATAGAAATTATGTGATTAAGCTCCCTGTAGTCTTCTATATTATATACTTATCTGACATTGTAATTAACAGAAACCATGATACTTAATGGATAAAAATTTGTACCTAAAGTCAATTGCTTAATAACATGTTGATGTTTATAATTATTTTTTATATAAGAATTCACATGCATATATACTATTAAGTCAATTGCTTAATTACATGTTAATGTTTATAATTATTTTTTATATAAGAATTCACATGCATATATACTATTAGTAACATCTACTGCTGATAAAAAAAAAGAATACTAACATGTACTTCATGAAAACTTGCAATTTCTTTTTAAATGAAAACAAAACACCAACATACTTTTTATAACATTGAAAAACAATACTAAATATATTAAGAATGATGACAATATATAAAATTTATAAAGTATAACATAATATGTATGAAAAACTACAAGTTATTGCATTGATTTTACTTTAATTGTTGGGTGTGAATTTGTAATTACAATTATAATCCAGTTAAATAGTGTTAGAAAATACTTTGTACTTTTTTTAATAAAATAATCACATAAAAATTGTATTACCAGTTAATTTGGAGATTATTCTTGAGATAATCTTGAAATAATTTCTAATGAAATTACAGTGCAAGATTAGGCAAAAAAAATTCAATTAACTATGTCATGCAAAAGTGGTCCCCAACAGCTCTTTGTTGGTTGAATGAGAAAATGCTAAATCAAAAGAATTTCTATATTTTTCATTCAATAATGTATGTCACTTTGAATACAATCATCAGCAAAAATGGCGGCAAAAGTAACATCTACTATTTATACCATCGTCCTTATCCTCAGGTGTAGGAAATTTTTTGGTCAAACAGAAGCTAAATCTTGTTTACATCACTAAAAAGAAGAACTGAATCAATACACAGTAAGTATTGGAAATAAAATTGGTTAAATGAAACCAAAAGTAATGCAGCACTGCTATTCAACTAAGAGGTTCACGCATCATCTGCTCTCTGTCAGGAGGAGGAGTACCCGCAAGCCAACCCCACACACCACCTGAACTCTCCCTCTGTTTTGCATTTAAGGCAGCTTGCTCTGATGCAGCCTTCTGCCTCTGGAGGAGCTCCAGCTCCTTCTGTAATGTCCCAATGGTCTGGAGCTTCTGACCTAATTCAGCAACCTCCACCTACATTCTCAAATATTATTTTTCAGTCCAACAACAATAACAAGTACAAATTCGTTCATATAAAAAAAAGTGACAAATAACAAAATTTTAAAGCAGACTAGGTGGTAATTAGATCACTTCAAAAAAATATTTGCCCATAATCAGTGTTATCATATGTTATTAAACACTTGAAACTGTCACCTAGTTTTGTAGACAATATGAATTTTTTTGAAAATTAAATTTTTGTCACATGAATAGTTTACATTAATGTTTTATCCATCAGATTAAATGGTGCACCATGTTTGTCCAATAACTTTCATTCAATCACCTACCTAAATACAATCCAATTCTAAAACACTTGAAGACCAACATGGACAAGACTCAAAAGCACTATGCATACCTCCAGTTTGAAACACCTCGATTGTTCAGAAGCAAGCTGACCACGAACTGACTGGAGCTCCTACATTATCAGCACAAAATAAAAGTTTAAGGAGACTATGGAGGAAAATAGAAAGCAAGAGATATGACTGAATCTATGTATCAGTATATATATACAGTAGAGTGTATTATTCTATGGTGTGGGTAATAATTACAAAGAAAATACCAAATTATGTAATCCTAACTTGTCTATTTATATCAATTAAAATACCTAACAATATCTAATAACTGCCTAATTATTATCATTAAACATATCAACATTTCCTTAGAAGTTTGAGTATATAAATTGTATGTACTGAGCTTGATGCAACATACAATCAATTAAAGGACCAGTAAAATATTTCAAGACATTTAACGACTGGTGTTGACAAAATCAATGATATCACATGATAAGATCATCTCTCTATTGAAGAGAAATCTACTTCAATGTCTTTATTTGTCTCGTGGAATAATAGATTTCAAACTATGTGCTACATACACAGACTAATTATTACAAATGGGCATTATTTATGCAACATCTCTCCAATTGAATGAAGTTTTTACTCAATACTCAACTTCTGCACTAGATTGAGCAACATTATTTTTCTTATATCTTTCAAGAAATCAACTAACCCTTATATTACATAACTTGAGTATAAAACTTTTTTTCCTATCGTTTGCTCCTCTAATTTATTTCACAACTAAATGATATCTATCACAAAGTCTTTCACAACAGAAGTAAAAAAATCAACATATTCATTGACTGCAAAGGAAATATCTGGTCAGGTGGCAATGACATAATTCAGGTTCCAAAGTAGTCACTTGTACTTCTCTGGATTTAAAAGTGGCTCCTGTGATGTGGTAGAAGTTTGGAATTGGAATCCATGGCCATGTCAATAGCCTTAGCTTCACCAGTTTTGTTTTCACCAGAGTATCCATTGCATACTTTGGTAATTGATAATAATGCTACTTTCGGTTTGTGCTGCTACCTATATCCCCAAGAAAGTAATGGAGTACTAGGATCTTTTGTTGAAAATGGTGACATACTTTAATTAGGTGGACCTGATCATTACCTATAATAACAATGTTGTCAACTTAAACAACAAGTAGATAGATACATCTTGCAGTGAAATGGTGATAGAAGGCTGAGTGATAAGAGATACCGAGACATGCATGCTCAACTACGAAACCATAGTACTGAATCTACCAAATCATGCTTTGAGAGAATATTTGAGTCAAATTTAGGAATTTGACCTATAGACTCCCCAGAATAACAAATCTTGGAGGTTGTACCACAAACTTCAAAGGGGTCACCATGGAAAAAGACATTATTGACTAAGTTGGTATAAAGGTGGATGACAAATATCAGTTATGTACAAGAACAAACTTGACAAGAGACATTTTATCTACAGGAGAAAAAGTAATAACATAATCAAGTTTGGACACCAATAACCTTTGTCACCAAGTGAGCAATCAATTGCCCCATCGAGGTCAATTGTGGTAATGTTTCTCATCAGTTTTGGGGTGATGTTCTTTTTGCTTGTTATCTCACTCACTAACCGGATACCCTCTTTGATGTTCAACAATAAAATACCTCTATTTTATTTTCCCATTAAAATCTTCACTCTCTAATTCCTCGCTCTTTGGGTTCACAAGTTTGTCATAATCATAGTCCTGATCCTGCTAAAATTGCTACTTGTTCTCACAATGGTTAGAATTACTCTCCTTCACATAGTTGTTACCTAGTCTCAACAAATATTAATTTATTTTAATCTATTTCTTTCACAGGTTTCCACCTGAGTTTGAGTCTGTTTTAAAGCCTTACTTCCTAATCTTCCTTTTCTTATTTGAATCATCTCTACCCAACCATATATATCTATTGGTCCACCTGATCCACAGGAGAATCCATCTCTTTCACCTACATTGCAAGTGTGTTACTGTCGACTTCATCCTCCTCCTCCTCTACTTGATGTTGGGAAAACTTTTGACTCACCCCAGGCCTCCAGCCCTCTTACACAACACTAATCTTCCTATTGCTTTTTGGAATGATATTTGTTCTACTTGTAATCCCTCACCCCCATCATGTCACATTAAGCTATCATTTTCTGTTGCCTCCCCCCTATATTTGTCTCTGTCTCTATTCCAAAGATGGCAGGTGAAACTCTAATACCATGTTGCGAAAGAAACCAAGAAGCATGACTAAATCCGTTTGTAAGCACACTACAAAATGTATTACTATTAAGTGGCTAATAATTACAGAAAAATAATTTCCATAACTAAGGATATCTAACAATATGCAAAAGTTACCGTAATAAATTTATCTAACTAGCACCTTTTAAGTTCAATGATATAGTTCAGACTTCATTAATAAATATAACAGCCAAGAATTTTCCCATTCAGTGGAGCTCAAAAATCTGAATCAAACAACACCATAATATTCTATCATGAATAAATAATGGACCTGAACCTTATTGATAGAAAACATTTAATTTTGGCTTATACAATGATAGGCTAAGACCCTTAATTAGTAGGATGTATCAAAGGAGAGCTAGGAGAAGGGCAGAGGATAATAACCTCAGAAGTTAGTAGAAAGACAGGTTGAAACAGAATGATGAGCGATGACTAACTGTCTATTATTTTAGTTAGTGATAGGAAGAAATAAATAGGAGAAGAGGAGAAGATTGAGTATCATATCACATTGTGGACAAATGTGGGAGAGGTCTGGATCTTTCAAAAATATCCAGGAAAATCTTTATTCGATCTATTTATTACCTGATTTTTTACTGTTTTATACTGGATCGGAGAGTAGGGAAGTAGGGTTTCCTTTCAATTTTTCCCTTTCTACTCTGAATCAACCAGTTCAATCATACACCCCATTCTGCTTGGGTCTCTGACCCAACCGACTGATCCTAGAGACCAAGAGACAAAATAAAGCAGTATAGTTAACAGATAATGGAGGGAGTGTTGCCCAGTAACTCATAGCTCTGGAAAGAAAAAGGGCAATGGAATAGTTTCTCTAGAATTCTAATTTTTATTTGCTGTTAATCATTAGCCACTTCAGTGCTTGATTCCTCAACTGAATCCATTCCTGACTAATCCAAACTAGAAAAGGAACTTCAACCACTAAGGTAGTTTACCTTGTAAAGGTCGGTGTTACGAGACTCAGCTTCTGCCAGCTCTTGCTTTAATTGAAGAGCATGCTGCTTCTCCTTGCCGAGTGATGATTCCAACTCTTCTTTCTCAGCCTTCAGGACTGATATAACATCACCTTTGGATTTCTGTATGACAGCAACATATGAAAGCAGTTACTGACAGGAAAAAAGATGAAATGGCATAAATTAGAATATGATATGCTTTTTGGGGATATAAATGAGGGGCTTAGGCAAGAACTAGACAGGAATAACATGGAAGAGGCCAAGTGTGTTAAATCATGAAATGCATACCACAGATTGGAGGGGGGCAGTCTAAGCAATTCGGACTTATAATGCAAAAATGAGCATAAATTTCAAGTCCATTAGCTACTTGAGGAGGGAAAGAGAATACATATATATAATTGTATGCATTAGTGTAGTTTGAACTTTGGAGTTTGTTACGAACTAATATTTCCTTCTTCATTATGTTGGCAATAAGAGAAAAATCACGCACTGCCACAATAACATGAGCATACTATACTGTGTTGTTACTTTGTGAAATTCAAAGTGACAAAGAAACAAATGGATTTATAATTTAGCAGGCTAGGGTCAGGGTTTTATGACAAAGTCAAGGCTAAGGAACTACATGGGTTGAGTTGGGTTGAAGGTTTCTTTAGGGTAGGGCAGGGAAATGATTGGTTCAAAACCTTACGATGATGATAAAAGTCCACAAAGTGAGAAGTGTTGGTGCCGTAAAAAGCAAACTGAAAGGCATGTCTAACTGAATTTGGCCAATTATACAATTAGAACTTTGTTAAAAAAACCCTTTAATAGAAGTCTAGATTCAGTGCAAGGTTATAAATAGAAGAGAAAAAAAAAAGAGAACAATATGACAAGTGTTTAGATATTGGATTGTGAGCCAAACACATGCAAACAGAAAAATAGATATCTTGTTAAACCAAATTCAAAAGATAATAATATTTATAAAGTAGAGAACCACAATTTAAATTTCAAACAAACATGAATGCAGGAACAAGGAGCTTCTTAAAACCAGAAATAAATAATGTAATCCTTTGCAGTAATACATACAGCTGGACCTACACTGTCCAAGACAACTTCCCAATTTTTCCCTTCATGGCCAACTTCAAATTCAGACTCCGCATCTCGGGTAGCATTTGTGGCATTTGGGATAGCTGAAACACTATCTGGTACTGAATTTTCAATTATTGTGGATTGCAGTGTTGATTTGTGGCTTGGTTTAAGAACATATACCTGAATGCAGTAAACCAAATCAGATGAGGAAGAAAATATAAAAGCAAAAGCAAAGGAGAACAGAAACAGAGGCAAAGGTTTGAAATAATATTTACTTCATTGTTGTAACGTCCATTATACCCTCCAAAAGATATAAGTACATCTTCGCCATTATTCGAGCTTACAACCAAACTCAATCCCTGCAACAGGAACCATCTTAATTACCTTAATCCAATGGCAATAGAAACATAACCTTATGTTATGAAAGCACAGCATGCAGTTAACAAGGATCAGTACTCTAGTTAGATTTTGTATCACATACAGCATTGTTAAAATACATAGATAAAATACCTCACTGGCAACAGGAACTCGTCCTTGAACAGAAGTTACCACTGACCAAGCCAGTGTAGACATATTCAGTACAGCTGTTTCAGAGACCCCTGCAGAATAACATGGAATATATAATATATAGTGAAACAAGACTGCAACATAAGTGTCCTGAAATCCATAACATAATAATACGTAAATTTACAACCAAGGTAACCAACTAAGCCATGTAGATGCATAAAAACCAGCCCAGAATTTATTACTCTTCAGTGATCCCAATAAAATGGCAATGCTTTCCTCTATAACTTTCTTTCACAATGAAACAGTGCATTAACTTTCGCATAAATAAGCACTTTTGTCATTGCGTCAATGCATGCTTAATCAAAGCTTTTACACTCTTTACGCTTTTACACTCTTTACTGTCCTTTCAGTGCCATAAACTCATATCTGTTACCCTATCTTCAAAGTATGTTGCAAGGATCAAGAGAAAAAATGTGTCAACTAACCTCCATCTATGCAGGAAATATACAAAACCGGAGAGAAACTAAAGAATAGAAGGTGAAAACTATAGCAAATTGGCACATGTGGCAATTGTAAGTTTGATTTATTTACTATCTCTATTTTCCAGAAAGCATTCTGAAGGGGCCTCCAAGAAACCACTTTGGGGAATAGGTAGGGGGCTAGATCATTTTGCTGAAAGGCCAAAATACATTACGAAGCCACTATTTCGACAGAAGCAACTTCTTTAATACCCAAATGCATTTTGAATGTAATTGATGTAATTGTCCTTACTAAAAATGTATTTACACAGAAAGCCGTGTATTTTATATTATTTTAACAATTTCACACTCGAGCAATATTAACTAATCTAAAATTATAAGTGAACAACCCCAGACAAGATAAAAGCAGAGTATATTTAGCGAGACTAAAATAAAAACTAAATAAAAGTGATGTGCCACGTTGAGGTAGCTATCTTTTTCTCACTTAAGCAACATTATGCAGAGTGCAAAATCATTCCTCAATTGTAGAAAGTATAGTTCTAAGAGGCAAAAAGGCATACCACTCTTGTTGTCACCACCACCAACAATGAACCAGTTCTCCCCTACTGTCACACCAGCATGTCCAGCACGTGGTGTTGGTATTTCACCCAGCTGTGTGGGGTGAGACCATTCCATCTGTAGAGTTCACACAAATGATTAGATGGAGACAGATTTTCCACTCCATCATCTTATAGAACAAGCAATGGCCTTACAGTTTGCAAATCAAGAACATGTAAATCATTGAAGCATGTTGCATGTGAACCCCCACCAAAGATAAGTAAGTATCGCTCCACATGAACAGCAGCAGTATGATCGGACCTTGGAGAAGGCGGCACCCCACTGCCAGTTAAGACTTAGTTAGCACCAAACATCAATGTTATTTTTTCATTTTCCTTTTCTCTTTATATTGGCATGGGGAGAAAAACAACACATTCACAACTAATGAAAGGAGTAACATAATTTACAATGTATAATACCCACATCGTGGCATAAACAAAGATGACCCCACTGAACACTTTTTATGACAAGTTCTCTCCTTTTACAACATAAAACCCTTTACATTCCCCAAACCATACAACCTTCTCATCCCCATAGAAAAGGTAAAATTAGATACAAAGGAGTGTTTCAGAAAAACTACTTACACAGCATCAATTTCATCCCAGGTCATGGTTTCCAAGTCAAGAATATGCAGATCGTTCAAAAGAGTCCTCTTTGCATCTTGCCCACCAAAAATTACCAAGGTTCCCCCTACAAGGGTCACTGATTGGCCTCCACGTGATGCCTACAAAGTATATATGATTGAAGAGAACTAAACAGACCTTTAATGTACTTTTATTTCAAAATATAAAAAAAAAATAGAAAAAGAGGGGGAACTACTGTCCTCCACTATTCAAAAATCATAGAACCTCCACAGTACAAATGCGACATGTCACACACTTCTAATGAGAGATAATATATAATTCTAGGATTTTGGGATCAATAAACATAAGATAACAACAGATACATACCGGAGCTTTCCCAAAAGTCTTTAGAGTTGACCATGTAGCAGTTTGAAGATCAAGCACTTTCACTGGCACAATACATAATAGTAATAAGGATACTTAGTTTTAACCTTAATAGAAAAAACAACAAACATAGGAGTTGGAGAAGAGTCACAAATGGGGTAGGGAGGGGAGCATAATTAACAGTCATGGATCAAATCAATAAACTAAGGAGAATGTTACTCTTAGAAAGGGGCCTTTAAGCCTAATTCAAAATTAGAAAAAATATTTGAAGGCAAAAAAAATTATATTACAAAGCAAAACATGGGCCTAAATGTTCAACTTAAATATGCATACAAAATTTATCACTACCAGCAATTTTGATTGGTTTTTTCCTTAAAAGTGAATGAAGAGACGGTATCATGCTTTAGTTTACTGAATAGAATAGAATACAGAACACAATTTGAGTAAGTATGCCTTAGTTATGCTTATTGTTGTCACTAAAATTAATGAAGTTTATAGGCCAATCCAAAAAAATAAATCCTGATGAAACTTCTTAATGTATCTCATTTCCTCATGTATTTATGCACAGAATGATAGATGAAGAGAACTCATATCGACAATACTGGCTAAAATAGAGCTTATATAAAGGCTTGGAGAATGCTCATCTTATAAAGCTAGATTCGGGGGCTGAGTTAGATCCAACCCAAATTCATGATAACATAGTATGACATCATTATTATACCTTGGATACTTTCAGAAGGATCTTTTGAGTGCCCTGCAACAGACAGAAGCTTATTTCCCCATGGAATCTGTAATTGAAAAAAATTCCATCACCAAATCCCACAAAATTTCAGAATTAGTACTAGCAGCCAACTACAAGCAGATTGAACACGGCTTAGATTATGCAGTTTTATGTTCAATACAAACCAAAGAATGACCAGCGCAAGGGATTGAAGTTGTTGGGGACTCATCTCCAGCCTTAGCTTCAATCTTTGACCAAGTCCAACTTCTCAAATCCAAAACCTGTATTTGTTTCCATATAGATCAAGTAAACAAAACGTAACTAAGTCAACCTGAGAGACAGATAACAAAAATCCTTTTGGTCAAGACACAGTATATAAATTGGTGGTTTCAGTCAACCTCAGAAGACAAATTGTAACACAGTCAAAATAGATGGCTTCTGGAATATGTATATTGAATGTATGCTTACATGAAGATCATTAAGGTAACGACCATTGTGATTTCCACCATATATGTACAATTTATCTTGCACAACTGCAGCTCCATGCTAAACATACAAACAACTAGACTTAGGGAAGGAAAAACCAATAGAGAATAGATCATAAACTCAAAAAATGGCAGAAAAAAAAACTAGTTTAGAATGGAATTTTATAATTTTCATATTTCACAAGAGCCAGTACCTCATATCGGGCTTTTGGACATTGTCCAGATACTGGAGGCGCAATCCATTGATCGTATACTCCAACTGAACTAAAGCCTTCCACAACAATATCTTTATCCTCTGTTCCAACTTCACTTCCATTTTGAGTGGAAATAGTCTTTGTCTCTGGATAAGAGTTTCCATTCTCAATTACTGGTTCAACTTTGGAATTGTGCTGTCAAACCAGCAAGATGGAATTGGAAAGCAGGAAAAAAAGAAAAATAAATCACTACTTTGACGGTGGCAACAAAAGTGGATAAGAATATAGAGGAAGGTGTTCTTATTACAATGGTATTGACAGCTTGACACCACTTAAGTTGACATGCCTCTTACATTAATCTAAATTTTAAACCTAACTATCAAATCCTAAATGTCAAATCATGGAATCTTGTAAATGACTTGCAACAAAATCACTGACTCAATTAAGTTGCATAAGAATTGCGTGCATGTCTATTAGGTATGATATGAACTGAATACTGCCATTGACCAATTGTCTTAAGGACCCAATAATCAAAAGTTTACAACATGAGGCACAAAGTTGATGCAATGAGCTCATATATAGTTTTATGTATTGAGTAAGTGTAATAAGATGGAAGGAGAGATTTTTGGAGCACGGAGCTGGTTATGTGGGTGGAATTGATTGTGTAGAGGTATGAGTAAGTTATAGATAAGTTGGTAATCATGGGAAGGGGGCATCATTTTGGCGGGTTTTGGTTTTGGGTTGGAGCCATTGTAGAGAGACTTCTCTATAAAGAGTTGAGCTCTTGGGAAAATCTCAGCCGAAATCGTTCTTCCTTTATTAATAAAACCTCTCCCTATTTCTATTTTTATTATTTCATATCCTACCAGGGTGAAAGGTAGTAAAAACACATTATTGAAATTATAAATTATATCAAATTTTATTTTCCAAAGAACGTCTTTCTTTTTTTAAATTATTTGACCACCACGAATACAAACAACATTCTGATCACTCGGTACTTACTCTATAAAGTTATAATACACGAATATAAACATATAACAAGTAAAGCTCACTGCAAGCCAACAGCATAACTACTACTACAGACGAAACTTATGAATACCATTTGAGAAAAACATCATAGCATTAACAGGACTCTGTATTATATATAGCTTATACTCTTAACAACACTCACATTCATTTGCACGTCTATAACAGGTTCTATAACAGGTTCTACAACAGAGTTAGATGCTCTTGAATACCAACCAGGATCTTCTTCCTACGCAACAAAAGAAATTACAAAAAAAGGTAATCAGCTAACAGCTACAATATACCAAGGAAGAGTGATTATGTAAATTACTTGCATGACCTCCAATATTTTCACAAAAAGACGCATGGCTTCAGTGGAAGACATGGTTCCAAGCTGGTTCCAACTGCATCAATAATTACTATCTTTAATAATATTCTTGATAAAATAAGATTAGGAATGCAATAGTGCATATTGCTAGTATAATACCATTAAAAAATATAATTGATAAAAGACAGAGCAGTATTCATGACAAAATATCTGCAAAATGAAAATGCAAGAAAAGCAAGGTAAAACCTTAATGACGTCAAGCAGATGCACAGAGCAAGAGCATACAGAAAGTTAAAAGCAGCAAGTGTGTTTTAAGCAAACAAACCTGGCCCATTTGCCATGCTCCACCATTTTCCATGTACTGGGTTCTGGGACGTTACAAGGTCCTACACTAGCCTGAAATAGCAAATGTTCCAATAAATTAATACGAAAGTTGTTATTTTCACTCCAGCAATATCAGCACATTTCAGAAAAAAAAAACTAATTAAACCATTGGCTGAAGAGGTAGTAATCACTAGTAAATCATCATTCCATTCCTTCATGTTCAAACTATGACATCTCTAGCTTCATCAACCTCTAGTGTGCCAAATACAAGCAACATTTTGATCACGCATTTTATCTAAACATATGTTTATCCAAAGGAAACCCAGAAAAAACAACAACCAAGCCTTATCCAACTCTATTATTTCGTAGCCAACAATTCCATTGACTTAACACCAATCAGAAAAACAAAAACACCCACATAGATCAACACAACATCCAATGTTTCCACGGCCAGTCCCCCAAACAACAAAATCATCGCCAAAACGTAACATCTAAAACATTCAACAATAAATCTAATTCACACACCACTCACATGTCATAGCCAAATTACTTGTCCCACACCCCACAAGATCAATCAGCACGAAAGAACATTTCCATAAACTATTAACGAGGTTACCATGGAGTCATACAAATCCTCTCCATTTCAATCCAATCCATCAATCCCATTCACCAACGAAACCAGATCTAGTGACAAACACAAAATCAATCAATATAGAATGGCATCACCGACAAGAAGACAATGAAGCGAAATCCAAAAACCAAAAGCGAAATCCATATTGAAAGAGCGTGCAAGAGGCATAATGCAGTGCAGATGGTGAAGGTTATTGAGGTGGTACCTGCTGGTATAAGCTGTATAGAAGAAGAGAGGTAGACTTAGCGAATTTGGAAGTGAGGGTTTTGGTTGGAGAGGTGGATCCATCAAATCCCACGTAAGAGGCCGCAGCGTAGAACCGCTCTGGGTATTGCAGACCAGAACTTGCTCTCGCCATCCCCATCGACATCGCAGCTTCAGATCCACCAATTCGCTTCACTTGGGACAAAATTAACTCCTATAACATAGATTCAACCACACAATTGCATAAATGGCTTCAGATTGAGGATGCAGATGCAATAGGAAGGTGCCACTGGCTTATATATATCAACTTCTTCTTTCTGCGGACGCACTCTTCTTCGCAGATCCACACTCATTCTTCAACTTTCGGAAATAGCCACATACCCCTTCGCTTTTTCTTAATTTGCATGCACGTTTTTCTAAAAAGGGTTCAACACTTTCTTTTATTTTTATTAAAGGACTATGTTTTTTTCCTTAAAAAATTGTAGGATTTTTTTTTCTAATATAAAATTTTCAGTCTTTTCGTAAATTAGTTGAAGAAAAACATATTTATCCTTTTACATTTACTTTGCTAAATGTCTTCGCCAATTATCCATGTAATAAATGAATTTACTGTAATGTAAGACTATATATCCACATATATTAGCTTTTATTATTCATAAATCTTTATTAAATAATAATATTATCAATATTTTTTATTAATTTTTTTCTCTAGACAATTAAATTATTGTGGATGAAAAAACAATTACTCCTGCAACAGCTAAATGTATAAATAATACACTTCAATGACCTAAAATAATGGTTATATATGATAATTAAACTCCACATAATGCACACTAATACAGAGATTAATCATGATTTCTGTACTAATTTATAGACTCATGTCTAATACAATTTATTTCCAAAATACGTATTTTTTATTTTTTATTTTAAAAAAACTAACTTAAATATTGGAAAATCTTATTACAAAACAAAGGTTAACTTGTGATATTTTTATTTTTTAAAAGTAATTGTAAACTTTGTAAGAACTAATTTCTGTATATTTATTTAATGTGGTAAAACTTTCAGACACTAAAAGACAAAACCCTTTTGTTTTATATTACTAAAAGATAAAAATATTTATTCATATTTTAATTTAAAATTTTAATATATAATATTGTATTATTAAAATTGGTAGTCTAGGTTTTTTTAGGCGTATAAAAGTATTTTTTTTCTTATTGAAAATATAATTGTATGAAATTGAAGAGTAGAAGTATATTTGAGCATCTTTTTGTTGTGGAGACATAATTTAATGTGAATTAAATTATGCTTGCGTCATTGTTTTGGATTTTTTGCCAACGGGAATAGTTACATTTATTGATAAAAATGAAAGAAAATTATGTAGACAGATGAATTAGCTTGTGTCGGTGATACAGGAATGAAAAATTTTAAAATTAAATTTTTAAAAAAATATTAGATGGTTGTAGTTTTTTGTTATTTTAATTTTAAAAATTTAAATGAATTTAATTGATAAGTGAAACAGTGTGAAGTTAATACACTCTAGTTAAAAAAAATTATAAATATATATTTTTAAATTATTATTATTATTATCATTATTCTCTATTTCTTTTTAGAAATGCTGTTTAATTTTTTTTAATATTATAACTTTTCAAATTTTAGAAAAATATTGACAACATGTTTCTATTTTATTCTTTTCATTTTTACATTATATGCAAACGAATTAAAAACTAGACAAGATATAAGGACATAAATAAATAAATAAAAATTAATAATGTTTTTGAGTTTAAAAATGTCAGTTAAATAAAATATCTGTAACATGTATTTATTATTTAAAGAAAACAAAGTATTATTTTTAACATTAAAGGAGAATGTAGTATAATTTAAGTACTTTCCAAAAAGGAAAATTATTACTTTATCTATTTCTCTATTATGCCACTTCTCTTTATTATTATTTTAACCCCATCCTAAAACACTAAATGTATGCGATTGACATTTTATTTTTAAGATTTATTAAAAATACTCTAAGATATAGTAATAATAGATAAAAATGCATAATATCAAATATAATGACTGAAATTAAATAATACAATTAAAATAACGATATGTAAATACAAATTACATGAGTTTATAAACAATAATAGATATTTGACACCTAAATATTTTATGAAAAAATAATATATGTATATACATATACATATATATATATATATTATTCAAAAAAAATCTCTTTATTATTTAGTAATGTTTAACTTTTCAATATCATATTTCCATTTCTATTTACTAACTAATTATCAATGTATTGATGATATTTAATTTTTATGTTAATTAACTAAATATATATTTACAAAAGTAACATTGATTTTGAAATTAAGTTATTTATGAAATATTCCCTTACTTATATATATATATATATATATATATTAGTTGAAAATTATAAAAAATATAAGAAATTTTTCTAAAATAAAGAATTAAACCTACAGAAAAATTGTTAAGTTAAGTAAGCTTCAACTATAAAATATGTTGTCAATATATCTCTTATTTGATCAAATAGGTAATTAATTGTTGGCATCTATGATTATTCAATATTAATATAAAATGATTTTACACTCATCATTTAAGCACTAACCATTAGTCGTATGACATTTAATATGATTATTTTGAAATCAATAAATTTATCATATATAATAGTTTATGATTAGATAATATACTTCCTATTTTATAATTGACTAACCAAAAAATTAAATTTTATTTTTACCTTTCAATAAAGCTTTATTTTTACCGATTTATTATTACATTATTTAATCAAAGTAATGAATTTAAAATATATATATATATATATATATATATATTAGTAGAACTATCTTAAAAAATGATATATTTATTATTATTTTTAATATGTGTGAGAAAACTTAAATTACAATAGGACAAAGGAAATAATGTAAAAATGTCTAAATTGTCAATACATAACACATGTATATCATAATTTTTACTTGTATTTTGAAAAACATATGATAAAACAAAGCAAAGTGATAATATATATAATGAAACTTCAAATAAAATGTCCTAACAAATTTCCAGCATATATAGCTAAAAAGGGAATGTGAGTGAATTTGAGAGTTGCAGTGTACACATTGAATTAACTATTTTTTTGCTCAGTATTGAACTTTATATATGGACCATTATTCCATTTCAAGACACAGAACAATGAACACTAACTTAAGGGACCAAAAGATCCACACACTGATTTCTGCAGTGTAATACTAAATTATTTATGGGAGAAAAGAAATTAGTTCATAGAACTAAAGCTGAAAATTCCACCTACATCAGAAACATGCACATTATTTTATTTTTCCCTCCCCAGCAAGGTCACCATGTCTTAATTTTCATATGCTGCTGTTTGTTGCTGAAACTGGTTCAAGCCTTGAATTCTTATTTGACTAATTTCTCCATATTCCATCTTTAGTTCTGACTGTTCACCACCAAAGAAACTTCCATCACCACCACCTCCTCCTATCCCCAACAAGTCCAAAGTCATCACATTCTCACCCCCTTTGGCTCCACCAACATCAATGGAAGTTGTTGACCTACCATTGTTCATTGCATGCAAAACATCACTGTAACTGCTTCGGTTGTTCTGCTCTATGATCTTCGACAAGGCCTTACTTTGATCCAATATAGCATTAAACATATCCAAACCACTCATTCCTGATCCCATGCTATTGCCACCACCATCCATCATCGTCCCATTTGCATGGAAGTTATTATAGTGAGAGAGGTCTTGTTGACTGTGAATGTGGTGGTGGTTCATGACCCCATATGATGGTGGTGCCATGCTTGTAGCAAAGCCCTTTTCTGTCATCATGCTGTTGTTGCTACTATTCACTGTGGCACCCATTTGCGCAGCTTTTTGAAGCAGTGCTGTGGCGGACATGTGAGTCTGAGCATTTTCCTCAAACATGTTGATGTTTGGTGAGTTTGAGCAGAGTTGAGAGGGAGAAGAGGTGGATGAAAGGGTTCTTGTGAATGCTGAGATGTTGCTGTTAAAGGGTTTTGGTGGAATTGTTGCAATGAGGTCGTGAGGGAGTGATAATGGTTGCTTGTGATTATTGGTATTGATTGGTAGTGATGCTACTAGGTTTGGGATTATTGGTGGTTGCAGGTTTGAACCATGCATGATACTTGCTTCGTTGAATTTGTTGTTCTCATCACTCAGTGCATCGCAGAAAGCTGTGTGTGTGATGAAGCTGTCTCTTCTGCAGATCATAATTAAATTTATGCACTCAGTTATAATACAATTAAATTAACAGAATTAACATGAACCCACACTGGATATATAATCTGAGTGAAAAGAATAATAAGATGAAAAATTAAAATTAAAAGTTTTTCAGTGAATTTAAAATACCACTCATTAAAATGACATGTTTAGAGAATGAGATTTTTTTGGGAATTTTCAACCTACACTACAAAAACATCATTAAATAAAAATAAAATTTAAAAATAAAAAATAATTAATTTTTATATTAATTAAATTAGATCTATTTTAAAAAATTTAAAAATTATTAATATTTTAAATTAGATTTTATTATCTATAAATAGTTTCTAAATAGATATCTTAATTATCAAGATTTAAACAATCAGAATTTAAATAATTGGTAAACATAAATTAAAAATTATTTATTAATCATAAAAATTAATTTAAATACTAATAATTTTATTAATATATAAAATAATATATAATTTATTTAATATAAGAAATAATTATTTTTATCATTAAAATTAGTTTCTATATTAAAAAAATGAAAATAACATTGAAAGCTGATGTAAACAGCATAAAAATGAGATTAATTTGTGAAGAAAAAAAAGTAAGGAATTTTCAATTATTTAGTCTAGAACATTTTAAAAGTAAACAAAAAAAAAAATAATTAAAAAATTAATTTGAACCTGGAAAAGATGGTGCCGCAGTCACATTTGTATTCCTTGGTTCCACATATTTTGGAATGCGCTTTCCAGTCAGAATGAACAGCGTATTTCTTTGAACACTTTTCACATTTCCACTTCTTCTCGCCGTGCTTTCTGCTAAAGTGCTTTTTAATGCCGGTGAGATCGCCCAGTGCTCGAGCTGGGTTGTGGTGGACGCAGGAGGCTTCGGGACAAACGTAAACGCGCTTTTTCACTTCCGTCGTGGTTCTCAGTTTCAGCTTCCACGGTAGGTTATGCCCTCGACGGTGCAATTGAAGGTTCTGATCCCTTTGAAACCCTTTGTTGCATATTTCACACACGAACCTGTTTGTGGCTACCAGTGTGTTCGGCGACAGAGCTACCACTTCGGCATTTGGGTCTGCACACGTGCCACTCACACCAAAATTATTATTATTTATTATTATTATTTTATTTTATTAACTATAGAATATAGGTGTGCATGCACATGTTTCCTTGTCCTAGTCCAAGTATAGTACCTTCAACATTAATTATTAATTTGACATGCACCGAAAGCAAACCCCAAAACCTTTTATTTTATAAACATCTTATTATATTCAATTTATAATATGAGAAAGTAAAAGAATAAAAAGATTTTTGCAATTCAAAAAGAAAAAAAAATGTGTTAGTGGAATGGTTGTTCACATTGAGGAGTGAAAAAATAAGTATGATGAAGCTTTTGGTTGAAACAAGTGTGAAACAAGAATAAAGGAAAAGTTGGAGATCAAGCCAGCAGTGAAGAAAAGTCAACAGTGAACTACAATGATTGTGAAGCCCTGCAGGCAATAATTGAGCTTCTTCTTTCCACCACACTTCATCACTCACCAATAATTCAACCTTTTTTGCTATTCATTTTTTGAATTAACACACACACATCCTAGTTTTCTTCCCCAATTCAAACAACATTCAAACCAATCAAATTCACCTAAATGTTATCAAATCTTGCTTCTGCATATCTTCTTTCCACTTTTACACTTACACATGGTATAATTACCATGTTATTTTATCCAGAAATTGTGAGAGTTTTCTGATGAGAGATTGTTTCAATTAAACCAGTCCTGGGTAGTAGCATATAAAGTAAACTCTAGCTATAGAATTAATCAGAAAAGCTGAAGAAGAAGATGAATATATACACACACAACAACTTTTAGTACATGGAAACTCAATCACTAACAACTTAATTTGATAATCCATGAACTTAAATTCAAGAATGTTGGTGTTGGTAGAGATGAAAAAGAAAAGGGTTAAGGAAGTGATGAGATGACCTGGATTTCCTGGTAGGTTTCTTTTCTTCTTGTGAGGTGGTTGTGAAGTTGTGTTTGAGCCATTGCTGTTATTTGTTGTGGTTGAAGTGTTTGAATTTGGACTATGGAGTTGGCCAAGCATCTCTAATTTCTGTTTAACTGCTCCTGCATCTTCTCCAGTGTTCTCTGTGGAGAAGCTCCAACTATCACAACTTGTGATGTTTGAGTTTGACATTGATTCTCTTCTCTTTCTTCCCAAACCAGTGTTTGTTTTCACTCTCTGGTTCTTGCAAAGGGAAAATGAGAGGAAAATGAAAGAAAGAAGATGGGTTTGGTGGAAGTGAGGTATATAGACAAAACCCACGAAACTCTCCTTCTTATGATGTGGAGATTAGTACGACTCAGCCAACATTTATATATATTAGGATGTGCACTGCAGTAGAATATTAAAACAATAATCAGAACAAAAAAATTACATTAATGCACCTGTTGGTGTGATATTGTATTTAAAATTAGTACATAATTATAAAAAACATATGTGTATAAATGTGAAATTATATGATATTATCTCAACAACGTAAATAATATAGGAAAAAGTGTTTAGGTTTGATATATTGAAATATAAACAAAATTGAACTAATTTAATTGGAAATATTCTTAAATTTAAATTAGAACACGATCTCTAACTATATAAATATTTCAAGAAATGTAATTTTTTATATGAATAAGAAATTAAATAAACGTAATTAATTAACAGAAATTAGGTATTTTGCTTATATTTAAATATAGAAAGAGTAATTTGAATTAAACACTTATTTCTCAATTTCTAAAGTATAGATAATCCCAAGTCCATCAATAAAATGTATAAGGGTTATTTTCTACCACGAGAGATGATAAAATGAAATCATGGTCATCAACTCACTTTCTTTAATAATTTTCCTTCTTATTCTTTCTATAAGAATAGGAAAATGGTATTCCTTTTGAATTTTATCAGAGGATTTTTTCCTCTTTTATTTTTTGAAAATGATATTTTTATTAGAAAAATAAATAAATGTGAATTACTTAAAGATAATCTAACTCTTATACAACTTGATCTGAATGTCCATAAGAGTCCAAACAACAACAACCCCTCACAACCTACTTGCATAAAGAATCACAAACACAACCTACCGCTAATCACTTGTTTTTATTTTTTTTAAATGATACAGTATATAATCAAATATTCTTAAGTCATATAACATTTTCCATGTAATTATCATGCTAAATACGATTAGAAAATAATGTCTAACTAACACGAATAATTAACAAGATTCCTGTTAATAGGTTCCAATAAAGGTCAAGTTCATTCTTATAAATAAATTAATTCCATTCCAACTTATAAAAAACACATTATTTAAAATATGATAATTAATTCTAAATATGAGATCGAAACAATTTATAAAAAAAAATACTTAAATAAACTGTAAATCTTAATTTTTAATTAAAAGTCCAAATGGTTCAAAAATTCCACCCATATCTCATTCAAAATATATTTAACTTGAAATTCTAATATATAATATTCATGTAACGAACAATGGCTACACTTACAAAGCAAACCATTCAAAATATATATTTAACTTGAAATTCTAATATATAATATTCATGTGCCGAGTAACGGCTACATTCACTAAGCAAACCATGAGAGACATACCCAATTTTGGATTTAGGTCTAAGTTTCAATGTTCAAAACGTCCATCTCAATCTCTATCAGTAAAATGTAAATAACATAGGTAAAAATGATATTTATTTACTCTCTAAGAATAATTTAAACTTGGTTTATATTTTTATATGATTTAAATCTTAAGCTTTTTTACACATGTCAATAAAGTTTTTAAGTTATACTTTATTTTCAATGTTTTTTCCTATTTGTATTTAATATAATGGTGATAAAAGTGTTAGCTCTAAGTGTATGAGTTTGGTTTGTTTTCTATACATCTCTGGTAAAAGGATTGAGGTGTCTCTGAAATATCTTTATTATTTATTTATTTTTTCAATAGAAAAAACATCTAATTGCATGATTTAATGTAAGTTACAGAAAAAAAATATTAATTTGAAAAGGAAATTTATAAGACAAATGAAATGAGATCAAAAGTACCAAATTAAACTAATAAGTGATATATCTTTAATTTCCTTTAAATAAAGCATATTGTAATAAGTAATAGTTTTTGCAGTGGTTGCAGTGGACGTAGGTTCTTCCCATTGTGTTGTTTTTATTAGGTAAAGGAAAGTACAGAAAGGAGAGAAAGAGACAAATTAAGGAGGAAGCCATGGATGTATACCGAAAACCAACAACATTTTGTAGTTTCATGCCCATCTCCTACTTTGTCATTACTTCTTATTCATTTCACTGTTTATTCTCCAAATTTTTCAACCTATGAAAGAAAAAAATAATAGAGCAATAAAAGAATAAAATGACAGATATATTTCTATAAACAAAGCCAAAATAAATAAACATGATGGGAGATTCCACCCCACTAGAAATAAAAATATTTTATTGTATATAAGTTGGTGCAAATCTTATTTCATGAGTCAGTTCTATGGGGTTGAGTTACGTTTAAAGTTCACTTCGTAATATGTTATCATATACATTTAAAGTCTATCCTAGTTCATGTTTGTTGAAGATCTCACATCGACTAGAGTTGATTTTATGGGATTGAGTTAAGTTTAAAGTTCCCTTCATAATATAAATCCTAAACCTATAATCAATTAAGAGTATTTTTTTTTTCGTTTTTATTATTATAATAAATAAAAATAATTTCTCAGTCTTTTTTTATATATATTTTTTTTATCTTTTCTCCTTTTTTTATCCTTTCTCCAAACATATTAATTTTTATATGTAAAATCTTGCATGCACACTTCAACAATATTAAAACTAGAGTTAAATATTATCAATATGTTGTACATTTTTTCTCCCTTTATTATAGACAAAATCAAAACATTAAGTATATACCTGTGAATAGAACTCATGTGTTTTAATTAGATTTCTAAATATTTCCCTTTTTAGAAGAGAAACTATACCCTATATTAAGAATTTAAATATAATTTTGAATCTCATTAAATAAAAATAAAAAAGTTGAACAACATATATAGAAAAAACATAAGTCCATTCTCCGTTTCGCCTAAAAAGACCTAACACCTTATTTGATATCATTAAATTCTAAGCTATACATTGAATTCAAAATCGTAGAAATAAGTTGTGACACTATTATTATTCCATTTCATTTAAAAAAAATGTATTTATTATTATCATTACAATATAATAGATTATTATTATTAAGGATACATACTTGTCAATAAATAGTTTTGTATCAAATTAAGATGCACATCATTTTCTTTAATTATGTGTAACATTGAAAATCAAACACGCAAGAAAACCTAAAAACGTGACACGATTTTATCATTTAAAATGGTGTTTTTTGCCGACAAGAGGCAACAAATTTCAAAACCCTAATAGGGTTCTTAGGTCCACGCCATTTATGAGGCTACAATGCAAGCCCTTGAGAAACCTTCACTACATATATGTTGTGATCTTTGGGAGATTCTTTTATGGGACCGAAACCTAGCAAGTTACATGAACCTGTCCAATGGGTGATCCTCTTCATGTCACACCTCTTTGTTTCAACTTTGAATTGCCACAACAAGTGTAACTAACATGTTCATTCAATTCAAAACTCTTTCCTTTTCCTTTTGCATATATGGCAAGAATAATTAGGTTTTTCTTCATCATTTTGCATTTATAATCACCTATGATGACATGGTTAGATCCTCGTGGAAATCATGAGATTTTTGTTGGCGTTTGGTAGATACTGATAAAAAGAAAAACCAGATGGGTGAGTTGGATGTGCAATGATAGTTAAGCTTTTTAGTCTTTTTGTTGTCCCACTTTCATTTCAAATTTTGAAAACATTTTTCTTTCATCACCCTGCTTTCACACTTTAAGCATAAACTGGGTAAAAGAAAAATGAATGATGGAGAAAAGGGTGCATACTTTTTGGATTCAACTTTATATTACTATATTAACAAATAATCATGATTTGGGAATATTGAGTGCCTTTAAAATGTTAATATTTGTTTCGGTTATTGGTTTCTTTAAGCAATCACTTGCTTGTATGATGATAAATTGAAAATTCTATTATTTATTTATAATATTATGGATGAAAATATCATCTTATTTCATAATTAGACTTATTTATTCTATTATTTTTTCATTTTCTTGATTTAAACTTAAAGTTCATTTAAGATTTGTCTTGGTGATTTGATATATTATTGATGATCCGATATCAAGTGGTTTGATATGACCAACAAATTTTTGATAGAATAGACTTTAAAAAACTCTTATATTATATTAAAGTCTAACTCAACTATATAAAACAGACTTATAAGATTTTAGTTTGCATTCACTTATATATCATGAGATGTTATTATCTTTAATCGATTTTATTAGATCTTCAACATAAATTATAAATTATGATTATTTGGAAAGTTAATGAATAAAATAATGAAATTTATTAGATTCGTTTTAGAAAAAAAAAACTAAAAGCTGAGTAGGTGAAACTTTAAAAGAAGAAGAAGGTTGGGATTTGTTAAGAGTATCATCCTTTCCTATGAATCTTGTTATTTTTGGTGAGAGTTGAGAGAAAACAGTATTCAAAAGGATGAAATTCAAAGAGTGATATATGATTATTATTTATTTTAAAACCTATATATAAATATAATTAAAATATATAATTAACTGAGTTTGGTCTATCAATCTATTAGTGTGTCACTACTTTGATATGATAGGTTGAAATTTTTATCAATATGATCTTGATGGATCAATCGTTGACCGCGTCAAAACAAATTAAGTTTGGTGTGTTTTATCATTTTCAAAATTAAGTAGATTAATTTTAACATAATTATGAAATATACAATTTTAAAAAGTTTACATTATTATCACTTTTTAATTTTCTTATCCTTCATATTAAGTTGGATTATTTTAACTGTTGTTGTCAAGATGTGATATAAACAGTCCTCAATTTTACATCCTTTTTTATTTTCTATTTTTAAGTATTTTGTCTCTTCTTCAACATTTATTAATATGTTAAGTGAACAAATCTTATCTTGTCGCAATCTCAATAACATTTTCGCTTATAAAAAAACTATATACTTTTGCACAAAATAAGTAAGAGGAGGATTATCACTACTCATTTCATTAGATAAAAAAAAATGTTTTTTTAATAAATTATATGAATCAGTATAAAGTTTTAGAATTGTTCTCGAACGGGTTTGGAGACCTAGAGAACGATTGCTCTTATCCCGGTATTCGGTCGGTCTGATGCTCTATGAACTCCTTAATACATTCACGCTTTCTTATGTACTTTGTTCCTTTTGGTCGTTCTGTTCTACATGTGGGGTGGTACCTGCAGAAGACATTTCAACGCTCAAGTCAGTGTGGGTGTCGTATTTTGCTCAAGTCAGTGGGGGTGTCGTATTTGAGTGTCAGAGTACTGTAGATAATTACGTACATTTCTCCTTGAAATGCGTGCTATTTATATTACCTTAATGGACCTTCATTATTGGGTCGGATTAATGAGTTGGTTTGTGTTTAGGGTTGCGTTAAGCCACACTTAATCGTAGATTAACTTTGCTAACCTGATAAACCTCTGACTCGAGCGTTATGGGTCGGTCGGTCACGTGTAGTGACGTGACCTTCTCTTTATTTCCTAGATGTCGGCACGGAGCGAGTGCTGGCCGACTCACTGAGTCATCTGATCGTCCTAGTACAAGAATCTTATTAATTAGATTGACATTTTAAAATTTCAATAATTATTTATCATCACATAAAAATCTATAACGAGAAAAAGAAAATAATTTGATAAAAGTGAATTTGTAAAATATTAGAATGATTATGTGAAGTGGGCAAAAATGATATTGTTAAAACTGTATGATTTGCATGATAATAATATATGATTATATAGTGTTGTTTTGGAGGTATAGTTATGGTAAAGTAGAAGTGTGTTAGTTCGTGTTTGGTTCCTTAAAAAGGTATGAATCTCCTTTTAGCGATAAGAACAAAGAATGGAATAAAATGAGATGGGCCCTAAGGAAATTGCCTCCTTAACTAAACTTCAACGCACACCACACTGGAATATTCACCTCTTGTCACTAATCACTTCACCTTCACTCCAAACAAACAAACAAACACACACTAAAGATAATGTTCAAAGGCCCCACATGCGAAATTTCGTGGAAATGTTTTCACTTTGTTCTTTTTAAATATAAATAAATCACAATATTTGAATAAATAAAAAATTTGAATACTTGGGGTTCCTATTCTATTCTATCTACGCCAATTAATATTCACTCACCAACTCACGTTTTAACTTTTTATAAGTTATTGTTGTTTAAGGATGTGTTTGGGTTGGGAAGACAATTTTTTTTTTCATTTTTTAAAAAAAGATTTCTATTATTATTTTCAAAATTATAAAACATTGCTTGCTATAAATGTTTTGTATTTTTTTTATTGTTATTGTTATAATATCTTAATTTTATTATGTTATGTTAAGTCTTTTGTAAAGATTTTACAAGATAATATTTTTTTAATTGCTTATTAGGAAAAAAAAATCGGATCTTATTTAAAATTTAAAGTTTTAATTTTTAATTTTTTTTGTCATGTTAACCTATTTTAATGACTTTTTTTATAAAAATAATGTCTTAAATTTGTGACTTCTAATATAATAGTGTTAATTGTATTGTGTACTTGATTTTTAATCAGTTTATATATATGTGTATAACTTTTTTATAAATATTTTGTTAAAATCAAGAAAAATTATTGTAATTTTATAAAAAAAACTTTAAATAACCTTAAAGAGAGAAACATAGTATTTTATTTGAATTTAAAGTTAGTGAAAAGTATTTTCATTGACAATTTGTATCAGGATTTACTCATTTTAATAGGATTTGATATTAATAGGATTTTTTATTGGATGTTTGTGGAAACAGATATTTTTATACTAACATTATTTATAAATTAAACTCTTTATTTTAGCTGAATTTTTTTATTAAAATTTGTTTAAAATAAAATGATCGTCAAATCATTGTTTATACTTATTGCCGACAAAAAAAAATAAAAAATTTGTTTATACTTTCATCCGCATATGATACTATTTTAAAAGTTATATACATAGAATATTTTTATTAATTGATTTATAAAAATGTTACGTTACATATTGTTAAATACTTAAATTTCAAAATTTTAATAACCATTAATAACTGTAAATATTCTTAAATCCACACACTACCTATGATTATTTTTTGATATTAACACAATAATTTAACATTTAAATATGAATAATACAGATAACTTTATGCTAATGTTGTGAATAATATACGTTAATAAATGTGTATAATCAGCATTTAGTTTCTTGATTAAGAAAAATTGAGGGGCATAAAAAGTAAGTGTAAGCAAATAATATATTTAATTTTAGTTTTGATAGATCTCATAATTTGACCACATTGGTAATATATGGGAGCATATTAAAATAAAAATATATATTATTAAACTTTAAATAGTTTAAATTTATTATCTACAACAATTAATAAATATGATACAATTTTCTAAGTATTTGTTTAATATTTACTTTTTCTTACTATTTTATGCTTAAAATTGTGCTAACTATTTTTTTATCGTGTTAATTTGAAGAAGAAAAATAAAAGAAAAAGTAAATAATTTGTAGAAAATAAGATACAATTTAATAACCATCAGGATAATTATGTTTCTAATTATATTAACTGAATTTTATTACTATAAAAATATTATGTGCTTTTGTTTCGACTATAGTATTAAAAGTTATATTTAATAATACTATCTTAATAATTTATTTTTTATATTAAAGAATTATAATAGTAAATTTTACATATACACTAAAATAGTAACAGTAGTTATCATAATCTGTTTTTAAAAAGTGATGGTCACTGTCCAAAATCATTACAGTCAAAATTTGGTTATCTTCTTAACTCTTAATTTTAATAAAATCATTCCCTTAGCAGTAGTTAATTACAATCATCAAATTTCAGCTACACAAAAAACACGTACTTGGGTTTATCAAGATAAAAAAAAAAAAAATACTGGGGTGATTAGGTTTTGCAAAAAAAATAGTTTTTTTTTTACTGAATAATGATAGAAGACACAATGAAATTTTAATAATTAGGAGTAAAAGTATAAAATAAACATAAAAAAACGTTTAGCATGTACTAAAATTAAAAATATTTATTCTAGTATATTATTATAATAAGAAGTTACATAATCGGTTTTTAAAATAGGTTTGCTCCACTTATTTGACTTTATATGTAATTGATGTATGATTTTATCATATTCCTCTTTTACATTAAAATATTTATTATAATATGTAAGACTGTATATGCATATTTATAATGATGCAACCATCAATTAAGTAACACGATAAATTTAATAAATGTTATTAGAATAGACTTTTATAAATGTGATTTCATTTTACTTATAATATTGTTTGAATATAAGATTTTTAATTATTATTTTCTTTTCGAAATAGTTATTCATTATAAAATTAATTTATTTGATGATTTAAAACTGTTTCTTCTATTCCGTTCCAAAAAAAATATTAACGGGTGATTTGGTAAGAGACGTTTTTTATCAACAAAATAATTATTTATAAATCAAAATAAACAGAGATATTTCAATATCTATACACAAATATAATAATTATTTATAATGAAAATAAATAAATCCAACAGCATAGCTTGCAATTTCAAAAACTAGTTTATCATCGTACGATGGATGACGTTTACATTAAAGGTGAGTGTTAGCTGCGAAGATACCAACAATATAATATATTGATGAAAATGATTCAAAACTAAAATTAAACAAATAAAAAATTGTTCACTTAACATTATATAATTAGAATCTTAAATTAGACGCTCACTCTCTCAATTAACTATTTTCAATTTTGTCTTTTTTTTCTCTCTCTCTTTTGAATATGAATTACACTAACTGGTTAAAAGGTAAAGGCAATTTAGCTTTATTTACTACTTCTAAAAGAAATTGATTATTTTGATAATGATACTTTTGTCAGATCAAATCTTATGATAAACATAAATAGCTGTAGATTATATGGTAGCTGTTTTGTTGAATTGAAATTTAACTTATTGAATGCTTTGGATTTAATTGAATAAAAACACTTGCAATTTAATTACTACCCATAAGAGAAATTGTTTTAATTAAAAAACACTTGTTCTTATTTAATTAAAACCAAACATTTGTTTTATAAATTTTTGTCATCTCATTTAGATAAACATGTGAAAGAGGAAGAAGTCATCACATGAAAAAAAATATTATTAAAAAAAATACAAAAATACGGGAGATTATACCAAAACTCATATGTTAACAAAAACGATACATAGGTAAATTATACCTATTCATAAGAAATTCTAAGAACAGATAAGATGGAAGCTTATTATACCAATGAAAAGATTCTCTATGAATAAATTCTAAATTAACCAACTTATCAGCGCATTTCCCTCACGAAAAATATGAGTAACCATAAACCTAATTTTTGTACAGTAATTAAGACAAGTATTCCGTCGAAGCATCAAATGAACATTTGTCCTAGCAGTAAACGCAACACAAACCAAAGCAAAATCACATTCCCACCAAACATTAATAAGTCTCATATTTTGAGTTTCTTCCATAGCATGTATAACCCCATAAAACTCAGCAACCAAAACAGACTGAACTTCAAGAAATGCAGAAAAAGCTCCAATAAATTTTCACATACTTCCATACAAAATATTTCCACAAGTAGCAAAATCAGAATATCCCCTAGCAAGTTTTTTTTTCTATCTTCCAAAAAAATCATGTTCAAACAACCACCCTTGTTTATAAAATCTTTAATATTGTTTTGCTTAAATTTCATAAGTTGCATGAATGTATTATATGATATTTAATAAATTTTGATGCAAAATAAGTATTTGAAAGTGATAATTTTTTTTAGGAATAACACGAGGATAATTCAATGATAAATTATAAAAAGATGATTTATAAAAAATATATGTAAGTAATTCAATGTTAAGATGATAGGTCGATAATTGATGTTAAATTAAAAATATTTGAGTGAAATAGGTATTAGCAATGAGCAAAAACTATATTATCTCGTAATATACTACGAACATTAAGTTATTTAATCATAATGTTAGCATTAAATTAGGAATTAGCTCCACTAATAACCCAAATTTTGTTTTTTTAATATTTCTTTAGTAATAAAATATTTAATAATTGAGAGTCCTATATACTTCAACCCATCTAAAAAGCGCTCAGTTTCTTGAGGGTGCTTCTCCCTGCACCTTAACAAATGGCTTTCTGCTCTCTATCATTTTCTCAAAAGATTATTTTATCCTTTTAAAAATTATTTTCAAATTATTCTTTTTGAAATATTTTGTGAACATACTTTCTGGAACATATTTTATAAATTCTTATTATCATTTCAGAAATTAAAAAAATATGTTAAAAAATGATATTCTAGAATGATTTTTTTGTCTTTCAGATTTTTTTTCAGAAACACAGTTTACTTATAGAACTCTTATTCCAGAAACACTTTTTCTTAGGAACTCTTATTTTGTAATTATTTAAAATTATCAAGGATAATTCTGGTATTTCAAAGAATGTAGGGATGCTAGAAGAAAATGTAGCGGTGCAGGAAGAAATACCCTTTCTCGAGCCATGGATCACAACAAAAAGCCCATATAACACTTTATTGTAAAAAAAACATATATGCTTTTATATATCTTTTAAAAGGATGTAAAAATAAAGTATAAAAATTAGAGTTTTTATTATGAGAAGTTTTCAATTGTTTGTTTGAAGCACTTTCTTAATGTTAAAAAGTGAGATATTTAGACACAACAATACCAATCAAATGACTTCCCGAAGTTCTTCCTTTTCCTATTTTTCTTATTCTTATTTCTCATTGAATGAAATATGGAACGTGATATGTAATAGAATTTGTACACACAATCTAAAGATTACAAACAGATAAGCATAAGCACAAGGGTTTTTTTTTTTTTTATCAGCATAAGCACAAGGTAAATATGATTACTAATAATAGAAGGTTTATCGTTCGTTCTTTGGGAAAAAAATTGGACATGCAGTAGTACTACAACATGCTAAGTAGCATGGGATAAATACTACATTACTCATACAAATATTCATTTTTCAAAAATTTGCAGGAAAGTATTCGTTGAAAACCGATACTTAAAAAAACAATTATTTATTTAATTAATTTGCAGATATTGTCTAAGGTTGAGGTGTACTGTGTCATTCCTAGTTTAGAAAGAGTGACAGGGAAATTATAGTTGTATTTAAAACAATAAATATTTGTTAAAATGCTTTATGGTAACCATGTTTTGTTAAAATGTGCATCTTGTATCTTTCATATTGATTTGAGAAGGGATATTTCTACTATAATTTGTATTGTTTTTTACTATCAAACAATGCACATTTAAAAGTTGACAAATAACTTGTGTATTTGTCGGTTGATAGTCTTAGGTTGAATCTTTTTTGTGTATGAGGTTGCCTAGCCGTTATCTTCTCCCAAACACCATTGACTAGTTGCATCTTGTCATGATTTCACTTGTGCAAACCAGAACTTCCTGCAAGGTGGAACCCAAAGAGCTTCCTTTGGGTTCCTTAAAAAAAAATACTTGGACATAGCTTGAAAGAAAGGCAGAAGTTTGATATAAACTAAAACAGAACAGTGTTTGACAAAAGGGTGGCTAGTACATCAAGGTCTTTGATTTTATGGAAAAAAAATGTTAGTTGTAATAATCTGATTCAAAAGACTCAAGATCAATTCAGTATTCACAGTAAGAACAGGACACAGCTCAGGTATGATCCTTTATTGCTTGTCAAGCAAGAGCACACAAATAAGAGTCAATTTGTAATTGCTAAAGCACACTTAGTTTCTGGCAATATTATCATCAGCTAAAAAGTTTTATTATAATTTCGATGGGATACTCCATGTTAAGCGAATTTTACATGCAACTTCATAGCCTAGCATAAGCTTGGGATCTTTCTAGTTCAAACAAAAATAAACTGATTTCATCAACATTCCTTTGGGTATGGAAAAATTCTATACAGTATGTGAATGTTTAATCACTCCGGCAGCTTTAGAATATAATTTGCAGGTAAGATGGGAGAACCTGCACTTTTACAAACTGATTTGTTCCTAGAAGTCAAAACTTCATGATGGCAGGTGCTTTCCTCGTATGTTTGGCCTCTTCGTGTGTTTCAGCAACATTTACTTCAACTTCATCCACTTAATTAACAGGTACAGGTTTAAATTCTCTTAAATCAGATGGTTGCCCTCCATGCACCAAACTGGTACCAATAACCGTGAATTTTATCTGATCTGTATTGTAGGGAGAGCTCGAGGCTTGAGGTAAAATTGACGATGGTAACAGAATGTCATCCTTATTCGATCCCCTTTCTGGCTCTTCATCACCACAGTTCCCAACTTTAGTTTATTCAAACATCAAGAAGATTCGGTTCAGGTACCACTTTGCTCAAGACATCACTAATAGAATCAAAGTAACAAGTTTTCTCCTTGAAAACGACTTAGCACCTGGATAAGAAAAACCAAATAATCTTTGGAGCTATGAGGGTAAGCAGGGCCAAACAGTTTCCCATAAGGGATCATTATTTTTGGACTTGCTCAGTCGAAATCCTGTTAAAAATTTCATTATATCATTTGGTCCAAGAGAAGAAGCTTTGAAAGTTTGGGCTGAAAACACCTTATTGTTCTTCCCAGGTTCCAGAACAAGAGTAGTAAGGTCATCCTCCTCCTTGCCAATACCAACTGCTCCCACAAGAATACCAAGTCCAACAGTGGATTTTAAACAAGATATGTATTCTTCTAAAGTAGGTCTGCCCTCGGTATAAGACTTAGAATCCGGATTAGAGCAAATGCAGAGTGAGAGTGAAACATATAATTATACAACTGAAATGATAAATAAATACATGGCCACTGGCCATAAAGGATGAGTCAATCAACGACCATTACATCAAAATAAGATCATAATACAATCAACCGTTCCTACTTAATTGCCATTGTATCACATGTACAATGTATGTAATATTAAAGATATGTAATACTTCCAAAAGGGCTTATAGCTGAACCTTAATCAGCTACAAGTATTATTTGAAGCTCGTAAAACAGAATGAATTAGGTTCTTCCAAAAGATATGGAATCCTACTCCTCAACATGGTTAATATACACCCAGGAAAATAGACAGACAATCATCATCATCTTCTACATTGTCACTTCATAAAGTTAAAGAAGGTTATATCAGAAACTGCAGGGGAAAAAATAAACATTGCACTATATCAGAGAAGTGAAAATAAAATAATTTCAAAATCATAAAAAGCAGTGAAACAGGCTAAGCCGCTCATCCGGAAAATAAAATATACTGGTTGGAGTTCAATAATAACATTGAAGATGAGATGACAATGTTGATACCTGTAGCAGAGTATCTTTAGATTCTCCTGAGAGATGGGGAATCAAGCTAAAATGCACAGCACGCATTATTCTTTTTTTCCCGCTCAAAGTCAAGTGTTTCAGCATAAATAAAGGAACTAAGAAGCAAACATCAGAAAGGGATATAGTAGCCATGGAAATTCAACCTTGACATTCTAAACTAGCTTCCAGTCTCTTGAAAGTATACAAAGGTCCCTTTTCTAGTAGAAAAGGCACAGGGAAAGGATAAGGATGAAGAAGTTAAGTTTTCTGTACTCAAATAAGCCAATTTCATGGAAAAGAAGTTACCAAAGAGAATGAATGTGTGTGAACTCAACAGGGTCTATTCATTACACTTAATACTAGAAGCCCATAAGTGTGAATTGGTCGAAATAGACCAGACATTGCCATACATTTGTAAAAGCAAGTCAAACAGGCTGGAAATGATAGCACATGTATGTAGAAAATGAATGCAGATGCAGAATCCAGACCCCTGCAATGTGCGGTCTAAGAAAACTGTTTAGCGGAGGGGATTCCGATTAGCTATTATAGTGTTCCAAAATTCAAGTACAAATTTAAAATAGAATTACGTCTATTTGTTCTCTTTACATTGTCCTCTATAAAATTAGAAGTGCAACTATCACAAGATTTCTTGCATATGCGGGATGAACATATTATTTATTTACACTCATCATAAACATAAATGTTCTAGGAAAATAATTACAACAGCAGAAGACATCTGCTCATGACAAATCACCTGACTATTCCAACATCAATCAACCTAGACTGGATAAACGGGTGAAAATCCACAATTCAGTAAATACAATCCATAAACTATACCACAATTAAACAATGTCAGAAAAATTCTTGGAACAAAATTTATAAGTTGCAAATATAATACATAACCAGCTGCATTCAAAGAAAAATCGGAACATATCTATTGCATCAGTTCAGATGTAATGAAAGTGATCACATTTCACGGTACAAAATTTAGAGTTGCAGATGTAATAGTACATAACCTAGCAGTGTTCAAAGAAAACTAGTATACGAAGAACGCCTTTCAAATTTCCCCTCTGTAACCTCCAGATCCAAAATAATCTTTTCTATTATTTGCAATTGCCATGCTCTTCTGATGTTCTAATTTGGGACAGTCACGGATACGATGACCAAGTCCACCACAATATGCACATCCCTTGACTCCACTTATGCCTGTTATTTCATCATTATCTTCCATTGGATCGTTCAACTCAGCCAAAACTGGGGGAATCCTTTGTTTTGCTTCTTGCAACAGGTGTTTCAAATCAAGTAATGTTGTTTCACTTTGATTCTTGTTTATAAATGTCGTTGCTATACCAGTTTTCCCACATCTACCAGTCCGTCCAATCCTATGGACATAATTTTCAATTTCAGCTGGCATGTCATAGTTAATGACGTGCTGAATATCAGGAAAATCCAAACCTTTGGATGCAACATCTGTTGCCACCAACACATCTTTCTTGCCTGCCTTAAAAGCTGAAATGGCATACTCTCTCTCTTCCTGATCCTTGCCTCCGTGAATCGCCACTGCTTCCACTCCTTTCAAGAGAAGGTATTCATGGATGTCATCAACGTCAGCCTTATTCTCACAAAATATCAGAACTGGTGGTGGGGTTTTTTGTAGGCACTCAAGGAGATAAACTATTTTTGCCTCCTGCTTAACATACTCTACCTCCTGAATTACATCAAGATTTGCGGCTCCTGCACGTCCCACATTGACAATGATAGGTTTCACCAAAGCGCTTCTGGCAAAGTTCTGAATTTTGGTTGGCATGGTGGCAGAAAATAGAAGAGTCTGCCTTTGAGCTTTGAAGTGATCAAAAACTTCTCTAATGTCATCTTCAAATCCCAGATCCACCAACCTATCGGCCTCATCTAATGTTAAATACCTGCAGTTATCAAGATTCATTTTCTTCTTGGCCAACATATCCTTCAACCTCCCAGGAGTGGCAACAACAATATGAACACCCTTCTTCACAATCTCAAGCTGCGATCTCATATCCACTCCACCAATACAAAGCAAAGGCCTGAGCTCCGGATATCCGGCTTCCTTCAAAGGTATCAAGAATTGTTCGACGACTTCATAAGTCTGCCTAGCCAGTTCCCTTGATGGGCAAATAATCAAACCAAATGGACCTTCTCCAGGAACAATAGGCATCATAATTTCCTCTTGCATTGCCACCATGATCATCGGTAGCACAAAGACAAGAGTTTTTCCAGAGCCCGTGAAAGCAATCCCAATCATATCCCGCCCAGATAAGATTACAGGAAGTCCTTGCACCTGAATAGGTGTTGGTTGCACAATCCCCTTAGCTTTCAACTTCTTCAAAACTGGCTCAGGAAACCTCATATCCTTAAAATTCTTAATCGGGGGTGGGATTTCACCACCATCAACTATTATATGCCACTGCTTCCGAATCAAATCACACTCCTTCTTGGACATCCTTCTTACATGCAAAGGTGGCTTCCACCCTGTAGGCAAAGGTTCCGAGTAAGTGATTCCCTTAGCCAATTCACGGACAGACATGAGGGTTTTCCTATCCGACAAGTTTTCAATCATCTCCTTCTCCTGCTGAACAATCTGCTCCGTCACACTGATCTCGGGTTGTTCTCGTTTCATCTGTGAAGCTTTAACCAGCAGACTAGGCTTGGATTCAGCCACTCTCATTTTCTCCAATTCATCATCAGTGGCGATAGGGGCCTTCCCCTTACGTTGGAGAATCTTCTGAGCTTCAATGGCCCGACGCTTGGCCACGGGCACATACTCCTCATAACCATCATCTTCTTCCATTCTCGCCGTCAAATTGAGCTCAAAATAACAGTTCTTCTGGTCCTGTTATTATTCCAAACAAAAAACCCAAAGTAAGTAACAAAATCAAAGAACAAATTAATCAAAAGCATAACCTGTAAACTTAATATATCCATGTATCAAACTCAACTACACCAGTTTCGAGAATGAATACGAACTCCGACAATAAATTCACACCCCGAATAAAAGAGAAAGAAAAAAAATGCATCTTCATGCTTGTAAATACTTAGATATGAGAGTGAAGAAAACTCACTACGAAGAAACTGAAATCCCACTGTGAAGTGCGATATTCGGAGAAAACACTGTTTTGATGCTGTGAATGTGATTTGGGAATTTAGGGTTTGATTTTCGCACCAACCTCTTCTCGCTGAGCCCAAAACTCTCAAATTACGAACATTTATTCAGAAGTGATACACTGATTTGGTTAAATACTATATAATAATAAAATAATATTTAGTCAAATAAAATATAGAAAATATTTATTTATATACATTCGAAGTTAACTTATTTTAACTAATTAAAATAGTTTATGAATTAAATTCAACCTAATTTGATCTAACAACTTTTATTAGAGGATAAAGGTTTTATAATATTTCTTTATAAAATTATACTCTGAGTATCCTATTTATTTAATATAATTTCTAAATTTCAACATACTATCTAGTATTTTTTAAAATAACTAAAAAAATTGTTTTACAGGTTCAATTAATAGAATTACTTTTATTCTAACAAAAAATTTAAATGAGTTAATGTACGATTCATACATCAAAATCTATCTATATATATTTATTTATTTATCACATACACATTTCAACTGCACTAAACTTAAAAAATATATGCTTAGTTTGACAGACCACTATATTTATCTAATAAAGTTATATATTCTTTACGAAATAAATATAGTATAAATAATATAAACTTCATAATTGTTAATAATAAATGTTATAATAAAAAAGTATAATTTAAATTTTTATAAAAAAATTAATACTAAAATATTTAAAAGTATCACACATATAAATTCATGATTCATCCATTGTTATTTTCTCATATATCTCGGTAATAAAAATGTTATTAGTTTATTCAATATATATATATATATATATATATATCATAGTTATATATAAGAAGAATAAAATTACAATAATAAAATTATATTAAAGACAAAAATTGGCCCGACACACATTTTTACTTTAATTATAAACTATTATAAGTATATTTGTTGGAGATCCATCGACTAAATATTAGAGTCTTTCATAGTATATAAGTAGGTGCAAACCTCACCTTATTGAACCGGTTTTATAGAGTTGGGTAAGACTTAAAGTTCATTTTTTAATATGGTATCAGAGTCATTTCGAGCATATCATAGTGAGTGTTTGTGTTGGACCTATCGGACCACCTATAATATATAATCCCACGAGATTAGAGTCTTTTATGATATATATAAGTGGGTGCAAACCTCACCTCATTAAGCTTAAAATCCACTTCTTAATAATATTTTTTAAGATTATCACCATAATAAATAAGGAATTTATTGTATAACATATCTATAACAAAAAAATATTTGTATTGTTGACAGTTCACTACTTTTAATTAATGTTTTAAAAATTTGTATTTTATTTTAAATTTGATATGATGGAGTAATTTAGTTTTGTATGTCTTTCGATCTCAAGTTCGAGAGATAACATCGCATTTGAAATATTGTTGTTGGTTTTGAAAGTCGGAAACATGGTTAGGTCAATCACCACATTCAAAGTATTGTTCGTTTTGAGTTCAATATTCAATTACGATTTTATTCTTAAAAGATATCATAATCATTATAGTACGGTGATAATAAATCTTATAATAAAGAAAGAATGTTATAAGAAAACAATAATTATATTTAAAAATATAAGTATAATAAGAATTTTTTTTATCATAAAGATAGAGCTAAATAATTGGACCTCTGACACATTTATTCTCAGCATGTTTTATATCTTTAACATTCAGTTTTGAAGGGATTTTAATATTATAATTTGTATTGGTTTGGCTATCAAACAATGTACATTATAAAAGTTTACATATAACTTGTGTATTTGTGGGTTGATCATCTTAGGTTGAATTTTTTTGTATGAAAGGCACCAATAAATTTTACTTGCATATGTTTGCATAGATGTTTTAATTTCCATAATTGATCTTTGGTTAATGAGGTTGCTTAGGGATAAATCTAATGGAAATAAATAAAAAGTTAGCTAAGAACAACTGAAGCTGAAGCCAATAAGACCATCACCATATAAGGTTTCTGTCGTTATTTTCTCCTAAACATCATTGGCTAATTGTCAAGCAAGGTGAAACCGGTTCCTTGTACTGTATATATAGTCAATATAAATCATTGTTTTGCCTTAAAGAAAAGTACTTTTGACATGGATGAAAATTTGATACAAACTACACCAGAAGAATGTTGGACAAAAGATTGTTTTGCCATATAGAAAAGTACTTATTGACATGGATGAAAGTTTGATATAAACTACATCAGAACAATGTTGGACAAAAGGGTGGCTAGTACATCATCAAGGTCTATCCTTTTATGGAAAAAAAATGTTAGTTGTAATAATCTGATTCACAAAACTCCATATCAATTCAGTATTCACAGTAAGAATAGGACACATCTCAGGTATGCCCCTTCCTTGCTTGTCAAGAAAGAGCACACAAACAAGAGTCAATTTGTATTTTGTAATTGCTAAAGCACACTCAAAGTTTCTGGCAATATTATCATCAGCTAAAAAGTTTTATTATAATTTCCATGGGATACTCAATATGAGTGAAATTTACTTGCAACTTGATAGCCAAGCATAAGGTTGGGATCCTTCTAGTTTAAACAAACAAACAAAAAACTGATCTCATCAACATTCTTTGTAGTATGGAAAAATTCTGTACAGTATGTGAATGTAGACAGGAGAATCATCTGCTCTTTTCGAAATCAAATTGTTTCTAGAAGTCAAAACTTGATGATGAAAGGCAGCTTCAAAGATACCTGGTATAATGGACCACTACTGCTCTTAACTTAATCTAATGGCTCACAGATACTTCCTAAGCAGTGCTGTTGCCATTCAACTGATTTTCTTCTACTAAAATTGCAGTCCCATTGTCTGAACTCTGACTGTTAGGCATGATTTTGGTTCTTGTACGAGCCTTGCGGCAAATATTAAATGCATCAGTTTGTGTTGGGACGAGTTTCCTTTTCTGTCTTCTTTCTCCATGCAAGAAATCATTTGCTAGAGATTCCAGCGCTCTAAGGGACAAAGGTCGGTTTCTAGTGCTCTGCCTCCTGGAAGTTATACTAGGTTGCTGCTCCACCACAGAACCAACATCAGAAGAGGCTCCCAGTGGCTCCTCAATTACTGCCTGAGTGTCAGATGATAAACATGGATCATTTGCCTTCAGGCTCTGCTCATCTTCCTCCACCATTGCCATCACTACCCCAATTTCAGACTTCAACTGAGCTTGGGGTATGTTGAAGGTGACTGGAGATTGTGATTCACCATTCTCAACTTTATCACCTGAAACACACCTGTGCTCACAAATTTCATTGAGAATACTTTCTTTGTTATTCTCTTCCAGACTTTTTTCATCCGAAGAAGGAATTAAACTTCCATTCTTCTGCTTTGTGCTAAAAGGATCATCAACCTTTGTGCGGGAGAAAGCTATTTTTTCTGATCCTAAGCCTCCTGAAGAATTCTTGATGATGTGGCTTTTCTTTGCCTTGGAACAAGCAGCCAATCTCCTCTTTTTGACGGGAACAACTGCATGGTTGGAATTACCTGATCTTGCTGTTCGACTAAATTGATGCTTTATGGTCCTTTTCAGTTGATTATCTTTGGACACAGAGGTCTTCTGATTCTCCAAGCTTTCCACCATTTTCTTAGCATTATTTTGGTTATCAGTATTCCCAATATTCTTTTTGTCATATACCAGCATACTAGCTTCTATTACACTTGGTGAATCATCATAGGATCTACCCTTACTTTCTCTTAAAATACCAAGCATCTTAAAAGCATCTTCCTCTTCAATTGGCAGATATTGCAGTTCTCTCACCTTCAATAACTTTCCTTCACAAAGTGCACTGGTATCAGTCAACTTTTGATCAATGTTTTCAGAAATGTCCTTGTTATGGTTTACTTTACTCATATGTTTGGCCTCTTCATGCGTATCAGCAACATTTACCTCAACTTCACCCACTGAATTAACAGGCACAGGTTTAAATTCTCTTAAATCAGATGGTTTCCCTCCATGCACCAAACTGGTATCAATAACCGTGAATTTTATCTGATCTGTATTGTAAGTTGAAGAACGAGGCTTGAGGTAACATTGACGATGGTAGTCAGAATGATCATCCTTATCCGATCCCCTTTCTGGCTCTTCATCATCAAAGCTATCAACTTTAGCTTCTTCAACATCAAGAAGATTCGGTTCAGCTACCACTTTCCTCAAGACATCACCAACAGAATCAAAGTAATGATCACCTTTCACAAGTTTTCTCCTTGAAAACGTCTTAACACCTGGGATAAGAAAAACCAGATAATCTTTGGAGCTGACATAACCTTGATTTTTTGGTTGCTCAGAGTGCCAACCTCTTCCTAGTAAGCGAGGCCAAACAGCTTCCCAAAAGAGATCATGACTTTTAGCCTTGCTCAGTCGAAATCCTGTTAAAAATTTCATTATATCATCTGGTCCAAGAGAAGACCAAGCTTTACAAGTTGGCAGTGAAAACACCTTATTGTTCTTCCCAGGTTCCAAAACAAGAGTAGTAAGGTCATCCTTCTCCTTACCAATACCAAATGCTCCCACAAGAATACCAAGTCCCACAGTGGATTTTAAAGAAGATATGTATTCTTCTAAAGAAGCTCTGCCCTCTGTATATGACTTAGAAGCCTGATTAGAGCAAAAGTAAAGTGAGAGTGAAGCATACAAATGAAATGATAAATAAATACATGTCCACTGGCCATAAAGGATGAACCAATCTACCACCATTACATCATAATAAGATCATGATGCAATCAGCCATTCCTCCTTAATATGCTCTTGTATCTAATGTACAATGTATGTAATATTAAAGATATGTGATATTTCCAAAAGCATTTATAGCTGAACCTTAACCAGCTACAAGTATTATTTGGAGCTCGTAAACAGAATGAATTAGATATTTCTAGAAAATATGGAATCCTAAATGCAAATGGCTTGTATTCTTCAACATGAGTAATATACACTCAGGAAAATAGACAGACAATCATCATCATCTTCTATATTGTTACTTCATAAATTTAAAAAGAAGGCTATATTAAAAATTGCCGACGAAAAAATAAACATTGCACTATATCAGAGAAGTGAAAATAAAATAATTTCTAAATCATAGAATGAAGTTAAACAGGCTATGCCGCTCGTCCGACAAATGAAATATACTTGTTGTAGTTCAATAATAAAAAGTGAAGATGAGATGACACTGTTGATACCTGTAGCAGAGTATCTTTAGATTCTCCTGAGACATGGGGAATCAAGCGGGACAATAGTTCTTGTTGCCTGCGACCAGTGAAAAGTTTATGTCCTATTGTAGACTTTCTCCCTTTTATCTTCCTGCAGTCTGACCATCTACGATATGCATCAGATTTGTGAAACTTTCCATAATAAAATGCAAGTATTTCCCCCATCCCTTTGTTCTCCAAGAAACTTTTCATCTGAATGAAATTTTTACCAAAAATATACAAACCAAGGAGAAAAACTTCTGCATCAAAGTCACTCCAGGAGTTACTTAATATGCCAGGAGCCAATGCAAATTTTTTGCTTTCACCCAGTTCAGCTGAATTGCTGTCTCCTGTCATCACAGATTGAAATGTGGTTGGTTTGAGTTCATCTACATTGTCTCCAATATATCCCCACCCTTCATTTTCTCTACTCTCCTTTGCATTATGTATCCATGTGACAGAGATGGGTAATCCAATTGCATATGAAAGTGAGTTGTCAAACCCAACTTCTGACTCGGCAGGATTCCTTAGAAGCTTAAGTCGTTCTGATTTTTTTATTAGGGAAGGAACTTCCACCTGGTACTCATGACCAACTCGAGGATTCAGCTGTGGATCTCCAACTACATTGCTTATATAAGGTGAACTTGGAGGACTATTAGATGCATGTTCAGTTAAATTCTGCTGCATTGTATCCATCTGCGTAGAAACAAAGTATAACATACTAAGTAACTAAACACTCAAATCTTAAGAAGAAATATTATAAGGGAATGGATATTAACTAATAGTTATGCAATAACAAAGTCTTATCCAGCTAAGTGAGATCAACTACATGGATCACGTGACACCTTCAATTTTGATAGAAACCAAATTAGCTAACAGACATGTAACAAAATGTTAGATCTCCGGTTGTTTTTACTTTCAATTATTTCTCCATTATCAAATTCTTAAGAGAATCAACTATCCACAAACTCAGTATTATAGTACAAATAAGAGGAACAAAGGGCAAGTAACTCTTCATTGACCAGTAACTCCAAAAGGATTACAACTGCTAAAACAATCTATTCCTGTACCTAAGAAAATTGGAGAATTGCTGAAGCTACAGAAATTGCTTATATGACAAAGCATCAAAATCCTCAACATGGGTATCTGAATCACTAGCGTAAACCCTATCATTTTTCCATACCAGAAAAGCAAAATTCGCAAATTTCTTCTCAAACACTGCATTCCTCAATGGCTGATACAGCCTCAAAAAAAATACACCATGCAACAACCACTATACACGCAACCTAAGGAGGGGAGAGAATAACACGAAATCCGTGTGAGGAGAATGATATATAAAGGCGAAGAATTTTGATTACCAAAGAAAAAGATAATAACCAACCAACCCCAGATCCACTTGTATACATGTTCATAAGCAACGTCCTTGCAGGACAAAACAAACGGATTCACACGTACAACCCAGAAGAGCAAAAGAAGAAAATAAAAACCATTGAAACCAGAACTTGACAAGTACATTCACTGACACCAGGATTGAGCACACCCACTACACAGGTACACACTGCTGACAATTAATCGAAATACCAACGACCCAAAAATATTTGCAGGTATCTTTCTCCATCTCCTATATCACAGTACATCATACACACACAAACTATATAATCCAAAAGCAGAAGAAACACGAGTACACGCATTGGACGAGTTAAAGGTTGATAACAAGAAAAGATGAATATTTCTTACCCTTTGAGCAGGTGGTGGAAACGTCAAATGCCAGGCCTGAAAGGGGAAGCAATAACATCAAGTAAGTGCACGCACACACACAAGGTTGAAATAACAATAATAATAAAAATTAGTGGTGATTATATTCTTTGTTGATTTGCATACATGTGCTATAAAAGTGAATAAAACATTAACGTAGTTGAAGAAAAGAGAGAGAGAGAGAACCTGGTTTTGATGTCTCAAGTGTACCACACAATAAGGTGAATTCGCGGGGCATGGAATGAAATGAACTACTACTTACTTGGTCCGGCTTTTAAAACACACCGAGTCTGTCTGACTCGTCCGAGTTGGTCAGAACGAGTTGAGTTGAGTTGACGACGTGGTTTCAAAGCAAATCCTGTGTTGTGTTATGACTTTTAGTTGATCCACAGTTGTTTTTATCAGTTTTTGTTTTGTTTTGTTTGATTCGGTGCAAGTGTTCTTCTATCACAATTAATTATTCTTTAATTGAGTGAGATAAGTGTGAATATTATAACTTTTTCAATAAATATCATTAGTTTATTGATGGTATTTTAATGTGTTGGTAAAAAAAAGTAATTATCCAAAATTCCTAAGTGCATAGTTTTAAGATTGTCTACAAAAATTGTGTGAAATCTATCACGTAGTATAGGTGACACACTTGTGGGGGATTAAACAAAACCGGGTGCTTCAAGGGGATGTGGTTTTTAAGATGTGATGGTAAAAAAAGTGAACAATTTCATCAAACACATAATTATTATCTTCTAGCTTTTATAATTCTAACTCATTAAATGTACCATAATGCATTAAAAAAAAGTCACAATCATTTATTAACTTTTGTGTTATTAAACTAATTTTTATAGTTTTGTTTTTTATATTGATATAATTTGAAAGACTTTAAATTGGATTAAATGTATTTTTTCTAATTTTATGTGAAATTTAGTGTTCATAGTTAAAAATTTATTCAATTATATATATATATATATATATATATAACTCTCATGTTAGCCATCATTATGAAATTTGACATTTCAGTTATGCTGACACTTCAAGTGACAACAATCATTTACTACCACATGAAAACAAATATTATTAAAAAAAATACAAGAAAATACAGGAGACTAGACCAAAACTTATATATTAAGAAAAATGGTACATATGTAATCTATACCTATTAATAAATAACTCTAAGAAAAGACTAGATGGAAGTTGATTATACCAATAATAATACTCTCTATGAATAAAGCATAAGTTAGGAAGCTTATCAGCACATGCATTCCCTTCACAAAGCATTACAGGAACATTAATCATAAGAGTAAATGCAGCACCAGGCAGAATCACATTCAAGCCATAAACTAGTAAGACCCATCTTTTGGGCTTGTTTAATAGCATGTATAACTCCATAAAACTCAACAATCAAAACAGTCTGAATATCAAGGAAAGCAGAGAAACCACCAATAAATTCTCTCATACTCCCATAGAAAATATCACACCACAAGTAGCAAGATCATGAGAACACCTACCTAGCAACACCATTAGTGTTTATTTTAACCCAACCTGGAGAAGAAAACTCTCATCTAACCGGAAAAGGAGATATAACTTTACCACTACGAGTATTAATACCAAAAAAATTAAGCACATTGAAATCAAACATATTATTTCACATAAAACTTTTAGACGAATTACCCACTAGACAAGTGAGATCTTTAATGACCGTTATGGCCCTAAAAACATCAATTCTAACATGAAATCTAACATAATTTCTCTTATCTCATATCGTCCTAATAGAAAAAAGTTATTACAACAAGTTTAATCAAATTAACCAAAGGACTACCGTCACTCTTAATAAAAGGAAGGAGATCATCCACATTAGAGAGATGAGAAGGAAAATTTGTCATTTCCAACTCCAAATATGCATAACATTAGGACATTCAAAAAATAAATGGTGAATAGATTCCTCCTGTTTTTTCACAAAGCATACACATAGAACATGTATGCAAACCTCTATGTTGAATGTGTTGATTTGTAGGTGGTCGCCCATGAAAAACTTTTCAGAGAACTAGAGTTTTGGAATGAGGTATATATGAAGACCGAATGAGTTTACCCCAGCCATAGGGAATTCCTATATCCAAAAAAAAAAGTCTTAGCGACTTAAAGTGAAACGCCCATAATATTTCAGAATCCAATTAGGAATATCATGTGTTTGCCTAATGATGACATGTTCAAAGAAAGGAGGCATCTGCTGTAATGGCAAGGGAATACTCCAATCACTACCAGTCCAGAATTGAAAAATTGTATCCGAGATTCTATAATCATTAGGTACCCCTACAATGATTGATAAAGAGGGAGTGAAACATCATTTATCATTTCAAAAACCAGTACTTGTACCAACAGTCCAAAAAGTATGTTCAAGAATAATTTCATAAAACTGTTTAATCTCATGTCAAATAGAGGAGGATCTACAAACCATTCTAAATTGTTACTTTAATTTAAGAACTATGGCTTTCAAGAGAATAGACAAATGCGTGTTATTATAAGCAAAATTCCAAGTAAACTTAAAAAGATACACATTATTTCCATTATATAAATTAATAATCTTCAATCCTCCATTATTAATAGGAGAACAAATCTTAGCCCAATTAACTCTAATTGTGTCTTTTTCCATAATATCACCGATCCAAATAAAATTTCTGCTCCACTGTTCAACTTACTTAAAAATAAAAACCAACCATTTATACATGTAAGTTAAAAAAACAACAATCACCGTATTAACCACATTATTTTGATTTAATTTAACTGTGTATAAAAGTTATAGTTTTTTTTATTGTTATAAGCGATCATTCAGTATACATTATTTGAAATTTTAAATACAAATTAATTTTAAAATCAATATAATTCATTATAATAGTTTAATGACATTCATCGACAGTTGAAATTTAATAAATAAATAAAATTTTAATCTAGAGAAATATTGCAATTAATTTAATGATATAACAAAATAATCAACACATATAGATTGATTTAAAAGCAATTTTAGAAAAGATACAAAAAGTTGTTTGACTTGAATAAAATAGAATTTAAAATAAATAATTTCGTTTGAGTCCTTATTGGTATTAAATTATTTTTATTTTTAACATTGTTTTAATTATCACTTATTTATCATTGATACCCATTAAACTTTGTTAATATTATTCTCATTTGTTTGTTACTAATATCATTTTCCAAATACAAAATATCTTTCATTCTAACAGTCCCCGTATGATTTATATTTTTTTATTACCATCATTTTGTATGCCAAAAAAATGTAGACAACATTTATTAATTTTAACCAAATTTAATTTAACTCAAATAATGCAAAAGTTAACATTAAATTACAACTAATTCATTCAAACACATAATTTAATAAAAGACTATTGTTAGATAGTACAATTTTTTCATGGTATTATTTAAAAAGAAAGACATATTTTTTACACGACATTAATTACATATAATGTGTACCTTGTTTTATTTTATCAAATGTATTTGGAATTACATCTAGGGTCACGTCGTTCATATCTAAAACAAACAACTTTTTGTTGTTTATTTTAAATATTTGACAAAATTATACTATTTCTCTCCAAATGATAATAAATACGTGGAAATGTGAATATTTTTTTTTTATAAAAAACATTCATGTTAGTTATCACTATACTACTTGACATCTCATCTAGGTTGATACCTCAAGTAACAATAATCATTTGCCATCACATAAAAAAATATTATTAAAAAAAGAAAAAGAAAATACAAAAATATGGAGAGACTAGACTAAAACTCATATGTTAACAAAACCGATACATAGGTAGACTATACCTATTAATAAAGAATTCTAAGAACAAACTAGATGGAAGTCTATTATACCAATGAAATGATTCTCTATGAATAATCATAAATTAGCCAACTTATCAGCACATGCATTCCCTTCACGAAAAATATGAGTAACCATAAACCTGATTTTTCCACGGTAATTAAGACAAGTATTTCATCGATTACAAAGCATCCAAGAAACATTTGTCATAGCAGTAAACGCAGCACAAACCAAGGCAGAGTCACATTCTAGCTAAACATTAGTAAGACCCAACTTTTGAGCTTCATCCAAAACATATATAACTCCATGTAATTCAGCAACCAAAGCAGTCTGAACGTCAAGAAACGCATAGAAAGCTCCAATAAACTCCCTCATACTCCCACGGGAAATACTTCCACAAGCGGCAAGACCTGGATAATCCCTAGCAACCCCATCAGTGTTAATTTTAACCAGCCTGGTGAAGGAAACTCTCATCTAACAAGAAGTAGAACTTTACCAGTACGAGTGTTAATATAAAAAAACTTGAGCACATTAAAATCAAATATATCATTCTTCATTAAAGCTTTAGACAAATTACCCACTAGACAAGTTAAATCTTTAATAACCAAGATAGCCTTATAAACCTCAATCTTATCTTAAAAACGAGCATAATTCCTCATACGCCATATCATCCAAATAAAAAAAGTTATCACAGCTAGCTTAACCAATTTAACCTTCACTATGAAAATAATGCATATCTTCTTAAGCTTGCTTGGAACTTTGCTTATAGCAACGAGCCTTGGTTTTTGCTCTTGAAAGCCAGGGTCCTTAAATCAAAATATGAGTTTCGAATGGTTTATAGATCCTCATATCTTTGGTCTGGAATTAAGCAATTTTATTCTACTATACTTGATTATACTTCTTGGACGGTTGGTACAGGTTCTTTTATTAATTTATGGAATGATAAATGGTGTGCTCCTACTTCTTCAGCAAATATTGCAGGATTATCTGATGGTGCTAGTATTCCGAATACAGTCTCTCAGTTTTGGACAGGTGGTGATTGGAATATTCCATTGTCTTTATAGCAGATGCCTCATCTTTTTAGTCATATCAAGGTTAGGGCGGAACAGGATATTCCTAATTGGATTCTAGATGAGTTTGGTTGTCTCACTCTTAAATCAGCTATGACTTTTTTCTCAGAACCAAGAATTTTTTGTGGTTGGGGAAAATCTATTTGGTCTTCATATATTCCGCCTTCCAAAACTCTTGTCCTTTGGAAAGTTTTTCATGGACGGCTTCCTACAGATCAACATATTCAAAATAAAGGTCTGCATATTTGTTCTATACGAATAATTTATTCGACATTTATTTTTTGAATCTGCTAATGCTTTGCGTATTTGGAGTTAGGTTCGACACATTTTTTCTACTTATGATTTATCTAATAAGGATGATTTTCTTTCTTTTACTAAGAGTGATGGTAGTCAGTTGGTTAAATTGGAAACGTGAATATTTATTTTCTATCTTAATTATACTTTTTAAAAATGTATATAAATCATACATTTTAAATTTTGTTAACTTGTTATTCATTTATTTGTCTTTTATAATACGATCCCCTTATAATAATATTATTATAAGGAAATAATATTATTAAAATAATATAATAATATTTGAAATTAAAAAAACAAAATAAATATAATTATAATATTAACTTTTTGAATTGTTAAATAAGTATATTTATTGTTTTAACATATCACTATTACAATTCAGAATAATTTTTAGATTATCCATTAAAATATATATCTTCAAATTCACATGTATAAAATATGATTCCTAAAATAAAAAAAGCTAAAACATAATTTTTTTTAGACTTTTTCGACATCCTATAAAAGTAAATAAAGAAGTGAAAAAAAAAATAAAATTCTCTACCTTGTACGTTTTTTTCTTCATTTTTTTAATTTTTTTAAATCAACCATAATATCACATTTTTAAATAAGACTCTATGTCTTTCTTTCAATTTTTTTTTATTATTTTCTTATTTAATCACAGTGATTAGAAAAACAATTACATCATTTAAGATCGTGTTGACTTAAAAATTCATTATATTTAACATTTCTCAATTCGAAGATATTTTTATTTTAGTTTTATAATTTTTTTTTTAAATTTAGTGACTTTAAAAAATATAAGTAAAAATATTAGAAAACTTATCTCGACAAACAAAATGCACTATCAGTTACTGTAAACCATCACCATCGATTAAAAAAAATAAGAAAATAACATCAAACTTCACCATACTTAACAATACATTGTTAAAAATTTTAAAAAAATATAAAGTTCAAGGGAAAAAATATGGGCTTGCAGGAAAAATTTGCCAAAGTTTTTGTTGTCTCTGTTTCACTTTCTACATTGATGAAAAAACTAAACCTAGATTCCATCATCACTCACATCTTTTCTTCATGTTTTGGATTACATCTCAGGAATATAATAGTCATATTAATTGTTTGATAGAATATTTAATAAACTTATATCAATAACTCAAATAAAAAATATAAATAATACGATCATAAAAATAATAATTTTAATTAGACTTAAACTGACTTTTAATTTTGTTTCTCAACTTAACCTGTACGTAGAAGCCAATATATATTAAACTATATAAGGTGAGAAATTACTTTATTAGTCGTGTTTTTAACTTGTTTCTTACTCTTTCATTCATTTTGGTTCCTATTAAACCATTTGAGGAAAAAACGTGAATTTTACAGGTTTCGACTTTTAAATTATTATATCCAAAAGCTTGTATAATAACCTATTAAACACAATTAATAATTTAATTAAAAATACGTAAATAGTGTGAAGATTTTTTAATTATTTTTAAAACACATTTAAAACAGTTTCTTTATTAGCCACTGTATTAAAATACTTATACACAAGAAAGTTGAATTCTATTAATAAATCTTTTAAACTAAGCATATACAATTATCAGAGTGTCCATCATTAAATATAAGAACTTCTAAAAAAATAATTAAACTTTCCTCAAGTCCAATTATATTATTACAATATTATTCTTTAAAACTTATATTGAGATGAAAAAATTAATTAGATTAGACTAATCTGATAATGAAAGCAAAGTGAAAAACTTACTACATCTCGCATCTTATCCGTAGAAAATTAAAAACAAAGAAAAAATTAAAAAAATATTATTTATTTCATGAATTAATATAAATAAAAAATTTAGTAAAATATTTATATTTTAAATTGAAATTCATTTAAATATTAATATGTATTAATATACTTAGAAATTAAATTTGTAACATAAATTCATAATATATATATATATATATATATATATATATTCTAAAAATATTAACATATAGTTTATGAGCTTTATATTTTTTTCTTTTCAAGTAAAACTAATTAATTAATCAACTTATTAGGAATATTCTAACTCTGATGTAAAGTGGAGAAAAACAAAAAAAAGAAAACCATCAAGAACTACGTCATGAAAGCATATTCATGCAGCTAAAAATAACTTATAGGACTCACCAACCTCTCTTTCATAAAAAAATCAAAACCATGAACGGAGCTTAACAAGATCCATCAAATTAAGCAAATTAAATGTCCCATTCTGAAATAGAAGTGATTGCTTATCGATTACACAGAACAGACATCATGCAAAATAATCATTGAAAAAATTTAAACTGATAGTATGACAAACTATATGTTCCTACACTGATTGTGAAGGATAATGTCTTCTAATAATTGTTATGATGGAAAAGGATTATATGTTTGAATAATTGTTAGTGGTTACTGTTTTCGATATTTCTCGGAGGTAAAATATTTGTAAAAGATATTCGAACACTTAAGTTAAAGTATTTTATGATTGGAATTTGTATATGAGACAATATATTTATGTGTTATTTGATAGTATCCGATAACAGATAGTTTGATAAACTCAATAAATTATTGTTATAATAGATTTTAAATGACTTTAATAACATATTAAGAAGTACACTTTAAACCTAGTTCAGTCTTATAAAATCGGTTTAAATTATAAGGTGAACCATTTATAAACTATAAAATGTTATAATTTATAATCAACGTGAGATCTACGACAATTACACATATTTATCTCATTTTGCATTTTGTAAAGTGTATTTATAAAAACACTAAATAAGTCAATGTTTTGAGTTAATATTTTGATTAAGGAAAGATTTATACTTATATATTTTACTTTCTCAACACAATTTATTTTTAGTGTCTGACAAGATTTAAACAACGTGATTCAAGATTATCCCACTTAATGATGACTAAATGTAATTTATATCTTAACTTCATTTTAACTATAAAATTGTGAAAACTGAATAATACTTCCAATGTAACATGGTTAAATACTAATTATATTGTTTTTAATGGAATTAATTATATGAAATTAACCCATCTTCACATCCGAAATGGGACCTTTGTGAATGAGGATAGAACACCTTTTTGAACGAGGGTAGAACACGTATTAGCCATCTCTTCATGACATGCAAAAATCTTTGAAGACTTGAATGGAATTCAAATTCTGTTTGATATGTTATTTCTTTCAGTAATATACGGACAATATTGAAAACTACTTGACGTGTTTAACGTATACGTACAATCTCATCAAGTATAACAGAGAACACAGAGATTCATGTTGAAAAATTAATAATTACATGATATCATTTATTTTGAGTTTGTCATCATTTTTATCATTACCACTTTGCAAGAACAAATAATTTTAACTAATAAAAAAAACATAAATTTTAACTAAAAAATTAAATTCAACAAAGAAAAATGATTCACCCATCAATGTAAAAATAAAATAAAATAAATGATCATGTAAGTTATTATCTATATTGGTCACAAGTCATAATTGCTGTAAAAAATTGCACATATCTAGTTTGATCCATAATTAATGAAAAAAATGCACCTACCACATTTCAAGAAAAAGATGCTAAAAATATGTGACTACAATATAATTCATATGATGTTTGTACAATCAACTATGTTTCAAATATATTAAAAAAAAATATTATGATTACTGACATCATAATAAATTACGAATGCTCTTTTATACTAAAAACCATAAATAATTAAATGTGTTAAAAACAATAAACAATTATTAATAATAAATAAAATGATATTCTTTTCCCATATTCTTTCACCTAATTAAGTGAACATTACTTTTTAGTGTAATGTTCTTTCTTTGTTTCTTTTTTATGATAATCTACAATAATTAAATAATAGTATGAATGCACTATAAGTTGGTATTTAAAATAAAATTGGTGAAATTAATGAAGAGGTTTTGGAATAAATATTTAGAGTTGCAGTGATTTGATGAAGCGAGTTTCATTAGATGTTGTTGAAATGAAATCTGAATCACATGCATAATGTTTCTCTTCTCCTTTATTCTCTGCCTGCCATTTTTATTATTTTTGTTTTTATTTATGAATTTATTTATTTAATTAGTGCTTCCCACTCTTCCATTCTCATTTTTCGTTTTTTCTTTCTCGCTCTCTTCGCTCCCTCGCATCACAGAGACAAATCGTTTCTCTCTCCTTTTGACCTAAATCATATTCTGCTGATTCCGTGCATTTGCCTGAGGGATTACACCCAAATTGTACTCACCTTTGCAAACTCAATGCTGTTTTTTATTACATATATATTTTTAATTGGCGTCACTGTGATTGGTTCATTTTTCAGGCGGTGAATTATCGATCACGAGTGCGGCGTTGATTGGGAAGGTGCACTGCATGTTCCATTTCTGAGGAGAGGGGGTCCTCTGCTCCGAGGATTCCCGTGGTTGGTTGTTCAGATTCGTGCTCGTGCTTTGTTGTTCGAAGGTGGGGGAGTTGCTCTGAATTTTAGGTATTGGATTGGTTGGGGGAAATGTTTGCTCCGGTTCCGGATGGGGCATGTGAGGGAAGTGGAGTTTCAGGATCCATTTTGATTCCTCAACGCTTTGTGTGGCCTTATGGGGGAAGAAGGGTGTTTTTGAGTGGCTCTTTCACGAGGTATACCTCTTGTTTATTACAAAGCCACTGGTTGTTATAGATGTGAATATGGGATTGTTTAGTGGTTTCTCATTTTGTGATGTTAGGAATGGAAATTGATTTACTAATGTTGACTTGTATTGTATTGACAGATGGTCAGATCATATAGCTATGTCTCCGATGGAGGGGTGCCCTGCTGTGTTTCAAGTTGTTTGCAACTTATTGCCGGGGCTTCATCAGGTTGTTTTGTCTGTTTGAATTTGGTTGGCAAACATGAGGAAATAATCTTTAGTATGATTGACACCTTTACATTGTTTACTTGTAAGCATGCATGCATGTATGTATGTGATTGACGGCCACTAGGTTCAAAAGCAATTGCTTCTCCTTGACAGATCAGTATGAGGGGATGATCTTGACAATTTTTTTTTGCTCATGTTGCCTGAAAAAATAAAAACCAAATAAGAGAAGTGTTCTTGTAAATGAATCACTTTAAAACTTCAACTTGCATGGTTCTGTTTTTAAATTTAGATTTTGTGAAAATTGGTAAGGAACCTCATGATAATTTTAAACTTTCATTAGGAGTTTGTACCAGTAATTGATGGGTAAAAGTTGGTATGGCCTTCATGGGAGACAGGGAAGTAGATCTTGCTGGGTTGGAGTTGTTGTAAAGAGTGGACAGTAAATATTGATGGTTTGATAAATGATAAAATCTTTGGGTAATTTGTGTCATTTTGACTATGGAGGAAATCATGCAAGCTTGTTTTCTCAGAAGAAGGATGATCAATTGTATGGTAGATCGGACTAATGTATTCAATAGAACCATTTAACTCTTTAAGTTTATTATCTTAGATTGCCAATCAGACTATCCTCTATCAACAACTATAACACATGAGTTTTGAAGCATGTCATATTGCTGGAGCTGGCAACCTATCAATTTTACATGATCTCAATTTGACTTGCAGCTATTTCCTATTTGTAAAATTGAAAGCCTGTATATGTTTTCTACACTTAATTTAACATCAGGACAACTGACTACATAATGAAGCCTTACTTGTATATTTGAAGGAGCAATTTCTGTTATATTGAATTTTCTACTCTCTTTGCCCCCGTATAATTTATATAATGATATTAAGAAAAAAAATTTATGCGGCTGTTTGGTTTGTGAAAACTTTTTTTTCCGCATTTAATCACAAAAATCCCATGTTTTTCACTTCATTTCCCATTTTTATAGGAAACAGCAAAACAGTAATTTTTTTATTGTTTCTCATACAAGATTTTAAAAATAAGAAATAAAGTGAAAACAATGTGGCATTTTAGAAATTAAAATTAAAAGTAAAAACAGAAAATGTTCTGTCAAAAAACCAAATGGTTATAATTTCCATGTATTGGTTACCACTAGAACGGAGGTGGGGGGGAATTTGGGAAAAAAAGGGGAAGAGTTATTTGACCATTATTCAAACTCATGCATAAACATTCAATGCAATATTCTGGTAAATGCTGCCAATTCTTCAGTATAACTAAAATTTGTTGTCATTACGATTGTTTTCCGTCTTCTTTTGGGAATTAGTTTTCTTATTGTGGGAGATATTAAAATTTTTTGATAGTTAGATTGAAGAAGTTTGGCAGGTCGGGTTTGTATTTTGCTTTATCATGGAACAAATGTTGAATAAAATAGAACTCATGGCACATTTTTTTGGCACATCCAGATTTGTTTATCTCATGTTTTTTGAAATGTTCCATAACTTGTATGTATGTAAATATTAACTTAATATTTGATTTATCTATTGGTACTTTCTTTCCTTTCATAACCACTTATAGTGTTTGTATGGTTAATATAATCCATCTAGTTTATATAATATCTCTGATGTTTTAGGAAACATTAAAGTACCGGTAAACACAATATGGAAAGAGTAACTGATTTATACTGACAGGGAAAATCTTGTTTCCACTCATGTGCAGTACAAATTTAATGTAGATGGTGAGTGGCGGCACGATGAGCAGCAGCCATCTGTAAGTGGAAGCTGTGGAGTAGTGAATACTATTCATTTAATGAGAGAACCAGATATCTTACCTTCCATCTTAAGTAACGAAACACCTGGTAGATCTCAAATGGAGATTGACAATATGGTAAGTTTCCTTTCCTCCTCTTGCTGTTATTAAATTTTTGTTTTTGGGTAGTATTCTCATTGAGACTGGAGCTTCACCTGTGTGGATGGACTTCTCTTTGCAATATCTTACAAAGTGGTCTAGACTTAACTAAACCCTATAAAAATCCGGCTTTATAAGGGGTGAAAATTGCCTCCACTATATACTGAATTTTGACGCTATCTCTAGTAAGTGTGGGACTTAGATTTTTCCCAATAGGATTGCCTCCACTATATACCATCTTTGAAAATGGTTTAGGTCTTATTTAATCCTACAAAAGTGTCTTACAAGATGAGGATTTTTGTTTCCACTTACATACGATATTTTGATACTATCTCTAACTGATGTTGGATTTGGGTTTTTTCCAATACAACACAAGAAGAATGACACAGGACTGGCTTGTAGGAGTTGATTCTCCTCTGCATTAGTGCTATGTTTTTAACATCCGTTTGTTTTGTGATGAAAAAACTTGCATGCATTTGTAGTCCTATTCACATGACTGTAAAATCTCAGTTTAATGAATTACTGAAGTCAGAGTTTACTGTAGAGTGAGATTTATCAGCTATTTGGAAGAAATATTGATGTTTTTGGTTGTGTTAAAATGACTTTATTTTCCTTGTTCATCATACCAAATAAAGTCACCAAGAGGAAAATGTGATTCTTGTTGAATTATTTGACTTGCTTGTGGACCTACCATTTTCCTACTTCCGGGAAGGATTTGATCATACTGTATATTAGAATGGCTCACAGACACCCTCCATTATTTGGATCTTTCTTTGGATTAGCTTCAGGTGTCTTTGGAATAACTTAAAATGGGTGACATTTTTCCAGCATCTCTTTGGTGTTAGCCCCATGATATATTTAATACAGTCTTTTCATTAGAAGTACAAAAAGATGGAGAGTCTTGTTCTATTGGTTACTTTGTTTTTACTTTGCCTAGGAGATTATCCAATTGTCCGTTTCCCCTTTTTATTAGGTGGTGCTCGTTTTATGGTATAATATTGCATTCCTAGGAGTGACATTCTTGGGAATATTATTAACAGGAATGTTCTTAGATAAATTCAAAATGCATTTTGTTGGATTTCATTAACATTTGTAGGAATGTTTTTAAAAATTCATATGATTAGAAGAAAAAGAAAAACAAGTGGAAGCTATAGTTGAGCCAGGAACTAACTAATTGTATTTCCTTGGGAATATAATTCCCACTCCTCACCTTGGGCATAAAATTAAAATAAACCAAGGTACTGCTACTTTATTTTCTGAAAGCTCATTACAAACATGGGAATATTGAATTCCTGACTTTACATTTCGAAGAATAAAGTTGTAAATCTTAAAACAAACACACTCATAATGTATGGCTCTGTGGTTAAATTTTCTTTCTTCCTTTAGATATCTTATTTTTTCTTCATATGAATGTCATTTCAAATAGGATCCGATTTCATACCTTAGTTCTTAATTTATTGTAGCCTTAGACTTATGCAATAGAAAAAGGCTACTTGACATGATCTCATAATTTACCAGGAAGCTAATTCCAGGATGCCCATGCCTGATCTGGAGGTCTCTCGCCAGCGAATATCTGTATTCCTGTCTGCACATACTGCCTATGATTTGCTTCCTGAGTCAGGGAAGGTTTGAATATTTTTTACCTTCTCAATTCCCTCCTCCTTTTTCAATAAGAACGTGAAATTTACTTTGTTTTAACTTTTTTTTTCATTGGTTTATTATAATTGCAGATCATTGCCTTGGATATAAATTTACCTGTTAAGCAAGCATTCCATGTTCTTTATGAACAGGTTTTCCCTGCCTCTTTATTCCATTTATTACTGTGGCCCCCTCTTTTCCTTTTAACTTAAATGAGGCACATTCCCATGTTTGTGCAAATGAGTTTACCTTGTATGAATTTGAATGCAATTTGCTTTCAGGGTGTATCTATGGCTCCTCTATGGGATTTTTGCAGGAGCCGGTTTGTTGGAGTTCTTAGTGCAATGGACTTCATTCTAATACTGAAAGAGGTTTGTGAGGAATAAAACATTTATGCAACTCTCCTGTGCCAGTTTTTGGTAAACGTCATGATCTGTGTCCTACAAAACATACAAATGATTAAAGCAAAAACTTAGCAACTGGTAAAAAAAATGATGAAAATTTTAAAACAATCTTGATACCTTCATTTTAGGCTAATAATAAATCATTTATTAACTCTACAAGATAATTTGGGCTTATATAAAATAATTTAAAGATGCATTTTTTTGAAAAACCTTGAAAGTATTTGCATTCTGGAACCTCATTGGTGGTCTGTCTTTAGGAAAATATCTTCTATTCCTTCCAAAGTAAGATATGTGTGGTTTAAGAACCCTTGTGTTGTCATCTTGATCGTTAGTTGTTACCTTCTCAGCATCTAATATATGATGTTATAATGGAATTCATGAGGTATAGTTCTTCTAATTAAGTAGTTATTGCAAATGTAATTTCAGCTGGGAAATCATGGTTCAAATTTGACCCAAGAACAACTTGAGACTCATACTATAGCAGCCTGGAAAGAGGGAAAATTACAACTACGCAGAACACTTGATAGTAATGGGGGATCACATCCCTGGCGATTTGTTCATGTAAGTGCTCATGAGCAGTTGTGATAAATTCTGTGTTTTCTAAGTTATTCTTCCAATTTCAAACTGTGTAAGATTGTCAACTTTTTATTCAGGGTTGTAAGCAGACATATTCAGGAATGCATTTGCAACATAATTGATGAGTTTTAAGTCCTAGACAATATGAATATCTTGTAAGACATTTAGATATAGGTATATACCACTGGTTCGATTTACATTCTTCTTAATGCATGAGTTTCATTTGGTTTGGTTTTAAGAAAAAACGTACAATTTAGTTCATAGCTTGGGCTTTCAAGCCAAACATTGTGTACTGAACCAAACTGAGATTGTGTGTATACTCAAAAACAAGTGAGACAAGATCTTATTTGAGAAATCATACTAGAGTTTAGAACTGAAAGTTTGTCTTGTCATGCTTGTAATCTGTATGTAATAGATATATGTAGGAAGTGAGAGGGAGATAAGACATTTGTTTTGTAGTATATGTGGTGGATGCTGTTGTGGTTATGATAGAAGGATACTGTGCTTAGTAATTAATTAGGGCTATACTAGGTTAAATATAAACAGAGAAAGAAAAGTACCATTGATGTATTATTACAAGTTGGGCAGTCCTTATTAAGACTAATGCTCAGTGATCTGAAAATCTACAGCCTACACCTATAACATGCATAATTGCAGATGGAAATGGTATTCAATTACATATGGGCACTAATTAACGAAGTTTTCCATCCATGTGGGCTTAGTGATCTTTCTTTTGGGCCTAGCTTGAGTTTCTTTGCTGGGTTTGACAGTTTGGGCTATGTCCCACTCTGGTCCACTATCAGGCTATGAGCAGGATGATTAGACTGAAATTTCCCCTTTTTTATTATGGAATACCATCAAGTACTTCTAGATCCATTTCTTGTGTTGTGGTGGATGCTGCAATGCTTTTTTTTTATAGCTAGCTGTAGGAAGCGTAAGTAGAAATGCAATCTTTTTAGAATCTGAGGTTTCAGTAGAAGTCAAGGGTGGGACTACATTAAGGTTTGGATGGCTATTGGCTACCCTAAAACTGAGGTGAATGTGAAAACATTGACAGATTAAGACTTTTTCTTAATATTATTATGTCCTGATACCTATGGACTTTCATTGGTCTTATAGTCTGTCTAGACTAATAGATGTTTTCTGCCAGTTTAGTTTTTGGATGAACTTTTTGCTGAAGCTAAAAGGTGACTATACTGTAGTGAGCTTTTCTCCCTTTCAAGTTAAGACTGGAAGCCCTGGTGAGGAAAGTTGATTGCATGGTGTTTTACCCTTGTGAAAATGGGGGGAAGAGCGAGACCTGGAAGGACAATGGAGAAAATTGTTAAGAGTGATCTCATGTTGAATATATCCCTAATGATTTGGTCTTTTAACCAAGTCCAATGGTTTTGTGTAATCCATATAGTCAACTTCATCTAGTGGGATGAATTTGTTAATAGTGTTCATTGCTTCTCTCAGTTATCTGTTTCTTCTTTTGTTCTATACTATTTATCATTTTTGTTTAATATAAATCTTTAGGTTTATTTTGATATACGGGATGGTGATTTAACATTTTATGTTGAAGAAAATGCATTAGCACTTCATTCTGATTATGTTTCTAGATTTCCCCTCCATGTATAAGAGGGCAGGAGGTGAGCTTGAGTCTTTATGATTGGATATTTTTGCTAGGCCGGACCCCATGAATGTCTAAAAGATGTGGCTTTGAAGATTTTGCAAAACAAGGTGTCAACCATTCCTATCATCCATTCTGCTTCAGAGGATGGTTCATTTCCTCAACTGCTACATCTTGCGTCTCTATCAGGAATACTGAAAGGTAAACTTCTGGTCAATTGGCTATAGATAGATAAATGGTATGGAAGTTGGACTTGGAACTGATGTATGGAGTCAAATTATTAGGTATATGCAGACATTTTAAGCACTCCTTGAGTTCCTTGCCCATCCTTCAACTTCAAGTAGGTTCAATACATTTGGGTGCATGGATGCCTAAAGTTGGGGAATCAAATGGACGGCCACTAGCAATGCTGAGACCAAGTGCTTCTCTTGGTGCTGCTCTGTCAATGTTTATTCAAGGTGATCATTCTTCTGTGTGAAGTTATCAAGGTGTTGGTTCTGGTTAGTTGCTGAGTAATGGTTTTTTCCACTAAATTTTCCAACCTCATTCACTCCTAGGGTATTCTTTCAAAGACTTTTTCATAATTAAAATAATTATATCAATTAAGAAATGGACCACAATTGAAGGGGAGGTTTGTGCACCGACAGGGCACCTTTCATTTGTTTGGCAAATATTATATGTTGGGACTCAAATCCGAAAATATGAAAAAACTTTACTCATCCATATGGAATGGTACTCACCATGTTTCATTAGGAGTTCTCCACATAAAGTGTCATTTCAATAACACATTTGTGATTGTTATTTTTGTTTTTGGCTAGAGGGATACATTTGGGAAATAGCTTTCACTGAGGCCATGGGAATTGATCTATTTTGAAAAAGGCTAGCTGTTGTAGTTGGAGACTCCAAGGCCTTACAAACCCCACACTAGAATCCCATACTTCGAATGTGGGACTCAACTCCATACCTTGCAATTGGAGCCTACCATATTATTGCTAAAGTTGCAAAAGTGAGAGTAATCGCATAGCATTTGTTGCCTAGTTTTCTGTATTCTATGTGAATATTAGAGAGAGATGTGTATTGGAATCTGTGTCTATCATACAGCAGAAATTTTATATGTATTGAAAGCAATGAACACAGGGTTTATTGTTACACTATTTAGTTGTTACCTTACCCAATTACATAATCATATTAAAGTATAACACATAATTACCCCATTTACATTGTTTTTAGCAAATCTACTTTCTCTTTGTAGCTGAAGTTAGCTCAATACCTATTGTGGATGACAATGATTCTTTGCTTGACATTTATTCAAGAAGGTAGTATTTCTTTTCTCCCCCTTTTGTCCCATGTGTATATTGAAAGGTTTCCTCCAGCCTATATGAAATGTGCCTATTATTTTCCTCTCAGTGATATTACTGCATTGGCTAAAGATAAAGCATATGCTCGGACATCTCTCGATGAAATTAGTATTCACCAGGTGATTACTGCGTAATAGATAGTACATTTGTTTGTTACCAAAAACTGGCTCTAAATATTTGCACTCATGGTTGTAGGCATTGCTTTTGGGGCAAGATGCAAGTTCTCCTTATGGGCTTTTCAACGGTCACAGATGTCACATGTGTTTGAGATCTGATTCGTTGCACAAAGTGATGGAGCGGCTGTCTAATCCTGGTATTGTTTTCTTTATTGATTATTATAAGGGAAAGGGTAAAAAATGACAGTAGTTTCTTGGTTCACTGACTTGCTTCACTTTACAGGGGTTAGGAGACTTGTGGTTGTGGAGGCTGGCAGCAAGCGCGTGGAAGGAATTATTTCTTTAAGTGATGTGTTCAGATTCTTGTTAGGTTAGTTGTGATGTGAAGGACTCCTTTTTTGTATTTGCACTGCTTTTCTGAGATGCTATCCCAGCCTTCCTTGGTGCTGTTGTCCTCGTATGCTTTTTTAGGATAGAAGAAGAAACTGAGAGAAAATTCTGTAAATTGAGGATCGCTTTTCTCTTTTTAAAAAATCTCAACTAAATCGTTTCTCCTGTGTGCCGGCACATCTGCAATACATGTGTCCAGTGCTAATAGAAATGAAGGAGAAACTGTGAAAAGAAAATAAAAACAGAGAGACTAGGAAAAGATGAACTATATAGCCGTATGCAGCACCATGCCATGCTCTTGGTTGGAGTTGGTTGTATCGTTGTAATTTAAGGGTCTTTTTTTTCCATACCATTTCAGCGTTTCTAATTCACTTTCTTTTACTCCATTTTTACATGCTTAATACATTGCATTTTTTATATTTTTATTTTAACTTCAAATACTAATTAACTTGTATTTTGTTTCGAAATAATAAATACAGATGTAAAAAGAGGTATTATAGCAAATTTAATTTCTTTTTATCTCAAACTCACCACTATAAAAGGACAAGAGGGTAGTGGGTTATGCAAGGGAGATGAAATATTTTCTTTCACTCTAATATTATCCACAGCAAAAGAAGTAAACTTCACTGACTCAAACCTCCAAATGGTGTTGATGATGAAGCAATATGATGCCCAATTATTGTATAGTCTGTACTTGACAAACCAGATATCCTTGCTTGTCTGGCAAATGCCACGTTCCGATGTTGGTTATGTTTACTACCTTGTTAGTCGAGGGCACAAGATCCCTGTCCAAAATTTTCAAACGTTTTTTCTTGTAAAAGGTAACCCCGAATGTAAAATTCCTTGTGATTAAAGAAAAAAATTATTATTAAAACATTAAGTTACTCTTGGCTTTCTAGTATTTTTTTTCTCTTCTACTCTTAGCTTATAAATAAAGAAAATTTCGAGTTATTGATACTTGTCGGGTTATTTATTTACCCATCAGATTTCAGTCTAATACATTACTTACAGAAACATCGACATCAATGACTTGTCACGAAAGACTCACTCAGCTTAAATATTAAAATTGGTATTTCATGAAACAAACTAAGACCTCCGCTTATTCAAAATTTGTGGCCCCTTAAGTTTCTTTTTCATTTTCTTGTTTGGTGATGGTGTGTAACCTATGAAATCTAGATGTTGTGAAAAACAAATCCACCCCTAGCAGGCTGAAAATGATGATATTAAGCTGCAGTACCAAAAATGCCACCAATTAAGGGTAGTGTTAGAAACCCATTACAGTTGAGTTGCAGAGATTTCTTCCTTTCCAATGTGCAAATTGAGAAGGAACAGATGTGCTGGTCGCAAGTTCAGTTCAACGAAACAGAAATAGCCGCTGAGTGCCTTAAGAATTCCACACAATTATGCGAAGACACTGCAATCGATGGGACAAATATAACAGTGCACAAACTGCTGATATGGCAAGTTAACTTGATGAAGCCAAACTTGACCACCCAACTGAATAGTCGTAACCAAGTCAAGACCTGTTATTTTTCAATGAGCAGGTACTGTAAATTGGAGAAAGTTTGTGCATTATTTGAACTGATCTCATGAACACTGGCTGATTATTAAGGCTTGTATTGTATCACATTTGCTTGGCAATTAGCAGTATTCATGGAGCTGTGGTGTGCTATCTTTCAATTACACGCCTACTGTTTTTAAATTCCCCAGAATCCTTCTCGTCCATTCTATATTTATTTAACTGTCCCGTGCCATGTTCCCTGTCTTCAAATCTTTGCCAACTACGGTCATTTCCTCGAGACCCTCTATCATTCCCAAAAGACTGACGGGATGATCCACCACGGCTGTTTCCTCTAGACCCTCTGCCATCACCAAATGATCGGCTGTTTCCTCTGGACCCTCTGTCATCACCAAATGATCGGTTACCTCTGGACCCTCTGTCATCACCAAATGATCGGCTGTTTCCTCTGGAACCTCTGCCATCACCAAATGATCGGCTGTTTCCTCTGGACCCTCTGCCATCACCAAATGATCGGCTGTTTCCTCTGGACCCTCTTCCATCACCAAATGATCGACGGGACGGGCCATCAAAATCTTCAAAACTCCTTCTATTACGGCCATTTCCTTTAGAATCCCTACCATTTCTGTAAGACTGCTGGGACGATCCATCAAAATCATCATCACTGAACATATTTTCTCGGCCACCACCCATAAATCCCGAATTCTGGTTTTTGGTGAAGTTTCTTCTCCCAGAATTGTGCCTATTCCCATTATTCTGTCTGGATGGATTAAATTTGTCCCCTTTATTTTTTCTGAATGAATATGCCTCATGTATGTCATCATCCTCATCAGAGTATAAGCCAGCACCATCGTCACCCTCAGATTCAGAACCAAAGCTTAATTTCTTAGATGGACCTCTGCCATTTCTTCTTCTGCCAGCAGCAGAAACATTACCAGGTTTGAAATTGGAAAGAGTGGACCGTTGTTCTTTTGTAACAAAATCAAGTTCATCATCCTCAGATTCAGAGAATGATGTATTCTTGCGAATTGACCGGGATTGTACATTTCTTTGAGAAGTTGTTCTGTTACTTGCGTACCTTTTATCATCACTGCCTTCAATATCTTTTAATTCTGGCAAGTTTTCATCTTCCGAGAAATTACTTTTGTATGTTTCCATTCTACTACCACTATTATGAGTAGTTTCTAGCTCATAACTATCAACATCATCCTCATCCTCATCCTCAAAATCATCAAACCCTATTCCAGGTTTATGAAAATCACTATTAGCATATTCTTCATCAGGGGATCCTCGTACTCTGTTGTTCTTCTCAAGATTATCTTCCCACCCCCTATGATTTCCATGTTGAGCATTATTATCTGAAGAGAATTTTTCATTTATGGCATGAGTATCCGCATACTCAAAAGCAGCTACATCTGCACCATCTGATTCATTGTCATCAAAGTCAAAATTCCAGGCATTGGAAACCTCTTGTCGGCTGCCCATCTTATCTAACATAGGTTTGGATCCCTGTATTCTATCTTGCATTTTATTCTCCAGAAATTCATCAGGTGGGCGCTTACATTCACAATGAAAGCATACCATGTTTCTCCTGTAATTCAAGAAGTTGCACCTGCCAGAAGAGAAATAAACACAAGTCAAGCAAAAAAACATTTCAGCAAACATCAGCAACAGGGCTCACATCAGCAAACATAAGTCTGCATGCTATTAGTATTAATCATATCACAACACTTCACACTGTCCTAAGCTATAGATACGATCACTATCATTTGGGATGACCCTGTCAACGTCCTAATATCTACCCATTAGTTTTTTATAGATTTCTGTGGATTTTTTTTAATTTTAAATAAGATTATTTAAAAATAATTCTTCAAAATACAAACTCATAAAAATTACACTTTAAAGTATAAACCAAATAAATTTGTATAATGAAATATTAATAAAAACAAAAATTAGTCTTTCCAAAAAAACAAATTCAAGATAGTTATACTACAAAGTATAAACTCAAAATTAATGTCTTTAAATAAATTTAATTCCAAAAGTATAAATAAATAAAAACATAAATCCATAAAATCAAATTTTAAACAATTCTTCAATTGTTAACCTTTTTTCACCTATAACTTTGTTTTGGTCCCTTGATTCTTAAAAAAATATACATAAAAAAGTCTCCAACAATGTGTAGTGAGTATCCCTAGGTTGGATACCATGATACCCATACTCATGCCGTTAACAAACGAACAAATAAAATACTAGAATGCATTATGGGTACCCAGGTATCCATAGCGAATTTTACCTGCAAAATATGTAACGATTTTTTTATTCATCCCTAATTAAAATTGCAGCTATTCATGAGCACGCACATGAAAAAGGGAGAAAGAGACAGGGGGCAGAAGAGCAGAAACAGTGAAGGTTAATGTTAAAATTGAAGGACAAAACTTACTCAGGACACTCCCATTCTCCTGGCAGCAATTGTCTCTTGGGACGCTTGGCATCACACTGTAAGCAAGCAGTATTCTTTGCAAAATTCATGAATTCACACCTAAAAAGTGTTCAGTAATATGTTAATTCAATATCAGGAAAAATCAAGTTTGGTGATATCATCCAAGACTTATCACAATTTATTTCCCAGCCTAATCCTATATATTCAATTACTAGAAGGAGGAAGGAAAATAAAAAGAAAAATCGACTAGCGACAGCCATCAGGGGTATGCCCAAAAATAAAGGCACTCTGTTCAGAAGGAGTGTACCAAGCATAACAAATTTGTTAAAACAATGAAATTTTCACTTGAAACTGACAGTGGTCACTGGTCAGTTGGTAAAACTGTTATTGTTATAGCAAATAAATCAGAGAGATTAAGGAACATACTTAGGACAGAGCCAGTCCCCTTTTTTCATCTCAACATCATCCCGTCCTATTCGTCTCTTTGGAGGAGGAGGTGGTTGTTTCACTTTTGGTGGTGCTTTTTTAATCACAGGAGGGGGGAGATTTGGATCAATGGGAACTGAACTCAGCTTGACAACCTCGTGAAGCAATTTACGAACCACTGTTTTCACAGACTTCTGCTTAAGAAGTGACTTATTGATGACTGAACCATCAACAGGATCAAAACCAAAAGTGAGCAGGAGCCGCATGACATCAAGAGTCCGTGCCTCATCCTCTTTGTTTGTTAGCAGATATGCCCTTTCACAATTGTTTCTCAAGCTGCAGGAACTACAGACCTGATATCAATGAATTTCTCATCAAAATTATAAATAACACGTATTTAAATATTGAGTAATGTGTTGGGGATTAAACAATGAGACCAACTAAGAGAGATGGTAAAGGGGATCTAACAAAGAAAAAAGTGACATCTATGCATGAGTAGGAGAGGAATAAAAAGAATGCTAACAGAAAAAAAGAGTTCCTTTGCTGCCAGCCAACCACAAATACAGGCACACACAGATACTAATATAAATATGCAGTGTCCGTTGAATGGCCTAGATCATAACTTCCCTTCACTTACACATGAAGATGGAATAATAACTCAAACAAAGAAACTTTCCACATTCACAATTCACACAACCATTAAAAAAATGAACAGTTATGTTTGGCACCAAACAAATCGTGCAACACTTACATCTCCTTCGTCAAGGTGAACATGCTTTCTTAAAAGTTTTGCAGAGAAAACCACCTTTCTGTCCATAGTGGGGCATCCATAACCAACCAAAACTTGAATATCCTTCCTCGACAAGGACCTGAAATCAATCATCTAAATTTTCATCATTGTAGCGCATAGAATCTTCCCATAGACATATTCCGCAACAAAACAAAGCCCTAACAGCTACAATATCACTGATTTCATAATGCGTTTTTAAAATGTCAATCAATCAGAAATTGCCTTGAATAGCAATATCATCGTTGGCTTTTACAATAACTATCTTAAAAGTCATTTCTAATTTTTTATTGGTTAACAATGTAAAACATTTATTCACTACTGTCACTATGTTGCATAACCTAATCCATTCAATCACTAAAACGAATCAACAAACTTGGCTGCACAAACCTCAATATATCAAAACGGTCTCTTCCGTGATTGAGACACGCCATGTGAACGCTCTTGAAATCCTTGGTGAAATCAAATCCTTCAGCAACCTCAGGCGGATTGAACCCTGAGTCCTGGACCATTTTATCCTCGTCCCTCCTTTTATGGTCGAAGTAATTCTGGTGCACGAGCATTTCCATCAACTGGATCCACTCGGGCCACGGGTGCTCCAGCTCCACCGCCTTCTTGGGCGGCGGCTCCGGGGGGGTTTCATCTGCGAGGGAGAGTGCTGGCTCCGGTTGGATGTCGTTTTGAGGGGGTTCATCCTTGGATTGGCGCCAGGCTCGAATGCGCTGAAGCGTTTCGTGCTTTTGAGAACGCTCTTTTTCGATGGCATCGATCTGATCGAAGACGAAGCTGAGACGGGCGGAGAGGGAAGAAGGTTTGGGATTAGGGTTAGGGTCTGGTGGAGTTGAGGAGAAAGGTTTGGTGAAAAGGTGAGAGTGAGAAAAAAAGGGTTTAGGGTATAGATTGAGGCGTCTGGTTAGTAGAAGAGATAACGCACCATAACCAGAAGCCATTACAGATATCACAACAGTGCTGTGTTTGGGATTATGAGAGTATCGACTGCAAACCTAAAACCTCCATCAACACTCTTCCACAAACCTTAAACCCTACTACTTTCTACCATATAACTCCATCTTTGTTTTCTCTTTTTATTTCTTCAATTACATTTCCCCTGTTTTATTAAAAACTCAGGATATTAAATATTAACTAATGTTAATTACCTTTTTTTATTTACCTGGAAATAATATTTCAGTTCATTGTTCTTATAAAAAAAATTATTCCTGAAAACCATTTTATGCCTAGACTGAAGAAAAATAGTTGGTATTCAGCTTCTATAAATGTGAAAAACATTTTTATAATTTTAATTTTCATTACCTCAAAATATTGGTTTTACCACAATTGGAGATTAACATCTTTAATGAAGAACATTAATTATATTCAGATGGTTTTACTTTTTCTATACCACTTAATTGTTCTTTTAGTTTTTTTTCTTAAACTCATGCTTTCTTGCAAGTTTTTTTTGTTGCTATATTTTACTTTAATTTTGTAGATAACATATTTGATTATTTATTTATATGATAATTGAATGTATTTTGGATAATTTAAAATATTAATATAGTCAATTTCGTTAGAATTTACTTATAATAATTTTTTAATTTCTTAATTGTAAAACTTAACTGTTTTATCTCAAACTCAAGTAACAAGAATAAAATGAACACTTAAAAGTTAAACAAATAAAGCTGAAAATTTACCCATTTATGTTTTTTTTACTTCTATTTAAATATTTTAGGATCCTTTTGTTGCATAAATAAATAACACATTTATTAATTTTGTTGTAAAATTTTTAAATCAAATCTAGAACGGTGGTTTCAATTTTAATTTCAACAACCAAGAAATTATGAGAACTAAATATAAACAAAAAGAATTAAGAAACTAAATTATACAATAACTCAATTGAATTATTTTATATACGGTGTGAAATAAAGCTTTTTTTAATATTAATTGATTATAAACAAGGAAGTAGAAGGGAAAAAACACCTTTAAGCTTTTCCAGCATTTTCTTTTTAGTGATAATTTCATTTTAACACTATTAACGTACTCACATTCACATTCAGATTTTAACACTAATAATTTTATCATGCACATCACTCCATCAGTAAATGATATTGTAAAAAATATCACTCCTTAAACATTTTAATTAAGTTTTAAGCAAAACAGATATAATAGTCCAATTTCACATACTATGATTTTATAGAATTAATTAATATCATTAAAAAAATTGTAGAAAGCATGCGTTCTCATGATACAGTTGTCTAAGCTTTAAACTAAATAAAATTTAGCTAAAATATTCCTAAAAAATAATCTAAAAAACATCTTTTTTTTTTGTTTTCAGACTGATCTTTTTTAAAAAAGGTTACCGAAACATTTCAATTCAATATATTTCGGAACTAATTTTTCAGCCAAAATGTTATTTTTAAGGGAAAATATTAAAAACACTCGCAATCTAGGATTGTGTGCAGGAAGCAGAGACATAATCTCACCAATACACACCCTATGTGTTCATGAAAGAAAATTGTAAAAGAAAATTTGCAGCATTGATGAATGCACATCCTCGGGGATTAACTTAACTTTACACCTGATTGATTACAACATTACAAAATTATACAAATTTGATTTGACTTATCAAAAAATAGAGATATTTTTACAATTTTGTACAGGAAAATGTTACACTAGCAAGCAAAACAAGCTTTCAGAACCACTCCACTATGCATCTCGGGTACAAGTCTGTATCTGCAGCAATATGGGTGGCAGCTAGCAGTTCTTTCTGAACCTTCCGCCTCTCAAAGAACACCAAGCATGAAATGGACGTGCATTTCACACCACTTTCAAGAAGCCTATCACCGCCTCCACAATGGTGACATATCTACAAGAGTTTTAAAAATATAACCATCAACAGTGCAAAAAAGAAAAAGCATCACACAAAGAATCAAATTTGAGGGATTTACTAAAAGTAAAAAGGTGGTTCGTTGATATAGAACAAACAAGTGGAAAATCGACAGAGCCAAATGCAAACGAAAACTAGAAGCTAAGCCAAGTAATAGACAGCCTATCATACTACAGCAAATTCCCCCCCACGAGTGAAATAAGAGAAAGAAAGAAGAGTTAAACCTACACAATCTCTAGAATATCCTTAACACAATAAACAATAGATGAAAAACATGCAAATATACTTACAGCAACAAGATGTTGCATCTCTTTCTCTAACTTCGAAGTCTTACTTATTACAGCTGTTGCAGCAGCTACTTCATTTTCAGAACATTGACTGCATAAACGGGCTGATGCCTGGACCAACCTACCACATAATACACAATGTTTTGAAAGATAGTAATAATCAATTCTGGTTCGATGGGAATTTGAAGTTAATTTATGCTTTGCCGAAGCTTCCCTTGTGGGACGAGGCATCTCTAAAAGCCAATGGTTGAGGTCAGCATCAACAAGTCCAAATACCCGCTGTAAAGCTGGTATTATTTGTTTATTAATATAATATAAATCATTTATTCTAAACGGGGAATTAATTGCCAAAACTTCCAATGGATCCACAACCATATCAACCAATCGGGCTCCAGGCTCTCCATGGATTACAACATAGGGTATTCTCTCACCATAACGTGGTTCTGCCCTAGGGTCAACCGTCATTGCCTTAGTGGCCACAATTGCAGCAGGAGGAAGTGATGACATTCTTGCACTGTAGGTACCCAAGCGAACCTCCTTTGCAAAAATAAAATCTTTAAGGCAGAATTTCTCCGAAAGAATCCTCTTCCACTGACGTTGCAAATAAGTCTTCACCTGCAGGCAGCAAATAAATAGTATCAAGCCTTGATGAATATTATACATTTATTATGTACTAGTTTATAGGCAACAAAATATCTGATCTAGAGGAAACTATATATCCTCTAATTATTTGTATTTAATGCACTAAGCATATACACTAATCACTGCCGTCCTAACATGGGTTTTCTGCCTATCATGTCTCTGTTTTTCCTTTCACTTCTTTAACAAGCATGAATTCAGATGAAGTATCCAGCACAAATAATTGGAATTCTACTGTTTCTTTACATCGTTTCTTCTAACAAAGACATTGCTTGTACAAAGGGTCTACAATATTGACTTTCCACCAAGACAGTTTCCATTACAATATTTTCACAAAAAAATAAAATCAGATAAAGTGAATACAACATCCAAGAAACTAATTATGCAGAAAACAGTGTGGACAAATACACGACACGTATTGAACCAGATTCACACTATGTAGCAGCAAAAAATTTGCACAAAGTAACACGCTTAATATCTAGGGTCCAGCATAAAAGACAACAAAGAAATAGAGGGAGATGTAACCCATAAAATTTAAGTAGGATGAATGAGATGGGTGAGTGCCTCAACTTGTGAAAAAAAGAGATATTAGTATGTAATCGGGTCCCACGAGAGGCGTGGGCCTCGCAAAGCATGTGCGCCAAGGAGTCAAGAGTGGTCAGACATCAATCATCAGGGTGTACCGTCACTAGACAGTGTGGAGAAGTCGGACATCAGAAACCCAAACAGTAGAGATGGGCCACGAGAGGTGGATCCCAGATCACACACCAGTCATCTGTAAGGGAGAAGCCTAGATCACGAGAACCCGTGCGTATAGAGTGGATGACGCGTTCAAGCGTAACACAAAGTGTAAAGCCACTGGAAAGATATGACTTGTGAGGGTCGTGTTCCAAGGGTGAGCTACATGCATGGCACGTGAACAGCTAGGGCACTCCCAGAGGCGGGTGACCCCAGATATCAGGTGCACGAGAAGGCACCCATGTGATCACTCGCCAGAGGTCGCACTCCAGTTAGGGACCCCACACGCTAGGTTATCCTAAGAGTACGGTAACAACAGTGTTGGGCCCGCCCCATCAGAAAAAGCCCATTTCAGGTAGAGAGGAAACCCTAGTTTCAGTCTATAAATCGCAAGGTTACAAACTTGACAAGAGAGAAGTCTCTTGCGCCGCTAAACATACACAGTAGCAAGATTATACAGTTTCTGTGTTTCCTAGCCTTAATACTGACTTGAGCGTCGGAGTGCAAACGGCCGCTAGGGCGCCCTTTGTCTTTGTGTTTTCAGGTGTTCATCACAGAAAAGGCACACGAAGGTGTTTTGAGTCAACCGGCAGGAAAAATATCCATATTAGTTTTAATCCATTTAAATGGATTTATTTCAAATCCAAATCCATATTTTTGGATTTTATATCCAATCCATTTAATTGGATATGAATTAATATAGATTGGATACATTTTTGGATTATCCAAATTGCATTTGGGATAGATTGTGACTTGGTCTGATCCAAGTTAAGCCAAGACAATCCAGTCGATGTCGAGTCGAGCGGGCCCAGGCCGATGTCTAACCGAACAATCTCGGGCCCATATCGAGCCGAGCTGGCCCGGGCCGATTTCGAGCCGAGCGCGCCCGAGCCGTTGTTAAGCCGAGCATTCCCGAGTCGATGTCGAGCCGAGCATTCCGAAGTCGATGTCGAACCAAGTTGGCCCGGGTCGATATCGAGTAGAGCAACCCAGGCTGATATCGTGTCGCCGAGCCTGCGCCGATTTCGAGCCGAACTACTCAGGCCAATGTCGAGCTGAGCAGACCCAGGCCGATGTCGAGTGGAGCAGGCCCAGGCCAATGTCGAGTCTCCCGGGCCAGGCCGATGTCGAGTCGAACGAGCCCAGGCCAATGTCAAGCTGAGCAAGCCCAGGCTAATGTCTACCCGAACGGGCCCGGGCCGATGTCAAGTTTATTGGGCCTGGGCAAATGTCGAGTCTCTCGGGCTCGGGCCGATAGCAAGTCGAACGAGCCCGAACCAATGTCGAGTCTCTCGAGCCCGAGCCAATGTCGAGTCTCCCGGGCCCAGGCCAATGTCGACTTGATTGGCCCCGGGCCCGGGTCGATGTCGAGAGGAGCTGGCCTTGGTCTATGTCGAGTCGATTGGGCCTTGGCCAATGTCGAGCCGATAACGAGTCACCGGGCCTGAACCGATGTCGAGTCGTCCGGGCTCGAGCCGATCTCGAGTGGAGCAGGCCCGGATCGATGTCGATGTCGAGTCGATTGGGCCCCCGCTAATGTCGAGCCAAGCGGGCCCGGGCCAATGTCGAGTCGTCTGGGTTCGGGCCCATGTTGAATCGTCTGGGCCGAGACAATGTCGAGTCTCCCGAGCCTGGGCCGATGTCGAGTTGAACGGGCCCGAACCGATGTCAAGTGGAGCGGGCCTGGGTCTATGTTGAGTCGATTGGGCCCTGTCCAATGTCGAGCCAAGCGGGCCCAGGCCGATGTCGAGTTGTCTGGGCCCAGGCCATTGTCGAGTCGTCTGGACCCGAACCGATGTCGAGTCGTTTGGACCCGAACCGATGTCGAGACAACCGGGCCCGGACCGACGTCGAGTCGTCCAGGTTCTGGCCGATGTCAAGTTGTTCGAGCTCGAGCTGATGTAGAGTGGAGCGGGCCCAGATCGATGTTGAGTGGAGCGAGCCCAGATCGATGTTGAGTTGAGCGGGCCCGGGCCGATGTTGAGTTGAACGAGCTCAGGCTGATGTCGAATCATCCAGGCTCGGGCCATTGTCGAGTCATCCGGGCGCAGGCCGATGTTGAGTCGTCCGGGCGCGGGCTGATGTTGAGTTGTCCGGGCCCGTCCGATGTTGAGTCATCCAGGCTCGGGTTGATGTCGAGTCGTCCGGGCCCGGGTCGATGTCGAACTGTGTTGGTCCGCGTTCAGGTTGAGTCAACTTAGGCCCAGTTCGAGCCAAGTTAGTCTGTGTCCGTATCAAAACGGATTTAATATAATTGACAAAGTGGATTTAATCTAATTAACAAAATGGATTGAATCTAGATTTAATCCACGGTAAATGGATTTAAAAAAAATCCATTTAAATTTGATCTAGTTAAAATGGATATGGATTTTAAATCCAATCCATTTATTTGGATTTGGATTGGATCTAGATTGGATTTTGAAAAATCCGATCCATGACCACCCCTAGTAATTACAATAATCAGGGTAGCTATAGTCTTTGCATTTTATGACCTGTTATGGCTTCGCTGTGTAATTGATACAGGAATACATCACACGTTTCTCATCTCTCTCTATAACAATTTTTAAACAACTATTACTTTCAATGTGATGCATAAAAGACATAATCTACTAGTATTTATACCTCCAATAAATCTTGTTGCTCAAAAAAGAGCCTCAAAGACTGCTCCATTATCTTTGCAACTGCACCACATGTGTCCCTGCGAACTGTCTCAATACCTTTAGCATCAAAAACTGGTTCAGTTTGATGAGGACTTTCATAACTGTAGCCAACATATCGTTTCTTAGTAAGAAGGAAACATGGGTGATAAACTTTCTCCATCTTTAGGGAGACAGGGTTAGGATTCATAGCAGAGATGGCAGAGGCAATCTCACTTCCAATTTGGAAGGACTCTTTCATAGTGCGTCCTTTAAGGAGAACAAACATACTGCAGAAAATACAATCACTTTATTAGTTTTTTTTAATACACTAAAAAAAAATCATGAAGCAAGGAAATGATACTACAGTAAAAATTAACCACCGGCTATCTTTCAATCGTTACAGAACCCAGCCAACTGTACCTAAATGCTGTTGGAAAATATTTAATTACCTAAGGAAAAAAATGAGTTCAAAGAAATGACTTAACAATTATGAAATTATTGGCAAAAAAACATGTTGACAATAAAAGCTTGTTATACAAAGGGGATTCTATGTAATTTTCATGTAGGATATCTTCATCGTATCGTAACCTTTACTTGTTTGCTACTTTTATTTTAAGGGGATTGTCCAAGAATAGAGTGAGCTTTTAGCAGTAATAATACAACTTCAGATCTGAAGGTTTCTAAACCCAACTTCTCTTCCAAACCAATCTCTCTAATTCAATCCCTAAAATTGAAAATGAAGATCAGTGAACTCCCAACATAAGAGACCTCGGTATGCTTTTGGCAAATCACAGGAGACATTATAGTTTAATCTAATTACACCTGGTACGTAGTTACCTATCAGTATCCCCATAGATAACTCTAGCATTCCACTTTTCATGTAGATTTACAAATGATATAGCATTTTCCAGTGTACTACGACCACACTGGACAATACTGTCTGCAAGTTCTGCACAGGGCATGCGACCACTAAATCCAGCAGCAGTGTAGCCATATGTTACATTCGCTATGAGCTTCAAAGCAAGCTGTCTCGCATTAAATATCTGAAAAGATAATTATATTACTGGGTAAATTCTATTTAACCGATTAAATTACGTAAATAAAAGAATCATTCCCTACATAATACACATCAGATATAAGAAAGTTCATAAACTAATAACTTAAAAATATTTAGCATACATTTGGTTGGAATATTTTATAAAATTTCTCAATTTCTTGTTTTCAATTTTTTTTTTGGAGGATTTCAGAATATCCTCCGAACTACAAGAGTCATAATTTAGTGTTTTCTTTTGTACAGTATGAGCAATAAATATTAAACTAAGAAAATAAAGTAAAAAAAGAGGTATAGGATTAATCCCTTGTGTATGAGTTATGTATTTATAGATGAAAAAAACATACAAAAAGTATGGGCTAAGTCCATCTAACACTTTCCCTCAAACTGGTGCATATAAATTGTATGTATCAAGTTTGTTACAAATATAATCAATTCTAGGTCCCGTAAAAGATTTAGTGAAAATATCTGTTAATTGATCATTCGAATTAACAAACTCAATCTGGATGTCTCCATATACAATCTTCCAATCTCAATATGTTTGGTGATCCTTTCATGAAAGAAAGGATTTGAGCTAATGTGAAGAGCAGTCTGATTGTCGTTTGAGTGACCTCTCCAAAATTCTTTAAGTAATTGTTTAAGCCAAATAAACTAACATGTAACTGAAGCCATAACTCTATATCATGCTTCTGTACTAGATCTGTTTCTTGCTCTTCCAGGAGATCAAGTTATCACCAATGGAGATACAATATTCGGAAGTGGATTTTCTATCAGAAAGAGATCCTATCTTATCAACATCTAAATAACAAACAACTTTAGTATGATTATTGTATATAGCAAACCTTTTCCAAGAGAACCTTTAATGTACTTCAATATACGAATGACTGCATTCCAATGATCTACACATGGAGAATTAAGAAATTGATTCACCACACTAGTTCAATTTGATCTACACATGTTAGGACGAGTAACATTAACATAGTTCAATTTTCCAATTAATCTTCTACAACTCTCAGGATCTAAAGAGAGGCTCCCCCTGATTAGGTAGGAGTTTGGCATTGAGATCCATGGGTGTGTCAACAGATCTTGAATTCATTAATCCAGTTTCCTCCAAAATAGTCAATGCATACTTCCTTTGAGAGATAATAATACCATTGTTAGATTGTGGTAACTCAATCCACAAGAAATATCCGAGTTTGCCAAGATCTTTGGTTTGAAACGGGTAACAAAAGTGTTGCTTCACCTGTGAGATATCGTAATCATTGCCTATAAAAACAATATCATCAACATATACTATTAAATAGATACAACACTCGAGTGACGATAAAAAATTTAATGATCTGTCACACTGGGAGTCATACCAAATTGTTGAACAACATTGCTAAATTTTCAAATCTAAACCCTAGAAGATTGCTTGAGGCCATATAAAGATTTGCAAAGATGGCAAACCAATCCAGAAGACTCTGCCTAAGCAACAAAACCTGAAGGTTGCTCCATATAAATTTCTTGCAAATCCCTATTAAGAAAAGTATTTTTGATATTCGGTTGATAAAGAAGTCATCGTTGAAGAGCAGTCATGGCTATGAACAAGCAAATAGAAGCCATCTTTTGCACTAAAGAAAAAGTACCACCTTAGTCCAAATCAAAACTTTGGCCACAAGACGAACTTTGATAGCAAAAATCCAACAACAGATTTCCAAAAAGGTAAAGGAATGAGTTCTCAAGGTCCACCATTCAAAAGAACACTTATTTCATCAAGCATGATCTGGCGCCAACCAGGATGGGCTAAGACACCATCTTCAGATTTTCACACAAAAGACATGTATAAAAGGGTTGAGATAATCTATGGTAACTTAAAGGAGTATAATGAGGAGAGGGGTTACAGGTAAAGCGTATACCTTTACAGATGACAATGGGAAAAATAGGTTCAATTGTTGAAGCCGGAAGGGATGGAAAAGTTGGCACTAGAAGGACAATGGGAAGTCAGTCGACAATTGTACACCTAAAAGGTTGGTGGAGGTGGGAGATCTTTAGATGCATTAGACACAACAGGAGGATCACGAACAACTGGGATATTGACTTTGATTAGATGGAAACACAAGAGGAGAAGGAAAGACTCGGTAATGGTGATATTTGCTGAAATGAAATAGCGGTTGAAAGAGAGAGAGAAATATTTATATTCTTTTTCTGATCTAGTGAATCCTAAAATGATACATTTTTGTAACCTAACAAATAATTTATCAAAACCATGACTAAAATTATGAACAAAACATGTGAATCCAAAACCTTTAAGAGGAAAAGGATGGAAAGGTTCATGAGAAAATAAAATAGAATGACGAATTTTGTTATCTAAGACTGAAGATGACATGCGATAAATGAGATAACACACACTAAGAACAACATCACACCAAATAACGTTAAAGAACCTCACCGTGAATTGAAATTGTGCGAGTTATTTCAACAAGATGTTTATTCTTACACTCAGTCATCCCATTTTGTTGAGGTATATAAGCACATGAGTTTGATGAAGAATGAGAAAGATACTCACCGGCATTATATCAATAAAAATAACAAAATATTGAAATCCTAAATTGGACTTAACACGACTTGGTCCCCAAGTGTCATAGTGAACTAAGACAAAAAAAGACGAAACACGTTGTGAGACACTACTAAGAAAAGAGCTACGATTGTGTTTCCTGATTGACACGACTCACAAGACAAACTCGATAACTTGGAAAAAATTGGAACAAGTTGTTGAATCTTGGCAAGACTAAGATGACCTAGTTACGCATAAAGGAAAGATTGTGAATCCATTACCGTGCAATCATGTGCACATGTTCGTAAGTGATAAAGAGCATGAGACTCACATCTGATGCCAATCATTTGTCCCAAACTCTGGTCTTGTAAAAAAATAAAACATTTGGTAAAAGAAATAACACAATCAAGGGAACGAATGAGACGACTAATGAATAATAAGTTAAATGAAGACCTAGGAACATAAATATCATTATCTATTGCACCCGAATCTGGAACCCAAGGACCAAAAGAATTGGAGTGAGTGAGGCCAACAAAAGATGTATTTGTGTGTGCAACAAACATAGTAGAAGTAGAGTTATGAGGATCCTCATACAATTTGAGAAGTTCATTGAAAATAGCAGGCTATCCTAAAGTATCAAATGAAGTAGGGCCGAAAGTATAGGATTGCAAAAGAGCAGTTTGGATAACTACAGCAGATCAAAGAGGACGACATGTAAGACATAACACCTGTCAATTCTATGGCCTAGCTTATGACAATGTTCACATTTGTGATGCCATTTGCTTGACTTGTGATAGATGGACGAATTAGGCATAGTGGCAACAAAATAGACCATAGATGAAAAGGAGAGAAAAACCCTAAAAATTCAAACAACTTCGATCAAGATGATAAGGGTAGATCCAACAAGGACGACTAGGCGATCCCAACATTGGTAATCACCATCAAAAAAGGGTTTGTTCAGACACCCACCATGCATGGCGAAAAGTGGTGGGCGTGATGCGACATGGAGAGGCATGTTGAAGTTCTGATTGTCACGATCTTTGCGTTGTGGTAGTCACCTGGCCGAGACTATCTAAACAAAGGTGTCGTCGGTCCAAACGGCGATTGTGGTAGAACAACGGCGGTGGCGGAAAAAAGATCACCGGTGAACTGTAGGTTCACCAAGAAGTCAAGGATTTTAGTCTAACTCTAGATACCATGTGAAAATAAAGTAAAAATAAAGAGTTATAGGATTAATCCCTTATGTATAATGAACACATAAGGTTATGTATGTATAGATAAGAAACATACAAAAAGTATGGACTAAGCATGTAACATCTAACAAAAACGAAAGAGCATAGATTCTAGAGTTTTGTACTCATAAAAGCACTGGGCACAATGAAAAGGTATTCAATTCCAATTCAAATCCATACCCGTTGAAGAACTTTCTCTGTAGGAGCCAATTTTTTTATTGCTTGTTTTACCATAACTCTAGTAGTTAAGATTTCTTCCAATAAGCGGGGCAGTATACCTCTTCGAACCTGTATGACACAGTACAGTACAGTTTAAAGTTACTTAATCCTTTCCACAAGAGTTACTTACAATAATACATGAAACATTTTCTGTGGCTAAAAGATACAAACAAAATATACAAATACTGATTGGGTTATAGGAAAATGTTGACGTAACGTAACAGTTTGTTGTACAGAGAAATGAAAACAACTAGTACTAATTTTGATGAAACAAAATTCTGTGTGTATGGTCTTTGGGATATGGACAATGACCAATTAAACAAAAACTATCCACATAATTTTCATTAATTATAAATTCAGCAAATTTAAGTCATTCATTCAGCTCCATTAATATTAGGAGCAAGAATGCTTCATCTGTGTCTGCACAATGAATTAGAAGATGGAAAACAGTGGGTCAAGATTCAAGGAAACTATACAGAAAAATAAAAGATAGAGTGAATACACTGATCAGCTAATGAAAAACCAGCCCCACAATTTACAGTTCTGTCAAATCTATGGCATTCATTCAGTTCCATTAATATTAAGTCCAGGACTTCAAAATATCAAAAGAGTTAGAGAATCGGAAAAGGAAAAAATATTGACTGAATCACCTTGCGAGGTACAATCATAACACCATTTGGAGTGAGCAAGATTTGATCCTTTAACTCCTGCAGGACATGTTGCTCTGGTGAGAATGGACTGACCCCAAGTGTATTGGCCTTTGATCCCACAACTTTACCCAGACAAGTGCAGAAGCAAAGATTGTATGCAATTATCATGGATGGATATAAAGACTGGAAGTCAAGCACAACAACAGGATCTGAATAAAATCCAGATTCTGGTTCCATTACTAGAGGAAGGCACTCCATAGCAGGTTGAGAAGCAACCTAGATGAGAAAAAAAACGTGTTATTAACCCCTTGGGTACAGGTGATAAAAGCAAACATTAAAAAGACCATAAAGGAAGCATCGGAATAACAAAAAATACAAGGGACAACTTGATAAGTTGAACAGCAATGCATCTCGAAACTGTTTCAATGGTGAATAAGTGAAACAAATGTTGATAGAGATAAAAACTTATTAAACAAGATGATTGGATTAGTAACCTCGTGATGCACTGAATACAAAACCCACCCAAGAACATTTTATTGTTACTTTTTTCCTTTATCAAATCCAATCTCCTTTCTCGTAACTAAAATAACACAAGAAATTAGAAAAATGAGGAGAGAAAATGACACGTTTCAACATGGTTGTCCTATTGCATTCAATATTAGTAGTAGACATGCAGGGTATGCTCTGAACTATAAATTTGAAGAACCTCCCTCCTCCCCCTCTTTAAATAATGAGTATTTTTCTTTTGGGTATGGGTGGGGAAGGAAAAGCTTGGAAGAGTATTGATGGGAGAGTTGGCTGTGGCAGCAGAGGAAAGGTTGGTGAAATGTTTGAACATCTTATTAAAACTTGTATTTTATTTTAGTTTTGATATCTACTTCCTTGTGTCAAGGAAAACCAGTTTATCAAATAAGGGTTTCTTAGTTACAAGAACATCATCTAAAAGAAATAAAATAATAAAAAATGGTATGAAATATTAAATAACTGAATACTGCAAAAGCATATATTACAAATGACAAATGAAATCATGTCAGGAGGATGGTGGACAATTGAAAATGTTACAGAGTTTAACTCAACACTGTCAAGCAAGATAAGGAAAAGACCTCCGGACTAATGTCACCATATACAATTACAAACATTCAACATCATATTCAGTTATCTACAAATGAAAAGGAAATAATAAGGGAACTTTGTGAGAACCTGTTGATTTCCAGGTGAGATAGCAAGATAGTTTTGTGTATGGGCCAACCTCAGAAACATGGATTCAACACGGTATTGTGATCCTCGAGAGAGAACAGAGAAAAACTCTATGCCAAAGACACGAGCAAGTTCTGATGTTCGATTCACCTGCAGAAGAAAAACAAACAAGAATCTACAAATTAAAGAAAATGTAACTGTTACTTAAAGCAGTATAAATCTAATTAAGGAATCCAAGTAGACATGGGCTTGCATAAACAATATGGATCAATGACCTTGTTAGAACTATTGCAAATAGGGAAATATCAAGAGATTTTGTATGTACATTTATGATAATGGTAGTAATGGTTATTCTCTGTATTTGACTCTATAAGTAAAAGCATGTTTGAGAAACAAATTCACCATATGTTTCATTCTTTTCTCTCTCTTTGAACACATCTATTACTCTATCATTCATTAGATTTAAAGAGAGATTAAAATAACTTGAACACGTTTTTGAAATTTAAATGCACCCAAGTTAGACTAGATTCTGGTAAAATTGTAGCCATAACAAGCACTTAAACAGTAAATCCTTATTTTGGCAATAAGCCTATAATGCTACCTTACCATATCAAGTTGGTTTAATATCTCTAGGTTCAGCTTTGCTCTCTCTATAACATATTTGATACACCGATATCTGGCTCGTCCAGGACCACTTGAAAACCATTTTGTCAGCACTTTATGGTGAAATGAAGGAACTTTCCGCCTCAAAACAGATTCAGCAACAGATTCAACAGAATATAAGTTCAATTTAACTTCTCCACGGATCAATCGCCATACATTAAGGACAATTCTGCCTCCTACATGAACTCCACTAGCATGTGTCCGTCCCCATTCATCCTCAATTACTGAATTTTCTGGCACACAACAATCTAAACTAGGCGTGTCATTAATGTCCAGCTCCAAGATTTCTTTTTCAGAAGTTTTCATATCTTCAGAAGAATTCAAAGACTCAGAAGGAGTGCGAGACAGATTATTAAGTAATCCCAAACCAAGATGCGATGCTCTTTCTGCTAGAAAACCAAGAGAACTCCCTTGAATATCCCAACCCATCAAAATATCTGGGTCAGATGAAGACACAATCTTTATAAATTCTTTTAACAATAGCTTCTCATCAGTGAAAACCAATACTTTCGAGCCAGATAGACCATCGACATTTCTGCAAACAAATGAAGAATAAGAACAGCAATTTTTTAGATGTGATCATCCTGTAAGAGATATAGTATATACGAATATACAAAAATTTTGTAACAATAGAAGACCAATCAAGAAAGAAAATGGGTACACAAAGAGACATCACCATACCTCCGACAAGGTACAAATTTACTGTGTAGAAGAACTAGAACTTCAATAATAGAAGCACTATCGTTCTGAAAACCAAGGGCTATAATGTTGATGCCATCAAATTGAGGATCAGGTAAAAGGTCTCCTCTAGATTCTGCAAGAATCTACCAATTACAGTCATGTTAGACTTAGATCTATATGAGAAACAATCCTATAAAGATTTTCATTTTTAGAAAAACCAGCAAAAGCTTATTTAAAGTCTAAAAACATAGTCCAAGGATGATAAAACTTAAAAGTCTAAAAAAAAAAACACATTACCTTTTAGCAACAAGCACCAAAAGACTAATATATTCCATAATCCTTATAAAAATATTTTGATCCCCCCTTAAAGTATTAGTATAAGCAGGTAACAATGACTAGTATCCTTCGTTTTTAATTCAATATAATAAAAAATTAATGGCTAGTCTTTTGACTCTAACATAGCAAGTTGATTTAATAAACACCATAAAGTATCTAATAATAGTAATAAAAGAACTCAACATGATGGCTGAGTTATTAACATCATACTTGACTGTAACCCATATCAAGGATCTGGTTCATAGGAAATGACAGGAAAAAGTTGTTTTCAACACCAAATACCTAAAATGAGATCTTAAAATCAGAATCCAACATGAAAATTTGATTGATGTGAAGGAACTTTAGAAGCTACGGACGTCTTAGCTTGAAAAGAAAAAGAGAGTACAATCTCCAATACCTCTATACTAAGTAATGTCAGTTGCTGTCCACAGCCAACACTTGCAGGGTCTCGAAATCCAGTTTGACTTAGAGGGGTAAAGATTGATTTTCCATCCGGGGCTGATGTCTGAGGAGTATCTTGTGAGTCATCTAGGTGTGTTTTCACTCTTTCTGTTTGTCCTTCTCCATTGCACGGAGCCCTCTTTTCTGTATCAGCATCTTCATGCAGCTTAGGCCTAAGAGGAGGTTCAGTCTCAGAAGCACATTTATCCTTGTTCTCTGCATCAGGTTCTTGATGTACATGATAAGGAATATGCCCTGAAGAGAGAAGAAGATTACTATAACCATATGTAGGTTACCTGTCATAATTGTTATAGATGTACAAAAATGTTTTTATTTGTTTAAGTTCTGTATATTTAGCTGTATGCATTATTATTATTTTTTTCATAAGCTGTAAAAGCTTGTGAAGCAAGCTCTCTTTAATTACTAAAATTAAAAACAGTGTCTGTCCGACTAAGACGTGAACTCCATTCTTGACCTTTATACTATCTCTTGTTAACAATGATAACTGGCTAAAAGAAAACCAACATTTTGCCAGTGACCAACCTATAAAATGAATTGAGAAAAACATTTTACCCTTTGGATATGAAGCCAACGTTTTTCTTTAGTGAATTTCCTAGAGCAAGTAATATGGGTGAAAACAAATCACTGATCAAGTATGAAATACACATATGGTTTAGTAGATACCTCTCTCATTACAAAGTAGCCATCTATGCACAGTATCCACAGAAGGAGGCAACATTTTAGGTGTTAATAGGTACAGGTGAGAGCCATCATTTTGATAGTGAGTGGTGGCAACCTTTGTCCCATTAGATGTAAAGGTTTTATTTGTAACATACTCATTGCAAGTTTCCATCCCTTTCTTAGAAATCCTTGCAGAAATCGGAAGAAATACATCCAGATCATCATCCCCTTCAACTAATAAACACAAGCCGATGTGATGTTTCATCAAACACACAATAAGATCAGACCACAAAACTTAGAAGCATAACAAACTATAATCAATAACCATCACCAAGTCTCCTCCACCACATGGGTATCGGCTACATAACATACAAAGATTGAGTGTAGAAATTTCATAAAATGCTTTGTCGTGTGTTTGGATGCAGAACTATGGAGAACTTTTATAGGGTCATTCGTTTTTGTAGAGAATTTGAAACGCTTTATGACAAAATATGTTACTCGAAGAGGGAATTTTAAAAGAAATTACAACATTAGGAATTTATAAAATTAATTGATTATTTAGAATTAGAGAATTTCAACTTCCCCCGAAAAAGTAAAAATTTGAAATGCTTCATATTTTTTCTTCAACTCAGCCCAAGTTGGTGTTGCTAGGTTAAAATCAATGGGAGTTTTTTGTTATTGTCACTGACAAAGTTATTTTTTTCCAATTTAAGTTAGTCTTATTTTTAATTTGATGTTAGTTAACATGATTTTTTCGATTGATATCAACTAAAATTATTTCTCAACCAGCATCGATCGGAATGTAAATCAAAACTGTTTCTCGACCAACATTAGTCAAAGTTTTCACAACCAGCATTGGAAATGCTATTTTCAAACTGATATCAACCATATCTGCAAAATAGTAAGATTAGTAATAACAATGAAGTAAAAGGGAGGTTTTAATTTGTTGTCCAAAAAATAAAGTAGATGATAAAAAACAATAGACAGAGCAGGTTGACTCCCAAGTTTATTCCCCATGAATCCCTCATTGGTTATTCCAATATTATCATCCTTCAATTCACACAAGATGTCAAACTTAATCAAACAAGCGTCAATCAAATTCAACAAAATCTACGGATGTATTTAGTATCTCACTCGTCTCCATATGTCTACTCGTAAGATGTTTTTCTTCTACCTCTTGAACTAAATGAACAAGAGATTAATTAGAACTAAGCGAACTAACCAAGAATTCTAATTAAAAAAAGAACTGAATTATCAACAAGCGTTCAAAAACAGTTCCTTTGACAGAAACTCGAATTCAAATAGACTAGAGGATTAAAACAAACTGTTACATAAAGTTGAAAAACAAAACTTTACTGAACAGAACCTCAGAATTTAATGGGAAATCATAAGGGAATCAACCCAAAAGGTTTAACTTACAATGAGGAAGACGAAAGCAAAAGAAAAATAAATCTAGGTCTAAGAGCGTTATTTGACTATGAAACTCGATTTTCCCCATTCTAATTGTATAATTTCTCAATTTTCTCAGTGATCACATTATTATAAAAAACATATTTTCAAAATAGATTGTCTACTAAATTTTATTTATTGATGCCAATAAGACTATTTTTTGGCCAATGTCAGTGTTTTCTAATGGAAATCAATAGAGGATATTTTTGTTAGACATTATTGGGATTATTTATTTGCCATTGTAGGTTAAAGCTACTAAGTTGATCTTTGTTAGGGTTTTACTGACAAATGTCAATGGATCTATTTTTCGGTGTGTCGAACAGATTATTTCAGTTGAAGTTTGTAATGATTATTTTTGGTTGAGGCTTGCAGGGATTTCTTTTATCAACGTCACTAGTGTTATTTGGTGATCATTTGTGTATTTGGTGGTAATTGAAATACTTTATCCAGACAAGAAAATTAAAATTCAATAAATTTGAATTGTTCTATCCAAACAAAACATCTTTAAAAAATAAACAATTTGAAAGGAAAACAATTCAAATTTAATGTATTTGAATATTCTGGATATTGGGAAATTCCCTATCCAACTAAAGGTTACTTCCTGGGTGGGTCAATATCAAGTCACCAAGATTCATATATACAAGTTTCCAGTGCAAAAGTAGGATGTCCATTAATAAAATAATTGTTTGCTAGCCTCATGAGTTTCTATCAGATATTAACATTCACAGTACTACTTCCTATTTGTCTTCCAGCAAAAACAATGCCAAACATGCAGGTATCCACCCGTGAAAATTTATTGACAATGTGGCAATTTCAACTAAATCAGCATTCAATCCAAATGATGAAGTGTAAGAAGTCAATGAAAGGATATTTGCTATAAAATTTTCTAAATGGTTGGACTTCTACACAAATAGAGCAAAATAAAAGCACTATCTCGGTGTCCTTTGTAAGAGCTGTACACTGGCCCTTCCAGAAAATGGTAGGTTAAGCACCACAGAAAAATATTGAAAATGGCAGCTGAATATTAATACATAACCTAGATTGAGATAGGCTCAATTGTTTAACAAGGTATGCTATGAGACTACATCACAGATTCACCAAAATTCCTTTGGAGAAACACAGACCCAAAACCAGTTCAATGTATACAGAAAAACTAGAAACAATGGAAACAAAGTAAAAAATGGGGAAAATTGGATCAATGAGGATAAAGCTAAAACCTGGCATTTCATCTGAGCTGTCTTCAACCAAATGTAAATGGGTATTAGAGGTTGTTCTACTTTCAAGATTCTCATCAGCCGGAGGGTTCTTGCTTGTGGGTTCAGAGCCAATAATCTCATGCAGCAAATTTTCACCCACCTTTTGATTATCCACCTTTTCACTAAACAATACTTGCACATCCTTTGCATCACTTTTCTTCACAGAATTCTCACAAAACGTCATCTGATCATGTTGCACAAATGATAAGCTTTGGGGAGAACTTTGATTCACAAAATTATATTTACCAGACACGCTATCAATAATGAACGAGTTTTGCACACTAGTTGAAGCAGAAGAATCAGTTTGTGGACTCCTCTCGGGAGCTCTGACTACATGAACAGCAGCTGTTCTCAACCGTGTGTCTACAAAGGGACTTAGGATATAGGCATCAGAAGCTACATGGTCTGTAAAAGTCAAGCCAACCTTAAGGTTTTCACCCCTGCATGCCACAGATTGATTTATGGAATCAAATGAACATAACTTTTCAGGATTATGGAGGCCTGGTCCATCATGCATTAATGCAGAACCTCCTTCTGTACAGTTCCTCAACTCTGCATTTGCTTCTATACCTTCCATTTCATGTTGTTCAAAACATCCATCTTTTGGCCTACCAGCTTGTGAACGACTGTCAATTCCAGTTGAAAGGGGCAGTTTCCCATGAAATAAATTAGCATTTTGGTCTTCCATTTCTTCTTCATCAGTTTGCATTGTTTTTAAATCCAGTTGTTTTTGCCAAAAGCATTCATTTGGTTCCTCATGTCTGTCTAAAAGAAGCTTTTTAGTAGTTCCAGGCTCGTCTTCAGCTTGTTCAACTCGGTGAAATCGCTTTCGCCTCATCAAGTCCCGTAAAGAACAACTACCTGATGTGTGTACTTCTTTTGAATCTGAACCATTTTTGTCCTTGTTCCTTGTAATACAAGCACTATTTCTAACCTCATTTATGTTCAGGCGATCTGAGTGAGCATAATCTCCAATATCACTTTCAACTGGATGAGTCACAAGTAAAGTAGCTCGTTCTCCGTTGTTATTAACCTGATCAATTGTGGATAGAGGCAAAGACCCCCATTTTTTGTTCCTTATATCTTTACTAACTGTACTTGTGCCAGTAGTATGCAGAACATGGTACTCAGAGGCACTTTTGAATTCACTGTTTATCTCTGATAGAGAAGGGGATCCAACCAGACCACCGCATTGACCTGAGAACTCATCATCATTAGAACCATCAACTTGGGGTAATTTCATGTTTGATGAAGTTCCAATGCAATAATTGTTATCAAAGGAAAGAGAAGGTTTTTCCTTTGGTAACTCCAACTCAAGCATATCCTCGGTTGAATCTAGAATATCCTGACACTCCTTCTGGGACTCACTCTCATAAGCCATATTAGCTTCCTCCAGCACCTTATCAATTGTTGCAGCAGGCAACAAGGGAGTCAAGATTGTTTCATAAGCAAGTTCATCATCAGAGTTTATATCCTCTGCAGCTTGAGAAGTTGCAAGCCACTTAAGAAGATTTTTCGCTTCCTTATCAGCAGCCTAAAAAGCAGGAAATACAGAAATTCAAGAGAAAATTTTAATAGACCAAATTGTTTAAAAGAAAATCAAAGGTTGAACGGTGCCATGATAAATCTAACATCCTTTTGCTTCATTTAGTCCTTCAGATATTGTTGCAGGACTGTTTTTAAGAAAAATAAATAAATAATGGGTTCTTATTTCATTATTCCAATAACAGGCTCTTCTGAAATTTACAATAGTTCATGAGAAAATATACAAATACAGTTTTAAATATAAATAATATGAAACAATGAATCAATGAGTAAAAAACCTAGGGAAAATATTAACTGCTTAAAATAATTTAAATAATCTTTATCAACTCTTGTAACAATCAGCAATATAAAATAGCAATGAAGGTAGGTTATTACAAGTAAGCAATTACAGAAAGATAGAGGATTTAACATAAAACAATCCATCTTAGTAGATCTTCCATGGGATCCTGACTAGAGCAACTAATCACAGCAAGATCTATTTCAAGAAAGGGATGAGGAAGAGTACTTTTGTCATTTTGTAGGCAGCATATACAAAATACGGAGAAAACACACACAGAGCCTATGAAATAAGAACTTCTTAACAATACCCAACCCCAGAAGAGGATTATTTTGTTGAAGAACAAGATAAGCATCATTATGAAAATATCTTGTTCATTCATAATAGAAGAAAGGTCATAGAAAAAGCTACTGCCTTTATGTCCATTGATCCAATCATTTCAGTTGACTGAATTTCACCCATAGTCAACATTTCAAGATTGGCGTCAGTCCCTTCCTTTTGAAATTTGGCATTTTTGCATAATGTAGCAGGGGGTGATGCTGAGCCTATTATGTCTGTTTCACTGCAACAATTCAAGGGTTCTAATGCTTCACAACATGAGCAAAATATAATAAATTTTCCATCATGTAAAAATAAATCACTTCACACAAACCTCCACTCCTTCCCAGGAGGAGTACAAAATAAAGAGGTTTCAGCTTCACTGCATAATTCAATAAATTTTTTCTCAAAGTCAAGACCAACAGAGAAAAGTTTCATAACATCTTCTGGAAGTGGTTTGCCAGGATCAGAAGGCATGGTAGCCTCATGAATCCCAGTCCGTTTCTGTTGTTCCTGAAACAATTAAGGCAATTAATTTAGATAAAACCCAAACAAATAACATGCAAAATAGAGATACAGAAAGATCAGTGATGATAAGCTACCTCCCATATTGGTACAAGTGACTGAACCATGTTGACATCTGAGCATGTTTGTGAGAGAGATGAATACATTTTAAACTGCTGATTAAGAATCTCTGCCACAACAGATATGTTTTCATGAGGAAAACAACAGTAGCAGAAGACACCATTACATATTTAAGTATATACATGTGCATGCAGGTTTGTGTTTGTGTCAGAATGGCCATGAAACCAGACAAACCATCCACAGAAGAATCTCCTTCAAGCTCACAGATGCTTTGGCGTTTAGGACAGTGAGCCTCATCTTTTGAAGAAGCACTGGATTTGCTTGGGGCTAACCATATCCACTCAGATGGAATCATGGAAGACACCCACAATTTTGACTCTAAACATGCATGAGCAAGTGGATCTGCCTAATCAAAATATTACAGCATCAAATACAAATAAGGGACATATATATCATTGAAAAAGGTAGCAGTTTATTAGTTAAACAATACAGGGAATTTAGAGGGACTTTGAAAATGAAAAATGTGAAAGTCAACACACCTTTCTATGCTGGCCATCAATATTTAATTTCTTGCAAGTGTCGGGTAAGGGGCGGCGGAACTTCATCTTTGATAAGTGCAATTGACCCATGCCATACAGGTTGTAATCAACCTAACACAACAAAACAAAGTGTCTATATTTACAAACCACAAAACTAGGAAAAAAATGTGTTAAACAATTTTGCATTTGGACTAAAGGCAATCATGTACACAACACTCATGGAGATATACATTCAGTTTATCTGTTCACATAAGTAGCCCACAGAAATGTCAATAAACCAATTGAACATACTTCAAAAATGAGAGGAATAAATAAATATATCATTAATAACAATCATGCTAATTACATTCTCAACTCCTCTATTTGTAACAATCACATTCTCTGATGGAATGAATGTGAAGATTCTAAGGATATTTTTTCCTAATTACTATGGATGTTAGAATACTTTTATCCTAATAACCCCCTATGTACAACAAATTGCAAATGTCACTTCACACAAACCATTAACCAACTAGTTATCAAAATGTAAAAAGTGAAATGAGTAAATTATAAAAGAATAAATGCAGCACAAATAACATAAGTTCCAAGCACATGACAGCAGCTGGATGTTCCAAACCAAACCAAGTAAATCCAAACCATATAAATAATAAGAAATGGAAAACATAAAATTATACTCATTAATTTTTGCAGATGAATGCTGCCAGATACATAAAAAATTTCAGGTTTGTACGATGTTATGCAAAGACTGTGGATAATTTAATCAGAAAACCATCATATCATTTTTAGTTTCACTTAAACTTTCAGATGCAATAAATCATACGAATCTACATACCAGAAACTGAAGAATGAATGGAATATGTGATTCATATGGCTGTAAACTTTTATCAAGAACAGCACCAGCCTGAAAAAGAAAATGTCAGGATGAAAGCTTATTCATTGTAATAGCAAATTCAGTTGTACTAAATTCAATAAATACTTCCCACTTGTGAACAAAAAATTGCTCATTTTGAAACAAGCATCAAACTTATAAGAAATGTCCAGAAATTGTACCAAGAGAAGACTAGCTGCACGGGAAACATCTTGAGGATAATATCTTAGGCACCAGTCAAGACTAACTTTTTTTGGAGTACGAAGGTTTTCATGATTTAAGCATGCCATTATCTTAGTTTGTAGATACAAGTGTTATATATGCATGACGTGCAACTATGCATGTGGAAACATATCACAAATAAAAAATATGTACAAAATATCAGGATAGTGGATACAAGTATATCTTTACAAATAACTCCTCATGTGAATGATAGCCATAAAATTTCCTTGCTTGTACAATGCTGCATCCATGTACATGTTGTCTTGTCGAACCAGCACTGCCTTTAAGCTGTAAAAGTTGCAACCAAATGTGACGCCACATCTTTATTCTTTAATATAAGAAACTGTATATATTAAGCATAAGCACACACAAAATTGAAATAGAGGCTACTAAACACTTTCTAACTCATGCAAGGATACCTTTAAGGCTTTCTCAAGAGACGCAGCTACCTTATAGGTGAATGCATCACCTGTGCAACGACCACAAAATTTAATCCGCATATCAAGTAAATCAAAATGTGAGATTTATTTGAAGCATGAATACGGAAGAAAGTTAGATAAATCAAAAGCATCATCCAGATGATTAAAACTAGCCTACAAAGTAAAAAGAGAGAAAAGAAAACTAAATAAAATTTGCATCCAGCACGTAAAAACAGTTAAAACTTAAAAAATAAGTAACTTATTAACTAAAATCGTTAAAAGAATGAAAGCAAAGAAATTCAAATATAAATATGAATATACAAACGCACGCTTGATATAGAGAAAAAAAGATACCGGTCAATGTGACCTGTTATTACCTTGGTCCAGTTGAAATGGTATATCCGAACACGGCACATACAAATAGGGTAAAGCCTGCGATGAATAATTAGAATAAACAATTTTAGTGTAAGAACAGTACCATGTGAAAGATTTCGCTTATTACAAAATAGTAAAACTGTGTGTATTGCATTTATGGTAAAAAAAAAACGCTAGGACTTGAAATTAAACTTAATGAGGAAAAAAGGGAAGTAAATATGAAGCAATGAGTAATGCATAGTTTCTAACCGAATATGGTTTAAACGACAAAGAAATTTCACGTGTGATCTTACTCGATGCATGTGCAAGCAAGTTTTCTGGCCAGCAGGAGTAGAACCATACACTCTTATCACAGGCACCTCGTTCACCTTTCCACCTAAGTAAAACAAAACGAAACAATGAAACGCAAACTAGTGCACAGTGAGATGATGAAACTTTGAAACGCGGAATGAACCCTAAATTGTTGTCGATCGTTCTTGGACAGAATTCGATTGTTCTTGGAAAGTGAAAAAAACTTAGGGCTGGATTCGTACCGTGGAAGCTACTATAACAGATATCGGCGTCGGGGATTGGCGGCGCCATGTAATAGTCGATGGAGACAATCCGAACGGTGAAGATCTCAGTACTGGACTGTGAATCTGACATGGTTTAAACTCACTTGTGTTTCTTCTGTGGAAGAAGAATGAAGAGAGAATGAAGACGGGGAAGCTTTCGTCTATTAAATTTGGCGCTAGGTGGTTAGGAGAAGTCTTTAAATTAAAAGCTTCTCCCTCACGCTTTTTTTTTTTTTCCCTCTCTTTTCAACGCTACCTTCTAAGGGCCGAAATTGGGCTTTTGCTTTCTGTACTCTCATAATTACTAATTGTTAAATTCTCGTTTTTAAAATTTTGATTTATTTTAATTCTAATTTTAAATGTTGCAGTTTCAGATATATTGAATTTTAAAATTATATAGTCTTAATTAATCAATTATAATTTAAATTTAAATTTTTCTCTCCCCTTGATAGATAATCTTATTCAAAGCATTTGACATTCCACAGAATAAATTATTTTAACATTATTATGCATATAATATAAACACCATTATTATGCATATAATATAAACAGTAAATGAAATCGTATGCAGGAAGAATAATAATGGAAATTCAGAAAGCTGAGTATCCTTATTAGGCAGAATGCATGCAAGCCCTTTTAAATTGCCACACTGTTGGGAATTCCCATGCCAGTGAGTCCAGCTTTGCTGCTAGGATAAAGTAAAGTGTATGGCATGTTAACTGGTCCAACTCGGTTTTTGTGTTTCCCATCATTGTTCATTGTCACAATCCTTTCCTCAATCTGAGCCAGCTTTTTTCCAAACCTCTCAAACGCTTCCAATGGTTCCACATCAGAAGTCCAGTTAGGAGTGTCTCTCTGTCCAAGGTACACCTCATCAGAGGAGTGCTTAGACAATATTTCTATGAGTGAAAGGCCTATAAGGGTCTGCAACTGTGCAGTGATTGTTTTCAGAAAAGCCTTCTCAGGGTTGTTCACAAGTTCATCATATTCTGGAGTTCCTTCCTCAGGCATCAATCTTCGGCTTACGGTTGGACGGTTTGGAAGGAAACCTGCATAAGGGTATTGGCCAAAGTTGGTGGATGCATGCAGGGCTGAAGCAACCCATATAATGATAGTGCACACTTCTATGAGGTCTTCACGAGTCTGCATCTTTGGCCACCAAGGCTCGTTTTTCTTGTCACCGTGACCCTCCTCTCTTAACTCCTTCCACCAAGATTGTAGTTCTGGATCTTTCTTAACTGTGTCATCTTCCTTGTAGTAAAAGGAGCAATATTCCTCAACCCAGTTCTTTATGGCAAACCAAATCTCTAGCCCGTCAACAGCGTACGGGTAATCCTCAATCACAAGTCGAAGGCCGTGTTGAGAACCTGAATCTTTAACAGCCATTCCTCTGATATAAAGTAGCAACTATGGATCAGCACATTAAGATCAAATTGGATATATAATAAGTTAATGTTATATGTTAGTTATCATGATTTCAGCAATATATTTAGAAGGGTAAGTGGATAATTTAATTAGCCAAAAGCTAATAATAGTTTAAGGCTTAAGTTGGTATTAAATCTAGTAAATTATAACTTAATATTTACTTCTTTGAGCGGAACAATAAGCATTTAGTGGATCACTAGTGAGCATTATCCTTCTATGTTATCTTTGCTTTCAAACCATATGGTTAAAACGAACCATTGATCTAGTAATGGTGTTTTGCATGTGTGGTGATACCTCTTGATGAGATCAGAGGGTAATGCTTGGTCAGGGAAAATCCAGTTCTTATAAATCACTGATGACATCTCCATGGAATACTTTGATGGAAAAACTGTGGCCTCTACCAAGCCACCAGCATTGATGAGGAATTGTCTTGCTAGTGCATTTATGTTCATGGTGTCACGAAAGTGTGGATGAAGGAGTATATGAATAGGGTGAAGCACGCTAAGCCGTCTGTTTGCAGCTATGATGAATGGTTCAATCACTGCATGAGTATGCAACCTGTGAAAAATGGAAAGATATAAAAAATTTGATTTCAATGGAAGATTAACTAAGATGGTTTTTGCTGTTTCTTCATCATTAATGAAGTTGTAGTGTTATACCAGTGGCTAACAAGCTGATGATAACCTGAGTCGTTTACTGCTACATAAGCTTTAGCTAATTGCCAGATGGAATTTTCAACACCTTCATCTGCAGGAGTGTAAACCTTACTTATGACACCATATTGGTCTCCTTCAGAATGTGGCAAACTCAACTCGATAGCCATTGGCTTTAAAGTTCCATCATTTTGCAAGAAAAGAATTGTCCTGCTAGCGTAAGTCTTTGTGGAAGTGGAGTTTATCCTCCTCAAGTATGGTATTAGTGTATCATGGTGATCTAATATGAACAACTTCTTGTGTCTGATAGCCTATTTAACCAAAATATGAAATTAACAGCAACAAAATCAGACCATCGAAATAAACAGCGAATTAACTTTGACAACAAAAGTTCTATAGCTAACTTGAAAATTACTTCATCTACTGTGAGCCCATTCATGTTTCTCTCAATGTTCTCTTTCCTTATTGTACTGGTTTGGTTACCATAGACTTTAGCATCTAGCTTACTTGCTGGTGGGAATTCCTGCGATTTATTTTGGATAATTGTGAGGGAAAAAACAATTATCAATTAACTTTACGAAAATATATTTGATAATTCCGACAAACATACAAATCTTTTGTTAGAATTCGATCTATTATAAAATAAGGCTAAAATCACTTGCTCATACTTGGAGGCAGCGAATAATAACAGGGTTTACACCAGCAAGCATCTCTCTAGCAAATTCTTCATCTGTTCTCCATGCAGACTTATCTTCTGCTCAAAAATTATAAGAATGTTATTTACGTGACATTTTCAGGTTTCTTTGCCAACACAGTAAAAATACCTTTAATCACTTGAGGCACGGGAAACTTGAGGAATCTTTCTCCATCAGTTCGGAGAATTTCTTTGAGCAGCTCTGCAGGGATTTTATCCCTAACATTCTTGATTATACCTTCAGGCACCTTGATCCCACCTTCGTAGAGTTTAAACATATCTTCAAAGCTGTCAAACTCATCAGGGGAGCTGTCGAGTAGAGATTCCAACTCAGGTTTGATAACCTGAACAATGGACTTCAGTGCGTTAGCAAGAAAGTCTGACAATTTCAAGTGACCAAATCTTTCATCCCTTGGAACGTAGATGTCCAAGCTCATGGCCAAGTTCAATCTACTCTCAATCTTGACATCTGGTAAAATACAACATCACATCAGAAATTTAAAACTAAAACTGAAAAGGCCAAAATTCATTCTTTCGTCAGATAGTAAATTATTAGGATTATAAGGGTTTTTTTATAATGCGACTAATCAATACCAAAACAACACATGAAAAGTTTAACCTGATTTTGTAGGTGGTCTGCCAGTTCTTCCCCTTCGAGGGTATGGATATTCAGTGGATCCTCCAAGAACTGGACGAGCATATTGTGCCCCCTTATCTGGATCACTCAAATCATTGTAGTATGCATAGTCATACACCCTATCCCATTCTTGCAGGGTCCCTCTTCCATCTCCTCTTAAACTCTCTAGTTCTTCTTCTCTATACTTAAGGAGTGGCTCTGGCGTTTCACTTGGAAGGTAAGCCTGCATGCAAAACATTAGTGGTAATGAAACATGTAACTAGTAATTCACAATAAACTATTATATAGTATAGTTTATAACAAAGTGAAAATAAGACTTCATATATGTGTCGTGTGGAGATTAACTATAGTAGTTGGCATGGCTTAAAATGCTTGCATGGCATTAAAAGTTACGTTTGTACTTTGTTGTTTTACCTTGTTGCTGAAGAAAATGCGATCCTTTTTATACTTATGTGCAGGGTATACCCAAGAGTTGCAGTTAAAGTGGACGACACCATGGCCTGGAACACTTTCAAGTGTCATGCTTTTGAGGTAGAACTCACTGTGATGATGATTTCTTATTAAAAAAGCTTGTGGGGTTCCTATAGAATCATCATCATCATCCCAATCAAATGTGACTCCAAATGCTGATTCGCCCGCTGTCAAGGGTGTGATTGTGGTGATCCAATCTTCCAAATATGCAGGCTTCCCAAGTTTACCTTTCATCTCATTCCCTTCAACATTGGTTACCATAATAACATTCAGGTTCCATAGTACGTATATAAAATCTCATGCAAAGAATGAAATTAATTTTCTATTTATCTGCTTGTGCCTAAAAAAATTAATGAGTAAAATGATAGAGATGATTGAAAGGGAGGGGATTTTTTCATTATACTCGTGCAATTTTTTAATCAAATTATTAAAATGGGAGTAATTGTTTGGAAATTATGAATTAGAGGTTAATCGTGTTAATATGGTAAACCCTAACTCTTAATTAGTAGCTTTCAAAAAATAAGTTTCATTGATTTTGGTTTAAAAAAATTGGACCACTATAGTAAAAGCAACACAAGAAGAGTTAGTTTGATGATTTTTTGTACAGTTTAAACTTAGAGTATGCTTTGCATGGCAATATGCTTTTATTGAAAAATAATTATTCAAAATATTCTTGTTTCAAATAAGGATATTAATTCTAAAATGTTTTTTTTATTACTTTTGATACTTTAGTTTTTATGGTCATTATTAGCTAAAATAATACTTACATATAAGATGAATGAGTATAGTATATTTTTAAGCCTATCATTCTGGGGTAAAATAAAGTAATAATAAATATATATTGTTAATTTTCACTTTACAATCATAACTGATTAAAATTATGTATACTTTCTTAATATATTTTGGAGAGTTCAAGCTCAAAACTTAAAAGGTCAAAAATGTTATATATTTTTTATATAATTTTATATAACTTATTAAATTATACTTTTCATATTTTGCAAGAAAATAACTAAAAGACAAATTCTAGAAAATTAAACGTAATTTTAATAAAATTAAACATAATTTATATTATATTATATTATTATTTATTTTATTATTTTATGTATCAATCATGTCTTTATTTTATTATATTAGGTGGATTAAAATTTAAATGTTACTCTAATTAATGTTTATATTTATTTAATAATCTTATTATGATAAAAAATTCCATATTTTATCATGTATTTAAAACATTAATTATGGCAGTTCTATATTTGTTATTTATCAATATTTTGGTTAGAGTTACTTGTCAACTTAAATGATGCACCAACCATATTCAACTTTTAATTGTTTTTGTACTGATCTATTAAATGGGTTGGTGCTTTGCTCTATTAAATTCATGCCGATATTTTTCGTTGTGTACACGTGTAGTCACGTGTATTTTGCAGAACATATGTAAATGCATTTACCAAATGTTGTGATTAACCTTATCTATTAGTTTTTAAATTCACCACGTTTTTATGCAGTCAAATATCTTTGCATTATAGCAACAATCATTGTTCATAAAATAATGGTATTACGTTTACGATACATAAAATATTGTTGAATATGTTTTATTAAAAAAATATAACATAATTATAATGATAAGATTAAATCTTATTTTCTTATATCAACAATCAATTACTTGTAGTTAATAAACTCAATTTTCTTTAATGTAATTGGCCTTATTTTTTTACGTATAGTAGTGGATTACTAAAATTATTAAATGCTAATTAACTAAAAATGTTCATAAAATTATTATTTCTTTCAGTAATCTAAAAGTTGTAATTTTTTACAGCATGTCACTGATATTTTTCTTTGTTACAATTTTGTTTTCTTGTGAGACACAGAGGAATGGGGTATCATGGTTCTCTCTTCCTCTTAAATAATATGTCTTAGTTTTCTTGTGAGACATAGAGGAATGGGATATCATGGCTTTCTCTTGCTCTTAAATAACATGTTTTTACAAATTTACACAAGAAAATAAAATCATTAAATAAAATTAAACATTAATATTTTTTTAATTTTTAAAATAATATTTAATTAATTAATATAGTGATAAATTATTTTTTTCTCTATAAAATTCACTTTTATTTAAGGATTTTTATGTATAGTATCAATTTAGGGTTCTTAAAATGATATTAGAAAATAAGGTTTTCAAGAAATAGTTTTTTATTAAGTTTACAAAACATTGGAAAACTAACTTCACATGTTAAAATAAATAAATAAATTACACAAAAATATTACTACGTACTTATGGTAGCAATTTAAAGATTTTCTTAAATTTTTTCACAAATATGGTAAAGAGTAACTTCATAATGCTTGGATGATATATTGGAGTGAAGCAAAGGAAGCAAGAGATATAGATAAAAAATAATAAAAATACTGACCAGAATCAGTTTGAAAAGCACTTATGAGTTGAAGTGAAACGCGTTTTCCCATAAACTCGTGAAGACGATCGAGCAAGGAGGAACTCAAGTCGTTGAAGTCCAAAACATTTTTCTTCATCAAGATCACTGTCCCTCTCATTCTATCTCTCTTGTTCATGTTGTTCTCTTCGAGGGCATTCACCAGATTGCCAAACATGGTCTTGTTCTGACGTGCTTTATCTCAAAGTATACAATAAAGAAACAGGGAACAAACTATATTGATGCACGAAGTTGGGTATTTGTGTATTTATAGGCTCCTGTACTTTTCTTTTCACTAAAGAGTAACTTGCCTTGAAGCTGTCTTTTGTCTTTTGTTTATTTGGAGTAAACGTGAAAAATAAGAAAAATAAAAAGTACAAAAGTGTAAACTAAAATTATTTGGAGTAAGAAAATATTTTTTTATTAGTTTGATTTATTTAATAAAATGGTTTTTAAAATTGGTACATTTAAAAATATTAAATGAATTTTTATTCAAAAATATAATTAAATATTAAGAAATATTTCAATATATTCATCATTCAAGTTAAATAATTTCACTTGTTGAAAATAGAGTATCGCTTATAAAATAATTGGAATCGTTCTATGTAACTTTTTATAACAATTTGACATAAAAAATAAAAAAAATAAAAGTAAATCTCAAATTAAAATAGAAATTATAACAAAATATTGAAAAAAATATATTTATTTCAAAACAACAAATTAAAGTAAATCACTCGTTAATTAATTTTATTTTCTTTACTATTTTGTATATTAATAATTTATTTTATTATAATAAATATTAATATAATGGACAATATTAAAAATAATTATTTATTTTAAAACAGAAATTCATTTCCATATAACTAATTATATGAATAAATAAAATAAAATATTTATAATATAATTCATTAATTTTTTTTAACTTAATTGATTATATAATAAATATTTTACTAATAATTATGATATAATAAGAAAAGATTATTTTAACGGAGTTATTTTTACATTACTCTGAGTTAAAATCTCTAATAAGTCATTTACCTATGATTGTGGTTTCTCCCGCTAAACCATCATTGGGGAAGGTGTTTCCCAACAAAAATTTAAACATCAGGAAAAACCTTTCAGAATCCTTGTTAAATACCATGGGTTTAAAAACATCGGTAAAGTGATTTGTCGTTTGAAATAACCTTCAACCCCATTTTTCACCATCTTTAACGATCCTCCTGACTTATCTCTTCCACCGTAGATGCACTGCTCTCCGACACAGGTTCAATGGTCGCTAACGACAAACCTAATAAGGAATCACAATTCAACCACACTTACGTTTATTATATTTAAGGAGAAGAAACATTAAATAAAACACTATCTTCTTCTTACTCTAATATCGCTTATTTTATCACCTTACTGCCCCAACTTGGGTCTTGTTACCTAACTCGACAACAATTAATATTTATCATTGTTTTATATATCTTAAATAATTGACATTATCTATCATATGTAGGCTTCAAGGTCATGTATGTTATTGGCTAAAGATTGCAAAAACATATTGCGATGAGAAATTAACTTTATCACTTATCACTTTCACAGTGAATTAATTATTATATGCATTTAAAAATAAAGGTCTTAATTTAAAATATTTCAAAATCATGAGAATTAAATATTAACAATTATAATTAAATATAAAATTGCACATAAAATATACTTACATCAAAGGCTAAAACAAAATAAGTCAAGTTTTTTTTAAATATAAGTAAAAAAAAAAACTAAGAATTGTATAAACCAAGTGCCATCAATCATAAAAAAATATGCAAAAATATTATTGAAATACTTATTATCCAAGATTATAGTTGTTGGTATACTTACTATCTAAGGTTATTTTGCGAGTTTTTAATTTTATTTTATTTTAAACTTTAGAAAAAAAAATGTAATGTAAAGTTATACTTTCAAAATTTTAGAGAATTTAGTCATAAAATATATAAACTATATTAAAACCATGTAATTTTTAATTATTTATTTATAAATAGATTTAATTATATTTATTTATTAAAGTTTGAAATATCGGAAGTGTTTTGTTGAGGTTTTACAATAAATTTTTGGAATTCAATGAAGGTTAAAAAAAACTCCTTTATTTTGCTGAGTTTTTAAATAAAACCTTTGAAATTTAACCAAGGTTAAAAGAACCTTTGTTTTTAGAATAAACATTTGAAATTTAGTGAAAAAAAACTTTCTTTATTTTGTTGGGATTTTAGAATAATCATTTGGAATTTAATGAAAGTAAAAAAGAACTCCATTATTTTATCGAGATTTTAAAATAAACCTTTAAAATTTAATAAATATTAAAAAAAATTGTTATTTTATTGAGATTTTTTAATATGTTAAAAAAACCTTCATTAATTAAATAAATTTGTAAGATTATATCAACTTCAGTTAAAACTTTTTACTTGTATTGTTATAATCTAGATATAAAATTAATATAAAATGTATACGTTTGTTTCATGAGTTTAATTTTAATGTATGATAGTATTAAAGTTTGTAGGGAAATTACGCTTTTATATCCCTATACTTAAATCAAATTTATCTTTTTTCTTTAAAAGGTATAATATTAAATATAATTATGAAATTTAACATTTCAATGCCCATCTCAAATTCTAATACCATGAAAAAATATAAAGAAATATAAAATTTATATCAAAATCTATAAAAAAAATTATTTAAATAATTTATAATTATTAATAAAATAAATTAGATAGAAGTATTACGAAGTGGACTTTAAGCCTAACTCAACCTCATAAAACCGGCTCAATAAGGTGAGGTCTGCACCCATTTATATATTATGAAATGTCTTTATCTCTAGTCGATGTGGGATCTCCAACAAGAAGCCAAATATATTTGCTGTTTGTATTTTCAAATAATTTTCTGCTTCAAACTTTTTAATTTTTTATACTTTGATTTAATACTTAAGTATATTTCTTTATTCTTGCAATATAATATAAAAAAAACTAAATTCACATATTCTTTTAAGTTTAAAAACTAATAGTAATTTTTTAATACAGATACTGAAATTAAGTTCTAGACGAAATATAAAGAAAAAATATATATTGAACCCAAAATAAAAATGATCTAAAATATATAAGTTTAAAATAGTTATTGCATCAGAAAACAGTGCACAACCCAAAAATACAAATGTCATTTAAACAGTTCTAAAACTGTTCTAAATGGCTTTACGTAATTGATTTGAATTGTTGAGTATTAATTAGGCATGGGAAGGGAATGTACTAAAAAAATGTTTTTAATTTCAATGTTCTCATAACAACCCTAACCCTAACCTACATCATCTACTATAGGATGACGAATGTAACTATTTCAATCACATTTGTTGTTTTAAATTGATAAAAATCGTATTTCAGGTTCTTCTTGATTTGAAAAGAATCATAATCCTCTTCGATTAGGATGGCAAAATTGGGATGCCTCCATTAATTAATAAATTTATTGGACCTAAAGTTTGTTGAGAAAATGTATCTTTTAATTAATGGCCACAACAAAATTCTACCCAACCTACCATTTCAACTCCACTTAATTATATTACTATATATGTATAAATTTGATTGACTTTCATTTAACATATTCAATTAAAATTAAGTTCAATTATAAACTTATAATTTTTAATCTAACAAAACTATATAATAAATATCTGATAAAAAATAATCTTATTATAAAATTTAATTAACTATTAATTATATATTTACATTCTATCATGTAAATTTTATTTATGTATATATTTTGTTACTTTATAATTTCTAATAAGAAACATTAAACATAATTATTTGTTTAAAAAATAATAAATAGTTTTCTAAAATTACTCAGTTTAATAACCTATTAAGTTGGATTATTAAACAACAACAAAATTGATCCAAATCAATCTAATTAAATTGAGTCAATAATTAAATGACACTCTAATCGATTTAAAATACTTACATCCCTAATATTCTTGTAGCTAGTTTCTTAACATACCAATTAAAATATTTAAAAATTTGACATTATATTGAATGTATTGATTTTTTTTTCAAAATAACCTAATTTTATGTATATAACAAAATCATTATATTGTAGATTCTAGAAATAAGAAGATTGGTTAATAAAAACAAGAGTGTGTGACACAATACAACTATAATAAGTAAATACGGTAAAAACATATATATTTAGAAAAAGACACTTGTTATGGGTGCTTATGCATATTTATTACACCGTGTTATAATAAAAAAAAAATTATAGATGAAAGTATATATGTATTATTATTTTTTATGTAATTTTATTTATTATGTGAAAAATATAATAAAACACAATGAGACCGTGTTATATATTTGTAAGTCAATTATATATAATTTGAAATGAAACATTATGAAAACAATGTAGTATGATTAATTTTATTTTTTACGATGTCGTGTGGTTAATTATTTTATAAAAAGTGTGGATATATTAACAATCTTAAAATAAATTACAATTGAAAACATAATTATTTTCTTTTATTAAAATATAAATTTCACATAAAAAATTTAAAATTATATTGTCACATGTGATAATGGTAAATTCTAACAAGTCTTTCCATATATATATCTGTAAACTCTAAGAAGTTTTTCCATTTATAACTGTAAATTCTAAGAAGTCTTTCCATATATAGTAGTTATGCATTCCCTGTATCTACTCATCTTGGTTTTGACAAGAGTTTAAGTTTTTCTGGAACAACTTTACGTTTATGCTACCAATGTACTATTACCACTTTCTTACTTCAAGTTAGGTGGAAGAAGGTGGAAAATAATTCACATAACTGTTAAAAAAAAATCAGTTATTAATGTGTATTATCCAATATGATAAGCAATTATATTTGTTTTAAAATAATTACATGTTATTTTAACTATTTATATTCCTAAAATTTAATTAAGATTATTTTTTTATTATTAGAAACACTGGATCATAAAATAATGGATTATGAAGAGGATAGATAACTCTCCTATAGTCATTCCTGAAGTATATTTGGAAAACAAATTATAAACACTTTAAGAAGAAAATAAAATAAAATTAAATGAACTTTTCTATAAATTAAAATTAGATTAAGTATATAAACTCTTTGATGTAGTTTTTCTAAAAAAAATTATTTTAAACTTTTGTATATAAGTTACTTTTAGTTTAAAAGATAAACTTTTTTTTTTCTTATACACTTTTGGATAAGTTTGTTTAAATTGACTCAGCAACTCACTTTTAAATTATCCTATATAGGATGATATGGTAACTTAATTGCTGAAAGGCTTAATTTTATAATAATTTGTTTTAGGGATGGTAATAAGATATGAGTAAAATTTTGAGAATGTGAAATTGAAAGACTTTTGAGGTTATAAATCTAGAAGTTAAAATTTGTGTTTTGAATTGTACAATATTTCATATTATATAATCAAAAATATAAATTTATCTTCAACATTATATAATTTGGAAAGGATAATTTTAGAATTTTTTAAAAATTGAGGTCGTACAAAGAAAATTTGAGGGTGCAAAATGAATTTTCTAGATTTTTAAGTTATGTTGATAGCTCGTTTCGTCCCACACTTAGTCAGTGTGGACTGCGAATTATGTGAGACGGACTTAAGCGAGTCAACGGATTGGGATAGGCGTCTGCTCCGCATTTTTTTTAGCGGGTCACAGACCGTCCGCATAGCCCGCCCTGCTTTGTCATCCCTAATTTCTTTAATCAAGACATGAATATATCTTTATTATTTTATCAATTACGATTTTATGTTGGTTAACCTGTTTAGTTAATAAAAATAAATTAATATATTATATCAAATTCACATAATTACAATGCTAAGAAAATGATATATTTAATTAACTAACTAGAAGATTTTTCAAAAAATTAAGAGGTAAATGAACGAACTTCTATGAAAAGAATTTTAAGATTATGGTAAATTATATGATTGTGTTAAATATCGGAACTTATTTGTAGTGAGAATTCATATTCTATTTTTTCTTTTACTTTAAAAATCTCACTAAATTAATATATAATAAAAATAATAATAGAAGAATGTAACAATAATGTTATTATTTATTATATTAGTTGATAGAATATATATATATATATATATATTAAAAGCTAACTTGAAAATATTATTAATGAAATAAAATTTGTTTGGCTCAATTTTATCTTTCTATTACTATTTTGGGAATAACTTGTTCTTAACATATCAAGTATGATTTTAGTAATGGACAACACATACATAATGGTAAACTAATACAATTAACATGAATTTACTTCATATTTACATAAATGTATAATCACTTAATCAATCACAATGGCATTTCAAAGCATAATTCATATTCTCACAATAAAGAACAAACACATGAGAACTTTTTTATTGAATAACCATTAAGCAAGATGGAAATTGCATCTCAAATATTCAAATCAATTGAGGTTAACATCTAACCTGTTGAAAACACTATTGATAAATAAGTTTTTTATCTTTTGATATCTTAATATGCGTGATCATATTATCACTAAAGTCAATATATCTCGTTTTTTCCGTAATGTGTTTTATGTTTAATACTACATAATATCATTTTTGTTATCTTTCATCACGCACTTACAAGGGACGACACACATATGAGGGTCAACCACAAAGAGGCATAATACTACATTAAATATCTGCATACAACATACATAATTTTCTATCTGTTAGCACAAGCAAGATTATCAATTGCTCAATAGTAAGTACTTATCGTCCTCCCAAAGAACTTGTGCAATACAATATCTCGTATTCAAAAATATTCAAAGACACAAGATTTATCTTTATTTCGCTCACTTGAAAAAAAAATAATAAACCCTATATTTTTATCTTATTAGAATATCCCTATTTGAACAACAATGCATATAGTTAATCCAAAATAGATTGCAACATTTTCAAAAGAAACCAACGTCATTGTAAAATATTTTAACATTAACTCATAAAACCTAGATCTAGCTATATAATTGGTAAATTATGATAAAAGTTCAAAATTTACACAAACCAACATACTAATTTATTTAAAGTCTTACTGAATTCTTAACTTCGTAAATTTCTATTTCCAACCTCAACATCATTTTAGGACCCATAATCTAAATGATTTATTTCCGTAAACTCAAAAGCATCATAACAATATTTCACAAAAAAAAATGTTAAATCAAGTACTAATTCAATTCAATTCGCTTACAATGCAGGTTTCCACATTCTCACGCATACAAAGATTCAAAGCACATGAAATTAAGTAAATGTATTAACTCTTTTATCACGCTTATAGTGTTCCATAAGAAAAGAAACCAACGACTAGGTAAAGTTAAGGGAATCCTAACTTTTTCCCAAAAAAAAAAACATATAGCTACAAACCTTGATTAACATAAATTTATCTAATTAGTTCAAATCCCAAATGCAAGCCTTGCAAATCATATGCAAACACAAGAAAAAAAAACATCTAGCACTACAAGAAGATTGTTAAATAGAAACTAATTTTAGATACCAAAACAATTAGTTATATTGACTAAATTAAACATCATTTTAAAAACTAAAAAATTATTGGAATCTAAAGTAGTTTTTATTATTAATACAAATTTACAAAATATATTATAAATTGGTATCTAACTATTAGCTATTAGCTACTGACTACTTATGTTCTAAATTAGTCTCTATTAGTTTTTTATAAACTAATTTAGAATCTAAAATATTAGTAGTTCAAATTTTGGTAACTAATTTAAATACCAATTTAAAAACGATTTAATAATATGTTATTAATAATAGAAATCACGTTAAATACTACTAATTTTCTAGTTTGTAAATAGGTATATAATTTAGTTAATGTAGTGACTAATTATTTTTTATCTCTAAATTTAGTTACTATTTAATGATTTTCTTAAGGTTTAGAGATTTTAGAGTAAAAATTTACTTTAAGACAAAGTTTGATAGAATAAACCAGAGATTTGATAATACAAATTTGAAGACAAAATTTAGTTGATTTATATTGTTTTAGGATTTAGGATTTAGAGAAATTATAGATTTATTAAATCTTATTCAAAGAAAAATTTTGCTTGATTTAGATGATCTTAAACTCTATTTGTCACCTCCATGATAACTTATGATTAGAGAAAATATGATGTATCATAACTTAAAATAAAATTATGAGAAACAAAGTTTAGAGGAATAATAAATGTTGTAAAAATGTTTCTAAATAGTTAACCTTTTAATTTATATTTAAATATAACTTAAAACTTTAATTTTAATGGTTTTAAAAATAATCTTTGCTAAACATACAAATTTAGTTGAACAAATAAATATTACTTAATAATACTAATTCTACATAATAATACTAAATATTACACGATGGAAATTTAAACTTCACGTTAGTCATTGATGGTATCTAATTAACTTAACATCAATGATTATTTTTTTTTTCTTATATTAATCAATGTCATTCGTAATAAAAAGTTTGAACTTGGAATATTCATAGTCGTTAGTGAATCTTAAACTTTACAATAGTAAAATTAATAAATAACTGAATGCTCATATATTTTATTACAAGTTGGACAAAAATAATAATTCTATAATAATTCACCATAATAATGATATTTATGATACTTTTCAGAAGTTATCACTGCTAAATGATTTTTGTAAAAATGACTTATTTTCGTATCAGTTAAATATTAAACAATTTTCAAAGTTTTTTTTTTAAATCATAATTCATTTTGTCGTTGTATGTTTGGCTGGAGCTTGAGTTGATAAAGACAGTTTTTCTTAAAATATATTAAGAATTATTAGGTGGGGAAAAAGATAAGAATAAATGAAAGCTCTGTATATTATATATACAATATGTCTAAAAATATTACAAAACATTTATTTAGAATGATTAACACCAATACAAAACAAATAAATTTGAATTAATCACAACATGTTGCTACCTCCTATTTTTTCTGCTGCAGTTGATAAATTTATTTGTCTTTTTTTTTTTTTGGTGATATTTGTGTAAGGTATAATACCTGTTGTAGGTTCTAGTTCAGCATCAGGACATTGTGATGTAAAATAAAAATAGCCTATTCTCTCATAAACTTTGATCTAATTATGATTATATATTAATGTCAATTACTTCATATCAAATTTGAGCATGCACCAAATTTTAGTGGGAAAGAATGAAAAGGCCCTTAAATAAAATAAGAATATAAATAAAAATATATTTTGAACCTCTTTTATTATAATATATTTTAAAAAAATTGGAATTGCTTTTTGAAATAAGATTTTGATTTTTTAATTTTATTTTTAATTTTTATTTTTAAAACATAATAATATCTTCTAGCTGTTTCTCGGAATGTATTATTTCCAATTCCAAATTTTCATTTTCAGAATAAAAAACATTTTTTAAAATTTAAAAATGTGTAGGTGCATGTCAAAAAGGTTGATGTAAATATTAGTGTAGTAGTGGGGCAAGTCCTTTTTCTTCTGAGTTGAAATGGGACTCACGTGATCATTGGGCCTCTGCCTGTTTCTTCCTGTATCCTAACAAATATTTTTTGCACCCTAACAAATTTTTTCCTACACTCTATAATTTTCGAAGAAGACTGTTTTACCTACCTCTTTTAAAAATGATTTCGGATTACTCTTTCTGAAATATTTTCTCGAACACATTTTATTAATTCTGGATTTATCAATATGGAAATAAAAAAAAATGTATTCTAGAAATAATATTTTGGAATAAATTTTTATCTTTTGAATTTCCTATTCTAGAAATACTCTTTGCTTATGAAACTCCTATTTCGAAAATACTTTTTCTTACGAAATTCTTATTTCGAAATCATATAAAACTGTGAAAGAATAATTTCGGTACTTTAAAGATTTTAGGTGAGAAACAAAATGAAGGGGTGCAAGAAGTAAAATAAAGGGGTGCAAGAAGAAACTACCTGGGCTTCTTTGAAGCTTATTTTTGTGGATACCAAAGAGACAAAATTCTTCCTACGACTCCATATTTTCTTGTAACACCCCATATTTTCAAAATTACTAAGTTTGCTTATTTCGAATTTTATAATTTGTAATGGAAATTTTATATTCAACATTTAAAAAATAAAAGAATTTAAATATAATATAGAATTTGAAATTCAAAAATTTGCATTTTGAATTGAATAATCTATAATACAATATAAATTATGATTTATATTATAGATTATAGAATTCAAAATACATTCCAATTATAGAATTTAAAATGTAAATTTTGTAATACGAATTTTAGAATCTAAAATATTAAATATATTAATTTGTAAGCAATTCTATAATATAATTTTTTTCTACTTAGATAATAAATAAAGATAAATGACTATTGTAACGGTGATACTGGACGTAAAAAGTGTTGTGGCGGTGACAATTGAAATGAAGAAGAGTACTGCGACGGCGTTGTGAAGTAGAGAGCTGCTGCAAGGAAGAAAGTTGAAGGTGAAGATTGCTTCTAAGACAGGTGTTCAATAGAAAAGATGAGAAAAATATAAGAATTAGGGTACTAATGATGGCATGGAAATGGGCTTTCAAATTCAATCACCTGCAAAAAAATATATTCAATTGCTCTTGTGACGCCGTATCTCTTGGTGGCATGCACCGCCAGGCATTCGGGTCTTTTCTACGTACAAATTTATTATAAAAAACTTTGCAACTTACTTTTTCTTTTTATATATATTTTTATACTTATATTTTATTTTATTATTTTAAAAATATATAAGACAAAATATTTGTTATTTTCTTACTTCTTTATTTTTAAAAATTAAATTTAAAATTATGAATCAGAGAGTAATTATAAACATAATTATTTTTTTAAAAAAATAAAATTAATATTTTATTAATTGTTGGATTTAAAAAGGAAAAATAAAATAAACATGTAAAAACAAGTAAAGTGAAATTGTTTAAATTTAAAATAAAAAGTAAAAACGAAAAAAATATATTCATGAAATTACTTTAACTATTAATTTTATTTATAACTTTTATACGCATGTATATATATAAAGAGATTTTCCTCTTCACAGTTATTTACTTTATTCAAATTTTATCCTTATCCTTATATTTTATTTTATTATTTTAAAAATATATGAGATGAGATATTTGTCACTTTGTAATTTTTTTATTTTTAAAAACTAAATTTTGAATTTAAATTTTAAATTATGAATTATGAAGTAATTGTAAACATAATTCAAAATATTTTTCTTATTTATTTTTAAAAATTAATATTCTGTCAACATAATTTAAAATTACAATTAGGGAACTCTGAGTTATTCAAATAAACATTTTCCTTCAAACCCCATTTGTCTTTTTTTTTTCAATGGTTTATAAAAACCACTTACGTCATCTAAGAATCTTTCTCAATTCACGTTGGATTTAAAAAATGAACTTTTTTTTCCAAAAAGTGTAAGTGTGTGTAATGATGCAGAAAAGAAGAAAAAAGTTTCATGCTTTCAATAAAAAGAACTTTTTCATTATTTTTAGGTATGCACATTTTCTTCTTCCATTTACCCAACTTCTTTGTTATACTTTTTATGATTTTATATTATTTATCACTATATTTATTTGTCTCACATTTTTCCTCTCTTTTCTCTGCAATTTTGTTATTTTTTTTTGAAAAATTTGTTTTTTCGTATCTTCATGCACTTTTTTTCCCCTTTCTTCTTCATTTCCCCTATGTGTGTTTTCGTGTCAATATTATGTGAGTACACACCTTTTTCATTTTTTTAGAATTTAAAATTATTAATTATTATTTTAAAATTGGTGATTTTTGTAGTCTTTGTATTTTCTTTTAAATCTTAGTTTGTTCAAAATCTATAAACATTGATTAATTGTGGAACCGAAAAAGGAGAAATAAAAGATACATCTAAAAAAAAAGAGTAAAGTGAAGTTGTTTAAATTTATAATAAAAAAAGTAAAAATGACATTTTGCAATTTATTATTATTATGTGCGTGTGTTTTGCAATTTATTCATAATTGATATTTTTTCACAAAAAACCAAAATTGTAAAGAATGGAACACCTAAAAGAATAATCAATCACTCACATTGGTTAAGCCAATTCACACAAAGGTATAATAATTTTACATAATGATGATGATAATGGCATTCTTTTATTATACTATAAATTTATATTGTTGATACAAGTGTACGAATACTAACATGGTTTATTCAAATTTTAATATTAAATATAAATACATATAAATAAATAAATAAAAAATGCGATAAATAGGCATGACAACGCCAATGTTCGCGCTAGTATATAAAGGGGATTCCCCTCATTAATTGCCATCTTTATTTTATTCTAATTTTATCTTTATATTATAATTTCACAACAATTGTATCTTTTTCTTCGGTTCATCTTCATTCTTATCCCATCAAACACTTTTTTCGTTTTCCATCTTCATATTCAAAATTCAAAATATGAAAAGTCGTAAGTTTCTTCTAGAACCACGAAACCAACTAGTAAGGGTTGTTTTTCAATGATAAAATAGAAAATAAAATACAATGTCTGAATTTACTTTTTATTTTTATTTATTCATGTATTTATTTTTTTATTTTTTATTTTTTTATCAGCATTCATGCATGTATTTGGCATAACATGATGACAACATTGTTATTATTGTGCAGACACGTAATGTCATAAGATATACGAAAACAACAATTTAATCGAACTTTATAAAAAAAAAAATTATATCATAAAATATTTAAATGATATTTCGTTTTATTATTTTAGAAAATATTTAGAAGAGAGGGATAGTTGGCGTTTTTAATTGTTCATTATTTAAATTGGTTACATAATTAAAGTCTTTTATTTTGTTTGTCTGTCATTTCACACTTATTTTGATTATCTGTGTAAAACAAGGCACTAATATTTGTTAGAGAGTGAAATCATATTTTTCAATTATTTCTGTTTGGTGAATTCCAAGGAGGAAAAAGAGCACAACTTGAAGCAGTAAAAGTCTAAAATTAGAGGGTCAGTCAATAATAATAATGAGTTGAAAAGAGGTTGGACTTGGTGGGAAAAGGGGTGAAAGCTGAAAAGGAAATTGAAATGTTTCAAATTAAGCAACAAGACCCAAAAAACTGAAAAAATAGCAAAACAGCCCCAAAAGATATTTCAAAATCACCCAAAATTTGAAGTTGGTGTCCCCTTTCCCTTTTCCCTCTATTCTCTCCTTTGTATTTGTATAGTTCAGTTGTGTGGTTGCCGACGCAACGTCTCTCGCACAAACTCATCGCTCTTCACTTTCTCACTCCCACGGAGAACGCGAGAGAGATCGCAAATGCAAGACATTTTCGGATCAGTTCGCAGATCACTGGTATTCCGCGGTTCACCGGAGACCGAAGAGACCTCGCTCGGAGTCGGAGGAAGCCTCGTCGATAAGATCAGTTATTGTATCCGAACTTCCAGAGTCTTCTCCAAACCCTCGCCGCCGTCGCCGTCTATTCCTGTTGACGCCGCGCCTCCGATCCGATGGCGGAAAGGCGAGTTGATCGGATGTGGTGCCTTTGGCCAAGTCTACGTTGGAATGAATATCGATTCCGGAGAGCTTCTGGCGGTTAAACAGGTCAATTACTTTCTTCATCCTTTATTCGTTGCTGACTTCATCGTTAATTTATGCTTTCTCGTTTTATCTTCGTTTAGAATTGTTTTATTTTTTGGAGTTCAGTTATTAGCTTCTGCTTGTTTATTCTTTTTCTTGATTCTTTATCGGAATTGGCTTTGTTATGAGAGTCTTTCATTGCGATTCCCTATAATTTGAAATTATTGTGGTTATAGCTTTATCGCTTAAATTGATTTCGTTTTCTTGTCTGGTTTTTAGGTTTTGATTGCGGCGAATAGCGCTTCAAAGGAGAAGGCACAGGTTTGTGTTTTCATCAAGTTCCATTCGCAACTACTTCTGACTGTATCGACTAAAGCCATTTATTGGCAGTCAATCAATTGTTGTAACTTGTATATTATAGACGTTTGTTTGTTTGTTGTAACTTATAGATGTTTGATCTTTCCTTTTGTTAGTTGTTACATTTTTTTTTTCACAGAAGGCATTACATTTTTTTTGTTCTATATATATTTTTATCTGATTTTTTTTTTTTTTTTTTTTTTAGTTTTTTAAATTTTCTTTTTAGGAAATGTATTTCTTTTTTTTTTTTTTTTTTATTCTTTTTCCTCTTGTGTTTTTTTTTT
>Ga0123342_1000054_pt1 | contig 115944 bp, 67 predicted proteins | sample Turbeawhitnodule_FD_89960 | JGI IMG/M metagenome (GOLD analysis project Ga0123342, IMG submission 89960) | Root nodule microbial communities of legume samples collected from Mexico - Turtle bean Mexico white nodule | ecosystem: Host-associated > Plants > Roots > Nodule | place: Mexico: Nepantla... | reverse complement strand
TTGTCTGATATTATACATAGCACGTGTGTATTTTTTTTTTTCTATATATATATATATATATATATATATATATATATATATATATATATATATATATATATATATATTTTGTTACTGGACATTAAAAAATCCTCGCATTGTTTAAAAGTTGAATTGAAAATAGCTTATATAGATCTTCTTTCAGACTTTGAGGAATGGTATTGAATTTTTACATGGTAAGCCTCTAGTTGCTAGAGTAAAAGAAAACCTTTCTCTGAATTGATATTACAAATTAATTCTCAGGTTAGAATTAACCTGAGTCTTGATTACTTAGTTTCATTGTAAAAGAGGATGCCATAGAGAGGATGTTTTAAAATAATATTTTCATAAGCAATACAGGCCCCATCAAAACAAAACATATTCCAGATAGTTTGGTCCTCCTCATATATGTTTTTTTTTATACATACCATTTAGATGATTATTAAAATGTGTTACACTCTGAAAATTCCAAAAAGAGTTTTATACTATATAATTGGCTTTGTGAAGGTGGAGTAGTCCTGAACTTAATGAGATTTTGGTCACAATATTTCAGATGCTGTCAATGCGAAATGGGTTGACTTTGCATCCTATGTGCTTTCCAGAAGGCTTGCAGCCACTGCAGTTGTCTCAGATGGGCATGGAACCAAGTGAAAGAAACAGGTCTACCCCTTTAAACATGACAGCTACTCTGCCTCTCCACCAAGAGAACCCCTTGCACTACACATCCAATCTACCTAACAAGCACATTCTGCCAAATCAGCCATCAGCACCATATCCTTCATTTATTAACAACCCAGAAACGAAACCTCTTCAACACCAAGGAGGGTCTTCTGAGGTAAGCTCATCGACTTTGTAGTGTCAAATGTTGTTAAAAGCATTAGTCATCGTTACATGTTTCCCTTGAATTGTAAAGCCAATACGCGGGGAAGACATTTTGCATTACCAGCAACCAAGTGCTATCCATTCAGATGCCAATACTCTAGGTGGTTCTCAAGGTACGTGCACTATAAAATGAACTATATATTCCATCACTATGCTATATACAAATATCTCATGCTCCAAAAATATATTCTTGGAAACCCCAGTTGTGAAAGAATTCGAGTCAGGCACAACAGTTTCACTCTCCTTTGACACGCAAACATGTGAACCATGCATTGGCATTGGCAGAAGAGATGAGTCAGCAGTGATCATAAGAAATAGTGAGGCCAACATTGTTGTGACATCCCAGTTAAGTAGGTAACTGGTATAGAGCTAGGTATATGATTCTTAAGGAAGCATATGGCATATGTGAGGATATGTATGTATGTATGATGTGGTCATGCATGCAACAAAGTGTCTTGAAAAGCTTTTCAGCACACGAGATTGCAGTGCAGAGGGGAAAAGGTGGTGGCAGTGGCAACTCGAAGACCGAGATTTTTGAAGTTTACAAAGTCTAGTCTTGCAATGCTTTTTGAATTTTGGTTTCCGCGAAAAAGTAGGAATCCCAATCCTTTGAGTTGTGGATTTTGTAATGTTCTCAAAAAGCCTATGGCTCTGGCCTACGTGACATACACAAATTATTTGTAGCTTCTCGAGTTGTTACATTATGCAATGTATAATATTATTATTATTATTATTATTGTATGCAGAAAAAACTGGCACTACTTGTACGGAGTATCTGTAAACTAATGAGGGTGAAATATCCAACTACCATGATTTCATTTCACTTCACTATAAAACTAATTTCCCTATTTTGTGGGACTTTTTCTGAACTGCACCTTGGTAGCTAACAGTGTGCTTGTCTGGATGTAAGGATTTACTATTACTAGCATTAGCAACGTGAGTTGGGCCATATGGATAGGTTCGAAACCCGTTAAAAAAAAGTGAGGTTAACTCACTATTTTGATATTTTAATCTGTTCGTAATCCGTGAAGGTAAAGGGTGGGATGAAATGGGCCAGCCCACATAATAATAAAAAGGATGCTTTTCTTACATTTTCTCAAAAGAAATTTTACTCTATTGATTCTGGAAATCAAATTTTAAAAGTTAAAATATTCCTTCTGGACTCTAGAAGGTAAAATAGTCCTTCTAGAAAAAATATTTTGGATTTTTTTTTAATTTTTATTTTTGGAATTAACTTTTATGATATGAAATTAAATTTTGAAATTGATGAAGTGCAAGAAGAAAATTGATGAAGTGAAAGAAGAAAATTGATGGGATGGAGGAAGTAGGGATGACAATGAGGGTTGACCTCTCCAACAAAATACGGGTTGGCCCGTCCCACGTAGAAAATGCGAGTTAATTTTATTGGACCTTCTTACATAAGAGTTGACCCGCGGACATGTAGGTCAACCTACATAAAAAAATAATTTTCAAATTAATAAAAAATAGTTTTTTAAATATAATTTTTTAATTTTTTTTTTCTTATTTAGATGAATTAACTAAATGGTCTCACAATATTATTCTTACAACATATGCATAATAAGATATGGGTACAAATTTTGGAATTCAGAGACTTTCGGGGATATAGAATCTAGAAGTTAAATTTATTTTTAAGTTGTACAATATTCCATATTACACAATCCATAATACAAATTTGTATTTTAAATTGTAGAATGGATAATTTTAATTTTGTTGAGAATGAGACTGCATGAAGAAATTATGGAGGTGCAAAAAGAAATTTCTAGATTTATAAGACATGTCGATTATGCGAGCTACCCACTTGCACTTGGCCCGTTAGAACTGCAAGTTATATGGGGGGCCTAAGTGGGCCATCGAGTTGGAATAGGCAGCCTGTTTCGCATTTTTTCTCAATGGGCCGCAAGCCGACCTGTACAATCTGCCCCGCTTTGCCATCCTTAGTAGGAAGAAACACATTAATAAAAAATTTTTAAAAAAAAATTCTCTTCCAATTTTTATTTTCTATATATATTACAAGTGAATTAATACTTTTTTAATAAAATTTATTTTTTTTATTAGGGTTGTCCTGTAAACCACAGGTCATCCTTTATGCGGGGCGGACCAACCCGATCCACATTTTGCGGGTCAATGTGGGGTGAGCCAATACGGGGTGGGCCAACACACTGCTACCCTTAACTAATACAGGGTAATCACAGGACGAAGAAAGGGTAAATATTGTTCATGTTTGGATTGATCAATATTTACCAAAATGAACATAAAGAAAGGAGAATGAGAGGGAACGAGCACCCCCTCTCGGATGAGAAGAAAAGTGTGGAAGTTATACCATGGGGTGGTGGATTTACAACTTTGTCCTTGTTGTATGGTATGTTTTATGTATGTGTTTGATAGAGAATTGATGAAGTACCAATGAAAAAGTCATGATGTAGAGATTGAAAATTGGTCATGATCGATTATGTGTTAATAAGTAATCGGTTACACATGTTACCATAATCGATTATGATCACTTTCTACCTATTTATATTTATAATAATTAAATTTAAAAACCATAATATTGGTGATTTTCACTATGTGTCATTTGTTTGGGTGATTAAGAGTAAGACTAAGTCAAACCAAAGTAGTTGGTTAAAAAAAGTGCAAGCAACCTTTGCATTTGTAAGATTGCACGGAGTAGATTAGTGTATGTTATTTATTATAAATTAAACAAATATAAAACTTCTTACATTAGAAAGACAAACTTATGTCATGAGAGTGAATGTAGGTGAAGCTTGTCTGCATCTTGCATGAATAGGAAAAGTAAAGAGATTCCTCTATGACGTTTCAAATGAAAAAAAAAAACCAATAAATAACATCACATGGTTGAGCAATTTGTACAACCTGTGTGGGAAGGGAAACAATGTATTAAATTTGAAATAAATGCTTGACTTTTGAGGGAAGACAACATGGTTCATTTTGAGTAGGAGGTGAGTGGTCTTGACTCTATTTCCTTTATTTTGTAAGGTTTGACAATGAAAATGGTTTATTTCGGGTGTAGAAGGTCAAGTGAAATGGAGAATGTTGTAGAAGTGCACCAGAAAACTTATACTACAATAACTTTTTTATTTACATACCGATTATTACATACAGATCCAAATTCGTATGTAAAGTGAGTGTTACATACGAATATTTACATACAGATTTAATTTAGTATGTAAATAGACATTACATATGAATTTTTCGTATGTAAGCCAAAAGTGATTACATACGGATTTAATCAGTATGAAATTTTGGCACCATAAAGAAAAAATAACTACATACATATTATATCCGCATATAAAATATTACATACAAAATTAAAAAAATAAAGTATTTTTTATAGACGTGCAATAAGTTTTGTATATTTCAAAACCCTAGTGTGCACCATTCACCTCTAAGGCCTCTCCACCACCTCCTTCCTCAGTTCCCTCCACCAACACTTGCCTCCGTCACCGCCCTCTCTTTCTATGCTCCTCCCAACCTCCTCTTTCCCCTCAACCTCATCTCCATTGATGCCTCTGGCTCCCTCTACATATTCGATGTTGACGACTTCGTCCACATCACCACACTTTCCCTCCAATGCAACTCTGCCATCAACGACCTCGCCCTGCACCCTCCAGTGAGCGCACCTTAACCCATATTCTGGTTTTGTTGATTGATAAGTTTTGCTTGATACCCTTTCTACTATTGTAAGCTCCGCTTTCAACTTTTTCCTTTTTCAAGTGCTTTATCTTCAAGTTTTCCATTTTTTTGCTACCCAACCACTCCTTGCTCTAAGATTCTTTTTCGACACACTTACTTCTTTTTCTATTTCAAGAACTTGGTTTGTTACTTTTTTTGTTTTTTTTTTAAAATATTATCCTTTCTCTCTCTATTTCATCTCGATCCATTTTCTTGAGAATTTTTTATGTTTTCTCTATTTTATGTTAAATCTGTTGGATTTATTTTATATATTTGTTTACTACAAGAAGGCTCGAATGGAACTACCGGAGAATGGAAATGGAGAAGGACTAACAATCCTCCACGGAACAGAAGCTTCTGAAAAATGATAACCAAGATGATAGCAACGACCAAGCACCCAACCTTCTCAATTTTGTGAATTGCTTGTGGAAAGTGTTATTTTGTGGGGATTTTATTTGGGGTGGTTGGTGTTGAAAAGGGTAGTTGTTTTCTGCCTGCCAGTGAATTGGTGATTTTTTATTAGGATAAAAAGAAGATGAAGTTTTTAGGTGATTTCGGTGATCCCTTGGAGTTTTGTCTCCAAGCCCCTGTGTCTTCTGTTTTTGGCCAACACAGTTAACATATTTAAGTGTTAGGAATAGACTTGAAATATTAATTGCTATTAACGTTTGGGCGTGATTATAAGTTGTTTTATAAATATGTAAGGAATCGATATTTAGGAAACATTCTTAATAATTTTATATGTGAGGAATTGATATAAATTACTTTTTACATGCATCAATTTCAATCAAAGAACATAATGTTAACATGCTAATCAAAATACATAAGAGTGAGAAAGATGAAACCAAATCCCTATTTTTCCAATTGAAGCAACAACTCTTTGAATTGTTTTCTTGTTAATTCTTGCCATCATAAAAATCCTCAAACCAACTCTTTTTTTTTTTATATTTACCGAATCTTTTACTTGAATATTCAATTGTTCCTTGTGTGATTTATATTCGTCCTTAGGGACAAATTATTATTTCTGACAACACGGTGCACTTGTCGTAAAAAGTCATCAACCTTCACATTTAGAAACCATACTTTTGTATGGACGAAACATACTTGTAGATGTTGCACCCTAAGATAAACCGAATTGGACTGAGTCTTTAAAGCTCGACACCATGGAGAGTAAATACCCTTCCATGGTTTTTTCTGGATTGAATTGGCTGAGTCTTTAAAGCTTGGCACCATGGATCTTCATGGTTTTATTGGACCAAGCTCTCGGCACCATGATCAACATGGTTTTATTGGACCGAGCATCTAGCTCGGCACCATGACCTTCATGGTTTTGTACTTTATCAAACTCTTCACCTAATTAAGGATTTTTCATTGATTTGGGTCGAGGTCGTGCTCCTACATATTTCAAGATTTCAAATGTGTACACCATGTAGTATACTGAAATAAGCAATCTTATTTTCAATCAACATCAATTTCAAATAAATCAAATTGTACCAAATACAAATTAGAAAAATCAACAAAAAGTTTACAAATATTTAATCAGTTATAATAAAAACGTAGATTAGTCATGCTCCGTGTTCTTGGTATGAGCCTCCTATACAATAATTTAGAAACAACTAAATGAACACTCTCCAACAGAATGGTTATGGTAAGAGAAAATATTCAAAAACATAAATATTTTATATCTACTATTTTTAATTCTAGCATTTCGACATTTTTAATTTAATAAACCTTCTAACAAATGGATTTTCAAAATTTATGAGATTAATTATTATCTTTTATTGGTCAAAATATATTTAATAATGAAACAAAATAATTCATGCAAAATCTTATGGCCCATTAGTGCAACATGCCAACCCATTCTTTTAATTTTGGTATGCAAAATAAAGTGAATTAATAAATAGTGTATGCATTCTCACTGAAGATAAAAAATTATAAAAATTAAAAGAAGTACATTTGACGAAATTTGGATCATTATTTTTCTCTCTTTCACTTACTTCAATACTCATTCTTTAATAAGAACGACATTGTAATATAGTGACTTTTTATAACAAAATATGACATAACCTTAAAAACTTGAGAAGAAAAAAGGTATGGATGCATAAGTAAGTTATATAGGTAAATAAGCAAAGCATTTAGTTATTTTATTTATTTTTTGGTGTAAAGATGTTATCATAAGCTCTTAATTTTAATAAAAGAGACTTACAAATTTTCAAACTGAAAATGGAAGGTTACAACATGCGTTGGATCTAATCAAGACAAAAACCCAACATACATATATATATATATCCCAAATTTTATTTACTCAATTCTTACCAAATATATTTTAAAATAATTAATTTGTAGTCGTATAAATTCCCGCTTCTAATTAAAAATATGTGGTCGTATTTATTTTCTAATTTATAACATAATTTTTCCAATTTATTACTATGACATCAAATTAATTTTCTTTCTTAAATTTCTTTAATTAGTACTTAAATTGTTTCAATCAACCTAATGAGCAAAATAAGATGCTTTATAAATTATTACAATAATAACATTTCATTAACTAAAAATATTTTAAAATAGAAAAAAACATTCATCCCATATAACTATATATCAAATGTAAGTTGGACTATCCATTATAATAACATAACCGAATCCATGAAAAATAAAGAGTGAGACTATTATCATTATGGAATAATTTTTTTTTTACATAATATATTGTGGAGGCAGGAAAAATTTTACCTAACCCCACAGAATGTTCTAGAGTATTGGTGATCTCAAATCTAGAACATGTAGTTGAGTGTGTATTAGATTCTCCTTTATGTAGAGCATAATCTGATATATATATATAGACTGAATTCTCCGCCTTTAGTCATGATTTAGTGATTAAGACTAATTGATTGAGATTTCTTGACTTGTGCTCTCTCATAAAGCTAGATACACATGTCAAAAAATGACAAATAAATAACCAACCATTAGGTCCAGCCTATGACCTTACAATAGTAATCGAAACATCACTATTCGATTATAACTTAATCCACTTAATATCCTCCATAAACAATTAATATCGCCTACAACAACTTATCAATGTCTCACATTAACATTAAGTATCTTGATTGTTAAATCTTAATAATTACACGATACAATAACTTATGCTTACAAAATCCAACCACGCAATACGTAAGATGAGATTTGAAGTTGTTTAAGGTAGGAATAGGATACTCTTACTCTTTATATTCGCTTTCAACTTTACTCATCGCAAGCATCCATATATAAAAAGGAAACTTATACGTGGGCCCCAATTAGCCTATGTTGGGTATCTAAGAATTATGTCCGCCAACAACGATTAACTTACCTAATCCAACTATACTTTCCTATGCATGTTAAATGTTTCAACTTTTTTATTTAAAACGCCAATAATTCCAATTAACATTTCAAAATTAGAAAAATAAAACCACTATTGCACTTTAAACAACACCACTAACATAACAATACATTTTTATTCACACTTGAAATTTTAGATTTAAGTATTGTTAATAGAAAAAGTTATCAAAAAAATTAACCATTAATAAAATTCACAGACACCTTACATTTGTAATAAGAAAAAAATACCATTTTTTACGAGAAGTAAAACCAACCCAAACATCCAACATCACTACTTCTTAAGTGGCAATCATTATTTGCACCGTTGATACTAAAGCATCTATGAGTGTGTTAGTCAAAAGTTAAAACGAATATTTATTTTATTGGTGAAAAGTATGAGTGATTTTAAGCAGTATGAGATTTTCTGAAAATGGAGTTGATTTGGTTAAACTTAAAGCAGGATTTAAAAGGCACTTTTGTAGTATTTAGTATTTGTTTATGCATCTAGAATTAACATATTATTTAGAGTGTGGAAAAAGCAGCGAATAGAAGAATGAAGTCCACTTCACTGAGCATCACAGTTCCTGAGAGACACACACTACACACACGTAGCATTCTCCGAATAAAGAGCGTAGTTCCCACACACCACACACAGACACAACACAACACAACAGAACACATACAGTGACAACACTGCAATTGATTGCATCCATCATCCTGCGTTTTCTTTGGGTCCCACCATGCCAGCTGCCACTGCCTCCATTCCTCTCCCTTTTCCTTTCTTCTTCTTCTTCTTCTTCTTATTCTACGTTTTTTCACTCTCTTCTTTTGTCTTCGCTGCTGGAATGAATGAATGAATGAACAGCAATGCCCGATCAGTCGAGCAGCGGCGCGATGAACGACCAGCTCTCCAACCCCACCTCCATCTTTGGCCTCCGTCTCTGGGTGGTGCTTGGCGTGTGTGTCGGCGCCGCCATCGTCCTCATCCTCTTCCTCATATCCGTCTGGGTGGCCTTCAAGCGCTCCAAAGCCAACCCCGTTTCCATCCCCGATGTCTCCAAGGAGATCCAAGAAATCAGGGTCGACCACGCCCCCATCACCAACCCGACCCACCAACCCGACCCTTTTCCGGAACCTGACCCAGTTCCGCCTACCGAGGAAGAAACCAACCCCCTCAGCTACCACAGAATCCAGTTCGAGATTGGGAAGAACCACCGAATTTCCTACCCCGAACGTGCCTTGCTTCGCTCATCTTCCAACGACCCTTCCAGTGCTGAGGCTCGCCTCCTCGATCAGGTTCCCACTGTCATTCCCGAAGTTTCTCACTTGGGCTGGGGCCACTGGTACACTCTCCGGGAGCTTGAGGATTCCACCAACGCCTTTGCCCCTGAGAATGTTATTGGCGAAGGAGGTTATGGAATTGTTTATCACGGTATCTTGAACGACAATACTCATGTTGCCATTAAGAATTTGCTCAATAACAGGTCTCTTCCCTTCCTTTTCTCTTCTTTTTTTTAGCATTCCTCTTTTACATCATCATCATCTTAATAGTAAGATTGATAACCGTAGGGGGCAAGCTGAGAAGGAGTTTAAGGTGGAAGTGGAAGCTATAGGACGAGTTCGCCACAAGAATTTAGTGAGGTTGCTTGGTTATTGTGCTGAAGGAGCTCATAGGTATTCTTTTCTCTTCATTTCTCAGCTTCCTCCTTAATTCACCACCACTGTTTTCCCTTTTTTTTTCGTTGTTCCTGTAGGATAATTATGAAATCATAATTTCTTTTCTCTCCCAGAATGCTTGTTTATGAGTTTGTCGACAATGGTAACTTGGAGCAGTGGCTGCATGGGGATGTTGGGCCTTACAGTCCTCTAACATGGGAAATTCGAATGAACATTATTCTGGGAACGGCTAAAGGGTAAACAGCAAATTCTTTCTTCTCAAATTTCTTCCATTCTCGTCTATTCTTTCTCAGTTTCCAATTTTCTAGTTCTTGTTATGCCGTTGGCGAAAATGCTTTTCCGTGTTATAACTGTTTGTTTTTCAACAGGCTAACTTATCTACACGAGGGGTTGGAACCAAAAGTTGTTCACCGTGATATTAAATCAAGCAACATTTTGCTCAGTAAGCAGTGGAATGCAAAGGTCTCAGACTTTGGCCTCGCCAAACTCCTTGGCTCTGACAACAGTTATATTACCACCCGTGTCATGGGTACTTTTGGGTTTGTATACTCTTCCTTTTCCGTTGCTCCATTCCTTCCTCTGTGTATTGTTCATGACGAGTTGTTGCCAGCAATTTTACTAATTCTTCTATTCGCAGATATGTTGCTCCTGAATATGCAAGTACTGGCATGTTGAATGAACGAAGTGATGTTTATAGTTTTGGAATTCTTATTATGGAAGTTCTTACAGGAAGGAACCCTGTTGATTATAGTCGGCCTCCAGAAGAGGTTTGTTTGATACATTTCAGTGCTGTAACCCTCCCTGTCATTCCATTTTTTTTTCATTTGTTTGTAACGGAAAACTCTAAATTTTCAGGTGAATTTAGTTGACTGGCTCAAGAAGATGGTTAGTAACAGAAATCCAGAGGGGGTCCTGGATCCCAAGCTTCCTGAGAAACCAACTTCAAGGGCACTAAAACGAGCCCTTCTTGTAGCCTTACGTTGCACTGATCCTAATGCACAGAAGCGACCTAAAATGGGGCATGTGATACACATGCTTGAAGCTGAAGATTCCCCTTACAAAGAGGTAACATTTAGTTCTTCTGATGTTAATTCAACCTCAGTATAGTGCTAGTTAATGCATAATTAGCGAAGTAAAACATGTGTTTGTTCTTTCGTTAATTAAGATGTGACAGTTAAAAGGAACACTATTTAATATTCAATCCAAAAACTAAATAAGAACCAAACCCTTGTCTTACCATATTATGAAATTTCCATATGCAGCAGAAAATGGAGTTTTTCTAGCATAAAATTTAGTTTCTAATTTCGTGTCATAGTATATCCGAACTCTAAATATAAATTTGTATTTAAACCTGGATATCGTGTGACTAATATTTTGATAACTAGAAGAGATATTTATATTCATTTATGCTATAGTAATCTCCACAGTGTTTGCAGTTCTTCAGCTTATCTACAAGTTTTGTGTTTGATCTACTTGAATGAAATATTATTCATCTCTAACCATGGATGTTCTCAGTGAAGCTGCTTGATTTTTACTTATTGATGAAGTGCTACGTTGTTATAATAGGATCGCAGAGCTAGAAGGGAAGCAGGACATTCACCAAATGATAGAGTAGGGGATGGGTTGAAAGAGGAGGCAGCTGTATCAGTTGATGATGGCAAAGTTGAAAACGGGATGTGTGTCAATGAGACAAGAACGAACCCTCAAATAGAAACGCAATAAATTTGCATAGCTGTCTCTTTAATGACCCTAAAACTTGTGTCTCCCTTTACAACCTGTCATTGACGAAGGCCAAACAATTTGTGCATCCATGGAGCATAACTTGATACATTGCTCTACATTGTTTGATCCTTACTATACCTCAGCTTTTATACTCGCATTACACACTCATCCAGATTTCTCCCATTCCAAGGGATGATTGTAGCTAGAGGTGGTGCTCATGTAAATTCAAGCCATTTTGTTCTATTCACCCAATAAAAGATTATTATGCATCGTTGGATACCATGTTTTGATCTGCTCGAACACTGTTATTTCAAAGCATGTTGCATTGTCAACGTTGCAATGAAATGCGTCTATAAAATGGACTTTAGATGCACATCATATTAAATGCTCATACTACACACACTAGGTTTCTTTTCCTCTTTTTTGGATTTGTGAGGCCATTATACTCTGCATACCAGTTAGACTCACTGCAAGTAGTTGGCATTAGATAAGATGACAAATCATGTCCCCTTCGACAGACTGGTCCATGAGTCCCATATTTTGTCAAGTGGGAACTCGTGTTGTAATTTGCAGAGGCTTGGATAGTTCCATTAATGGACTCATGTTTCTTGGGGACTGCCCACTATAATTGAACTACTTTGTCTTGCGTACAAGACGGAGCCCCACCATTGCTCATTCTAGATCTCGCAAATCTTCATCTAGTTACACGAGATCATAAAAGAATTCAGTCATTACTTGCTCCACAAATTTTCAAGTTTATTTAGTGACTCGAGCAATAATGGAAATGCATTTTTTTAAGAAACAGCTACTGCAAAAAGGAGTTCTTTCACGAGACAAGATTTTGATTAGTTTTATATCATTTAGCAAATCGAGTCACAAGACAGTGTGATGAAAAATGACTCGAATTCCATACAATACTAGGACTGAAATACACGCATACTTATCTTCGATGATAAGTAGGTATATAAGTTGGTTCTCATTAGTTAGTATCTGAGACTTCCGCTTGAGATTAGGACTTCTGATGTCATAATTCTAGTTTTTTAAACTCTTGCGATTCATCATAGCAATTCTATTATTTTCTCTTAATATTATTATAATAAACATTTAATATAGTAATTACAATGAAAAATAATCTTGAAGTGGAATCTTGGCTAGAATATTTTGGCGCTAGTGGGACAGATAAATCAATCTTGCGTCATTTTGTTACAAAATATAAGTGATAAGAAGGACGGTGATAAGAAGGACGGTAGCACAAAAGGAATGAGAGACTATACATCAAATCTTGAACATAAAATATAACAAACATTCGTGTTTAAGTGAAACCACATAAAATATAACAAACATTCGTGTTTAAGTGAAACCATATTGCTTTCGTGAAGTAGTAGGAAATGGAAAGAAATCATTAAACATTAAACAGTAGTTTTATTATGCACTCTGCTCTTTGGGATCTTTTACCGTTTCTTTTCTATTTTATTATAGCATTTTACTATTTAATAACAATTTTTTCTATTTTAAACAATTATCCAGTTGAATAATATTAAGAACCAAAAATTTCCCAAACCAACCCAACATTTTTAATTAATTTGAATTTAAATTTTCTTAAACTAGGGTATTTATGATCAAACCCGAAATTTTTTAATTAATTTGAATTTAAATCTTCTTAAACTAATATATTTAACATCCAATTTTTTTAATTAATTTAGATTAAAATTTTCTTAAAATAGGGTATTTATGTTTCTGGTTAAGATAGGTTTATCTATATTTTAATTTTGTCCAAAATTTTGATAAAGATAGTTTAAGTTTATTTCTTGATAGAACATATTAATTATAATATTACATTAAGTTAAACTGTGAAACTATAAAAATATACAGCTATCATTTAAAATGTGTATTTTACAGAATATATTTTAATATAAATTTTATGGATAAAATATAATATAATGCTATAGAAATTTTTTTTATTAAGTCAAAAAATTGTATTATTAAAATAGAAATATTTGAAAAACTATATATTTTAAGAGAAAATTACATTAAGATGGTAAAATAGATTTTGAATATAATCTAAATTCACCCTAAAATATATTGAGTTTAATTGGTTTAATCAATCAAATATTTCTTGATGTTAGACTCTAAATTGGTAGAATAGGTTGATCTTACATTTTTGTTTTGTTTTCTTTTATCTTTAAATATTTGATTATCCTATATTTGATCCTTTTTTTTATATAACTTTAATTAGTCTTCTTACATAGGATAATAGTCAAAAGTGTAAAATTTATTACTCCTTCCATATTATTTTATTTATTTGTCTAATATTCTCTTGTAGTTTTGCTATATTCTCTTTATATTCTATTTTACTTATTGTTAATTTTTTCTGTAAGACTTTTAATGAGAATTATTATTATATATTCAGATAATATTTTCAGTGAAAAGAATAAAAAAAAAATCTCAAATATTGTAATTGGTATGGTGTCAAGTCCAATTTTCAATCCACTAAAGTAAAAAACAATCACAGATAAAAAATAAATAAATATATATATATATATATATATATTAAAATAAGTAATATTTTTTTCACTCTTATTTCAAACAAATCTTAATTTTTTATTTATTTTGAAATTGAAACATATTAATTGAATATATAAAATAAAATAAAATTCTATAAAAGTATAAAATTATATTTTTTTTTTAGATCAATGTCATATTGTGAAATGTTATTAACAAAATAAATTTAAATATTATTTTCAATTTTATAAATTATTTACTTTATAATTAATCATTTTTAAATTTTAATTCATACTCGTTATTTTTTAAATTAAACTAAGGGTACTATTGTAATTTATTATATTACCTAACTAATTTAATTCTCTTATTGGATCAATTAAATATACCACAAACTTTTTATGCTTTTTCTTTTCCTTCCATTCTCTTCCCATTTATAAGTGAGAAACTATGTGCTAATAAACATTACACTGAACCATGTGACTAACAAAAAATAGGTAAAGATTACATCAAAGAGTTTGATTTCATGCCATAATCATTATAGAAACACAAGATCACAAAAAAAATTAAACATGTAATATGGAAATTCCACAAAATAAAAAATAAAAATCCCTTTTATAAAAAAAAAAAACATATAAAGAATTACAAATAAAAACTTAGGATAAAAGAAGATGAAAACTAAAAATACTGAATATTCTAGCTTAATAAATCTTCAAAGTTAATAAATATTTTTTAATGAAATTTTTTACTTTTGTCTTTTTAGCAAATATCTTTGAAACATGATGAACCTCCAAAATTTATTATGATTTTATTATTAAACTATCCCTAACTCAATTCTAATTTCAATTACTTAATCTAATTTCAATGACTCAACTCCAAGCTTTATCTTCAATTGATAATAATACCTTATATTTATTTTGACCTTTACTCTTGAGTGAGAGTATTAATTTAATGATCCATTCTAAATAGATTAGATTAGGTTAAATCCTGCCTAAATAAACTAGATTGGGTTATTCGATACTCAACTCAACCTGATTAATTTAATTTTATTATAAAAAAGATCTATTATAAAAAAGTATTTATTACTCTCCAGTTTAGTAAATTTAGTATTTATTTTATTTATTTTAATTTAAAACAATTCTATAGGATATTTTAAAAATCTTAAAAAAGTTTGAACTTACAAATTAAAAAAAATTAAAAATTTGGAATCAAGTTGATTCAATCTAATATAGATTTATCCAAACTTACACCTTACACCCTTTTATGGGGCAAAATATTTGAATTCAATACTATTCACCTGCCAAATTCCTAATTTTAAATCTCATAAGGCCCTTTGTTAAAATGAAAGGCGTGTAAAAATAATTTGGAATTAGAAGGAAAAATAATTTTATATTATAAAAAGACTTAATTAAGTTTTAAATTCCTCATAAGTCGTATTTTCAATTCAGTTTCTATCCAATTTTTTATTTATTTCATATTTAAAAATGATATCTTTTTTTAATTAAGTTTCTGCTTGTTTATTTTTTTAAGTGGGTGACATGAATAAGTAAGATAAATAATATTGTAATTAATTTAGAACGATAAATAATTTTTATTATTTTAATTAAAAACATCTTGGATAACATTATGCTTTTGCTTTCAATGACTTCCATGCTTTTAATTAAAACAATAATAAAAAATTATCATCTTACATTAATTGCAATGTGTTTTATCTTACACAACTTTACAATTTTAACAAGAAGACAAATAAATAAGATAGCTATGCAAAACAACAACCATATTACCGACTTAACCAAACAAATCAAACAGAAAAAACTTAATTGAAAAATATAAAAAATTTAAGTACTTAATAAAAAAAATTAACAGAAACTTAATTAAAAATACCAAAATTTACTATTGAAACATAAAAATTAATTAATACCCAACCATTACTAAAAAATATGATAATTATACCACCATAAAGTAGCTATCATAAAGTTGCTATCTAATTGATTAGAAGAAGACCCTGATCATTAGTCTATTGCTAGAAAAGGAAACACTTTAAAAGAGTTAATAAGAAAGGGTCCTTAAAAAAGGTATAAGTATTAAGTAAAATCACATGAAATTGATTAAGATTGGTTAAGATTAGTGAGTTAAAAGAAATCAATTCAGTGGAAAGATAAATCTGAAATTGATTGATTTTTGTAAAGAAGCATTAAACTATGGTTTTCTTGATATTTTGACTTTATGATTGATTGATAAATCTGAAATTGATTGATTTTCGGAAACTTAACGTAACCATTTTGTATTTAACGGAAACAAAGCATGGCATAAAACAAGATTCACGTTTTGCATGCATGTAATGAATGGAAAGCCATGACCACTCCTATACCGCTATATATATTCATTTTCATTCAACGGCTTCTCACTCACGCTTCTTTCAACTCAAGACTTTTGTTTCTTAATTATATATAGGAAAACCTTAGTTTATTCAACAACACAACATCAACCATGGCAACCAAAGAGTCCAAGAAGAAAAATTCGGGTCGGAAAATACCCGGACCCACAAACCCGATGGTGACGCCTATCTTGACGGATCATTACCAATTCACCATGGCTTATGCCTACTGGAAATCTGGCAAGCATCAAGAACGTGCTGTGTGCGTCATTCCTCATCCTGCATGCTTGCATGTTTTTTTTTTTTTTGGTTTAGATGGATGCAGTTTCGTATATACGTTTGTTTATGATGTGATTCTTCGGTTGTGAAAGTAATTCTGTTTCAGGTTTGATTTGTATTTTCGGAAGAACCCCTTTGGAGGGGAGTACACTGTTTTCGCTGGTTTGGAAGAATGCGTCAGATTCATTTCTAATTACAAGCTCACCGAGGAACAAATTGATTTTATCAAACATAATTTGCCTGTTTCATGTGAGGTAATTCGTGTCTCATTTTCATCGTGGCTGCGAACACTTTCGTTTCGTTCTTTGATCGTTGTAGTCAAAATTTCTTCAAGAACAGGACATAAAGATAGCATGTATAAGATTCAAAACATAGATTACGATTGTCTGGAATAAACTACCTAGCCAAGATAGGTCTTGTTTTTTCTGTTAAGAAATTTTAGCAACACCTTGTAAGACTTCTTTCTGACCGAGTCTCATTTGGATTTTCACATTAATTTCATCCGATGAGAGTATAACAGAATTTTCTAGTCGATTTTCCCTTCAAAATAAATTGTAACTTTTGTAATTATTGATGAAATCATAGGAAGGCTTCTTCAACTATCTTAGAGGAATTGACTGTTCTGATGTTGAGGTGTATGCTATTCCCGAAGGATCAGTTGTTTTTGCTAAGGTACCCCTGTTGAGAGTTGAAGGTCCAATTGCAGTGAGTACCTCCTACTGTTAAATAATCTCTTTCAGTTTATATCACTTTTCAATTCTTGTTTCTTGCAAATACTGTCTGCTTCTTGCATTAAATTGACTTTCTACTCTTCAGGTTGTTCAGTTGCTAGAAACACCTTTTGTCAATCTCATTAATTTTGCATCATTAGTTTCAACTAATGCTGCAAGGCATCGTTTTGTTGCTGGAAAATCAAAAACTCTGCTTGAGTTTGGACTACGAAGGGCTCAGGTTTCTAAGTCCTACTGGAAAAATAATTGATGAAAACAATTAGAAATAATTTCCTTTCTCAATGATATATCAAAAGAATATTACTTTTAATGTAGGGTCCTGATGGTGGAGTGGGTGCATCAAAGTACAGTTACATCGGGGGATTTGATGCAACAAGGTACTATCTCTCAAACAACTTCAATTCTAGTTGTGTTTGCCAATTGGCACAATAGGGTAGAAAGGCTCATCATATTATGTATATATCTAGCACTAGCAGTTATCATGACTGAGATTTTGTGAACTATGGTTTTTATTATAATACCAACAAAGTGTACTAGTTATGACTATTAAGTATATATATTTCTAAGATTTATTAATACCTGGAAAAAATCAAAGATGTTTCTTTACTGTTAATTTAAGATGGCAGGGCACGATTTTGGCAACATGGCATATAAACTCTGCTTTTATATTAGGCCAGTGGTTACCCTATGAATTTGTTCATTGACAAATGAAAAACTGCTTGGCATATCCTTGTGGTTCAAAAAATTCTGCTACATCTTTTGTAATTGGGCAAAGTGTATTACAATCTTTTTCGGGAATTGTTGTTCGAAATTCGAATCCGTGGTCACAGATATACAATATGAAAATATAGATCTAAAGTCCTTTGAAACAGTTAAATATCTCCTACCACGTCCAAATTTCATCACGCTGCAAGAAATAACTAAAATCTGGTTTTCAACATACTAATGAGAGAAGAGCGAGGAAAATGAAGATGAAGGATAAAGTTCGATCGTTGATTGCCAACTCATCTTGGTTATAACGCCAGAATTTTTACCGTGACTTGTCTATCAAGTTAAAATGACATTTCCTTTTTACCAATTAGTTTGGGTTTATTGTTTTTTTTGTGTCTGACCTTTGCTATTGTGTAACTTTGTTTTTTCACATGGCACATCAATAGCAACGTTGCAGCAGGAATGTTATTTGGGATTCCCCTCCGTGGTACTCATTCCCATGCATTTGTTAGCTCCTACATGGTATGTGAACATTTCATTGAAATTCTTGACATATTCTGATGGTGTTTGTGGTGAGAAACTGTTTGGTGGGAATATTGCCATACTCCTTTTTTTATCGGCATGATAATTGTTAATATTAAGCTTTTATTAATGAAGGACTCCAAACTGCCACTTGTTCTTCTTTCTCATCCACTTTTACCACTAAGTCAACCTTATATCTCTACATAGGTGTACCTGTTAATCAGAAGGGACATTGTCTTTTTTATATTTATGTCCCTATTCTGCAATTCATGAAAAACTAAATGCAGCGCAATTAGTTCAGAGATGGTACAAAATTTAAAACTGCAAAGATCAAATTTCTTATAAGATCAAGATATGAGAGTGGCATGCAGTGATAGAAATGAAAATAATATTATAGAATCATAGAAGAAAAGAGAAGATGAGGAAGATCCTCTCGTATTGTAATAATAGACTTTCAGTCAAGAGTCCTCTCTTTATCATGGCCTTTATGATTTCTGTTATCAGTATTGTTATGCTTTGTTATGACCTAAGTCATTTTCTGATGTATTTCATTTGCTTACTTTTTGCGTACCTTGTGCGACCTGTGTTAAGCAGAGCCTTGACGAGATTAAAGACAAAGCGCTTCGTAAAAAAGATGGTTCAAGTACATGTCAAGATTTTGTTAGCCTTGTTCAAGGCTGGATGAGAAAAATTGAGGTATCATGATTTAAATCCTTTACAAATACTTTTTTAATTTGTGGTTTATAATTTGTGTTTTGGTGTCATCCTGCTGACAGCTACTTCCATGTCCACATACAAGTTGGTCTATTTAAGCATCAGTTCATGTCAACGTTGTAAATGATTACCATCTGATCATGGATCACGGGATATGAAGAGGATACAAAAAATGGATACTAGTATTATTAGGTGTATGGAATGTTTTGTTGGAAAGTTATTCTGAATTTTGGATTCTTAGCAAATTTGGGGCTATTAAAGTGCTGAATATACTAGGGCTGTGTGGGTTTTCTCAATTTCCAGCCTTAGAGTCAACACTTACTTGATTATCAAGTATTACTGTTGTGTATTGAGTTTTTAATTGACTAAACATTTCCAATTTTCTACCCTTTTAGGTGCATTCTTTCTCTTGTTATATACTCCAACATCCTCAGATTCTTCCATTTCTCCACACGACCATTTTTATAGCATATATTTATGCTTTTGCACTTCTACAACAATAATCTATACTGATTTGTCACTATGCAGCTGTCGGATTCACTACGTGGCAATTCTGCTGAGACCAATAAAAGTGAGATGGCAGCATTGACATCATATGCTTTAGCATTTCCTGATAACTTTCTTGCCCTAGTAGACACTTATGATGTAAGTGTATAGTGTTTTCTTATACCTATATTTCTTATTATTACACACGTTGTTAGGCATATATGAACGGTAATGATTGGTGGTGAAGTGTGTGAGAGAGAAGAGTAGGCTAGTGAAAGCATAATTATTTTACTATTCCTAATTCTACAACCAAAAGATATCAAATTTACTATTCAGATTATTTATTGATAACGACAGAGAGATACAAAATATTTATGACAAACACGTCAAACAAATTCCTTACAAACTCTAGTGTTGAACCTGCTAAAATCAGATATTATCTTTTACAACTAAAAGACAAGTATAAGGACATCTATTGGGCCTCATAACAGTAGATAATTTTAGCACCATTTTGATCATCAATGTCGAAAGTGGGTAAATCTTGCTTATTCTATCCTTATTTTATGTCTTTTGCGAACAAGTTAGTTCAGGTTTAGTTTAAATATTTTTGCACATGGTCACACTCACATATGTTAACAGGTCATGAGAAGTGGAGTGCCTAATTTTTGTGCAGTTGCATTAGCTCTCAGTGATTTAGGGTACGTCAAGAAGTTTTCCATGCATGCTTATCATAATCACTTGATCATGTAATTGTTATTCATTGCTGAGTTTAGATGATGTTCTGAGCAGATACAAAGCAATTGGCATTAGGCTGGATTCTGGTGACCTGGCATATTTGTCTTGTGAGATCAGGAAGTTGTTTTGCTCCATTGAGAAGGAATTTGGATTGCTCGGTTTCGGGAAGACGAGTATCACAGCTAGTAATGACCTTAATGAGGAAACATTAGATGCTTTAAACAAACAGGTAAATTCGTTTACACACTGGAAATTGTAGCTTTTATTCTGTTGATTCAAGGAATTCATAACTCAAGAACCACTAGGGACATGAAAATATGAATGTTAGAGGGCCAAAATGAAGAGTCTGTAAAAGGTGAGAGATTTATAATAAGAAAAGCGTTAGCGACATAGTTTCAGAACAGTCTCTGTCATTGATTAAATTTTGTAGAAACTATGAGGGACTCACCAAATATGAATTTTGTAATTTTTAATAAATTTTAATTAATAATAGAGTGTATTTGAAAGAGTATGTTAGAAAACATTTTCCAAACATTTATTTTGACAGAATAGTATAGAACGGCTTAGATTGAAGCACAATTTCGCTAAAACTCCTGCCTGTACATCAATTCATAGTTTTCTTATCTTACTTCTTTTACTGGATTGCATCTTTTTTCTGCAGGGGCATCAGATTGATGCCTATGGAATTGGTACGTACCTGGTTACGTGTTATGCTCAAGCTGCTTTAGGTGTTGTTTTCAAGCTGGTAGAGATTAATAATAAACCTCGTATCAAACTTTCTGAAGTTGTCTCAAAGGTTTGAACACTAGACAGAATATATAAGTTGAATCATTTATTTCCATTTAATTATAATCTTATCATCCTTTTGCTATTTTATCTGTTTGTAGGTCACTATTCCTTGTAAGAAGCGGATATATAGATTGTATGGAAAAGAAGGTTATGCTTTGGTAGACATATTGACCGGAGAAAATGAACCCCCTCCAAAGGTATTTTCTTGCGTCAGTTACTACAATTTATTTAGGGGGACAAAAAATCCAAATTACAAAATCCAATCCATAATTATCCAAATTCATATTAGTTTTAATCCATTTAAATGGATTTATCTCAAATCTAAATCCAATCCATTTAATTGGATATGGATTAGATATAGATTGGATACATTTTTGGATTATCCAAATTGTATTTTGGGTTGGATTTTGACTTGACCTGATCCAGATTGAGCAAAGTCGGCCCAAGTCCACGTCAAGCCGAGTCATTCGGGCCTAAGTCGAATCGGGTCGATATGGGCCAAATTCGAATCGAGTCGATATGGGCCAAAGTCAACCAAGTCGGTATGGGCCAAAGTCGAGCCGAGTCAACCCTGGGTCAAGTCGAGTCAAGTCAACCCTGGGCCAAGTCGAGCTGAGTGGCCAATATTGAGTTGACTAGAGTCGGTCGGGGTCGATATCGAGCCGAGTTGGCCCGGGCCAATGTCTACTTGAGTCTGTCCATGCCCATGTCGAGCTGAGTCTTTCGAGCCCGATATGGAGTCGAGCAGGCCCGGGCCAATATCCAGACGACCAGGCCAAAGCTGATGTCAAGTCGTCCAGACTCGGGCCAATGTGGAGCCGAGCGAACCAAGGTCGATAATGAGTTGAGTGGGCCTAGGCCGATGTCGAGCCTAGCAGGCCCAGGCCGATGTCGAGCAGAGCATGTCTGGGCCGATGTTGATAATGAGATGAGCGGACCCATACCGATGTCGAGCCCAGCGGGCTCAGGCTGATGTCGAGCCGAACGGGTCCGGGTCGATGTCGAGCCAAGAGGGCCTAGCCCAATGTCGATTCGTTTGGGCTCGGGCCAATGTCTAGTCGTCTGGGCCCGGGCCGATGACGACCCGTCCAGGCTCGATCCCAAACCGATGTCGACCCGTCCGAGCCCAGGTTGATGTCGACCTGAGCGGGCCCAGACTGAGGTGGAGCCGAGCGGGCCCAGCCCGATGTCGAGTTGTCCGGGTCTAGGCAAATGTCAATTCTCACAGGCCTGGGCCAATGTCGAGACGTCCGGGCCCGTGCCAATGTCTACTTGAGTCAGTCCATGCCCATGTCGAGCTGAGTCTTTCGGGTCTGATATGGAGTTGAGCGAGCCCGGGCCAATATCCAGACGATCAGGCCAAGGCTAATGTCAAGTCGAGCGGGCCCAGGCCGATGTCGAGTCGTCCAGGCCTGGGCCAATGTCAAGCCGAGCGAACCAAGGTTGATAATGAGTTGAGTTGGCTCAGGCCGATGTCGAGCCTAACAGGCCCGGGCCAATGTCGAGCAGAGCATGTATGGCCGATGTTGATTCGTTCGGGCCCGGGCCATTGTCCAGTGTCCATGCCCGGGTCGATGTCGAGTATAGCATGCCTAGGCCAATGTCGAGTATAGCATGCCTAGGCTAATGTCGATATTGAGCCGAGCGGACCCATACCGATGTCAAGCCCAGCGGGCTCAGGCCGATGTCGAGCCGAACGGGCCCGGGTCGATGTCGAGCCAAGAGGGCCTGGGCCGATGTCGATTCGTTTGGGCCCAGGCCAATGTCTAGTCGTTTGGGCCCGGGCCGATGACGACCCGTCCAAGCTCGGTGCCAAGTCGATGTCAACCTCAGCAGGCTCAGGCTGATGTGGAGCAGAGCGGGCCCAGCTAGATGTCGAGTCGTTCGGGCCCAGGCCAAAGTCGAGTTGTTCGGGCCCGGGCCAATGTCGAGACGTCCGAGCTTGAGCCAATGTCGATTCTCACGGGCCCGGGCCAATGTCGAATCTCACGGGCCCGGGCCAATGTCTACTTGAGTCGGTCCATGCCCATGTCGAGCTGAGTGTTTTGGGTCTTATATGGAGTTGAGCGAGCTCGGGCCAGTATCCAGACGACCGGGCCCAGGCCGATGTCAAGCCAAGCGAACCAAGGTTGATAATGAGTTGAGTGGGCTCAGGCCGATGTCAAGCCTAACAGGCCCGGGTCGATTTCGAGCAGAGCATGTCTGGCCGATGTTGATTCGTTCGGGCCCAGGCCATTGTCGAGTGTCCGTGCCTGGGACGATGTTGAGTAGAGCATGCATGGGCCAATGTCGATATTGAGCCGAGCAAACCCAGGTCAATGTCGAGTCGAGCAGGCCCGGGCCGATGTCGAGCCAAGCGGGCTCAGGCCGATGTCAAACCAAACGGGCCTGGGTCGATGTTTGGTCGTTCGAGTCCGGGCCGATGTCGAGTGGTCCAGACTCATGATGTCGAGTGGTTCGGGCCCAGGTCGATGTCGAGCCAAGTGAGCCTGGCCCGATGTCGAGTTGTCCGGTCCCCGGCCAATGTCTACTTGAGTCGGTCCATGCCCATGTCGAGCTTATTCTTTCGGGTCCGATATGGATTCGAGCGAGCCCAGGCCAATATCCAAACGACAAGGCCAAGGCTAATGTTGAGCCGAGAGGGCCCAGACCAATGTCGAGTCGTCCAGGCCCAGGTCAATGTCGAGTCGAGCGAACCAAGGTCGATAATGAGTTTAGTGGGCCCAGGCCGATGTCGAGTCTAGCAGGCCTGGGTCAGTGTCGAGTATTCGTGCCCGGACTGGGCCGATGTCGACCCATTTGGGCCCGGACTGATGTTGAGTCGTCCAGACACGAACCAATGTTGACCCGTCCGGACCTGGGCCGATGTCAAGTCGTCCAGACCCGGGTCGATGTCAAATCGTTCGGATCCGAACCGATGTCGAATCATCCAATGGATATGAATTATAAATTCAATCCATTTATTTGGATTTGGATTAATCCATGAACACCCCTACCATTTATTGCTTTGTTGAGAACTGTTACATTTACTTGAGTCACAATTAATCTTCTCGTAACAGCTAACTAAGATTTTAATTTATGAGAAAAAAATAAAACATAGTAGCCCCGTGTAGAGAAAATTGATCAAGACTATATATAGTCTTATATCATGTAAGTGTAATCATAAATATTTTTTGAGAAAAAATCATGACAGGTGGGAGAGAGAATCCTGTGCCGCCATCCCTTTCGAGAATCGAAAAGAGCATATGTGGTGCCTCAGAAAATTGAGGAGCTTCTAAGGTGTTACTGTGCTGGGAAATCAGGTACGAACTTTATCAAAATATTTCTTTGGCTTTTCTCATGACATTATTTCTTTCTAAGGGTTTGCATCATCTCATATAATATGCTCTGTTATTTGTTGAAAGATAAAACGGAAGAAATTCTACCTCCTTTAAAGGACATCAGAGAGCGATGCATCCAGCAACTTGAGCAAATGCGACCTGACCACATGAGGAGACTTAATCCAACTCCGTATAAGGTCTTAAACTTTATTATTTTATAATCTTCATTTTCAAATGCTTTTAATACTTTTACTTCAAATTTTGAGCAGGTGAGTGTGAGTGGAAAGTTATATGACTACATTCATTTCTTGTGGCTCAATGAGGCACCTGTTGGGGAGCTGCGATAACAAGGGAAATAAATTGAGATGCACCTAAATATTTGGAGGCTAAAGAAATTGTAATACTATTTGCTTTCTTCTGATTCATTCTTAATATATATATATATACACACACACACAAGGGAACATGTTTATACATTTTTATCTATATTGTATGCCTATTTTAAGTTTCTATTTTGAATTCAATTACATTTTAAAAAATTAATATTTTAATCTCAATTGTTATTTCGCTACATATCCAACAATAAAAAATAATAGAATGAATTTTTTATCCACTTATATAAAGAATAAATTTAATAGTTTTGAACTCCTTTCCGGTAAGTTTTACACCACCTTTTTTTTTGTTGAATAAAACTTTTAATCTATTATGATGGATATAACCATAGCATATTATTTCAGATACATTATTGTTTTACTTACACCTCCCTTTTCCTTTCGATCCTAGCGTTGTGGAGCTGTGTCGTTTAGACAAATACAAAACCACATTTGCAAATAGCATTTAATCATAAAACTAATCAACATTCTTAAAAAAAATCAATTCCTTTATAATTAAATTTACTATGGTCAAAAATTTACCATAAAGTGTAAAATTACAGTAGGTGGCTCCTTCAATCAATTGAGAAGCTTTGAAAATAATAAAGATAAACGTACACATATTTACAGAACACGTGAAATTTTTCTATGAACAACTACAGCTACACAGTCAAGTACAGATTAGTATAGAGGATTGCAAAGATTTAATCAGAGCCCAGTTCTGCCAGCATGATTTGCTCAGTCACACTTGATAATCTATAATTCATCATGACTCAGCTAAAAACCCCTTGCTTAAGTAGGATTCAGTTGGACGTCAAACCTGCAAATTAAACTGTAATGACCAGATCCTCCAGTCTCACCCACCCAAAGGCACAACGGTCCCTGATCTTCTGTGCTGTTGAAGCTGCTGGATCAATCATCGGCCTAATTTTGATCACCTCTTTCTCTATCGTTATTCTAGATTTGGCCTCCATCTGGAAGAGTTACGTCCAAAAACAATATGATTAATAATGATGAACCAAGTTGTATAGTTAGTTAATCATTATTCATTTATTTAACTCAAATAACAGTTAACAAATTAGCTTGAAAATCCTATTGGTTTGCTCAAGGTTTAAACAAATTATTCTCGTCAATCTTGTCGCATCATTTAGTGAGTACCTTTTCTATACAAGAAGCAGTGTCAAACACATGGCAAAAATATGAGAGCTGCTTGTACAAGTCCGCTTCAGTGTACTGAAAAATCAAATAAACATTTATTTAATTGATTCACATATTAAAGCAACTATTAATGTTCAACAAGTTCGTGGAGTGAAACCTTTCTAAGCAGACGGCCATTGCAGCGAGGATAATTTGGACAAACAGTTCCTCTCTCAGAATCACCAACCAACCGAAGGCTGATACTTCGCGTTGTATGCTTACACGTTTCATCATCACACTGAACGCAAAAACAGCCAAGGATGATGACACCTAATTTTTAGGCTAATATTCATAATATACTTAGACTGGTGACTTACCATTAGTAAACCTCTATAGTACATCAAAACAAACATCTCCGCTTGCCTTTTGACCTGACATGAAGTATAATGAACAGTAAGTATATTCCTGGGAATAAAATTCTGTGCTAAATCAAATCAACAAACATGTTAGTTGCTACTTCAGATGTTCTATTTTGAAGTTAATTCTATGGTCTGAAATTGGTTTAAAAACTCTCCTAGATGAAGCGCACTTAAACAACAATACTTTAAGAAATTACTTAAATTAGTCAAACCTGATTAGCTATCATCGCAGGAGAAATTTTAACATCTTCTGGGCATTTAGGACAACACAGCTTACGCCAGAAATTGTAGTCAGATTCCTCCGGGGATACGCTGGTTGGCCTTTCACTTCCCAACAAACCGCAAATAGATTTAAAGACGGGTGGGCAGTCAAATGTACCAGAGCAGCTGGGGCATGACAGGACCAAGGGCTCACATCCCTGATACCTGCAATTATTTTATCACATCCAATCCATTAATTAATAATTATGGATAGGAAACCATCAGCAAAATCCATTGATCATAACACAGTTTTTAGCAAGAATCTAACAGCATAAATAGATAAAGCTAAAATACTGTAAAAATATTATATAACTTGTTCAAATCTCTGCAAAGAATACTAAATTTCAGAATTGAAACGAAAAGGCTCTACCAGTATCTATATTATTAATTGGTAGTGAATATCCGCAGTAAGAGATTTTTGACAATTTAAAAACCAAGATATACCTCTCCTCATCATTAGCAGCGCACAAGAGTGCATTTCTAGAATCATCATTAAAAGCTTCACTTGATTTATGATGAAACTGTAAAACAATATAGTTTTCCAAATCAGATAATTGATACAAAATATAAAAGTAAATACCTGCATCTGAATGCTGAGACAAACTAGGAAGTATATTTTACCTTTGACGAGTCAAGCCCTAAGCAATCAGCCAGTCTTTCTGGGCTTGTTCCCTGAATTGATGCACAAAGACGTGATACGACGGGATGGATCTACAAGAGCAAAAAAATAAAATACTCAATCAGGGTACAGTACTCAGTAAACATTGTTATTTATAAAATTAGCCACTACATTCTAAGACCTGTTGTGATAAATAGTAATCAATGTCAATCAGCCATGTCCCTTGTTCCTGTTTAAGTTCATCAGGATGTCTAGCACGTTGAGCAATGCCACCTGCACTGCCTGAACTACCACCCTAATCGAATAAAACAGAATATTAAAAATACGTCAATTGCTTCATGAAAAACATTTCCCATTTCCCAGGGTTATACACTAATTGTCCTTTGATAGGGGAGCGAATGACTAAATGACAAACCTGCTCATGGCAAATTATATAAGGGATTGTATCACCAACAGAGCAGCCAGAAGTGTAACCTTGTTGCTTCAATCTTTGTGCCACCTATACGTTGTGATCAAGAAAAGCATCCTCAGAAGTCAGAATCAAGTAGGTAGTAACAAAAGAATATAGATCAGACTGTTAGTAACAAAAATGAAAACAGATTGGACTAACAAGAACATGTGGCTGGTTCTTGGCATCAGGATAAGCTTCAGGAGGCTTAGTCAATGTCTTCGTAATGACATATTTCTCCAATGGTACTTGTCCATTCCTCATTTCTTCTTGTACCTATTAAGATTAACATCAACACGGTTAATCCCATCAAATGTGGATTATATACCCAAGCATTCAGGATTTTAGACCATCCACTCTTCGGCCAAAGAGTAGTAAGCCAGAAGCTCCGGGAAGCATTTTTTAATCACATAGTAGGTTATTATATAGAAATGTCTGATAAGACATCACAGTTTACCTTCATGAGAGAGTTGTGGATTGACTCCACTACATCTTCAGATGATCTGTAAGCATGGGAACCACAATATAAGTAGTTAAAAAAATGAGTAATCATGCATCTAGGTAGGCAAATTGGCAAAAAGGTAAGTAACATACCCTCCGGACAAAATTTGAGTCAAGCAAAAATCTCCTAATTCTTTAGCTAATAAGCTCCAGTCGCGACGAACAATGTCAAGACCTTTACGTTCAATAACCTGCACCATGCAATAACCTCATTGTATGATCTTCCGAATATTTTTGGTAATGAAAAATAACAAGATATCATAAACATACCTCATATGGGATGCCATCTTTAAACAACAACTTCACAGCTGCATACTTTTTTTTCTTGAGAAGCAGCATCCTTTTATATAAACCATCAAGATCAATTTCCAAGCATTTATATTTCTTATTGACCTAATGACAAATTAAAGCAGAAAACACATCACAAGAAGATAGATGACAAAAGAAAAGGAAGAAAAACCACCATTTATTCTTGAAATATGGAAACATTCCAGAATTATCTGTAGTTGCACACACACAGTGCAAACTAAACATGCTAAGAATATGTTGCAGTAGTGTCCAATTAAAATAACCTAAGCAACTGGTTAATGACAGAAAACAGAAAGTATAAACATATATTCATATTATCTTTTAAATCAACTCTAAGAAAAGAATCTTCAAATATATTTCATCAGAGAGATAACAAGGCTGAAAAACTTCATTTGTAGCTCTAAAACACCATGTTGCACAATATAAGAACAGAGGAAAGGATATGCAAATCTAATCCATCAAAAATTAAGAGTTTTTCACGGCTAATAGTCAAATCTTACCTCTTGAATAACTTTTACAGCAATTTTATTAGCTTCCTCAATATCATCTAGCCCACTGTAAATCATTAATGAATCAGTATCGCCATAGATCACCTGTAAAGCAAAAAACATTACACAAATTAAGAACTATATTTGCAACCAGTTACATCAAACAAATATAATTCATAAGATGAACAGTACTCAAGATAACCTCTAAATTCAAGACATTCTGAACTAAATCAACAGTACTCTGCAGTATTTCCCTTCCCTGTATGGCCAATAGACACAAATGTGAGCATTTGAAAATATGTTTCAGAGTATAGTAATCAATGGTTACACTGAATAAACAAGTATATTCTTACTTGTAAAGTAATGAGCTCAGCCAAAGGCTTAGCATAAAATCTTGAACTGGAAAATCCCAGGCACCCATACATACTGCATATCACACCATTAAATTTAACACAGAAGGAACATCGGCATTAAATTTTGGAAGATGAAAGAAAAGAAGAAAAAATCACACCTGTTTGCAGTAAGCTTAAGTGCTTGCTGCTGAATATCTAGTTGCTGAACTCTAATAGGATCAGCTTTTTCATTCTTCTTTTTTTCATTCTTTATCCATGACTTTACCTTCTTCCTCCTATCGACAAGATTTTTCAGCACCTAGCGCGACAAACATACTCAATTATACACTCATCTAAACTCTGTAGTCTACAGGAGAGAAAATGAAAATAGCCTTGTACATTAATAGTCATATAATTTTTTAAATATATTGATAAACTGCATGAAAAACAGACTTGCCACTTTTATTTACAACACAAAGCAACCAAATATTCTAGAACCTTTATTGTGCCCATGTGCAAAATCTAAGTTGCGTTTGTATAAGAATTCTCAAACAATATTATTTCTTTTGAGGCAATCTAAAATGAATTGTTATCAATTGCTGTTTCGAAATAAATATGCTTTGTAGGTGAAATAAATAAACAGTCATGGCTTGCCATATCTAAATCATACAAAACTATGAAACAAGAAACTAATATAAAACTTCAAAATGATTAAAAGATAACATATATGTATATGTGTTCATATTTTACCTCTGGCAAGACTCCAGTAGTTTTACAAGATGGTAGACGTGGAAAAGATCCGTCCAAAGATATTTCCACAGTTGTAAAGCAGATATTGTATTCCTGTAATTCAATTCAGTAAGTTGCAAACAGTAGAAACTGTAACAAACTGCCACTTGTATCTAATTGGACAAAGCAAACCAAGCATATTTTGAAAGACAACGGAATCAACCTGAATAATAGAAGGATAAAGACTGTTGAAATCCAGAAGCAGTATATATTTGTCATAAAGACCCTTCTTTGGCTCCAAAACCAGTCCCCCGGCATACGAAGGGCCCTTTTTGCTTTTCTTATTATCAGCTTCAGAAGCATCATTGTCAATATCTACATCATAGTTGCTATCCTCGATATCATTAGTTACTCTACGTTTAGTCAATTTTGTTTCTTTAGAATAGTTTGAGAACTTGTCTGGCACCATATATTTCATTGCATGGAAAGTATGCAGCAAAAGATATTCAACTCTCTGTGCTCGAGCACCCTGAAATAATAAACTAAAAGCGATTAGTTGTTGGCCTCTGCATGATAGATTAAGTCCAATATCAAATCAAGCTAGAAAGTAAATACAATGGGATCTCTCACCTGAAGAGTTTTGCCCCACAGATTACCACTTATATTAGTCAGCTGACGCGTGAGTGGAAGAATACTTAAATAAAACATCAGTTCCATAGACAACCATGCATCTGTTTCACCGTATTCAATCTGAACAAGTCAAGAACACTATAACAGTCAGCAAAGAAGCAAATAAACTAAATAATTGTTCAACCAATCAAATATTCCAAATGAAAAAAGTAAATCCTTTGACCCACAATCATATTTAGCAAGACCATTGTAAGATGTGTAAAGTATAGACTAGGGACGAAAATAAGTCTCCAAATTCAGGACAGTTATTCATTAGTATTAAAATATTGCATACTACAAAATATTCAAGTTTCAACAATTCAGCCCAAAAGCACGGTCAAGTTCAACTCCAATTCACTGGTAATGTAAAAATTATCATGTATGGAAAATAATTTGTTAATATCATTAAACATACAAGCATCGTAGTTCAATGTTCGTGTGTGCAAACTATTGCAGAATGTATCTAAGATTTCTCAGTTGCCCAAAAAGATCAGTCCAAAAAATAGTGATGTAATGAATTGAAACAAAAACCTTCCACGATAATGAAATGCGTATCATTTCAAAAAGATCATCCACAGTAAACATTACATAACAAGCACTTCAAATAGTTCCCCACATTAAAAAAATAGAGAGCTGTTTGAGTATATTGGAACCTACAAGCTCCATTAGCGATTCTGCTGATTGGAACATTTTTGGAACTTCATGTGGAGCAACTTCCTTCCGAAATTTGTTCAGGTGTGATTTTGCAAGGTGACTTAAAGAATAACTAACCTGGAAGAACCAATAATGAAGGTTACTAAGAAATAAAAACCACAATTACTGTTCAGTGCGAGTTCTCAACAATTATTTTACCTCCTGTAATAGGTCACGGGAACACAAATATGTATCACAGAGAAGCCGGCCTGCAATGCATGACATGATACCAGGATCTGCTCCAGAACCAAAAACCTTACTTCTTCTTCCAAGTTTAGGCATTGTCGATCGGTTGAGGCGGCCTAGTTTAGACCACATGCTGCTTGCTACTTTGCAAGCCTGCATATTTTTTATAGGGTCTTTTTAGGTGTAGCACTAAGTGTAAAAAATGCATGTCAGAGGGAATGCAGCATATTTTTTTGTTTAAAAAAGCCTAATGGGGCATTTAGGGACAATGAAGGTCACTTTCTTGCACAAAAGACACAAACCCCGAAAAAACTGTAATTAGAAATTCAGTACAAAGCTTTAAGCTTAAAAACACAAACAGTAAACTGAAAACAACTGACTGAAAAAATAGTTTTCTTGATGATAGTGTTTTGGGCAACATCAACTGAGGCATCAGCTAATGAGTTTCACAGAAAATATATCAGGAACTTTGTCTATTCAACAGTTAGACAGGAACAACATTTAAAAAAAAATACCTTAAGAGTAATGACTGGTTGAAAAAACTGCAGAATTGCTACACTTTCTTAAGGACAAATTTAGACTTCCAAATGAATTCTACTTTTCCATTTAACACTTGAATGAAACCAGTCTCAACTAACCATATTCCCAATATAACCTCTTCATAATCAATTCTGACTAAGTAGTTTTGATCTTCACGAAATTTGTATACTATTTTACTGTCTTGAGAATGAATTTTTACCCGATTTATGCAATTGCTAAAACCACCTAAATCAATTATTTCTCATCCACATATCACCCATTGTTTTATCAGTAGATAAAACCCATTTGATAATGTTACGAACCAAGAACATCACACTTAAGATTAAATCAAGAACACCAGAATCTACAGAATATTTTGCTGTATTAATAATTCTGCATATTACATTCTGAATGCCCACAAAGGAAATATCATTCCTTTCACACAGGATTCCCTGTCTACCAAACAAAATATCCAAAACATATCCCTTCACTAAACCCGTTGGTCTTTATTTAAAGACCACTAACCGCTATTAATTACTACTAACCACCACTAACCGCTACTAACTACTACTAACCACCACTAACCACCCTTTATTTTTTATTTTTCCTATAATATACCTTCCAAATCCTATCCTTATTTTGTGTCCTAACAGATAATGAGGAATAATAAGAAAGGAATGTGCCAAATTCGATTAACTTTATGAAAAGCCAAATAATTGACATGAAATTATTTGAGGAAAAGCCAAAATTCCCACCTGGGATCTGTGGAGAAGAACATCCAGGTCAAATCCAGATATATTATGTCCAACAAGAACATCGCTATCCAACTTGTGCAATTCTAACATCAAGCGGTTCAACAAAGCTCTTTCACTGAAAACAGTTATTAGATACGTCAAAGCCTAGAACAATCATAATTTCCAAGAAAATTTTCATATTCTTAGACATCATATTCAAACTTAAAAAAAACATAGTCATGAAAATAAGGAAAAACCATCTTGTAATGTCTCTACCTGCTTTCAGCACACAGAATATTTGAACCAGCTTTTAAGTTTCTGTCCGTAACCTCCTTGTTGAATCCCATGGGAAATATACTCCCATCAAGTTTACGAACAACAGTAAAATGGGTCAGCCTTCCGGGTCTCCTCCACTCTGAAGCCATCATAGGGGTATCAATCTAAAATGTCAAACGGTAAATGTTACTGCTGATCATACTTCCACCGCAACTTCATCTAACATGGTGAACCATGTACTAGCAAATATCTTAAACTTTGATAGTAAATATTTAAACAGGAATTCTGATACGAATAGATAGTCTGGAACAGTTATTTAAATACCCAATGCACAACAAAACCAAAGTAATGGTAAGCAAACACTAAAAAAGAGAACCATAAACAACCTTAACCATGTTACAAGAGACAATGGATGCTGATACAATCTCATTAATGTTCTGCTTTTCATTTAAGGTGGTTTTCAAGTTTATTGCTGCAACAACCACTGGAGGAATCTTAGAAGTGATTTTTGAAGGAGCTGAAGTCCTTATGTTTTTAGGAGAGTCAACGGTCACTTCAAATTTGCACCAGCTAACCTGTAAGCACAAACAAGATACTTGGATTAAAACAAGGTGGCTTGTATATGGAATAAAGGACAGTATATTACTTCAACTTGACTCTTAACTTAAATCTCACCCTTCGGGAAGATGAGCTCGTAGCAAACTTTGAAACCTGTAGCCATGAAGGCCCCTTTATCTTCCGTTTAATCAGAAAAAGCTCAAGGGCACTGCAAATTGCAATAGTTAATTCAACAGTTTGTCTAACAAGATAAATGTTCAATTTATGGACACTCATGACAAGAGTGAGGAATATCAACGTAAAAGCCTTGGCATGATACTAGTGAAATACTTGCAAACTCAACAACTAAAATACAAACTTAAAATAACACAGTTCATGTTTATGTTAACAAAAAAAATAGGTTTTTAGTCTCTAGAGTTAAGGCAGCTCCTCAGTCCTCACATCAAAATAAGAATTAAAACAGCGTAGTATTCTATTTAAGAGACCCAGTTTGGAATGCATAGTCATGGAGAAAATAATTTATCTTCACAAAAAGAAATCTCCAAGGTTCTGACAGATTACTCTCCAAGTATCATTTCCCAATGTTCCCAAGTTTAAGAAACCCATTCAATAATCATCCTCAAAGTTACAGGTTCTTATTATATCAAAAACACCAGATATTTGTCGAAAGAACCTGCTTAGAAATCAGTTCTTTGTTAGAGACTGCAGGATAAATGTTATTTGTAGAAAATAAGTACTGGCAGTTATGGATTAGGAGTATACATCTGACAGGCTGTAAATTGGGGAATGTAAAGTTATTCGTAGTTTGAGGACAGATAATACTCAGTAGGAGACTTTTGTCTCTAGGAGAGCAAGTGCGTGGTTGTATTTGTGTGATTACAATGTTCTACGTTATAAACATTACTTTAGCAATTGGTGGTTGGTTCTATCAAAACGGCACATAGGATAGTCTTCTAATACTTATTATACCTGCAACTAGTTCCTAAGAGAGCACAGAAACTTTCTCCTTTGAGATCTGCTGGAAGTACAGGATCCTGCAGCGGTCAAAATATTGAAAAATTAAAATGTGTGTATTAATGCACTTGAATAACATATTTTAGAGAATGCCTTTTTAACTGGAGAAGGGGCAGATTTAGAGTTTATAATTGTCTCTAAAATAACTTAAGTACATGTTCAAAATATCCTTTTTTTTCTTGCATCAGGATGTACATGAAATAGTGTACCTTGAATGAATAATTGATTTTCACCACATAATTTTCACCTGCAGGGATTTCAAATCGATCAAATGCATATTTTCTCTGCAAAAATGAAAGGAATCACAATTAAAAGAAAAATAAAGAAATCCAATTGGCACAGAAGCATCCCATAACTGATTTATGCACTCCAGGACATGACAAAATTATGTAGTCAGCAAACCTTAACAGGTGCCATGCTAAAGTTCGAAACTTCGATATTCACCAAATGCTGTGCTATCTCATTCTTAACATCCGATACTGCATCCTACAATTTTAACAAAAAAATTGACAAGACAGAACCCATCAACCCCGGGATATGACAAAAATAGGGTAAAATTAAAACTAAATAAAAACAAAAGCTGATAGTACATACATGTATACCAGAGAACAATCTACAAACTTACTTGCAGCTTTTTAAAGAAATCCGCAGAAGAAATTCGAGACTCCTGAAAATCTCTCTCGAGACTCGTCATCCCTTCAGTGCGATGCAAAGGTTGGGTAGGAACTGCATAGACACACCTTTGCATGCTCTTCACAATAACACAGCAACTCTGATACAAATCCCCTGTTTTAACCTGAAGTTAATTGAGAATGCAAATCATCAAAGTAATACTCGCTAGCAGCAATGAGCAACCGACTGTTGCTCAACTCAATCTTCCATTGGACAAGTCCAAAAAAGCAAACCAAGTTTCAATAATAATAAAAATAGTAACAATAGGATACTTCACACTATGGCATTGCCAGTTGACACACTACCCATGCTGATGAAAATCTAAGACTTCCAGCTAAAATCTTAAGGGTTAAAGAAAACAAAAGTAGCATTATGTACCATGGATGAAAAGGTTAAAAAACTATTGAAATAAGACAATCTGCGGTGTAAAAGTACCTTCCCAAACAGATAGAGGGTGCCCCTATTTTCCCCATAAAACTCCTCGTAGGCATCTAATATATAGAAAGGCAGTGATCCATCTTCCTCCAGATCAAACTCTGAGAGTTGCTGGTTCTGCCAAGCATCCTTCGAATCAGTAACATCAACCCCACCAGCACCGCGTATTGCTTCCTTCCAACCAGCAGTCGCAGACAATGCAGGGTCCTCCTCTTTATTAACCTTCGCGTTCAAAGTGAATACCTCCTTTTTCGCATCCGCTATCACTTCAATTTCAAAACTATTCACATCTTTCTCCTTAACCAAGCATTCAATAATTTGACATTCATCAGCTCCCACCATCTGTGCCTGTCCATTTTCAGAACTACCACGCCCGAAATCTTCCATTTCATGAACCACCTCGCTCTTTTGCTCAAACCCCGAATCAAAACCATCACTCTCAACAACTACCTTAACAGACTCAGCGTTACAATGTTCCGGCAACGAAGAAAAAGCTGTCAGTGTATCAACAGAAGGATTATCCCTAAACGTATTATTAACACGCAAAGCATTGTTTGCGTCGGAAGTGGAAGAGGAATTCCCTTGCGCCCTTCTCCGCCTCAGTCTATCAGTCTCGTCTGCAGCGAACTCCGCGATAACATCGTCGACGATGCTCTCGGAGACTTTGTCGTCTCTGCTCTTCTTGAAAACGGAGGAAGTGAACATGGAGGACAATCTCTGCCCTCCCATCATGGTCGCAGCGGCGGAGAGCGACGAAGAAGGTCGTTTCGGCTGGGGATCCTTCTTCTCGATCTTTTTCCGCTTCGGCCTCTCCGATTCTCCTTCGGATTCATCGGAGGAGAGAGTGTATCCGGCTTGAGACCAGTCCTCTTCCTCACCCTCATCACCGTATCCAATTCCTTCATCGTCGACTATGAAGGAGCGCGCCTGCTCGCGGCGCTTGGCGACGAGGGCGTTGTACTCGTCCTCGGGGACAGTGTCATAGACAGGGTTCTCTAACCTGATTTGGGGCCCAGTGCCGTCGGACCGACGACCGCCACGGAGGCGGGCCTTGAGACGCTCCAACGCTTCGCTGCGGACGGTGGACTCCGGTCCCCTCGGCCTCCGCCTCCCGCTTACTGGCTCCTCATCCGCCATCTCTGTGTCTTTCTCGATCTCTGACTGATGTGAAGTGAGTGTGTGATTGACTGTTAGAGAAGACAATGTGTTACCCTAAGGGTTTTGAAGAGAACGCGGGAAATTGTTCTGTTTTTGCCGCGCTTTCTCGTGCCAATATTCACAATCATCTAAATTTTACATTTTTTAATCAATTTTCTTGTCTTTTTAATATTTTTAATAGAATAATTCTTTTTTACTTTTAAATAATTATTTATATGTTTTATATTTTTAATGAAGTTATACATTCTTTTTTATTTAATACTCAAAATAATAAATAATATATTTGATAACATTTTAATAAATGATGAATGCTAAAAAATTTAAGTTTTAATAATATATTGACATGTTTTTTAGCTGAGGGTGAATCAAGGTTTAACTCCGTGAACATATTTTGAGTAGAGAGTTTGTCCACGTTTGGAAATCATTTATAAAATTTATAAAGATATCTTCGTATACCTTCTGTCCCAACCATACACATTGATGATGGATATATCGGTATGGTTTTCCTATACCGAATTCTAAAGTTTATTATCTATCAAATCAACCTAAGTAATTATTGTACGTGTTATTGTATGTAATTAATTTACGTATTTATATTTATAATCTTCTTATTAGTTTATCACTACATAATTAGTGTGTAATTTGAAGAGATAATATCTTCATACATTTGTGCATATTTTTTTTTTACCACCGGGGAGTTTAATTAAAGGGTTAGTTTTCATGTTTTGCAACCTGACACTCACAGAGACATGTGTTTCAATTGAAGGAAAATCAAGGATTTTACCTCCACGGTGAACAAAATTATTCAAATTATAATATTTGGAGTCGGGAGTTTGTCCTGAGGCTAAGTTTGTAAACCATTTATAAATATATCTTTATAATTTTATTTTATTTTAAATAATCTTTTATTTATTTATGCGGGTCAGCAGGCTAAAACCTGTCACACCCGTTGTTGGTCCGCGCATGCTTCAGGTTATGCGGAGCAATCCTAAACGGGTCAGCGAACTAGATTAGTGAGTCTGTCCTGTGTTTTTTGGTAGCGGACATCGGACAGTCCACGTAACTCGCCCGATATTATCATTCCTACTTTATTCCACCTATTGTCATTACTTTATAATAATTAAACATATTTAAAAATGTTAGGCATCACTATACACTTGAAATCATATCATGGTTCACTTAAAAATAATTTCTTTAATTTTTTTATTGTTTTTGAAAAATGATAATTTCATCTTCATTATTGAAAAAAAAAAAACATCGATTTTTGAAAGATACATCTATATACTTAGACATGAGAAAAATGTTTATTTTTTATATAATAAATATTATATTTCTATAATACACATACTAATAAATAATCTTATATAAGAAATTTCTATTTTATATTTATTGTACCTTTTAAATTATAATATAAGGTGGTTTTTAGTTTTTGATAACTTCTTTCAATAACTATTGAATTGTTTAACTTTGTTTTCACACTTTGAAAAATTAATTAAGTCAATCCATTTTTAAAGTTAATCAAATTTCATCCATTAATAAACTCAGTTTTATTTGAAAACCTTCCTTCCACTTACAAAATTATCAGATTATATCGTTGAATTCTTTTAAATTTTAATCTTAGAATATAAATTTTGATTGAGTTGAAACTAAAATATATTAAGATTTTCATCTTTTATATCAGAATCACAATGTTATATGTATTAAAATCCCTTAATATAAAAATATTTTATATTTTTCTGTCATTCCAATTATTTTTTCAGAAAAATCAACTAGTAGATTTAAAAACAAAATAATTCACTTTAGCATCTCAAAGTGTATAGGAAGGTGTAAAGTAAAAAATTTAACATGAAAACATGTTTACTTGTACATAAGGTCATAAAATGTTATTATCCAATATAAACTATTGAAATATAAACCATGGAAACATTTCACATAGTACTTAGATGTTACTGATAAATTTATGTCCATCAATATTTTTTAACAAATTTTATTGACAAATATAAAAATTAAAAAAAGTTATTACATTTTATAATTATTGAAAATAAAATAATATAATAATAACAACATAAAGCAACTTCAAATTCAAATTCTAAATGATACATGATTATTTCATTGAATTATTCTTTAAACACATGATTTTTATTATTATTTTGTAAGTAAGATACATCAAAATTCAATTAATATATCATCGACAATATATTTTTCCAGTTCTATCTAAATATAAATGACTTTCAATAAAATAGGGAGGATCTTCAAAAACTTTAACACCTTCCTCGGGGCACAATGACAATCCATGTTTGGCAAGGCCATCAGCTGCTGCGTTTATCTCCCTGAACACATGATTCAAATAAATCATGTTAGCCGTCTTACTTATCTCCATAATTGAAGAGATAACATCTTGATTTTGTCTTGTATCGTCATTGTTTTGTTGGGCTACAAAGCTAGTAATGATATTGATGGCAACTTTAGAATCACTTTCAACCATCAAGTTCTTGTATCCCTTGGAAATTGTTGTTTCAATTCCAATCTTGATTGCCTCTAATTCAGCCGTAAGTACTGAACCATTTTTCAAACCACTAGAAAAACCAAAGATAAAATTTCCTCTCCAATCCCTCACAACCCCTCCTGCGCTGGCTTTGTTTCCATGCCTTGTAAATGCTCCATCACAATTAATCTTGACAAATCCTTCAAAAGGTGGTCTCCACCAAATTAATCTTGAAGGTCTTATATTGTTCTCCTATCAAAGTTTTTTACATTTTAGTATAAATCAATAACTTAAGAGAGTTAAATGATACTTCATAATAAAGGTAAATCATATACCCTCATAGAGTTTTTCATGCCAATAGAAGTTTTCTCTGAATCAGACCATGAATGTAAATTTCGACACTGATCACCATACATGCAGTTACCATTTATCCAATATTTACATGTAATTGATGATTTCAAACCAGTTTCAACAACACTCGTTTTGGATGTCTTGCTATAAGGAAACCTTTGATGATGTCTATTACATCCCTCATTTAACCAGTATTGATAAGTTGGTATTGTTTCATTTCCGTTAACTAGTTCCATCATTGTCGCAACCTTAAATACAAGATAACACAAAATAAATACAGAGAAAGTTAGTTTCTACACTATATTTTTTTTAAAAAAATTCAAAAAATTGAAAAGATTTTTTTTAAAAAAATTATCAACAAATGAAAGAAGAGTAAAGTACAAATAAATTTGAATTTAGAGTAAGCACCATGACTTCAAAATATTGACATTTAAATTTGAAAATGAAGTAAAATTACCATCTTTCTAAAATGAAAATATTTGTTGTATTTCATCAATTTTTTTAGAAAAGTCATTACAAAATTGGTAAAAGAATAAAATAATATTTCCTTTCAAAGTATTAAAATGTATAAAAAGAATTATAGAAAACAAAAATTAATGTTTGTGAGTAAAATTTAAAAGAGTAATCAAAATAATCATATATCTTGTAATGTAAATCATTCATATGAATTTGAAACTTAAATATTATTGTTTGTATAATAAGACTCTATACTCTTGATTAAAAAATTATCGGACACTTTTATTCTCTCTTGAACCACCCAAGAATGTAGGTTTTAAACACCCAAGAAGATAGGTTTTAAACACCGAAGAAGATAGGTTTTCAAGGTAGATGGTAACTAAGCAATAGAGAATGATAGACGTAAATGCAACCAAATAGTTTATTTATAGAGTTGTCATTGATAACACATAATAACCGAAATTCAAATTTTATATTATTTTGGTTATTAAATCTAATCAATTATATTTGATTCGATTATATTTAATTAAATATCTTATCAAATAATATTTTATCCAATCAAAATCATTTTAAAGAATAATAAAAATAAAAATATTTAAATTATATTTAAGCGATTCTATCCGTATATATTTAATTCAAATAATATCTTATCAAATATAATAACATAAAATAATTTATATTTGATGATTTATTATTATTTCATTGGATTAAATAATGTGACACTTTGTATTATCTTTTGTCATATTTTTATTATATTTATTATTATTAATATAAATAATATAAAATATAAATAATATAAACAATATAAATAATATAAATCAATAAGAGATAGAAGAAGAAGCCTAGGAAAGCTCTTGATCTCTGATACCATAAAGGTTGAACGTTCAAAAGCAACGTGAATGTAGATCAGGGAGAAAGGAAGAAGAAGCTTTGAAAGAGAAGAGATTAGTGAAAGAATTTCATTAATCAGATAATGAAAGTACAATGCGCTTGATGTTACAAAAAGCAAAATTATATGGTTATTTCTTCATGCACCCTTTTATTTTTAAATAAAACTGTTTTACCTCTTTTAAAAATAGCTTTCGGATTGCTCTTTCGCTAATGATTTTTTGTCTTCCAGATTTTCTTTCAGGAAGAAAATTGTGGAGGTGAAGGAAGAAACTCCCAAAGTATATATGCAGTAGTAAAAGCCCAAAGTCTAAAAAAGGCCCAAAACTGAAACACAATAACAGGACTAACAGAATAAAAAAAATAATAACAGAATACATAATAATATTTTAACAAATCTAAATTCAAATATTTTAATCACGTCTTAAATTTAAATCTATATTCTTTATAAAATTAATTTAAATTTTTATGAATCTAAATCCAATTAGATTAAAAAAAATAAATTTATTTTTTATTATTTATACTCTTCTTTTATATTTCTTGTTTCACACTTTCACACTATCCATCCATAAAAGAATGGGATGATTATTTTATTTTCTTTGACGAGTTTTTTTTTAGATAAATTCACGAGAAAAATTGTTCCTTTAACATTATTTCACCTGAGTTCTTTCAATTTCAATTATTATATTTGTTCATATTATATGTTTCTTTATTATTTTTATATTATATCTTAAAACATTTTCAATCAAATTTAAAACTAAGATAAATTTTATATAAATTAGTGTATATAAAAATATTCATATAAAATATATAATAAATCTATCATTATCAATTTATTAAAGTGTAATACTTAATTTATATAATAAATAATATAATAGTTAAAATATGTCATATAGTATAAAAAAAAAATCAAATAAATAAATTACTTACCTTATTATTTTAAGTGACAACATAAAATAAAATATATATACAAAGTGAGAAGATACAAACTATAAGACGTTATTTTAAATAACAACAATTAACGAATTCTTTATTTTATGATTAAGAGTGAAAGGACAATATGGAATATCATAACACTAAATTCTCTTAAGTGGAATTTATATTAGAAATTTGAATTTTCAATTTTTAAGATATGTATAAAAGAAATGAAAATTTGATCCTGAAAAATTATAAAATATATATATCAAAATAAAAATTATATTTAAATAAATGGATTTTAATCTGATATCAAAAACATTTAGAGTCTATTATAATGAGAATTTGTTGAATTTATCAAGTCACTCATTATCGAACGGTTGTCGGACCACCGGTTGTCGGACCACCCATAATATATAATTCTCAGGTCTTGAATGATAGTCTCGAATGATGTATTGGAGATCTTCCACGTCCATTAAATATTATGATATTTCACTGTATATAAATGAATACAATCTTATAAGTGTGTTTTACAAAATTTATCTAAGTTTAAAGTCCTCTTCTTGTTAGTATATGGTTCTCACCAAAATATTTGTGAAAAATATTAGAAAAGTAGATTTTTCTCATAGAGGTGAATCTCCTAATTATAATGGTTTTTAAACCCTTTTCTTTGTGTGTGGAATGATCTAGTTTATGTATATTGGTATACTTATGATATTAAATTTTGTATGTTTTAGAGACAACCATTTGAAGTTTGAGGATGTTACATTTCATGTTTCTAATAAAAAAAAGTCCAGTTTGATTTAAATAAGATAATTTCACGTGTTTGTTAAAGAATTAAACTTACCTGAATCAAAATCCATGAATCTACAATAATAATAAAAAAAATTATTTTGAGTATTAAATATTTTTATATTAAGTATATAATAAATTAAATATAGTCCTAATAAGATTCAACTTTTAAATCATCCATGTTACAACAGCTAAAAAAACAATAAAAATATAATCTTTCACAAAAATATAATTATTCTCAAACAAATTTAAAAGATTTGTAAAGTAGTTTCTTTCAATATAGTTTTCCAAAATATATCTACACTTTGCCAAAGGTGGCGGAAGTAATCTTATCTTAATTCACAACTAATGAATTACAAAGAATCAAGGAACGTGATGGATTGTAAAGAATCAACGAACGTGATGGATTGTGTTGTTGGTTTAACATAGAACCAGCAACACTTCCAAGAACTTCACCTAACTCTCATCCAGCCATCTAATTCTGACCAATTCTCCGGTCTCTTATCAGTAACAAGCCGCCGGAGACGACTCTCCGGCGTACACGACCACCCAGGCCACTCGTCGGAATACGGGGAAGACGGGAGCGAAGCCGTTACGGTGGAAGCCCAGTGAGGAAAATCGAAGTGGGTACTTGGTGACGGCGGCGATAACGGCTCATGAACTTTATCAAAAGAAATTGAATCAACTTTGATGAAAGGGTGTTTGAGAAGCATCTCAGCGCTCCACCTCTTCGTCGGATCCTTAACAAAGCACTTTCCCAAAAAGTCCTTCCCCTCTTCCGACAAATCTTCTGGAATCTTCGGCAATTCTTCTCCCACTCCAATCCGAACCAATAATGACCAAATACTCGATCCGTCGCGAATATCCCACGCGGGTTTTCCGGTCGCCATCTCCACGACGGCGCATCCCAGGGCCCAAATATCCGCCGGCGGCTCATACTCATTGTCGTTCACCGATTCCGGTGACATAAACAACGGCGTTCCCCTGCACTCGCACTTCCCATGTTTCTCCCCCTTCTCCTTGGCGAGCCCGAAGTCTGCTATTTTCACCTTGCCGTTGTCGAAAACGAGAACGTTTTGAAGCTTCACGTCGCAGTGAACAAAACCGTGCTCGTGAATGTGTCTAAGCCCTTCCACAATGGACCTTGTACATCGCCGCACGAAAGACTCCGGGAGACTTCCGCCGTGTTTCTTGACCTGATCGGCGAGGGAACCTCCGGCGGCCTGTTCGAGAAAGACGTTGTAGAACTCCACGCCGTTCTCAATGGTGTGATCGTGACCTAAACAGTTGATGATGTGAGGGGAAGAGCCAAGGCGACTGAGTATCTCCTTTTCGTTTTCTAGCAAACCCGCGTTGTGGGAAAGAGAGGATTTGACGGCGGCTGGTGAAGGGAAAAAAGTGGAGCCGTTTGCAGGCACGACGATGTTGACGGTGGCGAAGGTTCCATGGCCGAGTGAGTCTCCACGAACCCAGTTCATTGTTTGGTACAGCAGTGTACGATGATTTGTGTTTTAAAGAACGAAAGAACACAAAAGAGTTGCCTTATAAAGAATGAAATCTTGTTATTGAAGAGTCAAAGTACTAAAGCATGGGAGGGAGTGAAATTGGCGGCATCAAAATATTTTGAACACGTGATAATTAAGGATATTTCTCCGCGTTTTTCATAAACCAAAATTTAGATATATATTTAAGTCCTATTATCATTATTATTCTTATTAGATATTACAATCATTACATGTTAACAACTAACCTATCATTTGACTGCTCTTTAAATATGAAAGTTTATCCTTTTTTTTTTAATTCATTCAATCCCTTATATCCATAAAATATTTCTTATTTTCTGAATATTCGTATTATCTATTCAAATATTTATAGTTGATTTTTTTTTTAAATAATGAAAATATCTTACCCATGTATAAAATTAGTTAGTATCTCACTTTCCTATAAACTAGTTACTAACTTGAAAGTTAGTGTATTGACAGAAAATATTTGTTAAGTGTATTAAAGTAGTTTATTTTATCATCCTTTTAACTTGTAAGGTACTCTGTTAACTTATTATTTTTAATTTATATTTTATTTAATTTTCTTTTATTATCATTCTTATATTTTAATATATTTGTTTGTTATTCTTGATCTTTTTACCTATTAATTCCTATTTCAAATTTTTGGAGGCAATTAATATTGAACTGATTTTAGTATTTGTCAAACCACTTTTCATTTTTTTTTTTAAATTTAACATTACAAATCAAAGCAACAAATACATGATGTGTGAAAATTATAAACAATAAAAGCTGTAAATTATTTCTGTTATCTTGTAACTTATTTAATTTTATTCAGTTAGCATCTTTTATATTTTAATAGATTTTTATTATTATCCTTATTATCTTCGATTTCATTATTTGTGGTTATTTATTTCAATATTATACATACAATTAATTGTTGCATCATTTTTCATATTTATGGGTTTTATTTATTTATTTTGTATAACGTTTAAATATATATATATATATATATATATATATATATATAATTCAATAAATAAATGTTTCGTGGCATGATGTTGTGTGAAAATTACACACAGTAAAAATTATTAAAATAAATAAAAATTATTTTTTGAAAAATAAATAATTTAATTAATAATCATTAGATCAACCAACTTAAATAAAACGACTAGTTTAATTAAAAAAACATATACACATTTTAAAAAAACAGTACAATACTAAAAAGTATAATAGGAATTTAATTATTCTAAAAAATATAAGATTATAATTAGATAACAATATTTTTTTAAAAATACAGATTTTATTTATATAATATGTATTTTTAATATGAATGAAAAATATTATAATATGTATTTTTAAAAGATTATTAATTCTTGTAAAGTAACTGCAAAGCCGAAACATACGTATGTCCCTTTAATTCATTTAATATTTACTAATAAAAAGAAAATAAAAAACATACCTATAATACAAATAATAATATTCAATTTTCTAAAGAGTAACACAGTTTTATTTTTCAGTTCAGAGAACTGAATTTCTACTAGAGACAATCCGACACCATCTTCTACTAAAACATTCACATGTATTAATAATATTATATATGATATGAAATATTTCCTCACAATATTTATAAAACATTATTTATATAGCAAAACATAAAATTATTTTGTATTGTGAGGATTATACAATATCTAAGTTTCTTTTGTGAGAGTTATACAAGTACTTTCCAGCTTAATGCATAAATCTCTTTATATTTCTTTACTACTTGATGTTTTAATTTACATGTGAAACATATAATATTTTTTCCTTATTTACTTTCATGTTACACACCCACAAAAGATAACATATCAAACAAATATCATTATACATATAACATCGTATGTACCACGTCAATGATTCATCTCATCATTCTCATCAAAGTACATATCAACATGCATATTTCCAGCATATTTCATTTATGTAATTAATACATATTTTCACTTATCCTCTGTGTTTTTCGTATTTCATTAGATCAAACAAAGCACTGGTGTTTTTTTTTTTTTTTTTATGTAGGTGTTGAAAAACAGTTTGGCAAGTTATGGAAGGTAAAAATGGCAACCAAATTCTAGCATTACATGTAGCATTACAACAACAGTGAACAAAATTATGGTTTTTAAAAATATGTTGTCATGGCTTACGACTAATTGAAGGGTTGGTATTTTTGTAGACGACAAAACCATTTTGCAGATTGGTTGATTAGTCGAGTTGAAATGCAAAGTGCAGGAGGAAGGTAGCTAGGAAATGTGAGAAAGGTCGTTGTTGAATTCAATGTTCACATTTGATTGAGAAAATGTGAAGACTGTTCAAACGGGGTTTCGTTATTTGAAGAAGATAACTAGTGTGGGCAGATGCAGATAATTAGTGTCTGCGAGCGCAACCTGTTTAATATTCAACTTTCTCATGCCAATAGACCACAAACTATTACAACTTTCTTTTCTAAAGCGTTCTATAAGGTTTTATCTATTTTATTATTGGAAAAAACAAACACTAATTTTAGTTTTCACATTTTCTATTCAACATGATTTAAGTTTTTATATTTTTTTAATTTATTTGATTTTTTATCCTTGAATCTTAATAAAAGTGTAATTAAGGTTGTCATTATATATAAAGCTTGAAAAAAAAAAATAATTTTTATTTATTTATTTATTATTATTGATAAAAAAAACAAGTTGTATTAGGAGTTATTTTTAATAGAGATTAGAAACATCTACTTAGATAATTTTTGAGCTAGCGGTCTATTTTGAATAATGCAAATCATTAAATTCAATAAGAAAAAAATCATTAAATTTTAAATAATTTAAAGATAGAAAATAATTAATTATTATATGAATTAGGTTATATACTATTTTATAAACTAAAATATTATTAGTATTTATTTTTATTTTTTATTGATAAATTTGTTTCTGATATCTAACATTAACTATCAATATTTTACCTACTATTATTTTATATATTAAATTAATTTTTAATTAAATTAGTGACTAAAGTCTTAGGAATTAATATTAAATATCTTTAAAAATTATTTATAAACTTTTATTAATAATACAAATATTTTATATAACAAATTTTCAGTTTATAAATAGCACGTTCATATAATAAATCGAAATTAGTTTTTTTTTAGTGATTAGTGTTTCTCTGATAACTTGCATTGTTTTGTTGCTTATTTCTCATGTCCAAAATTAGGCCAAATGTAAAAAGTTATCTAAGTGAGTTTATTAAACATGAAGGATAATGAACTGGAAGTTGTTTCAAGTTTAGATTAAGCTATTTTTTTTATCGACAAAAATGAATGAATTAATATGAGATATTTCAGGGATACCACAACTTTTATACAAAATATTGACTGAGATATTAAATCTCGAACCACCTAGTCGTAATAGAATCAAAGAGACCGACTCATTAGACCGAACCTCCCAATCTCTTAAAATCTTTGACCGATTTCATGCAAATCAAAGGCTCTAGCACCAATTTGAATACGAAAAACTAATACCCTGTGTTTTGGACGAAATCCATGACGAAGCCTTCATCTGTGTCAAATGAAAAATTTCGGCGTGATCTATTCTTCCTCCTTTGAAAATCCTCCTATTTCTATGAAATCATAGTTCTCCTACGACCGCTATCCATACACCTCCCCAAATTTGATTAACGCTTTCCTTGACCCCAATCAACCTAAAGCCTTCAAAATGTTTCTTTGGCTCCCTATGAAACATCGTTGTCATCCCTATCCACTTATAACACTTGGCCCACACGAACCAAACAATTTTATATGTACAAAAGAGATGAGACGTGATTTCCTCCTCCTCCCCGCAGAGACAACATATAGTGGTATTCATATATACCCTTACGACCAGATTTGCTTTAGATGCAATTTCGTCTTCTAGGACCTCTAAACTCATGTTTAAATGTAGAATCTAAAGTTAAATAATGTCTTGTCTTAGAACAGTCATCTACTACCCATAAAAATAAAATGTTATTACCTATATTTAGCCAAATGTACTTAGTGCTATAAATACCCTCTATCAAACAGGTAAAAAAATAACAATGATAAGTTTTAAACTTTTTCTGTCTCTTATTTAATAAATGTCATTTATTAAATAAGATGAATAATGTATATTAAAAAGAAAGAATTACATGTTTATTGTCTCAATATTTTAAATTAAAATTTATATATTATTTCTTATATAAGTTATTTTATTACTCATTATTGTTGAATTTTTCAAATATTTTTCCTCAAAAAACTTACCCAACTTAAAATATCTATTTTAGAGGATACAAATTAAGTCAACATATTTCTTAATGCTATTAGAATAAATTAATCAAAACGAAACCTAATTATGTTTTAAAAAAAGGGAGTAAAAAGGCATTCTTCTTCTCATTTTATTTATGTTTTAATGTTATAGGTAGTGATAAAACTAGGAAAATTATAAGGACTCATTTTTTAAACAATGCAGTGGCTTTTTTTTTATAATTTCTTTAAAAGATTAATTCATGTTTATTTAGAGAAAACTCACATGTATTTTTTTTTTTTAAAAATCATCTTCTATTTTATTTTAAATAATTTTTATTGTCATGAATTGTTTAAGTATTTAGCTTTTTATTATTTGAAAATTTATAACAAATGTATAAAAATAAAAATTATTTTTAAAAGTGAAATTTTGAATGAAAAATTTAAACAATGGCCCATAAAACACAACTCTTAAAATATATTATATATGCACGTGTGAGGAAGACAAAATTAAGAAAAGTGATGTCATTTTTGTGATTTTTTATAAAAAGTTAAAGAGATAAAAATAAAATAATCATAAATATAAATAAAAACAACGTCAATAGAGAATATTTTCACTAGCCATCTTCAGGTAGTGACAAATTTTAGCTGTGATAGTTTCATTTCAGTAAAACATACATATAAGACTATTGAACTAACATACGGCTCAACATGTTTTGTAAAGAAACATATGAATCAAAATGTAAGAAAATTTATTCTTATATTATAAATTTAAATCCAAAATTTAGAAAATTAGATTTTATTTTTCTCATTTGTTATATAAACATTTTTTTTATTTTTTTATTAACATGTATTTGTTGCATTTCAGTTTCACAGGAGAATAAAAAAATGAACAATTTTCATTCAATTCCCTGTGAAGCCTGTCACTTAGCACAGTAAAGGTTTCAAACTTTTTTTTTGGATTTTATTTTCTTAATATTTTTCTACTTAATTAATTGATATATTTCTATGTAATTAAGAAAAAAATTATATGTAATATAGTAAAAATTTTCTTTACATGAAGCCTATATGAATCTTTTTTTTTCTTCTAAACTTGAATATATGTGATTATGATTAGGATATTTTATATATATATATATAAAGTAAGTCAAGGATAAAAGAAGGAAAGGGGGAGTGAATTTATAATTATGGAGTGTAAACAGCGAAAACACTTAGATGAAGATACTGTAATGGGTCAGGGTTGAATTTGGTTTGGATTAGCGTTCCATGCTTTCGGGCCGTTGTTTATATGGCTGCTTCTTTCTGCACCTCCATACAAACTGGTTTTTTAGAATATTTGTGGTACAATGATATTGCATTGATGAAGAAAATGTTGTTTTTTCAGTTATATTTTATTTTTCTTTTTGTACTGCTTTGTCACTGGTTTTAACGTAGTCTTTCTTTTTTCATTTTTTAAACACATTCCACATTACATAATTCAAAAACTATTCATGAATCCAAAAAGACTTTCATTCGATAATTCTTAATGTGTTTTTTTCAAAATATTACTTACATATTCTACCAATCTGAAAAATACTCCCAGATCATAAATTAAATTTCGAATAACATAATCTAATTTTTTTTAAAAAAAAATATACGTTTTGAATTACATAATCTAGAATATAAATTCATCGGATTACACAGTACAAAATATATAGAAAATACACTTCCATAACCAAATTTTCAAACATTTTAACTTTTTTAAAGAATGGTATTTTTGGAATTATAAAATTTATAGAAGTGTAGTAAGCATCTATGGAAGTGCAAAAGAAGCGTATACAAAGAATGGCCTGAAAACATGTTCCAGTGTTCATTTGTTTGGAAAATTGGACATGGCAATGTAGGCTATGCAAAATTTTAATGGCAAATTCTTCCTCAGCCTTGAAGATTCTTCCTATACCTTCATACTTTTTTTTAATTATAACAATCATTTTTTGAATATAATTTCTTTTCATTTTCAAATTATAGTGGTTGTTTTAGTGATTATTTGTTGTGACTAGTGGTAAACTTGTTTTGTAATGTTTTTACCAGTAGTGATTGTGTTTTCGTTCACTTATTTTTATTTTATTTTTTGAAGCCACAAAATAAAATAAAATAAAGAGTGAGATGCAAAAGTACATAACTAAAAAAATTATTGTCACATTGCGAAATATTGAATATAACAAGTATTTTTGTCAATATTTTTTTCACACACTCAAATGATGAAACTGTTTTATGAAAAAGTACGACAGAATAACAAATGAAGTGTTACAACATGAAGGGAGATATATGAGTCAAAGAGTGCTGAGATTATTTAAAATGTAAGATTATACTTTATTTAAAATTATTTAAATTTTTTAAAAGATTAAAACTAAATATTTACAATTAATATGAAGGTGCATAAAAAAGGCATAGAGACGGAGGAAGGATTTGTTAACTCTAATTAGTAAAAAAAAAAAAAAAACTTTTAAGGCTATAAAGTTTTATACAGTAAACATAATTGCACAAAATTAACGTGCTATTTTAGGCTGTAAAGTTTTTTTAAGCTTCAAAAAAATATAATTCTCACCTCATAAACACAATTTTGTAAATACATTCTTAAAAAATCCCAAAAAGTATTGTTTTTTAATTGTGCTATTATTTATTGAAAAAACAAATTCTATATGAAATTCAAACGTGAGATCTTTGGATTTTAAAAAAATTAAAAACTTTTCCTGTGTCAAATGTGTTATTAAGTCTATTTCACGATTTTCATTTGAAAATAATGAATAGGCCAAAAAGAGTATTCAGATTTTAAAATAGGCTATTAGTCTTTCAATGTACTGTTTACGTAATTTGAGTTTTACAAGATCAAAATTATTGGAGAAAAAAAGTGCTACTGTAAAGATTTAGATTCCCATTTTTTATTATCCATTCATCGATTAAGAATATTTTTAATAATTTTACCACTCAGTAAACTTTTTAAATAATTGTAAAAATTGTTTTAAATTTATTTTATTGGTTTCTTATTGCTGCTTTGGTTTCTGGTGATATACTGTAGACGAACACGGATTTGTGTTGTTAGGAAGTTAAATGAAGGAAAGATGTGGCATTTATGAGGGCTAGTATGAATTGATAAACGTTAAGGGAGTTGTTGGCAAATAATTTAAAATTCTTGGTCCCCTAACTGCAATTCTAGAAAAGTACCCATCTATACAAGATTGCTATTGGATAGACTTCAATCATCCTCTTTATTACACTCTTCCTTCATTTTCTTCATCACACCACTGTTCTTATCCAATATCTAATGAATTATTGGAAGAAAAAAGTAATAATTATTTTAATGTGTTTTTTCATATTTCTCTAGACTCAAAATCAAACAAGAATATTTAATTGCATATTATTATAAATATAAATTGAGTTTATTTAATGTCTTTTATGGAAAACTCAAATGAATTAAAAATAAAAGCTGAAATACAATAGTTTTGAAAAATAAAAGGCAGAAGCAGAAAGGGAAACAGCGTACAGAAGTGGCAACGCAATGGAGTTTGTTTGATTAACGATGGGATAAACAAAAGCAAAGTACATTTGGTTCCACCAGGTATAGAGTTGCAATATTCTCATTACTTTTAGGGTTTATACAAACGAATAAATAGAAAGAAGCAATACAAAAAGCATGCAATGCAAGCAGATTCATTAGCGCAGCGCAACGAGTCGATGCATAACCCCAAACCTACTCAAACACGACAACATTTGACTTGCGAACAACACTAATCACGCTTACTACACTAAACAGACAGCATCCTAAACGGCGGTTTTTATTTGCGATCTGAGGCGTGAGGCGCGTGTGACGAGATCCAAAGTCATCTCCGGCAGCGCGTGATGACGGAGCAGCCTCTGGAATAGGGATGGACGGGTCCACGCGCCTTGTAGCAGTTGTGAGTGTAGTAAGATCTTCCAGAGCGAGGAGGGCACGGGATTCTGTTAGCAGAAAGAGCACCGTAGGAGATGTAGTACTTCATTCGCCGCCAGAACAATGATCTGCGACTAAAACCGCTCTCGACATCTTCTTCGTCTTCTTCGTCGACATCATCGTAGAGCGACATTGTGGTCGGCCAGTCCAACGCGTCGGACATGAGGTTGAGTGCAGTCTCGTCCATCTGCGCGTGCACGCCACCGTGGTGGCTGAAGAGAAAGCATAGTAAGAGGGAGAGGGAGAGGGAGAGAAGAGGAAGAGAAGAAGCCATGGGAAGAGAGAGTGAAGTATGATGAGTGAAGATGGAGTTATAATTTGGTGTTTTGGAAGGGACAGCAGACACAGAGTCACATGGTGTAAGCGCCAAAGCTGGTACCTTACTGGTTTACAGCTGTGCCTCATCAATGCCTCAATTTACGCGTGTCCCTCCTCTATTATCGTGCGCCCCCACCTCATTTCGCTTCGATGCTATGCCTTAGATTCCATCTAACGGTGGGGAACGTATTGATGGGGTTTTAATCAAAAGCATGGTGGAATATGTGTCGTGTCGGTCGTGTCGTGAAACACTACGCAACGGTACTTAGTAAAGGCGCCGCGGTGGTGCCGACGAACGGTGAGTTTGAATTAAATGCGGATCACCGGCTCCATTGTTTGTAACTAAATCTGGTAGCTCAATCAGCTGCAATGCCTAACCTAAAAAAACTACTACCTGTGCAGCATCATAAATCCTCTTAAAATATAATCACACTCATTCAACCAAAATCATTTAAATTCACCAATGCAAACTAATAACAGATAGTTTTTTTTTCTTTTCAACAAAAAACCTTCTATTTCTCTGACCTTTTTATCTTCTTATTTTCTTTTCACTCACTCCCTCTCTTTCTTTTGTACTAAACAGAGTATTAGAGAAAGTGTGTTTAAGTATCACAAAAGAACGTGTTTAGGTTTGAGATATTACTTTTGGTGAAAAAGTGGATCATGGATTGAAAATACAAAAGGGGCAATTCTAAATACAAAGGAAAAGAGGACTGTCAAAATTACAGTTTTGAAAATTTGAATACACAGTACTTCGTTCTTAAAGCCCACATAGCAACCCACCTAAAAAGCAGGCCCATAATAATTTGTTTTTGCTGATAGTAGTATGGTGGATTCTCCCTCACCTCCTCCAAAGCTTCTCCCTCCACCTCCACATAATTTTTTAATTTCACTTCTACCCCTCACTATATGTTAAAATTTTATAGTCTCGGTGGAGTGTTATGTTGTTAATTTTGAAGGAGGCAATTTCTTGAATTTTTTGGTTGTGGTGGTTGGTGGTGTTTATGATTGATGTGAATGTGGTGATTGAGGTAAGTTGTTTTGTATTATATTTTATTTATTTTGTTATTGTTATGGGATTGTAGTTTTGTAACATTTTAAAAAAAAAAATTCATAAATTATATTGTATAATCTGTTATCTGTTGAAATTTTTATAAATCATATTGTAGGATATGTTATTTATCAAATTCAATGTTATATACTTGATTATATAATCTGAAATGTGTTTGAGAATTTAATAAATCGAATTGTATAAACGGTATATCCAATATCCTATAGATATTGAATTCTACAAAACTAGTATGTTTCTGAACAATGTTATATTTCTAGTTGTACAAACTTCTCATATAAATGCTTCCTTCAACCCCTAGTCTTTTACTGTGCTAAAATGTCTCTCAAATTCATTCTTCTGTTAAAAAAAAATGGAGGTGCTTTCGTTGGAGAAAAAAAAAGCATGGAGGTGCCAGATTTTGATAGAGAATAATTAAATGAGAATGAGATTTTGAGTGAAACAAATAGGATTTAATTTTTTTTTAAAAAAAGATAGAAATGACTTTTCACTTTTTCTTTGAAAAAGGAGGCATAAGCGTGGGAAGTGTAGAGAGAATCCGCTAAGTACTATTCATGGAAAATATATAATTCTACCTACAAAAGCCCAACGAATAAGTAGCATGTTCAAAATAAAACAAATTAGGACTCCTCAAACTTTACTAAAGGCTTATTTGTTTATAGGAGTGGAATTTTTGCAAGGAAAGAAAGGCATAAAAAGGTATAGAAAGTGAGAAAATAAAAAAATAAAATACTATTAGAATTAAAAAATCAATATAAAAATTATATTTTTCTTTCTTTCAAATATACAAAGATTTGTGAGGAAAGTAGAACTAAACATATATTATATTAAATATATATTTTATAACTATTAAAAATTAACATAATACTATTAAAAAGTTAAAATTACACTTAATTTTATTTATATCAAATTTAATAATATTATTAATAAAAATAAATAATATTAATTAATAATAATAAAAAAACATAGTTATTTATATAATAATATTATTATTATTAATTATAAAATAAATATATAAATTAACTATTTTATTATTATTTAAATATTTTTAAAGATAAGGATAAGTTTGTAAATTTATATTTTACACCTTTTAAAAAATTTACTCAACCATCTATCATTCACAAACTTTAATAAACTTCGCTCACAAATTTACTTTAACATACCCAATTCAAATAACCTCATTTTTCTCTTAAATTACTCCAAATTCACTCACTCAAATCTCCTCTACAATCCAAAACACAATCTAAGGGTACGTTTTGATCCAACAACAAAATATTGAAAGACAAAGAAATACACAAAAAGTTCGTAAATCAAAAAATAAAATAATAATAAAATGTAAAAAATATAAAACTAAACAATACTGACACGTTAATTTTAATATTGATATATCATTTTTATTTCTAATTTAAAAAATATAAAACTATAAAATAGTTAACCTATTCTTTCATTTATTTTTCAAATTTTATTCTTAAAGATTATTCTTAAAAACGATAACATTTTTTCCCATAAGCCTCCCATATCAAAATTCCCTCTTATCTTATCTATCCATATGTATGTTTTCTGGTGTATCGGTCTTTAATTAATTAGGATTATCTGCGTTTAAGTAATTTAGGGTTTAGAAGTAAACTGATTCTTTAAAGACATAAGTTAAGTGTTCTAGTTATTTGGAAATCTCACTAAAGGTAAACTTATTCTGAATAGAAATGATGAATCGTGAAATAATTATGCATCATTAAAAAATACATGAAAAAATAGTATGCATACACACACACACATATATATATATATATATATATATATATATATATATATATATATTAAATTAAGAGACCACATTTTTGTGTGGAATTTAGTTATACAGCTTATCTTCTTATCTGCTATGTGATACTACAATCTGATATATTTTTAAGTTTCCTAATATTTTCTTAACACAGTAATATACGTCTTCCACTATCAAATGGGTCCCTGCAACAGAAGCTGAGATTTTAGTTTATCTACACAGTACTATTTGATACGCAAATCTTGTAAAAGCTAGATCTAGTGGCTTTAGCAACAGTGGGTTGGGTTGCTTCATATGGGTATTTCTTTTGACTTAGCTGGTAAATATTTTTCTTTCTATAGTTTCAGTGTGAGTTTATATTCGTTTTATTAAACTTGTTTTATCTTTTTTAATTGTGTAATTTTGAATAATGTAGGTTTATATAGAGTTATATATAGTATGATTTCTTTTGTGATAATAGTTTTTTTTATAAGAGTTTCAATATTTCTTAAATATTCTATTTATTCATTTTTTTCTGATAAAAAAAATCATATGAATTACTATTATTTATTAATAAAAATTAAATCAAACACATGTTGTTTTAATATTTAATACATTCTGTAAAATATTTTTAATTATTTTAGAAAATATTTTATAGAGAGACCATATGAGATCATGTCTTTGAATAAATAGTTTAGCTTGCATACTTAAACAAATTAGGTCTTAACCAATTCCGTCTTAGCTTTCAATCCAAATTTTATAAGAAAAAATATTATTATTCCAGTCATCGAGAATATGGATAAGTTTTTTTTTTACTTAATAATATATAATCACAATATTACCAATAAGAAAACAAAATAGACTAACATCCTAATAGGAAAAAAAAGTGGATTAACTAAATTGGACAAATAATCAAACATCACTAGTTTACTCATACAATCTAATCTAATGTAACTCATTTACATGTATGTAGAGATTATAACCTTTCTTAAATTATTTTTTATTTAAAATATGTAAAGTTGTTTACCATGTGTTCTTTTAGGAGAAAGAAGTATAGTTTTAGATGAGGTACAAAGAAACAAAGTTTCTTTTTCCAATTTTGTGGAGATTTTGAGGATGATTGGTTTGCTTATTAGTTATTATTGACTAAGCTCACTTTAAAAAAATCGACCTAACTCACCTATTTAAGACCTTTTGGAAATAGTATACTGCATTTTGAACTTCCATGAGATAAGACACTTAACTAGAAAAATAAAAAAGCGAATTACAGATTTCCTTGATTGAGGACAAGTGGTTCAATCTGAGTCACTACATGCTCTTAGCTTATTAATACTATTACTATAAAGAAAAATACCAGAACCAAGATTACTTTTAAAATACTTTGAAATACGAAATGCAACATGCTGATGATTCTTAGAGGAGCATAGACAAACTGACTGAAATTGTTGTCACTGAAGACAATGTCAAGCCTTGTGTTGGTGAGATAGATCAGGCTCCCAATTAATCAGTGGTAAGTAGATAATTGCTCTTCAATAAGTTTGATGTTCTCGTTGGATGAAAGGCGAGAAGAATGAATCATTGATGTAAGCATAGGTGCACAATCTTGCATATCCGTTTCATGGAGAAGATCTAAAGTATACTTTCTTTGACTTAGATGTATTCTAGAATTGTTGCATGCTACTTCAAGGCCTAAGAAATATGTGAGGTCCCCCAAATTCTTTATCTTGAAATGTTGATCCAACATATTGGTGATATGAATGATCTCAACATGATCATTTCCAGTGAGCACAGTATCATCTACATGCACCATAAAACAGTGATATTAGTGTCATTATGTTTTAAGAACAGTGAATGACCAGTAAATGATAAAATATAATTATGTGAAGTTAAGAAAGTGGATAACTTTGCATACCATTGTCTTCCAGTTTGACGAAGGCCATAGAGGGACCATTAGAGTTTACAGATATTCACTACTAGAAAATCATGAAATAGAATCCAATTTTAGAGACAAGAAATAATTAGTTTTTATATTGACTAAATTATATATTATTTTAGAGACTAAAAAATTATTGGTATTTTCTATTATTAATAAATAGTTTCTAAATTGATATCCAATTAGCTACGAAAATTTTAGCTACCAATTATCCATATGATGCTCTGCTTAATAGGAATATAGACAAAATGAACTAACCAAGAAACTACCATGTTGATACATATTTTCCAAGCCGAATACGTTGAATGATTATTGGTTTGACAAGGATGTGAGCCCATAATGAACTCGACTTTGTTTTTCGTGCTCAGCAAGAATGATAGTTTATGGAGTTGAGCACGGACAAAACCAACGAAGTGGCATGATTTTCATTAGGATGCAAATAAAGGTAATTATTTATCGATTGATCCAATTGGTTAGATTGAGTCCATTGTGTTGGGCATTTTTTAGCCATATCTAAAAACAAAAAAAAAATTTGAACAAGAAATCAAAGAAAGAAAAGCATATGAGAGTGTACCGCAAAGCTCTTCAAATGAAGAGCTTTGATACCATAATAGGATATCCTAGAAAAAACGAGTAGAAAACAAAATAGAGAGAAAAATTATTTTGAGAATATTATTGTATTGTGTAAAGAAATAAAATTACAAAATGTGTATGTAAAACTAAAAAGCAAAAGAAATGGACCCAAAGAAAGGGAGTCCAATACAAAAGCGGTTACAAAAGGTAAAAGGCCCAATAATAATACTAACACAATTTGTTTCAAAAATTGTCTAGTTAAAATCTTATTTGGAAAAAAACTTTCATAAAGATAAACATTTAGTCAAGGAAAAAGAAGTACATAGTTCCATAAAAAAAATTTAATAAGTTTAAAATTGCATTGCTTTTTGTTTCTTAGTGTTCTAATGAAACAATACCATCTAAATTTGTTTTGAAATTTTGCAATATAAATTACAATCTAAGTCAATTCTTACATGAAACATATCTATTTTATATAGAAATTGAAAACTAAATTCAATAAATATAAAAAACTAAAGAAATAAATTTAATATGTTTGACAAAAATAGGTGTTTGAACTTGCATCCTCTATTTTGAAAGCAATAATTATTATTTTACATTCACTTTTTTCTCTTATTTCCACTTTACAACTCCTTTCAACAATAAATTATTATATTTAACTAATAAAATATACAAACAAAATTTTAAGATAAAATAAAAATATTATTGGTTGTCGAATGTGTGCGTGAAAAAATGATAGTGTCAAATTATCATTATTCTTTTGAAAAATGAATAAACAATTTTGTATGGATCATCTTTGGTGCAAAGTTTTCCTCATCAATTTCTTTGTCATCTGACTTCACTTACTATTATAATTGTTTTTTCATTGGAGAATTGTGTTTGCCTAGATGTCTATCTGAATATTAAGAAATGAGTTTGATCCTAACTCATCCTCGCAAAAACTTAATTATAAGACGACGATTTTCTCTACTTATATACTATAAACTTATTTTATTTGTAGCGGATGTGAGATTTCGAACGCACTCCCTCATATTGAAGCATGTACATCTTATACATAAAATTGATATTGAGGCATGTACATCTTATACATAAAATTGAGTGGTCGGATAGCGAGTAACACGATAGATTCATCAAACTTCATTAGAATATATTTTAATATCAAGTTTAAACATAAATCATCATCACAAACCAATAAGGTGATTATTGAACTCATTAAATTGGTTTTATTTAGAGTAGATATGAGATGGTACAAACTAAACTCCAATAATACAAGCCGACAAAAAAAATCTCAGTAAATTAATGATTGAAAAGTACAATAATAATCTTAAAGAAAAACGCATTTAAAGATTTGCACGAGTATATAAATACGAGAGTATCGTAAGTAAGAATCAATATTGTTATTTTTACATTGTGTCAAGTTGAGTTAATAATATATGCATGTTCATTCACTCCAATATTATACAAGAAATTACGAGTTCAAGATCAATTATCTTGTCGCGTAGCTTCTGCACTGCCACAAAAAAAAGTAAATATCAGTAGCAGGTTTTAAAAATAAACAGAAATTAGCTGACATAAAAACAAATCTTAAGCAAAAGCAAATTCTGAAGAGGTGGCAAAAGGCAACGAGAGGTGATGAATTGGAAAACGAGGGCTGAAAATGGTTACTAGAAAAAAGAAAAAGAGCATGCAATGCAAGGTTTGAGTGAAGTGGAGAAGGAGCAATAATAATAGGAGTTAGTAGGGTTCTGAATCCACCTCGAAAGGCGTCCCCAGATATAAATGGAGTTGGCGAGTGAGTGTGGGTTTGAGTTGATAATTCCAATTTCCATATACCCTCTTCCACTCATTCTTCTCTTTCTTTTTGGACTGTTTTTCCCTTTCCTTTCCTTTCCATAAAGTCTATCTTTCCGCTAACCAATAAAGCATATCTCCTTCTATACATGGTTGGGACCACTATCCCCACCCTCTTATCTCCTTCATCATCCCTCCCTTCATTACCACAATTAACCTTGTAGTAATCAATTTTATCTCCCAATGTTCTTCTGACCACTCTCATGTGACACTGGGGCTACCATTCTCTGCCTTTATTATCTCACTACCTCCTCACCAAATAAAATAATACTAATATTCAACCCAGAAACAAACCAAACAACACCAAGCTACCTTTCTCAGTAAAAAGGAACCAAGGAATTCAACCTGGTTCATGCACCTCGCACCAGCATTCATCCACCCCTACCCCAATGCCTGTGGCCCCTCACCTCCTCATTCTCAACCATTGATCTTAAATGCTTCCACCTTTGACAATTCACAAAGATAAACATCAACGGTGCTCAACAAATCAACCCTTATTCCTAAAGGTAACCCCACACGTCATGGGCGCTCTCCAATCAATAAAAATGTCAAGTCCATCATGGATTTTCTTCCCCTTTCCATTTTTAGATCATTTTTCAAATACATTGCTCTCAACTTGCTATAAAAAGCCCTTCCATTACCTGCTACATTGGTCGGTTACAGAGATAATAATCCTGCACCACTTTCTGCAATCTCTGCACTCTTTTATATTATTCTCTATCTCTCTTCTGCAAAGTGCAAACCCTACTTACTTTCACACCCTCTTCCTCTCCCTTCCCATACTCCTTTTCTCCCTTCTCCCCTTTCTTCCATTCCTCCGTGTCTCTCGCAGTTTCAAAACTCATGGACGTGGACATACTCAAAACTTCCACGAGTGACACCAGCATGGACATGATGATGATGATGCAAATGGAAAAGTTCCCCGAATTATGTGAACCTTTTTATAACACCACCACTCTTCTCTACCCAGAAAACGAGTTCTTAAGCTCCACCACCACACTGCCTGTCTTCTCCAACGATAACCCAAACGTTATATCTCCACCACACTCTTTGATCAATCCACCACCCCCTTCCTCCAGTTTTGGTCTCCAACAACCCATGACACCTCCTCCTCTTGAACCCAACCCTTCGTTTTCGGAGAAGAAGAATTCCGTGGCTGCCATGAGGGAGATGATTTTCCGCGTAGCAGTCATGCAACCTATTCATATAGACCCTGAGTCTATCAAGCCTCCGAAGAGAAGGAACGTGAAGATTTCGAAGGATCCGCAGAGTGTGGCAGCGAGGCACCGAAGGGAAAGGATAAGCGAACGAATAAGGATCCTTCAGAGATTAGTTCCTGGTGGGACCAAAATGGACACGGCTTCTATGTTGGATGAAGCCATACACTACGTAAAGTTCTTGAAGAAACAAGTGCAGACGCTGGAACAAGCGGGAGCAACAAGACCCTTGAGTGTTTTTGGCTTCCCTGGTACTGTGTCCAACGCCAATAATAACGTTAATTATTCTTCTTTTGTCAAGAGTTGCCAACCGTGCCATATGCTGGGTTCTGCAGCTTCTAAACACATGCTGAGTTGAGTTCAGAAGAAGCTGTTTGCTTCATACATGCATGAAAAGTGAAAATCAATGAATTATATATGAGGTGTATATTGATCTTCATCATAGTTTTTTTGTCATCGTGCATGCGTTACAACAAAGACAGTGTTTGCCAGTGTAATTGTCGTTGTTTCAAGAATTTTTCTTTTTCTCTTTTCATATCTAAACGGGGAAAGCAATCAATAAAACTAATACGAATGAATATTATTTTCTTCATCTTTCTTCTTTTTGTATCTTTATAATCACTCTTCACTGATTACCCTAACTCCTTAATTAATTTCGTTTCTAAATAAGAATGAATGCCAGAAAAATATTTGAATAATAACAAGCAAATCTTACGAATGATCTAGATTCTTGCAGCAATCACTGAGATATATAATATAATATAAATATATAAAACAAAAGTTTGACCGATCTTGTTTTGGTCTTCTAAATGCCCAATTTTAATGGGCCATTTTCGGTTTTTTGGCCATCTATGTGTATCTTTATGAGGGATCACATGCAATGGCATATGGCGGTTTATTTTAACCATGCTGATCCACGGCACAAAACTACATCGCTCAACCAGCATGCATGCATGCATGCATAATTATTGTTTATTTCTCATACTAATTATTAAAAGAGATTTTTCTAATATTATTTTTTTATATCTTTTATTATAACTCATCTTATTCCACATTTTTCCTTGTTTCCTTGTTATACGAAAAATTACACAAATTTATTTAAATCCAATTTCTCATTATAAAATAAAATAGTCATACTGTATTCTGTTTTGTTGTGAATATAGGAAAACTACGTGAAAAGCTATCGCAATGAAGGAAAGAAACGAGGGATCAAAGAAAACAGTTATCTTTATTTTATCCATTTTAACCAATATACAGTTTCTTAAAATCTTCATCACATTAACTCTTGTTTCGTATGTAATTCTTTCTCATCTTATTCCATTGTTGTTGGAATGCGAGACAATATTTTTGTACATTACTTAATTAGAATTGAATTAAAGATGATTTATGAATATTTTTGTCTCTTAATCCTGTAAAACATTGTTTTAATAACAAATTATGAAGTCAATGCGAGTAAAATCAGATATAGTAACATTTTATGTTGAAAAATATATAAGATTGTTAATGATATATTGTTTATCCACCAAAAAGAGATATTAAAAGAGAAGGAAAATAATGTTTGATAATTAATAGCATTTCCATGGAGAAAAATCCAAAAAATAGTATGTACGATTTCGAAGAACTAATATGTATCTTTTTTTTGTGTTGAATGGAAATTTTAATTAATTAAATTTTAACTTGATTATATTTAGAGATTTTTTTTCAGAATAGAAAAAAATTAAACTTCTTCCCGAATTAAAACTATAATTTATGTATAAATTAATATGTAATTTTTTATACTTTTACATAGATATATTAGTTTTAGTTTATAAAAATATTGATTTAATTTTTTCTCTTGGAAATATTTATGGATACTTTTTTGTCAAACAAGTAGTTACAGTCTTTTTTTTTCCTTTTTCTTTTTAGCTGAACTCACTGTATCTACATATAGTTCATAAAATTTAGTACACACACAGCTGGGTGGTTTTTTTTTTCCTTCTGAATCTTAATATATAATGTATATATTCTGGCTAAATCTCACACTTTTATATAGCATTGGCAAAAGTCAAACAGTATACATACATGAATGCACTTTGAGAAACACTAACCATTGATGTTGAGTATTGAAAACCTATTTATTTAGCCTGAATACATTATTATATACTAAGATTCAATTTTTATATTATGTGTGCACGTCCATGTTTATATTTATTGAAAATTTTGTTTTTATTAAAAAATTGAGCCTTAAAAATATAGCTAATAATATTTGAAGACTTAATTAATTATATATTATATAGATATGAATAGACCTTCATGGAACAGCTAATAATTTATGTGTATACCTAATCATCCATTTCAGGTATTCTAGAAAGGGAAAGGGCCCCTGAGGTTAAACGAAGTAGGTTGCCCCCCACGGCAAGGTCGAATAATTTGGTTGTTCGTGTCTCAAGGATCATGCTTCAGAAATGTCTCATTTTTTTTTTCTTTCTTACTCTGTGATGAAAATGTATATCAGAAAAAAAGAAAGGAGAGAAAGAGAAGGTGAGAAAAATATGGAGAAGTGACTACTATAGCAAAATGAGGCCATGTGAAATAGAGTAATAGGGTCCCATGCAGGCAATGAGATAGGGTTTTTAATTATTATTATTGTAATGTGTTGGTGAATAAAAACTAAAGCACCACGGGGCACCTTGCTATCAGCATATGCATTATCTCTGCACCTTCCCACCTTCTCTATAGTGCATTGTATCCTCCTCTGACACATTCCTTATCGTATTCTTTCATCTTTTCTTTCACTTTCCATTTGTTTTTTATACACCATTCTGCATATTTCATTTTAATAGTATTTTAAACACTTAATCAATAATTGCTTCAGAAAGTTACTTGCTCTATCTGTAATTCACCTGCAGATATTGTCCTGAATAGATGGAATGGGATAAGCTTCGTTCATCCTTTCTGAGACTACACCGACATTGCACTCAAGTTGATGTGTATATATATATAGTACATTCTTGTATTTTTAGGTCAAAAAACACGTAACAGGGAAAAAGAGAGAAATGGCCAGTGAGAATACATTCAAATTTTGTAGCCAACAATCGTGAAAAATGCAAAGAAATTTCAGAGACAACGACTGCAGCATTTATTTCCTTATCTGTCTATCTATCTTTCTGATTATTATAATATTATATTCTCTATGACAGCGACCAGTTTGTTGAACTTCATAATGGTAAGCTTATAAGTGATTAAGTAAAGCAGAGAAATATTATTAAAGAATCTCAGATTTCAAATTTCCTTCTTACTAATATCAGTTTGCTTGTATAATAAGCAAATAAAAGATCTCAGTTTAATAGGACTTAGTTTTTTCAATTGAAATTATTTATAAAAAAAAATTGTGTTATGTTGAAGTGTGTTCTTTATCAGGTTGTATATATTTGACCTAATTAACTGCGCAAATATAATTCAGATTCAGGAGCATGATAATGGAGTAACAGTTATTGGTGAAAAAGTACATGCAGGTGATAGGGAATAAGAACGAATAAATGATGGAGGAACAATGATTGAATACCCATGTATTAACTATGAGAGACCAGAAATATCAGAATATACACCATTATATTTTTACTTCACCTTTATAAATTAGAATTAAAAAAAAAAACTTTATCTCCATTGGTCTCTCGAATTCTAATTTCTTATTAAGTTTGCATATATTATAAATTAATGAAATCAGGTCCACTTATTTATATTTTGTGGGTAAGATAAGAACTTAATCATATTTACTTAGGAGACTTAATTAAAAAATAATAATAATTAAAAGACCTACCGACTATTAATATAAAATATTTAATTAACGAAAAAAAAATAGCGATTAACTTACCCTAAAATATGAATAACCATGAAATTGATTGAGGATGGTTTAATTTTTTGTAAGGAAAGGTGGGATTTAGACGTTAGTATAGAATTTAATTATTTTGTTATTGTACTCGTATGTTACAACTCGGTTTTCATTATCGAATCGACTGAGTTATGTACGTCCGTGCGGATTGATCGAGTCATGTATGTCCATGCGAGTCGATCGAGTCATGTACGTTCATGCGGGTCGACGAACACACCTAGCCCATTAACGCTCAAATCAAAGTTAGCAAAGTTAAACCACCATTAAGAACTAGGTAATACACTCCTAAGTACGATTCATTCCACTAATTCGACCTAATAAGGTAAACCCATTAAAATAATATAAAAAACGCACATTTCAATAACAAGGTACGTTGTTACTGAATTTTTTTTTTTTTTTGATCAGCAATAACGTTGTTACTGAATATACTCTGACAACCGAGCGTCAAGTACTTTTTGTTGACTTAAGCATTGGAATGTCTTCTACAGACATCCCCCATTCGGCATTCACCTAGAATTAAGCGACCCAAAACCTGAAGGAATAACGCAAAAGTGGGAGGAACGAGTTAAAGTGCGAGCTGACCACCCGACAAAAAGAAAGAAGATAAAACCAGTCAATAGTTTTCTAGATTCATCTTGTTATGATTAAGACATTTAATTTGATGAAATGACAAGTTGATGTAAGGGAAAGGAAAGAAAAAATGGTTCTGGAATACATTTTGAAAGTTTTGGTGAATAAAGAGATCTAAGGCCAATATACAGTCAAATGAAATAAAACAAAATTCGGATTGATTGAGTCTGAGTGGCGTAGAGAAAATGTTGACTGCGTAGATTCTATTTACTTTGTCTAATATTTTTTTCTTTATATTCTTAAAGTATATAATTTTCTCTCTCCTTTATTTCTATTTGGTTATCACAACCTGATGGAGGTGTCTCTATAAAAGAATGGTGGGGCGAAATTACATACAAGAGATTTAAAATTTTAATATTTATCTCTATCTTTAGTTTTATCGAGATCAAATAAATTTGTGAAAAACAAGTGTAGTTCTTTTCCAAAATTAATTTGCACATGTTTTTTTAAATAATTTATATATTAATTCAAACATTAACGTATATTTAGAAATACAAATTAAGAGTTAATATACTATATTTATAATTAAAAAAATTATTATTTAATTATTAAAATTATAAATTTATATTCCTAAAATTATAAAAATCAAAATATAAACATGACATTTAATATATAGAGAGAGAGATTGTTAGGGACATTCTTGAATAAACTTACCACAATATTACCTTGAAAAAAATATTATGAAAGGAACACATAACAACAACCAAAAGAAAAAAAATATATTATTGATATGAACTTATGAGCTTGATATGATAACGATGATAGCTCATAATAATATTTTAGAGATACACACTAGTATTGTCATTTTCCATATCCTCTTCTTCGCAATAGAAAAACATGATGTTGTATTAAAATCAAAACATAAAACTTTTTTTTTTTTTTTTGCAATCTATTTCTAGTAAAGCAAGTTCTTAATTAATTTTTTAAAATTTATTGTTTCTTATATATTATTTGAATTAAAATATAAGTTATAACTTAATATATAACAATTTAAATGTACACAAAAATGATTTGATAGCCTGTAAGTGCATGGATATTAAGATATTTTTGTTCATGGCATAGCCTGGTCACAACACGAACATAAATTGTCATGCTAACAATTTTTTTTATAAATACGCATTTTTTTTATCCTTCCTGTTTCTAAATAAAAATAATAATTTAATAAATAAATAAAAAATTTATTCAAAATTTATATTTTATTAATTTAAAAAAAAAAAATCTTATACCATCCCTACTTGAAATATAAAGGAAAATGGGTATAATAAATTCTGAAGGTGCGAGTAACAATTCCCAAAAACTAACAATTAAAGTTTGAACTAATGATGCGGCCCTAAGAGAATATAAAGTCACAACTTGGTGTTTGTATTTTGCAACCCTATACTTTCAAGCTGCACCCCCATAAAATTTGAAATTCCAAAATTACTTTGTCAAAGATAAATTATCAGGGTTTTTATTTTGCATTTTCAGTTTTAAATTATGAAATCCGATGAACTTCAGATTATATATTATGAATAAAAGTAATATATTTTATTTTGATACTCCATAATTTATTATTATCCGAAGAACGTAGATTGTAAAATATAAAATTTATAGTTTGAAATATATATTTCAGAACATAAAATTTATGTTATGGAATGGATATTTTATAATAAATTTTTTATTTTGAAATGTATAATCAAAATATATAATTTGTATTACGAAAACATACATATGAGAATTTATTTTTTATTTTGTATTTTAGAATGTTTGTTCTAGTAGAAAATATAAAAAATACACTTTGAATTGCATGTGTTTGTAAGGTATTTTTAGATTTAGAAAATACATTCCAAAAATTACAATATATAATACATTTTTCAGGGAAAATTTTGTTATTTCACCACCATACAGGGGGTGTACATTTGAAAAGATGGGAGTGCGAATGCAACTTTCCTCAACTTTCTGTAAGGACGACAACATTGTTGGCCCAGTGACTAAAAAAATGAAATTTTAACTTATATATCAAAAACTGAAATATCAGTTTCTTGAAAAAATAAACGTTTATATCAGGAAATGTGTTTTATTTAATTTATAATGCGCAAAATATATATAATTTGAATTACAAAGGATGCAATGTAATAACTTTTTAACAGTAGCATTTTCCACTCTTCTAAAATAAATATTAATTTCGTTTTTTTAAACAGTAGCATTTTCCATAAACTAATATAGTTTATAATATTTTATTTTTAACGTGGAGTACTAGTAAAGTATTTGACAATTTAGGATTACATATCCTTCTTTATGACTCTTATGTTTTATTTGGTTTGAAGAGGAAGTGGAAAGGGAAAAAAAAGTAAAACGGTTAAATTGTTTAATTGTAAAAGAAATAGAGATAATTAAAGAGAAATGAAGAAAAAATGTTAGTTGATTTGATTTATATAATTAAATATTTTCTGTATATTAATATTTTTAGAAAATAGTTTATAAAATATTTTTCAAAACTAATTTGGCATAAAATACATGTTTAAAAAAAATATAAATTAAAACTAAAATATATTTTAAATTAATTTAATAAATTATTATAAACTTTTAATAAGTATGAAATTTATATTTCAAAATTAAAATATATTAAAATAGATTGATTTAAAATTAATTAATTAATTTTTTATTTTAATATTTTTTAATTATTTTTTTTATTTTAATATATAAAATACTAAATCAGTTATTGTATTGTTTTTTTTTAGTATTTTTTATTTAAATATTTACTTTATAATATAAAAGCATATATTGATAAAATATTTTATTTTATTTTATTTACTTTTTAATATTTTATTCTAATATAAAAATATATGTTACTAAAATACTAATAATATAATTATTAAAAATTGTTAATATTAAAAAATTATATAATCATGTAAACATAGACAACAATAAAACGTTTACAAATATAATTGATAATACAAAATTTATAATTAATTATGTTGGTATATATATATATATTTAGATTTGCTTGTTCAAAATTTCCGTTTTCTTGTTTTTCGTAATTTTTGTTTTATTTTCTGCACTTTCCGTTTTCTTTCGTGGATTATAAAGAAACACATTATTATATGGAATTTTATTGTGGTTATTTTAGACATCTTTAACATGTGATGACAGTGTAGTTAATGACTTGGTTAGGAAAAATATATAAAGAATGAACCACGAGGTCCCCATGCTTTGAGGTTGTTGAACATTTGACTTGTTCATTAATTGGTTTTTTATTAATGACTCATAACTATGAACAAGATTCTGACAACTGTAATGTAAAAAAACTGATATCATAATTTATGATATCACAGATCCTACCTCACCAAACCCAGCATGCATATATAATCTATGATTTATAACAAGATATAAAGGGATTACTTTTTTTTTTTCTTACACCTTTTATTTTCTAATTTTACCTCTCATAATATTAAAATATAATAAATTTAATAATTATTTATTTTAACTTAAAAATTTAATTTAAAAAAAAAACTAACTTTTTAAAACCTTACCCTTTAAATAACAATTTTTTTAAAAAAAAATTCAACTAATTATTCCCCATAAAAACCTACACAATAAAAAAATGACATACAAAACTAGAAAAAAATATTTATTTTTATAAATTAATGATATACTTTTATTTCAATAGTTATTATAATAATAGTATTTTTTTATAAAAAAAAATGTATTTAAATTATTTATCTTTTAATAAAAATAATTTATTTGTTTATTTAATAAAATAAATAATTGAATAATTTTTTATTTTAAAATAATTAAATAACTTCTTTTAGAAATAACGGTTATATATATAATATTTTTTATCTTTTAATATATATATATATATATATAATTATTCTTTAAGAGAAATTATCTTTTATTTAAGTAGGAATTATTTTTTATAATATTATCAAATTAAAAATTAATGTTTTCGTTAATATATATATATATAATAAAAATTATAAAGGCATTTGTAAATTTGAGACATATATTAATTTAATAAAATTATAATTATTATAAACTTATAATGTAATATCTATAATAAATAAAACATAACAAATTTTTAAAAATATTTGAAAAATACATATATGGAACATCTCTATTTTATTACATCTAATAACCATTTGCATGAAATATATATATATATATATATATATATATATATATATATATATATAACTTTTTCACACATTATTTTAAAATATGTTTCTCTTCATAGGATTTTTAGTATTTATATATACATATCAAACAAAACGCAAAGAAAAATAAACATCTCCATCTTCTTACTATCTAGCTCTCACCTGGAGCATCATTGGCTCCCGTGTAAATTAACACGATCATTACAAATTAAAGAAATAAACATAACACAAAACACAAGGTAAACTAGCCATTTTTAAGAATTCTAGTATTAATTTTATGTTTTTATGAACAAATCAAAAGCACGACACAGGAAGTTACCTAACCCTAATAAATTAGGTAAAATAGGAGGCTATAAACACAACCCTAGTGTGCCAAATTGAGAGAAAAACACCATTGAATGAATTGTAACCAATTGGGAGAATGGAAGGTGTTATAAGTATGCGTAGCTAAGTCTACCATTTGGGATTGAGAATAATCTGTTCAAATTCTTATGTATTAAGGTAATATTTAATTAGAATATAATATATTTTGTTTTTGATTGATTATTGGTATTGATGTTTTGCTTCTAAATATTTGTGACATGTTTGAGAATCTTAATCTGACTCGAAAGTATTTTTAGGGTTCTGACCTAAACAACAAAACTTAACATATTTGAGTGTTATGAATAAACTTGAAATGTTAATTGCTATTAACGTCTAAGCTTGATTCTAAATTGTTCTTATAATTATGCGAGTGATCGATATTTAGGGAACATTTTTAAGAATTTTATATGCGAGGAATCGTTATAAATGACTTTTATATGGGCGTCAATTTCAATCAAAAGAACATAATGTTAACATGCTAATCAAAATACATAAGAGTGAGACAGATGAAACCTAATCCTTAATTTTCCAACTTGAAGCAATTAATTCTTTGTCTGTTTTCTTATTGATCATCGCCAGCACAATCACTTTCAACACACTTTTATTGTTCTGTTTTATATTTAGCGATTACTGTAATTCACTGTTCCTCGAGGGATCAATATCCGACCTTATGGACAAATTATTACTTCTGACAATGTCGTGCACTTGCCGTAAAAAGTCATAAAAATATTAAAAAAATATCCTTATGGAGAGGGATATAATTTGAAACACTTTATGAAAGAGTAATATATACTACAAATTATGGTTATTAGATGTGGGAAAAATATAAGCATGTTACACTGACCCACATATTCATACACTCGACTCTAATTCGGGAATACTTGTGCATTGATTTAAACTTAGAAATCTACATTTGTCATACTATCTCAATGTGAAATTCACACAACTATGCGCATAATAATCTCAATATCATATCTCCTAGTATGACGATGTTAACTCGTATAACAGATAAAGTTAGTTATCTTTCAAACAACTAACCCATTCATATGAATCTCCATCAACTATCACTACCAGAATAACTTCATCTATATGATTTCATTATATTATTAAAGTCAGGATACCTCATTCTCGACAAATCACTAGTCCAGTGCCCTAACCATCTCAACATGGTATTTCATTTCCTGAAAATATTATGTCTCGATCAAATTTTTCATATTTTATATCTCATATCACACTAAAACTTAAAAGTTCAATCAAAACAAAATTTATCAACAAAATCAGATAAAATACATAAACTAAAAAAATAAATCAATTAAATATAATTAAAATCCACATAAAATTATCGTTTGGGCAAAAACAGACATGAGAGCATCCAATTTTTCACTCTATTCTCGCTTGAGCGAGAATTATCTTGTCTGAGTGCAAAAAAAATCTGCATAAACCTGCTATATCTCTTATTTTTCTACCAAAATTACATTCAAACTCTTATTTTTATAAATCTACACATTAAAATGACAATTCTTGCTTAGAATTATTCAAGCAATCTCATTTAGTTATTATGTTAGTCTATAGATCTATACATATATATGCTCTCTAAACCAAAATCATCTAAAATTAAACAACCAAATCTAATCCAACATTATATTTTAAGTGATTCAACAAACTATTCAAATACATTTATTAAATCATTCAAATCAAAACCCATATACATTCTATCACATCTACCATATCCACAATTTCACATTCCAATCTGAATCAAATTCAAATCTACTAAAAAAACAAGAAATTCTGCAAGAAAATTCGAGATTGATGACCACGTCAGCCTCACATTAAGATCTTCTAGCTTAGGTTTATATTGCAAATTTAAACTAGTTTCCCTTACCTGAGTTTGAGCATATGTTCACTAAAAGTTCAAGGGTAGCTTAACCTGCACCACAAAGTCGTGATAAAAGAAATCTTACTATATCATTAGGATCCTGAGCTAACTCATACTAGTTTTGAAGATAAAAATATCACATGCAAGCCTAAACTTAAGACAAACCTAATTAGATCAAAACTAAATCAAAGGAAAAGGAGTCAAGATGAAGTTACTTTATATGAGATTTTGACCAATGAAGTCCAATGACGTTGATCTAAACAAGGAGGTTAGAATCTTGGAGAAAAGATAGAAAAAGGAATAATGAAACTTTTAGAGACATGATAATTTTTTTAAAATGAAATCAAAATAACTAATTTTTATTTATTTATATACTTTGTTGACTTTAATAATAAAATATCCAAATGTCATTTACTTCTACTTTTTTTATCAGCAATAAACAATAAATAAATGTGAACCACTTTAGGGGTGGTCCAACCCATATACAAAACAAACAACCTTTAACCTATTTCTCACAACTCATCCCTACCAACACCTAAAAAACCACTACTTAAAAAATCGATAAGAAATGCCTACAACACTCCCTCTTACTCCCAACAAAACTTCATGACATCATCTCCATACAGGCCAAAGGGTCTATACACTTCTACTTATACTTTAAGACTATTTTTATCGGTCCTTACAGATACACTTGTGTTTATGCGAGTATTAATAAATATTTTTCATATTTCTTTTATCAATTTATTATTGTTTTATTTTTTAATTAAATGTTTTTATATTTTTTTTAACCAGGTATTTTTTTAAAGTTCAATTAACTAGTTTTAGTAATAAAATTACTTACGTAATAAAATTTTACCCCGCAGTAATTTTTTTTAAAATTTTTATAATGTTTTTTTATAATTTAATAATATATTTTTTATCTCATAATTATTATAGGTAGTAATACTTTTTTTGTCAAAAAATTGTTTCCACAGTAATTATAATATAAAATTATCTTACATTGACACTTTGATTTATAGATTAAAATAAATAATTAGAAATTTTGTTAATTAAATCACAAATTTTAACTGTATTTATTGTTCACATCTTTTATTGACTAAATTTAATTAAAGTAAGTGTACAGCTAATACAGTTATGGTGATCTTGATGGACTTTTATTATTTATGTGTATGCTGATAGATAATTAATGAAGCAGCGTTATAATAATGCAAATTTTAATTGGTGTGAAACACCAAAAAGAAGACTTCAAAATTTAATGCATCAATGTCGCAGGTTGATTATATCAAGGTTTAGAAAGTATAGTATAACAACGAGAATAGAGATTAAAAATACAAAATATTAAATACAAGATAATTAAAAAACACCAAAGAATGGAAAGTAACACGTTAAATTTTCTGTATAAATATGAAAAAATGTGAAAAAAAAAATCCCTTTTATCTTTTACATTGCTTGAGTAGTAAATATTTGTTAAACATAATAGATTATCTTTTCAATGTCATCAATATTTATGAAAATATCCTATTGTATTTTAATACAATTAATTATGCTATTAATTTGTATGTTTTATATTATAATAAAATAAGTAATTAAATTAATATTTTTAAATTAATAAAAAAAAATTATTAGTAAACAAATATATTTAACTTTTTATTCATTTTCTTTTAAATAATTTAATTTTTTCACTTTTTTTTTTTTCATTTCCTTACTTTTGTTTATTATCTAATTAAAATTAAGTATCAGTCAACGTGTTGTACTTAGTATTAGTTTCATTTGTTTTTTTTTTGTTCACGTTTATATGTTGTCGATGTTCCCATTGTCCCCACACTCTAATGTACCTTCTTGCATTTATAAGGTGGTTTTCTTTTCAATTCAACAGTTTCCTGTAAACGGTTGTCCTAAACAAAATGTACAACCTAAAAATTAATTGACTGTCTCAATGTCATTGAACTGTAATAGTACTAACGCGTTTTTTATTTTATTTTATTCAAAGTGATAATTTTTTATTATTTATAAATTTAATTATTTTATTTGTTCTTACATTTAAGATCAATATTCAATTTAGTACAGTGATTTTTTAAAATATCAATTTTGTCCTATATTTTTTAAAATGTATCTAAAATGATAATTTTCGTTAAGTCCCACTTTATGACATCAAGTGTTGCTTATGTTGTAGAGAGAAAAGGTTTATGCGACGGATAGATGTGAGTTTCTCTTTCTCTTTCAACCTTGATGCCTTCAAACTCACTCCGTCGCCGACAATAGGTTCCACTTCTCCTTCATCGCGGCTTTGTCCTTTAAAGAAGTTACGATTCTTGAAACAATCGAGGCGACGTTCATTTTTGGGGGTGATGCAATCATATGAACGATCGTAGTATTCGAGAAAACTGCAAAGGAGAAGGTCTTTAGGCTAGGGAACGGTGAAAGAGAGTTTAGAGAACGTGGAAAACGGGATGGTTGTGCATGTTCCATTCTCGGTTGGATATCCACATAGAATTTGAAAACCGCGACTTCACGGCGCGACGCATTAGGATTTGAGCGGTTTATATGGTGCTCCACTTAACGTCAACTTAGCGAAAAAGACCATTTTGAATATATTTTAAAAAATATATAAATCAAATTAATACAAATTTATTTTTAAAAAAATCACTGTATTAAATTGAATATTGACCCTAAATATAGAGACGAATAAAGTAATTAAATCTTATTTATACCAACATATAACGAGTTTCATTATTATTTTTAATTTCTCCTTATTATTTAATTAAAGTGTTGTTCTCTTTAGCCCCATCAGTGCTTCTTCACAATAGGAAGAAGGCATTGAACCATTGTGATGACCACAAAAGTTCCACATTTCCTGAATTCAAATGCCTTCTTTTCACACCACTCGACACGTCATTCTTCTCCATTCACTATGCTTTTCTCCTAGTCACTCCTACCATCTATTCACACCCCTCCTCCACTTGGTTACACCACCAAACACTTTTACAAAAAAAGTTAAAATAAATACAAACTTTTAAATTCATAATAGTATAAAATTATAAAAATAAATAAATAATAGAACAAAATAACTCATTAAACTCTAAAAAGTAAAAAGTAAAAGATATGTGTTTGGAAGTATATATCTTTATTAAAAATTCACAATGAAATCGACAAAATATTAATAATACTCACAAACTAACTTTTCGTTTTTTAATAATTATTTTCAGATACTTATTTAGACACGTGAAAATACTCTGAAACTAGTTAATTAAAAAATCATTTTCGCAAAAATAATATGTTTTATGCTTAGTAATTAAAAAACCAGTTTAAGCAAGATCACCACGTGGATTTTGCAGTGAATGATTTGGTTTTGTCCTTTCACGGTGCCACTTGGCCACCAAACTCTGAAAAAGGTGGGAAAGAAGTTAAGATTAAAAAACACGATTTTTATTTTTAAAGAAAGATAAGATATTTTATATGAAAAAATAAGATAAGATATTTGTAAGCCGATTTAGCCACTTTATACTTAACTTTATCTTCTAGAACCCGTGCTTCATTTATAACAAAATATTATATTTTTAATTCGTGTATAAACTTATTTTAATATATAAAGTAAATAATTTTTTATTTTTCTCTTTTAAAAACTCAAAATAAAGTCTCATAAATAAGAGTAGAGGAAAAAATATATATAAATATAATTTCTCTGCATTATTTGCAGTATCCACCAACAGTGCTTCGTTTAGCCATATATGAATGATTTAATAAATTAAATTATCTTTTAAAAGTCATTGTTTTTCAAATTATTGTACAAACTGTATTATTGTATTTTTATTTTTAGGGTTACTGGTTCTTTTTATTTCACTGACCAAATTGAATTAAAAAAAGCTTTGCAGAAATACCAATATTTTGGGGACATGCTGCTAATAGTAAATAGAGTGAAACATTCTGAGATCTCAAGTATAAATAATTAAAGGGAGGCGAGCTTTATCATTTGTCCCTTCCTCTTCTTCTGCTAATTTGTGGAGTTTGTTGGGCATGGCGCAGAAACCCAATGGCGATTGCAGATGCAACAAGGGTTTTGCTGACAGTTACATGTTGCTGAACCCAGAAGACGCTCATTTCTTCGATCTTTTCCGTGTGCTGGTTTCCCGTAACATAGGACACCGAAAATTTGTGGACAGTCACGCTGAGGGAGCTTACGAGGGAAGCTTCCGCCACAGATGGCTTATCTTCGTCTCCGTCGTGCTCCAGAAGTTTCTGCTGCTCGTCGCGAAGCCACTTGCGTTATTCGGCTCTTTCGTCGAGTTCCTCGTCAACCTCTATTTCCTTAACGGAGGTTTCATCATGATTGCCGTTAACTTCCTCACAGGTAATTTCTTTGAATGCATCTTGCATAGATCTGAGACTTTTTTCTTTTAAACTTAGCACTTGGTTGTGTTTTAGCTTAACAAAAATGTTTACCACATCAGATCCATTTACTTCACAGCCACTGTTTTGTGCAAAGCTAAAAACCCTACCAGTCTCTTCCTTTTTCCACGGTGGAATTTTTGTGCAGAAATCTGCATCCATCTATCGTTTTTCTTTACCCTAGAAAGAGTAGTCCAAGTGATTCTGACAAGAGTTTTTGGTTCCTCTTCTCCATGACTAGTTCTTGATTTATCTCCCATTGATTTAATATTTTTGGGTTTAGTTCATTCTAGCTCGCCTTCAATATTATTTAGAAAAAATTAATTATATATTATCTGTTAATGATATAACTTTTTTCATGATTTGTATAATACATGCTATATTTATTTTTTATTTTGTATTAGATGAATTCGAACTTTGTCATCACTTTTCTCTGTACATTATAATCGATATATTTGATTGATTGTTGATGTTGATATTGATATAACCTTATCTCATATATTAAAAAAAACAGGTTAAATTAAAATTGAATAAACTTTTTCAATTAAAAAATTGTCTGCCAGTTGTTAAATCTCCTTTTCAAAATATTAGTAATCAGAGTTTGATTGGGTAACACTATAAAACAAATTCACCCCTGAACGTGTCGCAGGCTCATTGTGGAACATTTGGAGAAATGGGCCCCGACATAGTTTTCTTGTAGTAATAAATAAATGTGCTGTTTGGCATTAAATAGAAATATTATCTTTCATATCTTCTCTCTCGTTGTCCCATAACTCAGAACGATTTTCAATAATTTTTTTTTAAACTCGCATTATAATTATCAATCAATACTATTATTTTACTATTTCTTATATTATTTAATTATAAATTTATTTTATATCTTTATTACAAATTGTCACATCAGAATTATATATAATTAAGTGGGTTGTCAAGTATAATTATTTTAACTCATAATACTTCAAGGCAGAAATAGAAAATAAATTGAAAAAATAAGAGTGAAAACATATAAAATAGAGTACAAATAAAGTATAAGCTTCATAGGTTTTAGTTTATTTGTTTTCAAACTTTTTATAACGGACACATCACATTCTCTACTTTTCAGTTTTTTTCCGCTTTATATTTCTTTTAGGGTACATCTGATCTCTAAAGAGGAGAGTAAATTTTTTTTTTAAAAAGTGTTATTTGATAAGAAATAAATGTGAAAGATACATAATAAAAGAACAAAAAAAAAGTGGAGTCAATCTCAAAATAAAAAATTGTATCGAAAGAAAGTTTACTTGGTCATATGTATGAATTATCCAGTGAAAGTCATCGGTATAAAATTTCACGAACTAAAATTTAAATAAAACAGGTCACTTGGTCGTCCCCGATCGTAATGCACCAAATTATTTGTCTTGTATCGGAAATTTGGATGCGCGAATAAAGTTGGATGCTATCAAGCGTGATGACTGCAGGTACTATGTTTCATTAGCCATGATGGCTTCAAAAGCATCCTACGAGAATGCAGCTTACCTTAGAGCTCTAGTCAAAACTCAATGGAAGGTAAAACAATTATTTTTTCTTTACATTTTCTGTGTTCTCCTCAGTTTGAGATGCATTCCTAATTAATATTGTTTGAGACTTGTGACCTCTTACAGATGGAATTCGTGGGGTTTTTTGACTGCTGGAATGGTAAGAACTAAAAATAAGCAATCTCATCTGCATGTCTTAACGCACTTTCTCACAAGTAAAAAAAAAAAAAAAAGTCATGGCAACTTAAATATCAAATTTTAGTTTCCTAAATCACATTTGATATTACTATTTAAAAATTGCTTTTTATCTTTAAATTTTATTATCATTCTCAATAAGTATAATTAAAGGTAATTTAAAAAGAGTATATTTTTATATATTATATGAAAACAAAAATATTTAATCAACTTAACTACTTGGTTGATATTAAATGTAAAAGTTATTTTACTTAATCCAGTGTATGGTTAAGAGAGTTAACCGTGTTAGTTCTTAGCTCTCTTAAAAAACTTGTGTGTGGAAGAATAATTAGTTGAAGGTAAAATGAATTTTAAATCTCTCAAAATTTCATTAAAACTAACTTTAATTTCTATTATTTTTTAAATAAACATTATAATTAGTCATAATTAAGAAGTAATACCAAATTTAATTGAAAACTGAGAAGTCTGTTCACACAATTTAGCGTTAACTAAACTCTTGTACTTAACCCGTGTTTGCATTGCACATGGCAGATTTTCAAGGAAAGGCCACAACCCAAGTGTTGATTCTTTTGGACAAGAATGAGGAGCAGGATACTTACGTGGTGGCTTTCCGAGGAACTGAACCCTTTGATGCAGATGCATGGTGCACTGACCTTGACATCTCGTGGTATGGGATTCCCGGCGTTGGAAAAATGCATGGTGGCTTTATGAAAGCTTTAGGGCTACAAAAAAACGTGGGGTGGCCTAAGGAGATTCAAAGGGATGAAAATCTTCCCCCGTTGGCCTACTATGTTATCAGAGACATTTTAAGGAAAGGGTTGAGTGAAAATCCCAATGCAAAGTTCATCATCACGGGTCATAGTTTGGGAGGAGCGCTCGCAATTCTGTACCCTACGATAATGTTCTTGCATAATGAGAAGTTGCTGTTGGAGAGGTGTGAAGGGATCTACACATTTGGGCAACCTAGAGTTGGAGATGGAGCATATGCAGACTTCATGAAACAAAAATTGAGGGAGAATTCTATCAGGTATTGCAGGTTTGTTTATTGCAATGACATAGTTCCGAGGTTGCCCTACGATGATAAGGACTTGCTGTTCAAGCACTTTGGGGTCTGTCTTTTCTTTAACAGGCGCTATGAACTCAGGGTAAGTACTTTTTCTTGTTCTGAATTCGTTCGTTTGATTTTACTGTTCATCATCAAATCACATCTCTCTGCATTTTTTTAATACAGATAATATTAATTAGAGGACGAGACATAAGTATCACTTTTTATTAGAAAAAAACACTTATAAGTTGGTCAATGAAAACATAGCACATGGATTCAGTTTTTATCAGCATACATAAATGTATATTAATATAGACGAATACAAGTAAGTAATATCAATTTACAAACCAGTATTCTTCATACAAAGTAACAACACATTCCATTTTAACAATATAAAATATGCACTGGTATTTTAAGTTAAAAAAAAAAATATAAAAAAATATTAATATTTTAAGCTGTTAAATGAGTATTTTTTTTTCTTATAGGTGTCAAAGTATTAGCACTCTAAACTAAATTATAGACTTCTGTTCAAAGCCCATATTTTAATTTTATATGCACTTAAGTTAACGGTTTTGTTGGGAAGCCTAATTTCATATATATATATATATATATATATATATATATATATATTGGAAAACAACAATAAATAATTTTGTATAATATAGTATCTAGTTATAAAGGAGTTAACTCGTTATTTAGCCTATTAATAATTAAATGAAAATTAGATATTTAAGAGTCTTCATTCTATTCTTTGCTGATAATATATAATATACATATATATAAAAGAGTCACCTACACTATTAGTGTCACTGGATCATATACAGTCAAAAGGATATTTGAGCCAATACAAATTTAAATTTATGGAAAGACAATGTTTGAGAAAAAATAGTATATCTGGATTGCAAAATGGTTTTTGATAACATGCATGGATCCGAAGAACAAGGTGAAGCGAAGAATTAACAAGTTGTTTGATTATTGCAGATTCTGGAAGAAGAGCCGAATAAGAACTATTTCTCGCCATGGTGCGTGATACCAATGGTGTTCAATGCTGTTTTGGAAATGATAAGGAGCTTTACCATTGCCACCAAACATGGAACTCACTATAGAGAAGGATGGTTTCTGTTTGGGTTCAGATTATTTGGTTTAGTTTTGCCTGGTTTACCTGCTCATGGTACACAAGATTATGTTAATTCCACTCTTCTCGGATCAATTGAAAGGCACTTCAAAGCAGATTGATTCATGAGTCCAATAATGTGACTTACTAGTATTTCCTTAATAAGCGAGCCAACCTTAGAGTCTGTTTCATTTGCTGCATCATTTATCATTAATGAGGCTAATGTGAAGTTCTTCATTTCAACTTTGGTAAATGTTTATTCCTCGTTTGCTACTTTCTGATAAATATATGGAAATATATGGAAATTTTATATCCTTTCTGATAATCATGTTTCTGTTTCTATATATTGACTTTGACATGGAGGAAACCATAATTTCAAAGCGTTCTGGACTTGATTGCAATGGTTAATGATAGTTTGGCTTGTTTTTTTTTAAAGTTATGTTAAAAAATTAATTTTGAATTTTAATTTCACGATAATTATAATTTATATTGAAACGATCAATTGCTCAAGCTTGCCCTGATTAATCTATTAAAAGTTAAATTATAAATATGGTTTTATTATTTATATATAAATAAATAATTTTATCAGGATAAAAATCAGCACCTGTATTTCCTGTATGATTTAATGTTAACAATAGTTATTTTTTAGTAGAAACATTATGATATTATGACATTACTTTTGAGCAAAGTTACTAATTTATTTTTTCATCGCGTATAATAAATTTTTAAGATTCACCACAATTTTGAAATCCAAAAGAATTCCAATCCAGCGTAACTCGGTACAAGCTTGAAGCCATAGAAGATTGTCAACAAGAACAACTCATCTAATAAAAAAAGACAGAAAAACAAAGAGAAATTGAGAAAATCCACAAATAAAAATTTCATTCTCATATCTAAGAATTATTTGACTAGATGGTTTGCATGCCAATAACACATTCATCACAGTTTTTCTCACATATTGTATGTTATTTAAAACATTTTAATTTAGCTTATTTATTACTTTTTTTCAATAATACTCTAATTTAATGATATTTTACTTAAATATTTAAATAAGTTTAAGATTAAACTATAATTTATTAATAGAATTTTTTTTGTAAAAAAATACAGTAATTATTATAGTAATGTATATAATTAACGATTTTTAAAAATAAATAATGTTAAAGGAGAGGATGTATTTTAACGGTTTGGTTAATAGTTGGTTCAAAACTAAACCGGGCCCAACCCGGCCCAGCCCAATTGATTGATAGAGATTGCAAAGTGGGCATGTTAATGATGGCCCGGTAAAGGAAAGAAGGGACGGAGCGAAAAAGCGTCACGAGCGGGAGAGGAAGGAGGAGAGATAGAGAGAGCTAGCGAGAGAGGAAGATCTTCGATTTAGGGTTTTCAATTTCGTATTCACCAAGGTCAGTGAGCGCCTAATTCAGCGAATCTTTTTTCAATTTGTAATACATCTTTGTTTATCCTTTACAGTAGACTCCAACCCCCAAAAGCTGATTTTCATTTGGTAGTATATGATGATGATGATGATGACGACGATATTTGTGTGTGAGAAAGAAGTGTGCTTGTTATGTGCAGGCGGCGAGTGTGAGGATTTGAGAGAGAGAGGGGTGAGAGCGCTGAGTGCTCTGCTGAGAGATTCCATTACCCCAAGAGGAGGAGGAGGTGGATAGTTTATTTCCCCCCCTTTTTTTTGTGTGTTTTTATTCTCAGAGTGGTGGACAGGGATTTTTCCTTGTGCAGCGTTTCGTTCTCTTTCATTGTGATTTGTTGAACTTTTTGATGGAGCAGCGAAAGCTTGTGGTTAGTCATGTTCATTCAATTTGTTCATATTAATTCCTCTATTCGTATGCTTACATGTTCATTATGATATAAAAAAATGGCATCGTTTGATTTTATTTTTTTTCTTGATTCGTGTCCTTTAAAATTGCGTATTAGGTTTTGGGAATTCCGTGGGATGTCGATACTGAAGGATTAAGGGAATACATGAGCAAATTTGGGGAGCTGGAAGATTGCATTGTCATGAAGGTTAGCCTTTACTTTCCATTCTTCTGTTGTGTTGTTATTTCATAATCTTTTTATACTCGTCTACTGTGTCGATACTAAATGCAATAAATTGTTTATTTTATGTGTTTATCCGCTGTAATTTTACTTCATCCCGTCCCGTCTCTACTCCTATTTGCTTTGAATTTAATTAAAAGTCCTTGCTGCTTACATTTTTTTCAAGAAAATAAATTAAGAAGGAAGTGGTGGTTAATTCTTTATGCTGCTTTTGAAGATGTTTTTGTTCATCCAACTGCCATGTACTTGAGCTCAAAGCTTTAGGAATATTAATCCATTTCGAGTAAACATCCATTTTGGCCCTCCGAAAATAAAATTAGTTTAGTTTTCTGGTACTATCAGAGTAATACATCAAATTGGTCCTTCATTGTCCAAATTTGATGTCAAAAGGTTATGGTAGAGTAAAAGTAACATACTTGGTCTTAGTTCCACAAATACAGAGAAAAAAAGAGAAGAAATATCGAGCTGGCGCCGGTGATGTGAAATATAATTTTTCTGCACAGGGTTAGGTTAGATTGCCCCTATACCATTAACTTGTCTGAAGACGCATTTTAATCCGCTTTATTTCTTTTAGGAGCGGTCAACTGGACGGTCTCGTGGTTTTGGATATGTTACATTTGCTTCAGTGGATGATGCTAAGGTAGCCTCTTTACACAGAAAGGGAGAGTTTTATGGTCAAGATTACCTCCTCTCATCTCTCTAGCTCTCATTTTAGACACCCCTCTATAATGTCTACTATATCTTGATTTGGATGACTTTCTGGCTGCAGGATGTATTATCAGGTGAACATATTCTTGGTAATAGGACGCTGGAAGTCAAAGTGGCCACACCGAAGGTTATAACCAAATTTTAATTCGAAACTTGAAATTTAGTCTGGTTCATGCGCATTTTATACAAAATACAAGAACCATATATTATGATTCTACTACTTATTCTTGTAATGCTTTCACATTAAAGGAGGAAATGAGGGCACCAGTAAAAAAAGTTACTAGAATATTTGTAGCCAGGATCCCACAATCAGTTACAGAAGCTGCTTTCCGAAGGTATATGAGTGTGTAGTATCTTCTATAATAATTCACCGAGGTTTTTTTTTTCCTTTAGTAATATATTCTTGTGTTAATTGAATTTATACGACCTGACCTTATATATTTTTTTTTTCTTTCAGTCATTTTGAGAAGTATGGTGATATAACAGATCTGTACATGCCAAAGGTACGTTACTCCTATTTGGTTGTTATCCATTCAGAATTTAAATGCAGTTGGTATGTATATTTAATTATTTTTTTTTTGTATTTATGCTCGCTGTTGAATTCTCATTTATGGCTGTGCACATAAACTTCAGATTTTTGCGGGTTATACATATTTCTTAATTATGGACAATTTACCATTTCTTCCTGCAGGATCAAGGCTCCAAAACACATCGTGGAATTGGTTTCATCACTTTTGCAAGTGCAGGTTGGCATATATATTAGCGTGTGTGCTCTAATCTTAAGTTTCTGCATATTTTATCTACTTTATCTGGGATCTTGTGTATCACTTGGAATTTTTACATGCAATATTTTTATTTACTATTTTGGTTTTTGGAATTCTGAAATACCGTGGATGGGATGTCTTAATTACTGTAAGGAACATGTTTTGTCTTACAGATTCTGTGGAGAGTTTGATGTCAGAAACCCATGAACTGGGAGGTTCTGCGGTGGTGGTTGATCGAGCTACACCTAAGGTAAGAGTTTTTATAGCTTGTCATTTTATTGTAGAATAGTCTCTGGAAATTGCAGAGTAATAACCAAGACTTCTTTATTCAAATTAATTAAATTTTGATAGTGGATATCATTCACTACCCAAGTGTACTGTTTAATGATTAAAAAATGTTTAATTATTTAAAATTTAAATTTCCTTATCCTTTTAGTTAAATAAGATTGTATATTTCTTTTTCCAGGATGAAGACTTTAAGCCTATTGGCAGCAGCAGAATGCCACCACAAGGTGGATATGGTGCATACAATGCTTACATTTCTGCTGCCACTAGATATGCAGCACTTGGTACTCCTACTTTGTATGATCATCCTGGCCCAATTTATGGACGTAAGCATGCAAAGTGTTCAATTAAAATGATTTAAGTTGCTTCATACTAACTAGTGACTGCCATATTTTATCAAATAGGGGGAGAACCTGCTCGGAGAACCAGTAAGAAAATTTTTGTTGGCCGTCTTCCCCCAGAAGCATCTTCTGAGGATCTTCGTCAATATTTTGGAAGATTTGGCCGTATATTGGATGTTTATGTTCCAAGGGTAAGATATTAAAAAATGCATATACTTTGCTGGATATTAGATGGTTATGTTGCAAGGGTAAGATATTAAAAAAATGCACATGCGAGTTTGAGAAAGCTTTGCTAACTTGACTGTCTTTTTTTGGGTAGGATCCTAAGAGAACAGGTCATAGAGGTTTTGGATTTGTTACTTTTGCTGAAGATGGTGTTGCAGATCGTGTCTCACGAAGGTCTCATGAGATTTGTGGGCATCAGGTACTGTAATTTAAATTTGCTGCTAGCTTGCAGTGCTACCCAACTTTCATCTGCTATGAGTTTCTGTTTGTTCATTTTTCTGTAATTGAAATTTAGATGTATAGATGTGGTTGAAGGGAATCTGTGTAGGTACAGGGTGGAGATTAACTTCTCTCCTTTAAAAAGGCCCATTTCTAGCCTCACTATATTTTAACAGCTTAACTCTTTGTTCATTCAAATCACGAGAGAACATGTAATTAGAAGTGTGGATTTGTTTTGTTATTTCTTAACGAGATCTGTGTGATATAACGGGACTCTCTACTGTAATTGCATTACACATCGTATATGCACAGTAGACAAATATAATTGAAGTAAAGTGTGAATTCCTTATGATGTCATCAGGATGTGAATATGATTTAATTATATTTTTGTTTTATTTCAATGTATTTTTTGGTTTAAATACCATTTGACTGATTAGTGGTTTGCACCTGTAGGTTGCAATAGATTCGGCCACACCCGTTGATGATGCAGGGCCCAGTGGGAATTTCATGATGGAATCTTTTGGGGGATATGGCGGTCCTGTGCGATCTTATGGGAGGATGTATGGGAGCTTAGACTTTGACGATGTGAGTATTTACATACTAATGATTTTATAACCAATATATATATAAGGGAAATGAAAATGTGGACAATATGTTAAGAAACATTGAAGTATTAATATAGTTTCATGTTTCCGCTATTGATTATAAATTTTGTTTTGCAGTGGGGTTATGGAATTGGGAGACCATCTAGAGCAGATTGGAGGTACAGACCGTACTAGTAGGGACACAGCTTATTGATGACAGCGAACTGTGGTGCTGTTATTTAATCATGATTTATGAAGTTGTAAGAACCATGGATTGGATTTTTTTTATCCATCGTAAACCAGAAAATACTTTTTTGTTTGAACATATTGTCTTGTATCCATTTGTACTAAAGCCCAGTTTATGAAAATATGATATATTCTAGAACAATGCTACATTTCGTGCCATGTATTGTTCCTTGTGTATTCTCAGAGTGGATGCTGATGAATGGTCCATAATAAATTATTCATTTATGCCCATATTATATTTGCGAACGAAGCTGGCTGCGCTTTTCAGTCATTTGGTGGTCAAGCCTGTAATATAGACGTAACGAAAAAGGGCTTTGACTTAATCTTCAATTAGCAACATATTTGGATCGCATGAAGCTAGAAGCTACAAATAATAAGAGCTTTTGCTCTTTTCTTCCGTTTTGACGTGAAAATATAGACTGGCGCTGAAAAGATGTCACAAGGATGTGTTCCCAATCATTCTATTTAGAACATTGATAATTTCACACCTGCTCGAAATTGCCCCTCTTTAAATGACAAAAAAAAGTAGTAATTTAGAACAGCATTGATAATTTGAAACCCTCCAAATTACACCTCATTAAATGATAAAAAAAAGTTGTAATTTAGATCAATGTAAAAGGTGAGGTACAAAATAATGTAAAAGTTGTAATTTGAAGTAATGCAAAAACAATATTTTTGTGGAAGTTGTAATTTGGAGCAATGAAAAAAAGTGTGTGAAAATAATATTTTTCTTCTATTTCACTGCACTTTAAAAGCGGGTCTATGATGTGTCGGCACCAATTAAATTATCTTGGCCATTGAGATGGAAGCTCGTCGACAGGTTTGTCCTAGTGATATAGAATTTAAGTTAAATTGATGTGCATATTTTTTTTAAAGAAATGAAATATTTTAAACATTATTTATAATGCAAATCTTGTGATAGTTGTCATGGGAAACGCTCCATTTTATTGACCACCCGCAATTAGACTTGTTTAATACCGAATCACAGGTTGCATGGATTAATGGTAGTGACTACTTTTGAGGTATAACGATACTAATAACACGGATACGAACACGAATATATATGCATAATTTCTAAAATATAAGACACGGATCTATATATTATATAATTTTGAATTATATAAATTGAAAATAAATATTTATGTGTAAAAATATGTTTTAATTCTTTTGGAAGCATGAAGATATTTTTCATGACTAATTCAAAAGAATTTGTTCTTTATTTTTATAATCATAATAAAAATTTATACAATAAATTTGAATTTTTAGAAAATTATTGTATTTATATCTTTTAAAATTGTGTTATAGAATCGTATTAGAATTTTTAAAAATTCAACAAATATTTTTTAAATTGAACATTTCACCGATAAGTGTTTTACAGTGTCGACACCGATACGTGTGTCCGACACACAGATACGCCTATTTAAGAGAATCTCATAGCTTGTGAGTTCAGGGAAAAGAAAATAAAAAATTAGGTGTAGTAATTCAAATGGCACGAAGAATGCCGAAAATGTCAAATGGCACCAAGAATGCAGTAGTAATTCACTATTGACATTATTTGGGAAGTACAAAAGGCAAACAAAAAGGCCTATGACTTGAATATGATTTTTCTGTGTTCATTGGGACAAAACCTTAGTAATTTAAGGGCTTGTATATTGGATTAAATATTAATCATGGAGCATGAGTGCCGAAGCAGCTCCTTGGAGACCATATCTGGGCATATTTTTGAAATGAAAATACTTTCCGAGTCTTGGAAACCTGCTGCTGATCCTGTTCAGCAGTTATTTGGCTTCTCATCTTTTCAGCCTTCATCTGCGCCCTTCTCAGCTTGTTTAGAATCTTTTCCATCGACGACGATTTCTTCTTTTCCAATTTCATCTGTGTCAAATACTTCCATCACTAGGGAAAAGAAAAAGTAGAGATGTCCCCAATGTAGTTATTGTATACATACAGTGTGTGTATAATGTTTTGAGTTTTATCATTCAGCATGACACCACACCACAACGATTTTACTGATTAGGGATGGAGCCTACATTGGTGAATGTAATATCTTGCTTACGAATTTGAGTTCGAATAGGGACACAAATCATACGAGAAAGTTCAATATATATTCAAGTTTAATGAATAAAAAACCTCAAGTTTTCGCATTGCCGCTTCAGCCTTGGCTTTTTGCAAACTCTCCCATGCAATGATTTTGGATTCCTCTGTCTCAAACCTGCGCCAAAAAAGAAACAATGACATCAAATCTGTTAGATCATTGAATGAATGTTGGAGAGATTCAAATATCTTGATAATAATGATATTGGGCAATGAGAGGCATGCATGGCACTAAAATCAGCTGAGCGTCTAAGAACATACTTGGTAGAGTCCAACGTTGAGTCTGCAATATCCAAACCTGAAGGTTGGGTTTCAGTACTACTACTTTTCCTTGAGTGTTTACCAGGTAGCAAGCTCAGCCTGGGTACATGGCTCTTAGACCACCTAATAATAGTAGCCTCAGTGTCTACCTCCACATCTCTGACCTCTAACTTCGCAGCATGGCTATTTTGTTGATTCATGGTCGACGTGGGTGAGGATTTTGGTGCATCATTCTGAGTTTCAGGAGGGCTCATTTGAGTGCCTCTATCACATCTAGAGAGAGGAGATGTGAATGCGTCCTCATTCTTAGTCTCATTTCGTTTCTCATCTGTAAAGGAAAACAACTGAAACGTTTAAATATGTGAATTCTCTTGCATGTCAATACACAGTTATATAATTGCTCATATTCAAGGAACGTATCAGCCCAATATTCATCGTGGTGACTGCACAAAAAATAGAAAATCTTATCATTGCTTTGATAGAGTTATCTCCCACAAATAGACCAAGACATTAATTATACTACGGAATTGAACAAAGGAATGTGTGACCAACCAATCTGTACTTGATACGCATCTCTTATTTATGAATGACTTCTAACCTTGTTGGACTGAATATCTGTGTTCTGAATACAGTATACTTGGAGTTAAATGTTCCCTGAAACTAATCAGTCACATACACTGGGCTATAAACTATATCGTGTAATCAATGTATCAGTTTCCACTAATCTTTACCCATTTGATACATATACAGCATCTTAAATGGAGTATGCAATGTAAATTTAGAAAGGCTACTACTTCGAAGAACTCCAATATTCATACCTTGAGAATTAGGCGAAGATGGCTCACACAGCAGTTCTGACCACACCGGTGCACTGGACACTGATGGGAGGGTTATACTATTATTGTCGAGAAGAGGACTAGAACATTGCATACTATTGTCAAAGTCATAAGGGGGACCAAAAACAGCGTCATGTGCATAATAATGGTGAAGAGAAATAGCATCCGGTGCCAACACTCCCGTTGAAAAAGGGGAACCACCCATCATGAAGTTTTTCACTGCCAAACCTTGGCGCAATGGAATTGTGGGTGAGTAATTGAAGCAGTAGCCTGTTCCTGGAGGCACAATAGGACCACTTTTTGATTTGGGTCGCCGCTGAAGTTGTGCATAGGAATTAGTTTTGTGATTACTATAGCCTGAAACGGGGCTACAAATCCACCTCTCTGCATCATCCCATTTTGAGGGTATTGTTCTTCCACTGTTGAAGGGTGTCAAGTTAGCCACACCAGCTTGTTGCCTTATGCTGCTGCTCGATGGCTGCAACACCCTCTCTGAGCTCCACCCGTTTTGGTTCCCAGTGTTTCTCTCTCTATAGTTTGGTGCTCCTGGACTTAGAAATGAACCAAGTTTCTGAGAGGAACCAGAACTCTTCTTCATGACACTTATCTATCACTTTTTGAGCTACTTTCAGTTGGAAAAGCCTCTTGAGGAAGCACTCTGGCACTTCGAATGTATACTTTCTCTTGAGTTGTCGGAAAATATTGGTGGTGATGATTCTGAAACAAAGAAGAAAAGAAAACACTAAATCACCAAAGGAAAACTAAGCTGTATGCTGGTTGTATAAAAAAAAAAGAATTTGTAGTAGATTTTGACCACTCACTACCCAATCACTTGGTATGGTTGAATCCGGGTCACACACTTAAGCAAGAAAGGCTTGAATGGTTAAATTAAGACACCAAATGCTGAAATTAGAGCCTTGAATTTCAGTCTATTACTGACTTAGTTGCTAAGCGTGACATCCTGTCATCAATCTTTGTCGAGTGGCAATGATGGACTGGTTTAAGTAACATTTTCTGCTTCTATCGATATTAGAGGGATATGTACAACACATATGTGTGGACAATTATAGGTTGAGACTTAACGCATAAGTCCAATAACAATGAACCAAGCCATTCTCTTGAGATAAGAAGCGTTGTATTGCGGTGATCTTACCAACGATAATAGGACAAGGAAGACATGAGCTGTGAGACATCACAGATTATTTCATAATGCAAATTAAACCACCATTGTTCCATTCAATCTTTGCATAACACATACTCTAACTTTTCTATTCTTTTTAACTTCAAAATATCTACCGTACATAACATGAAAATCAGTGGAGATCATAGCTATATAACTGTTCCACATAATCTAATATTTTTCTGGGAGACATTATATGAAACACGTCCTTGCATTTGTCACGTGGTTTTTCCGTAAAATTGCTTGGGACTCCTAAGAGCAGACACATGCTGTGGCCCGGAAGCTGAGACATAGTATAAAGTGGTATTTAGAAACCAGTATAACAGTATTTTACAAACACTGTAGCTGAAAAAAAAAATATGAATAACACAATAAAAACATCTTTATTTCATGATAATTGATACACACACTTTTCAACGACACTATGGCACCCGCCAGCTGTATATGAGAGGTGTATTATTACAGGAATAACAATGACTCTTTTCATTGAAACAAAATGGAGATCGAACCATTCTATATATCACTGTCTGATGACGTGTTTCATTCATTCAAGCATTTGTATAATTCGTTATTTTAGACGAAAAGGGGTGCCAAATCTTATCATCATCATCAGAAATATCTCCCTTTCTCCAAAACAGTATAATCAGTTTTTAGTTATGACTTTGTGGTTCAAAATTAAAAGCCTTACAAATTGAAGAGACTCATTGCTTGATTGTGCGAGATTATTGCCTTGTGTTGGGTTGTTATAACTAAAGAAATCACGAAGTTTGAGGCTGTGGCATCAAGAAATAGGATATGATAACTAATTGTGGCAATAAGCAAGATGAGCAACAGCAACAGTAGCAACAGGTGAATCGTATAAGGGTGTAACAGTTTGTGGTGTTGTGACAGGTGATGAATGAAAGTTGTCTTGTTGTTGGTTCCCACACTGTGCAATTGACCCTATTGGTACAGAAGGTTAATCTTGTGTGGCAGATCCAGTGAAGACATCACCAGACCTGCGCATAACGTCAAATGTTATCTGTCCTGTCTCAGAGGGGAAAAATGTTTTTGTAGTCATCTTAAAGTAAAATAAGTGAAACAAGTTGTAGTACTTTTGATATGGTTCTGCAGGCAACCCTTGCCAAATATCATTACAGGTCTTTTTTACATTTCATCACTCTCTCACTTCTTCTTTTTATCTTTAATGGAGAATTTGATCATATCAAACATGTTATGTAATGTTTGATGATCACTCATCCTCTTATCATAGTTACAATAGTCACAGTTAATCTATTGTTTTATATATTCGTGGATAAAAGATAATGTTCTTATATATTTATGATATTTTATTATTATTATTATGATATTTACATTGTTTCCAGGTAGGAAGTAGAAAATGATAAGGGATTCAAAACTACTTGAAAGAATAAGTCATCAACAAACTTTCTTATGTTTTTTTGCTGAGTAGGACGGTGAGCATTGGTCTACTTTAAGAATTATAATAATCAAACCAAAACTATAAGTGCGTTTTCTCTATATTCAAATAATATAGCTCAATGATTGATCAACTTCAAAATCCATGATGAAAGAAATGAAAGAGAGAAAAAAAAAAAAACAATCTTTACAACTAAAGAAACCACATATATATACAAAAAAAGTTCTTCAAGTAAAAAGTTGTGATACCATATTGAAGAAACGTATCATAGTTGAATGGAGAGAGAAAGAAGCCAACAAAATAATTGATTTTTCTGTATTATTATCTCCTACTGCTGAAAAATTAGCACTTATAAGTGTTGACTAATAGTATTAACTAATGAATTAAGATCAATACTAATTAAAAACAAATTTAACATTAAATAAAAAAGTAGATTACTAATGAGATTTTTCCAAGTTACATTTACAAGGATATAAATACAATGTATTTAAAATTAAAAAAAATGTAATTTAAAAAGAAGTAACCAGGTAATATTTTTAAAATAATTGAGAATTTTGTATAAAATCAATATCTAAGTATAATTTGGATTTTTTAAGAACTATAAATGTATTTTATTCAATAAAAAATAAATTTAAAAAGATGTTATTTACATTCTATAATTATTCGGAAATAAATAAAGTATTATATTAAATTAAAACACATAGAGTTAGTTATATAAATTTTATTATAAATAATAAACAGCACTAGCACCAATATTAAAAAGTACAATACTTTTTTACAATAATGGTACTGAAATGAAAAACTTGTACATGTTACCACAACATGTTAATATAAATGAATATCACCTCAGTAAAAAATTCACAATAATAGTAAAAAGTCACAAAAAATTCAAAACAATCATAACATAAATATATATAAAAAAATATGATTAATAAAATAAAAAATGAACTAATTAATTGCCATAAATGAATTTTTTTACAAGGCATTAATTGACTGATTAAAATATATAACATATAAATAAATGCATACAAATAAATAAATGAATAAACTATTAATTATCACAGAAGAGCATATTAAATACATATTAAATATATCAATAAATATAGATAAATAACAATAAATTATTTATTAAAATATAAATAATATTTTCAGAAAATATTAATAACAAAATAATAAATATGATTATTAAAAATTACAAGTATATTACATAAAAAAATAATTTAGTTAATATTATTTTTTTTAATAACAATTTATCTAATATGAATGTATTATATATGTAATGGAAACAACTTTTTTTAATTAAAAAAATAGCACATAATAAATAGGGAGACATTTATAAATTAATTCATAAATATCAAACATAAAAGTAAAATAAAACTATAAATTGAAATAAAAAAATATAAACTAACGTAACAAAAGGAAAAATATTATATCAACCTATCTTTAGTCCAAATAAAATTAAGGTAAAATTAATTAGAATTATAAATTTAAATCTTGAAGATGAAAAATATGATTACGAAGACAGATTTTATTTAACATAGCTAATTAAGTCTTGCAATAAAAAATTAATAAACATTTTATTTTGATTATACAATAAAGACAAAAAAGACGGAAGGGGTTAGAAGGTATTTATCAATCAAAATATAAGTAAATTTAGTTAATTTTATATTATTTGTATACTAGTTGGAGTCATGTTATTCGCTATTGATAATTGACTGATTGAGTCATAACATATTTAAAGGAGTTATAATAAATAGTAGTTAAAACAATTGATGAAATTCTTTAAGAATCAGAGTCACATTCCACTAAATACACGTAATGTCCTGAAAAATCAAGGAACCTTCTTAGAAAATAAGTTAACATTAATATTGATCAAACACTATAAATAAAGTACGCTTTTGAATTAGTTCTTGATATACATCCTTAATACTGAGTACTTACTTGTTAATTATGAGCACCAAATTAAATAAGTTGTCTCATTATTAAAGAACAAGAGAGTGATCGAACGACCGACAGCTAAACAATTGTACAACCAATATTAGGTATTGTCTAGACTCACTTTATCTATATACGTATAATTTATTAACTGATATTTTATTTTCTTATGTATATTTTTTTTTTTTTTAGGAAAAATGTATTATGATTGGCTGGAACAATTATCTGTCCTCCTATTAATAGCTTAATTGCAGTATTTAAGTTAAGACGACTCACCCTAAGTGCTCTTATCTATTAATTGTCCTATTAATCATGTTACGATAATAGGCAAAATCATTTGGGATATATTTAAATGTTTTTATGTGATAATAAATTTTTAAAAAATTATGAAAATAATTAATTAATTCTTAAATTAATATTAATTTGTACATTAACTCATTTAAAAAATAATAATTTATCTTATATAAAAATTAATTATATCTTAATTTATTTTTATTGTTGCCACATATTACAGTGAAATATGTTACACAATCAAATATAAGTTCCAAGGATTAATTACTATATCATATAAAGAATTATTAGCTCATTTGTAAATATTTCAATTGATATATATATTCTAAAAAAGGTAGGAATAGAATTGTTCTGAGTTTTTTCTTTATAAATTTGAAAGAAAACCCAATGCATTTATTATGAAGACATGTGCTTTGATTATAGCGCATCAAATTAAATTATTAACATTATCTATTAATTTCACTATAATTATTAAATAATCAAGACATGTGCTTTGATAATGAACTATTCATCCGAGTTCAATAAAATAGGTGAAACTCTTATATTATCAACAAAAAATCTTAATGACATCATAAATAATTAGTTAATGACTTAAATACAGAATAAATTCAACGTTACAAATTAATTAAATTTATTTATGTGAGAATGAATTCTTATAAAAACATGGATATCACAAATAAAAAAATAGCAATAACTTATATATTTATAATGTGAATATCTTTAATATTATATTTATTTATTGTGATTTTTTTATAAAAAAAATAATATTTAAAATAATAAAAAGAAATAGTATACTCTAACTCCAGTGGAACAGTGGTGTGCTTAAGGATGAGAAATAAGATGAATATTATATAATCTGGCGGTGGGATTTGATGTATCATATAATTGATATGTGGGTGACCTTACAGGAGAGAGCCACCTGCTCCACTTCTGAAGTTCCAAAATCTAAGATGTCTGTCATGTAAGAGTCTCTTCATCCACAGAGTGCCACCTGGCTTTGACTTTCTCCATATTGGTGAATGTCGATCTAAATGTCTCAAACATTTTACATTTTATGTCTTTTCTGAAGCCGCCTTTTTCCACCCCAAAGTATACCACCACCTTTCCCTTGTTAGTGCCTGCTTCCCTTCTTTTATATTCATGCATTTGCCTCCACTTTCTCATCTTCTTGCCACCATCTAATCTCCCATTCACTGCATGTCCTTCTGTTGTTGACTTTCTGCTGCTTTTCATCCCAGCTTTCCACAATGACTCTTACCTTGACTTGCAACTCTCTCCATCCCTCAATGCCACTTTTCTCAAGAACTCTTTTCTCAGTTCCTGTGTGCCAAGAGCTTTCACTGGATATTTGGCCTTGTGCCAGTTATGGAAGCAGAACAGCAAAGCAATGGAAGAAGCTGATGCCGATCAAAGCAACAGTGGCGGAGGCACCCCCTGATGTTTTGAAAAGTGTGGCTGAAAATGGAGGGGATGGTGTTCCTCAGAAGAAGAAGCTTAGGGTGCTTGTGGCTGGTGGAGGGATTGGCGGGTTGGTGTTTGCTTTGGCTGCCAAGAGAAGAGGATTCGAAGTGGTGGTGTTTGAGAAGGATTTGAGTGCTATAAGAGGGGAGGGACAGTATAGGGGTCCAATTCAGATACAAAGCAATGCTTTGGCTGCTTTGGAAGCTATAGATTGTGAGGCTGCGGAAGAAGTTTTGAGCGTTGGTTGTATCACAGGTGATAGGATCAATGGGCTCGTGGATGGGGTTTCTGGCTCTTGGTAAGTGTGAATTTGAAACTTGTTACAAATCTTTGATTTCAGTACCTTGCTTTTCTTCTTGCTCTTAATGTTTTTGCATCAGATACCTGACTGGTTTTAGTTTATGATTTGTGGATTTGGGTACTATTAGACTTTAGTCCTAAATTATTTAGTTTCAATTTACTACTGTGTTGTGTGTGTTCATCCAAACGTGACAGTGGCCTCTTGTTTGGGAGAAAGATGTGGTAAAACAGAGATTTTGAATTGAACTGCATCAAATGAATGGTTGGCTAATTCAGAGGTGCCAATACAATGTACTCTGATGCTTGACCGGCTTGCTTATTCCGAGGTGTCACTGCCACACAAATTGTGATAATTATGTCAGTGTTTCCAGTAAATTTTTTTTACTAACATCATGTTTGCCATTGACATTGATTAAAGTATTTAGAGCTTTATACATGATGATACTTTAGCTCTACAATTCATTGCACGAGTCTGGTTAACATGTATTGTATGTTTCATTTGCCACAAACTACGCATAAAAAATTTGTTCAATGCTGTTTGAGATTATTCAGGGATTGGTGTAGTTGTGAGAATCTATTTGAAGTGCTGGGCAGTTTCTAAGAACAATTGATTGCTGGAAGAATTTGTAAATGATACAAAAATCTCAACTGATGTGTATATCCCTTATTTGTAAAATTTTAATATTCATTTAGCATGTAACAATAGGATGAAGCAGGTTCCAGAATATATATGCACAGGGTTGATCAATCAGTGTAAAACAGTATTTCTTTCTAATATAAGAATCTTGCTTCCATAATATTTTATATAAATTGAATATACCTTTAAAGGTTTACTTAATGAAATTTTAGCATGTACTATGCCTACCATGAATTGATATATAGTTTGGTATTAGGTACATCAAGTTTGATACATTCACTCCTGCAGCAGAGCGTGGGCTTCCAGTCACTAGAGTTATTAGTCGAATGGCTTTACAACAAATCCTTGCTCGTGCAGTTGGGGAAGATGCCATTTTGAATGACAGTAATGTTATTGATTTTGTTGACCATGGAGACAAGGTAATTATTTAAAGAAAGCTTTTAAGTTGAAGATTCTCCTCATATTGCTGTCATAGGTATATTTGAAGGTTTTCTTTCAAGAACGTGCAATGGAAGAGGTGGTTGAACAATGTTTGGTTTATCACTAGTGTCATCCCGCATTTCACAATTGCAGGTAACTGTGGAGCTGGAGAATGGTCAGAAATATGATGGAGATCTCTTGGTTGGAGCAGATGGGATATGGTCCAAGGTCTTGTTAAATTCTCTTTGATTCCAAGATTTTTTGTTTAGCAAATTCCAAGGTTTACTTATCTGAATACATCAGTGGAATTTACAAAGTTGCTTATGGTAGAAGTATTCTTCTAGAGAATAGTTAGTCACATCCTGTTTGATGTGTGCATGTGAATCTGTTTTCAGCTTTGTTCTTCCAAGTAGAACTTAGAAATGCTGAACTCTTTTATGTCATTCTGTTCTGTAGAGTCCCTTTATGGTCATAACTCATATTTACTCTTTCTTAATACAATCTTAAATGGTATTATTCTGTGAATAGGTGAGGAATAAGTTATTTGGCGAAACAGAAGCTACTTACTCAGGCTATACTTGTTACACTGGTATTGCAGATTTTGTGCCTGCTGACATTGAATCTGTTGGGTAAGTTGGCCGTGATTCATGTCTTGTATGCCTTGTTATCCATATTTATTGGCCTTTCTTTTAGTATTACCTTTTTCATATTGACAAGCTTACTTGAATTTCCTGGTTGGAAGGTACCGAGTATTCTTAGGACATAAACAATACTTTGTATCTTCGGATGTTGGTGCTGGAAAGATGCAATGGTACGCATTTCATCAAGAACCTGCTGGTGGTGCTGATATCCCCAATGGTAAGTGATTTTATTGTGTTTGAGATTTGACATCTGTCAGATCACAGTTCTCCTGATGTTTAATTTCCTCGGTGCTCCATTTATAAACAAGACATAAATATTTGAATGAGAAATGCTAACATCACACTCTCTAATGTATTCTTTTAAACACACTCTTTATTGGCTGAAATTTATTGGACATCACAAAGTTTGTGGGTCTTACTTCTCATTTAACGAGTTTCACATATGATTATATAATTTCCAATGAACCTTGATCAAGGGTAAAGAGAGTGTATCTAAAGCACTCCTCTATTTGAATTTTTGTCCTGGCTTCTCGATTACTGATACTAACTTGTATATATATTATATATAGATATAAGACAACTAAAGCACATTTTATTACTTCATTAATTGAGTACTTGTAACCAGAGAAATAAAAGAAACAGCAGAATAATAGATACTAGATTAGATATTTATTGCCATTCCAATCCCTTAATAATAGAAACAGATAAAACACTTCCAAAAAATCAAATGAAATATCAAATAAATAGGCTAGAGCCCAACACTCTCACTAACTACTCCCACTGCTCCTCAAACTCAGACTTGGGAACATCTACCTTCCTGACAAAGTGGCACTTGATCTTGGAATGTTTGGTTCTTCCATGAAAGAGTGTTTTTTTTTTTGTATGGCAATTGCAGCTTGCCTGTCAAAGTAAATAAAGCTTTGATTGAAACTCTTTCAGCAACTTTCTCAATCAAAGTGATTATTAGAAATGGGATGGATGAAACTCTCACAGTTAGTTTATAGCTTGAGGATTATTAGAAGTGCTCTTTTACCATATTTCTTCCCAACTGGGACATCTGATACAAATATTTACAAGATGGAACATTTGTGAATGGTTCAACATAAAAAATAGTAGGACTTTAATATCATATTTGGAAAAAATCAGTTGTACTCACTCCCAAAAGCATGTTCTCTGAAAGTGTGAAGTTTTATAAGAAGTTTCATGCAACTCCAATGCAGTTCACTCTATTATGATTGAGTGAGCTTAATGCAAGAGCAGCAAGATGTCCTACTCCCACTGGATGCTCTTCCTGGATTACTACAATGAGAAGTCTAACCTAATAACTCCACAAATATACATTGAATACAGTAACTGTGGCACTGAGAAAAAAAGAACTCATATATCTTTATTTTTTACATGATTGCCTCTAAAAAATGATAAGCTATCATGTCTTACTTTTGAATTCTATTTGGCAGGAAAAAAGGAAAGGTTGCTTAAGATGTTTGAGGGTTGGTGTGATAACGTAATTGATTTGATACTTGCCACAGAAGAAGAGGCAATTCTTCGAAGAGACATATATGACAGGACCCCAACATTTACATGGGGAAAGGGCCGTGTCACCTTGCTTGGTGATTCTATCCATGCCATGCAGCCAAATATGGGCCAAGGAGGATGCATGGCTATTGAGGTATAATTCATATATCTTAAATATTGTCATAAAAGGTTAGGAGGTGAAAGGATTCTAAAAGATTTTTCTGATAAAAAGGTCATGAGTATTCCATTAGACTTTCAAATGATTGAACATTTTTTGTGTGTGCTATTCCAATAATTTTGAGTAATCCAAGAGCTGGAACAATGCATAGAGGACATAATTTAGAAGCAATTAAAATCTTGAAAAAATTGCATTGATTTTTTATCCAAACCTTTTCATTAACTTGTAATTTTTAATTTCTTTTAAAATCTGTAGAATTATTACAATATAAATCTATTAAAATCCAAAGAACTTTCAAAAAAATCTTATAAATGACATTCTTACATCGTCTTTCAAATTCTCAGAGTGTTTTAAAATCTTAATCCCATGCACCCCTTTGATAAATGAATGCTTGTCAACTTACGTCCCTAACAACTTCATGAGTTATATATATTCCTTTTACTTATTTTGTGCCTATTATTTCCTCTTTGTTCAGTAGAGAGGAAAGGAATAGAGTGGGTGGAAATACAAAAAGTGAATGAAAATTAGTGAGAAATAAAGTAGAAAATAGAAGTATTTGATTGAAGAGATAGATAGATGAATGAAAATGGGAGAAAAATAGAGTGAAAAGGTATTAGTGGGATCCTTTCTATTACTATACAATTTTCACTCAACCAAACAACCAATCTTATTTTCACTCTCACCTCTTATTTCCATTAAACCAAATAGTGAAGTATGAAATTTATCTTTACTTTTCAGTTAACTTCATCAATTTCATACGTATTTAGACCTGATAAATATCATTGTCCAAGTCTTATGAGCTTTAGTAAACATGACTTTGCATGTAGTCTTCATAACTAAAGCAGTTTCATACATATTTGTACCTAATACAAATGTCCAAGATTTCTCGACTTCCTCTTTATGCTTGTTTTCCTTATAGCTGTTTAAACAACTTTTTTTCCTGCAACTAACCGTCATGTAGAACTAACTAACCCAAAAAAAGAATACATAAAATGAAATGATTTCTTACTTGTTGATGGAATGGACATCAACGTAGTCAAACTATCTATGGAACACTCAAAAGCTAAGGTGAAGTCTTTCTAACTAGTTTCTTTTATCATTACAGGACAGTTATCAACTTGCATTGGAATTAGACAATGCATGGGAACAAAGTATCAAATCAGGGTATCCAATTGATATTGATTGTTCCTTAAAAAGGTAAACAAACATGATAATGAATGCTGAATTTGAATCTAAAGCTACCTTATTTACTTTAATTTTGGAACACATGAGAGAGAGGCAAAGCACTAAGAAATGAAAAATAATGAAGTTTTGGACTTGATATGAACATAGAAATGCTTGCATATATCAACCAATACTCTAGTAGTAAATCTTACATCATTAGCAAATTGGGGTGATTTGATTATAAATCCTTTTTGCTGACTCATAGTATGTATCTTACCCATTCCATTGTTGCTTTAAAGCTATGAAAGAGAAAGAAGATTAAGAGTTGCCATTGTTCATGGAATGGCTAGAATGGCAGCTTTGATGGCTACCACCTACAAGGCATATCTTGGTGTTGGTCTTGGGCGATTAGAGGTACGAATTTCAGTTTTAAAAGTGAGATACGGAAGAATATAGTGATGGTGACTTATCAAAATACCATCCTGTCCACAAATTCATGGTTGCTCTCATTTGCAGTTTTTGACCAAGTTTCGGATACCACATCCTGGAAGAGTTGGAGGAAGATTTTTTATTGACAAGATGATGCCTTTGATGTTGAACTGGGTCTTGGGTGGCAATAGGTAATGATGAAAACCCTCATTTCTTTGCTTTATAAATTTCATCATGATTTGCTGAAGTTTTTATATCTGAGAATATGCAAGATGCATGTTAGAAATTTGAGCCAACAGGTTATTTCTACAAAAGGAAGGGAGGATCAAGAAACTGGCAGTTGTGAGAAATTGTTGAATGTTTGCTTGCATCAATAGCTGTTTAATTCAAATATCTGCTGATCAATATCTACATATACTTTGTTATTTACCAGCTGTTACGGGTAGTGGGGGTAGTAGGTAAAGTTTAGGATGTTACTTTTCTTTTAAAGTTTTTGTGCTTAAGGAGAATATTATTCAACAAAATGGTATCTTCCTTTTCTCATTTTTCTTTAATTCTACAATTGGTATCACAAAATCGAATTATTCTTGAGGGACCTGGTGAGGTTTAAAGTTAAATATCAAACACTTAAACATGCTATTGAGGTAGAGGTCAAAATCAATCTGATAATCAAATCATAGCATAGCCAATATTTGAAGGTCAAAGTTATCATATATGGACAATAAAGGTGGAGGCCTATCTAGATGCAAATGATTTTTGGGAGACTTTTGAGGGTGACTATATGATTCCTCCATTATTAACAAAAATCAAATGCAAAGTGGTGTTTAACCCAATAAATGGTGAGTTGGTTTGGATTGAGTTTAACAAAAGAATTGTAGAAACTCTAGCCAATCCAACTGGATTTTTTTTATTGGGTTGGAGAATGGATTTGTCCGAACTTAATTAAACTTCTCCAGGCTGATCAACAAAAAGAAGAGTAGTAATTTGCAAGGAATTGCCACCAATAACAGCAATGAGAGTTGGTTAACTCACAATAGATGTACATATCACATTACCTATGATGAAGAGTTGTTCAAGGAGTTGAACAAAACAACTGTTTCAAAGGTGATAATAGGTAATAGAGAGTGTATAGCTCTTAAAGGAAAGAGCTTTGTTGCAATGCAGTAGAAGGCTGCTGAGGTACTAAAATTATCACTGAATTTGATATTAATAAGAATTTGTTAAGTATTTGTCAGTTTTTTGCTAAAGGTTACAAAGTTTTATTTGAAGATGAAATGTCTTTTATCAAAGATGTGAATGGGCAAAACTTGTTTAAAGTTGAAATGAAAGGAGAGGGTTTTTCTTTGGATCTAGTGGAAGAAGAACAAGTTGTTGCTTCAAACTCAACTAATGCTACCTAGCTTTGGCACAAAAGATTGTGTAACTTCAATCATGTTGCACGGCTTTATATGAGAAGGAAAAATCTCACAGAAGGCTTGTCATCACTGCAAGAACACTTAAGTAGCTTTGGCAGAACAAAAAGGTTGGAAGGTATTTCAGTTAGATGTAAAATCTGCTTTCCTCAATAGTTATTTATAAGAGGAGATATATGTTGAGCAACTTGATGGATTTGCAATTAAAGACAAGAAGACAAAGTGTATTTGCTAAAGAAGGCTCTTTATGGTTTGAAACAAGCTTCAATGGTTTGGTATAGTAGAGTTGACGTGTATGTACTTAGTTTTGGTTTCACAAAAAGCCCAAGTGAGTCAACTCTTTATGTTAAGTGTTTAAAGGCTAAATTCTGATTGTATCTCTGTGTATGGATGACCTCTTGGTGACAAGAAGAAATGGTGCACTTATTCAGGATTTGAAACAAAGTTTGTTGAAGGTTTTTGAAATGACAGATTGTGGATATATGACTCTCTTTTTTTCTTGGAATGGAAATCAAGCAAGATGAGAAAGAAGTATTTATTTGCCAAAGGAAATATGCAAAATAAATAATAAAGAAATTTCAGATGGAGAATTCCATGAAAGAGTATTTCTGGATATTGCTTTACACTTGGTTCTGGAATATTTTCTTAGGCCTCAAAGAAACAAGATTTGGTGGCGAAATCAACTGCTGAAGTAGAGTTCTAACTGCAGCAGCAGCAGCTGTTAATCAAGCATTATGAATAAGGAAAATTCTAAGTGATCTACAACTGGCTCAAATGGATTCAACCAAGCTGTTTGTATATGATCAAGCAGCAATCACAATCTCTACATTGAAAAGCTAAACACTTCAATGTCAAGCTCTATTTTCTTAAAGAAGTACAGAAGGAAGGGGAAGTTTCATGCTTATATTGTAAAGCAGGGGAATAGTGGCCTGACCTTTTCATGAAGGTACTCCCCATCGGAAAGTTTGAGAACCTAAGAGAAAAACTTTTAGTTTGTTGCTATCGAGGCAAGGAGGAGTGTTGAATGTTTGCATCAGTTGCTGCTTAATTTAAATCCCTAAACATCTGCCAATTAGTTTTGACTAATTTTGTAGGAGACTTAGTTTTTAATATTTTTGTTATGTACTAGCTGTTAAGGGTATTGAGGTAGTAGATTATTTGACTAATCTTTGTATCTAAGCAGATTATTATTCATTTAAATGGTATCTTCCTCTGCCCATCGTTTCTTACTTACGTTTTAACCCTGCAACAATGTAAACATTTTACATGACTAAACCTTTGGAAAATTGTGCAATTTTACTTTCATCATTTACATGAAAACTGGTGCTACTTTGCAGCTCCAAACTTGAAGGTAGACCAATATGTTGCAGGCTCTCAGACAAAGTATGTTGCTCAAATAAAGTTACTTTTGTACTTTGTTTCTAACAATTGATAGCTTGTCTTTTATTGGTCATGTCCATTAGATTTTTTTCTGATCTAGATATTGGGTTTGATTATTTATGAAGGCAAACGACCAGTTACACACATGGTTTGAAGACAACGATGCACTTGAGCGTGCCATTAACGGAGAGTATGTCCATGTCCAAATATGAATGAATATTATATCCTTAGGATAATTTATTCCTTATCTATATATCACGTAACTGTTGTGTCCATCCTTCTATGATATATAGGTGGATGTTATTACCATGTGATGAAGCAGGTTCTGTAAAACCTATATCTCTAAGTCAAGATGAGACGAAACCCTGCATAATCGGGTATGCCTTCAGTTACTCCTACTTACAACGACTTACATATTCTTGTATTCTGATATGCCAAACAGAGTATGTGTTACCACATAAGTTGTTCAAAGTCTTTGGTCGCCAAATTAGTCTTTAAAAATCCTCTTGTTACCACCTCAGTCCTTAAAAAGAAATTGTTATGAAATTAGTCCATGAATTATTGAATTAGTCCTTGAATTTAACACTTAAATAAGTACCAATCAAACTAGTCTTTGAAATTACTAATAGTCATAAATAGAAGGAATAATAATGGTTGATGTTTGACAATTTTAGGGAGTAAAACAACATGTGTGTAATTTCAGAGATTAAATTAACCACTGCTTATGATTGTAGGGACTAATTTATTGTGTTGTGGTTTCTTTTGCTCTGAATCAATCCATGCTTTGACAGGCTTTTGTGATTGCAGGAGTGCACAGCATAAAGATCATCCGGGCAGTTCAATTATAATATCTTCACCCAAGGTAAAATAATTTCTCATGAACTGAACATGGTTTGAAACATAAAGCTTAAACATCATGCAACAACCTTTCTATTTTAAAGGTTTCTCCATTGCATGCAAGAATTAACTATAAGGATGGTGCCTTCTTCTTGACTGATTTGCGGAGTCTATATGGCACCTGGATCACTGAGTAAGTAAACAAATATGAGGCTAATATTTTATCCTAAGTTTAAATTATTTAAAATGCATATTTAATTTCCCTCACATATTTTCAGCAATGAAGGAAGGCGATACAGGATACCTTCAAATTATCCTTCTCGTGTCCGTCCATCTGATGTGATTGAGTTTGGTTCTGATAAGGTAATAGAAAAAAGTACTTTCATTACATAAATATTGCACATTTTTGTCTTGTAAAGCTTCTAAATTATAATAGGTGCATGCTTGAGAGGTAAGAGTAGCCAAACTTTTGAGGCCTTCTCTGCATTAAACACAACCAAGTTTTATACTCAGTAGTCTGGAAACAGCATCACATAAATAATTGAACATTCTTGTAAGTTTTAGCCTACAAAACATTTAGGTTAGGCCTCCACATATCCAGTACTGGTACACGTTGACTTGGGTACTTATCAAGATTATTTTTTTAAGAAATAATTGTGGTATGCCTTAAATTGCTTGACATGTAAAGTTAGGCATGCCTTGAGGTATAGCTAGGCATGCCTTAATCATTGTTGATTCAGGTGCAATAGTCCTGGAAACAGCAAAACATGTAAATAACTGAACGTTTTAAAGCCTCCACTGATCCAGCACTGGTACACGTTAGGTGCACTTGGTATCTTATCAAGATTATTTTAAAAAAAAAAAAAAATTGTAGGTGGGCTATATAGCTAGGTATTCCTCTGGGTATAAGTTGGATTGACTTAATCTTGGTTAATTCAGGTGAAATAGTCCTGGAAACAGTATCATAACATTAAAACAATTGAACATTCTTTGTAACCTATAAACATTAGGTTAGGCCACTCATATTGTGTACTGGTACAAGTTAGGTTCACTAACCTTTTCATTGAATTCTTTAATGAGTACACAAAATTCAGTAGTTAAATACTTAAACTAAAATAATTTTATGAGTATAAAAAGGTCTGTTAAGTAATTTTTGCATAAATCATTTTTGCATTCCTTTAATGTCCTTGTTTGACGATATCAAAATTTGGTTTCAAATGGTGTATTTGTATGGTGTCTAACTATCGAAGTTGTTTGCAGGCTTCATATCGTGTTAAGGTGACAAGATCTGCTCCAAGAGAGTCAGAAAAGGAAGGAACAAAGGCTTATCAGAAAGAATGATTATGTTTATGTTCAGTCACAGTTTGTCTTTATAAGTTACAGAAAAGTTGTACAGCACAAAAATCTCAGTCGTAGAGCCAACATCTGCATTCTTTTAGTGCAGGGTATAATACAAGAATGCCAATCATTCATGATTTGAACATTTTGTACGAACTTCTGATTGTGCTTAAGAGAATAAAAGAAAATTGAGTTCATGAATTGTGCTCGTATGTTGCAATGTAATTTTGCTGGCAATGTTCTTCCATCTCATACTTGACATACAAAAGGCAAACAAAAGGCAGACACTAGCATTTTATCTAGAATGACTCGGATACTTTATTGGATAGGGAATGCCACTGTATAATGGTTTCATTTCATGTCATTGTATAATGGTTTCATTTCATATTCACACGTATGCAGTTTGAATGAAAGTGTAGGGCTATTATTTCTATGAGACTATTAAGGCCAATTATTCGATAAACAAGGTCCAAGTTGTCCCTGCAGCGAGATGGTGACAGACCTTAACCCTAAACGATATACTTTTCATACATTCATATTCACATATCTGTCACATACTGGGAACAAAATAGTGTTTTTTTTGCTCTCCAAATTTATTAATGATCAAAGGCTCTGAATTTACTGTTGAACGTGTGTATTGAATACCTGTATATTATCTGGTATTAGCAGTTATGTGGGCTATTGTTTAGGATCTTTCTGTTTATAATAAAAATATCCTTCTATTACAAAAAAATTATTTAAGCATATAAATTAGTGAACTTATCTGCTTTCACTTTTGAGGAAGTTAAGCTTTTTATAACGCTAAGCCCCTGTGATTGATGTGCCGATCAATTCAACAATGGCCCAGATTAAAATCAAAAGGAAAAGCAAAGCAAGAAAGTGAAAAAGAAGAAGTTTTTTTGTTTATTGTTCGTCTCACAAGATATTTTTACCAAAATCATGACAATCGATATAGAATTTCTTCAAAGATGAATATGAAAGAGATAAAATGATCAAGGAATGAAATTTTTGTATTTTGTTTCAGATGCTAAAAATGAAAGAGTCTGAAACAATCAAGTAGCATACATAGGTAAAAAAGTATTGGTGATTATCCTTCGAGGCTACTATTACTTTATTGAAAATATCTAAAGTCTATTTAAATATCACGTTACAAAACTTATAAGTGCTTTAAGAACCAAGAAAAAAAAAGCATAATGAAGGATGAAGTTTTTGTTGCAAGATAAATTGCAAATCAACTAAGGAGAAAAAAAAACATAATGAAGAATATTGGAGATCTTAAGTTAACTAGAGATTTCATAGTATATAAATGGGTATCTTAACAAATATCTTAACTAGAAAAAAAATCTTCCTTTCAATGTTGTAGAAAACTTGATCTCAGCCATTTTAAAATTAAGAATGAGACACAAATTATTGATGAAAATGGAGTCAAAATTTAGGAATTGTAATGGAGAGCTCATTATTATTGAAAGAAAGGTATTGTAGCCACTGAAAGTTGAATAAGTACAAAATTATTTTTTTATGTTTTGCATGCAATTAATTTTTTATGATTGAGAAAAACTTGCTAAGTGTGAGTGAATTAGTTTATTAGGGATTTAAGGTCATCATGTATAAAAATATTTGATTAAAGATTTCAAATGGTAGAGAAATATTTAGTACCAAAACGAGAGCCACAAGTTTCTCATTTGTTCAGAAATCCTTAAATGCTCAGAACTTTCAAAATATTTGTTCAGACATCCTTAAATGCTCAAAACTTTGAAAACAGTTAGTCTTTTAACATGGGTATATTTCGAGTTCACACTCATGTTTGAAGAGATGTATAATTTATGACGTGGAATTGGCAGAAAGGACTAAGGAGGGTTTATGTACAAGGTTTGGAAAGTGAATAAAATTTTGAAATAATAATTATGGTAATGCAGAAGAAGAAGAAGTAATCAATTGAATAGGCCCGTGGATGGATACATATCAAAAGTACAGATTTATGTGTTGATGGTTTAATAATGGTCTGAGATTGGTTTTGTGTGTTGTGAGAGCATGATGAGATTGAGAAAGCATAGAGGTGGGAGAAGGATTGAAGCATGGAGCTGGACCTACAACTAATAATGCAGAGTAGTAGAAGAAATTAGACATGGCATGGTAAAAACACAAACCGTATAGCAAAGGACAATGTTGGAAGATTCGACAAGGTTGGCTTAATGTCAACAAGGAACAGTCACCATCCCTCAATTCTTCACGTTGTGCAGTGATGTCTCCCTTTGCATGAACAAAATGGAAGTGAAGGATCAAAGTCCAAACTAGGAGTGTGAGAGGGGGTGAAGTGGTGGCCACTACCATCACCCTCTCTCTTCCAGACAAGATAACTTGGATTCAGCCTCACCACCACCACCGTCCATGCTCACACCTCCCCATCACATCACTCCTTTCTACTCTTCAATTTCAACTATGCATTCATAAGCATGGCTAGGATTCAATGAAAGGGTATGTGGAGCCTACAAAGGATCCCAACTCTGGGGTTGGCAACCTATGTAGCACGAATACTACACGGACACTGATACGATACGGACACTGATACGATACGAACATGAATACGTAAAATCTTTAAAATGTAGAACACGGGTACACAGATCTATATATTATATAATTATGAATTATATAAATTGACAATAAAGATTTATGTGCACAAGTATGTTTCAGATTATTTTTTGAAGCAGAAAGATGTTTTTAATAACTGATTCACCAATATTTGTTTCTTATTTTTATAATCATAATAACAACTTATATAATAAAATTTGAATTTTTAAAAAATTAATGTATTTTTTTTTAAAAAAATTGTGTTAGAATCGTACTAGATTTGTCAGAAATCTAACAAATACTTTTTGAATTGAACACTTCACAGATACATGTCCTACATGTATCATACAAGTGTCGGTGTCCAATACACTAACACATCATTTAAGAGAAGTGTCTGAGCTTCATAGTTGACAACACACTCATCATAGTCATGTGCCACCTTAATAAGAATAATTCTATATTTTTTCACAATATATATTTCTAATCAATCTTCTTATTATACTTTTGTGTAAATGTTTGAATAGGAAGATACAACTACACAACATTTTTTCTTTCTGAGTATTTATGATTATGATGAGAGAGGTACATGGACTGAATAAATCATCAAGTCTTGGCCTGTCACATGAATGATGGGAGAGAAAGGTGATGAGTGATCAACGGTCAAGTTCAGAGATCACATAAAAGACAAATAAAGAAGTCCAATCTGCACTGCTATGACCGTTGGTGGATGCATTTATTGATTGCAGCATTGCAAATTCATTCTGTTATCTAAGTTGGAAATGCAAGGATAGTGTTACTGTAGTTACAATTTTTGTCTTTTCCATTTTCTGTGTTATGTTCTACTTCTACTGCCATTCACCATAGTACAAATACTATTTTCTTTTTTCACTTCTTTTTCATTTTGCTGTTATTCCCTTTCATAACTTTCCCATAATTATCATCTTCGACACAAACCTCAATTTTTTCAGTTTTAAAATTATATATAATACTTGTACGCATGCTGTTTGTAATAAAAACAAAATTAAGTAGTTAATACAAAAATTATGACCCCAAAATTTATTTATATGATCCATAAGTTCACCACCAACACCGTACTCATGGTGCATTATCAGATGTAATGTTTATGTTGTCTATACATGTTATGTGCAACTATAAAACCTGTCACTTCTACCCAAAAGATGAAAATGAAACACCACCACTTTAGAAAAAAAAAGTCACTTGCAACTTTATTATAGAAAGATTTTTGTTTATAATTTATTTATTATTAATTTGAATTATTAGCTTTTAAGTTTTTTACTTAATAACTTCATTTGATTTTGACACAATATTAATGTGGTGACGTGGATAGTACCCATTAGAGCTATTTGAATGCATGGTCTTGAGTAATAGTCTAGAGGGAACACATAGTCACTTAAGAACAAAATAGTTCTTCTCTGTTTTTTTTCTTGTGACTATAAGACATTTTCTAACTGATAATTGTGACTATTTTGATATGTAAAAATAATGTAAGTAGTCTTTTTCAGTGTGAAAAAATAGGAGCATAATTCCAACCTTTTAATAACTCATTTAAAAAAATCAATTTTTTACACTATGTAATATTTTTTATTGAATTTTTAATTTTTAAAATTTATAGTTCGGTTAAATTTTTTTATTACATAGATTATATATATAAATTATATTAATTTAAAATATTTAAAATATATCTTTTATATAAATTAAAATGAAAATAGTGTATAATTTTTATAGTGTATTAAAATATAAATGATTTGATCTTATTATTATTTAATTTTTAAAAATATTTATATGAATAATTACAATGATAGAAAACTACAATTTAATGGTTAAATATATAAAAATGTTTATATAAAGTAAAAAAAGTTGTTAAATTTCTAAGTCCGGTATGTTAGGCTGGTAAAAAAGTTATATCAGAAGAAGAGATTATATACCTTACAGGCGTTTATGTTTCCAATTATGTTAATGATTGTTTCTTACAAAATAATTAATATGTATCAATCTAATAATTCAAAAGATAAGATATGCTCTTATTTTTTAGTCTAATTAATTCTTATTTATTTAAATAGATAGTAACAAAATTCCAAAAGATATGCTGTCTTCTTTAATTATTATATTTTAGCTTAATTGCTTTATTAAAATAAAAGAATAAAAATAAAAATTTGTCCTCCAATACTTATCTCTCATTGTTACATTGAGTTGAGGTTAATTGTTTTGATTCTCTTATACTAGTTATGTTTGAAGAAGAGAGAGTAGTTTGATTAATTTAAGGTTTTTTATGATATTAAAATATAATTGATGTGACAGATAATGAATAGTGTGTGTGGATATGTTAACATTGAATAATATGTAGTAAAGTCCAAAAGTAATTTGAATTGAAAAGTGGGTGAAAAGGGGCAATGAAATATAAATAGAAATGCTCCTCCACATGAGGACCTGCCCCTGTGTCTGGTTTAGATGAGATGCTCCCCAAAATGTTTACAAAACAACCAAATTAAGACAAACAGCTAACAAAAAAAATACAAAATATGAGTTTCATTGCATTTTTCATCACCCAACAAAATGTTTCAAAGTTGAGTGGAAACAGCTACGAAGTTTACAAAAAAACGGTGATGAAGTGAGCAAACACAATGGTTTGGGACATCAGAGGCCACAGTCACGTGCCCCCTCTTTCCTCCCTCCCTCCTCTTCAATTTTTATTTCCAAATTTTCTACCTCTTTTCACACAAAACAAAATCTATTTTTACTCAACAAATTCCAAACAACAATATTTTTAGCTTTATCTGATAATGTATTAGAGAAATGATAAGTTGGGATACAAATAAAGAAGTGGAGAGATATAAGTTCTAGAGATTGGAACTTGAAGAAACAAATACTTCTCTTGAGAAGAAGAAATATACTTCACAACTCAAGATATCACATTCAATGAGACATGAATAACAATGATGTGTGAGAATAGTTTTTTTTTTCTTTTTATGTAATTTTCTTATTGTTGGGACAATAGTCTCGTGCCTTGATCTTGCGTTACACCATAAAACTATCTCAGAACAGCCATTGCCAATGATGTTGAGGAGTGTGGTATAAGAAAATTCAGTGAACATGAAAACTATATACATTGGAGGAGCTGGAATGTTCTAGAGCTAGTAAGGTTTAGGATGTATTAAAAGAAGATGCAGAAAACATAGTATTGGGGGAGATGGATTTGATGCCAAAGGATCGTTGAAGTTAGGGGGATCGACATGATCCCCAAAACATTTGCACGGGAAACAAAGACACAAAAATATAAACTACAGTAACAACAGTAATTTTTATGAGATGTCGTGTTATTAACATTTGAGAATCTGAATCTAATGTTAGGCTACCTGATGCAATGAGAGAAGTCCTTGTTATGACATAATTCAACGGCTAGTTACTTAATTTGAGTATGGTAACATGAAAGGGTTAATTAAAATATTAGTGGAAAGGTGTGGAGACAATTTTGAAATTAGAATGTTACTTTGGCATAAAAGATAAAGTTTAAGATGATTTGATTGGATGGTAATACTACTAAGATGTTGTACTATTATTGCTGTTTTATTTTTGTCGGTATTTTGAGCGTGCAAGCCCATACATACATTGCATGCACATCCTTTTCCAAATTCCAAGGAAAGTGAGGTTCAGTAAAAAGAAGGGGAAAAAATTGGCGTATCTCTGTGAATGAATGACATTGAAATTGAAATTAGAGTGAAAAGAGGTCTTCCTAATCCTGTAATGTGACAGATAAGTGGGAGTTTGATTTTCATTCCTTGGGCTGTGGTGTTGTGTGGCAGATAAAACGACAGCACCTCAAGCATTTGGTGCAGTGGCATTGGATGGGATATGAGACCATGCTCACCTGTGCTGTGCTGCTGCATCTTCATCTTCATCTCATTGGAGGGAGGCTCACCTTTCAATTCAAATAAAATAACTATACGTACAAGTGCAGTGAGTCCAGATACACACGTGCACCTGTGGTGCCCATTTCGAAACCAGAGCAAGTAAACAAAAATAAATCAAAACTAAGGTATTCATTTTACTGTGCACAAAACTTCTCAACTGTTCAACATTTATTATCAACTTATACCATATATATATATTTATATAAAAAAAGATGATCATCAAGTAGTGTAATTTGAAACCTCTTTCATCTATTTTGTGCACTTTGTTTTCATAGTACAACGCGTTTCCCCAATTCTCCTTCTTTTCTAACCCAAAAGAGGGAAAACCAAACCCGTAAAAATTAAAATTAAAAAGTGTGGGTAAATTTATTCATCCAGTTTCCCTCTCCCAAGTATCGTGTCTTGACCGGGAAACCGACTGAGCCAGTTTCTCGATCCTCTCCGCGAGTTGAGGTGACAGCTTCTTGGCCGGTTTCCGCTCCTTCTCGGGTCGAAAATCGAACCCCAAAGCTTCCGAAACTTCTTCGGAGCTCCACCCAGCTTTTCGGAGCGAATCCGAAAACCTATCTGCTTTCAAAAGAAGAGCATCCAACAGCGCTTGATTATCCAACACCACCATCTCTCCCTCGAAGAATCCAGAAGCCGAAACCGAAACCATTTCGTTTATATCTGATTCGCTCCAGCCACCCGCTTTCAAAACCGACCCGATTTGTCCTATGTATTCTTCCACCCAACCCGGGACTTTACTCCGTGGCATCTCGAAAAACCTCTCCGGCGATGACGACGCCGATAACGACAACGAAGACGACGATGAGTTTCTCCTCCGCTTATCCGTGGCGGCGTCAGTCCAGAACTCCACCCACCGCGGCGTCCTCCCGCCGGCGTCCAGGCTCCGCCGCGAGAACCCTGCGGAAACAGGAACGCCGGTTGATTTCTCGCTTACGGATCGCTGCTTCTTGAAGAGTATAGGTTCCGCTTCGGAGCACCGGAAAAGCGATTCGCGGTCGAAGAAATCGGAGAGATCCAAGCCGCAGCAGAAGATTCTGTTCTCGTCGACGAAGAAGATAGGGTTTCCGGCGAGGGAGGGATTGGAAGGAATGTAGCAATGGTTGAAGATAGGAATCAACAGCGGTGCTCTCTTCAGCGCGCTCCGCGCCACTCGCAGCGCCTTCTCCGGCTCACACGGCCTCGGACCCCACGACTTCGACCACACCGCGTTCCTTGCGATCTGGAATGAAATCGCTGCGATCGGAAGGTCCAGCGACGCGCGCAGATGCAGTCGCGCGCCGCCGGAGCGCCAGTCCGGGAATCCCGGACCGACGGGAAGCCCCGCTGCGAGGACGGCGCGGAGGTCCGGCGGGAAGACGAACCCGAACTCAGCCTCGGCACGTGCGAACTCGGCGTCGGAGAGACCATGCTGCACGTGTATGCCCGATTCCCGAAGGTGGTTTATGACCTTATCTGCCAAGGAAGCGAATGAAACGACGCCGTTACGGACCGGTACAGACGAAGGTGCTGCTGCTCGAGCCGATAAACGGCGCAGACCGGCTACATGGGCCGGGTTTAGACCGGTCATCCTCCGGTCCACGTCCACCATTGCAGTTATATCGAAGAAGAGTAGTGATAATCAGTGTGCTTTTTCTCTTTCTCTTTGGTGTCTTAACACACAGAGGACTTCAACTTCCATACCTCTTTAATTTATAGCACCAAAACGGTGGACCCCACTTTTGGATTTCTTTTCGTTTTTTTTTTTCTTTCTCATAACCCATGCTTTGTCGTAAATGGTAAATAGGAAATTCCAAATTGCAGGCGTGATATGATATAATAGCTGTTGAGCAACGGTTCATTCAGGAAACACCTGTAAGTGAGTCAGTCTATTTTTTTTTATATTATTATTATTATTATTGGTTATGTATTCCTTTATCAATGGGAACGTCATTTTTTGCTACTAATCTTTTTATCTATCATAATCCCTTCATCTTTTTTAGCTAGATTAGTTGTGCTTTTCTTTTTTGGTGATGAAGATAAATATATTTGATGTTATTCTTTTCACTATTTGGTTGTTTAAGATTATTATTATTATTATTATTAATGTTAGTGAGTATGCATGACCAATGTTTGGCTCACTAGCAATCATGGGTATGTTTGGTGGGGGAACCTAAAGTTAAGCACACAATAATCATGGCTTATTGCTGTGTTTGTGTTGTACTCTAACGTTAATCTCTGTTTTTTGTTCTTTGTTTCATTTTTGTTTGCGATCTTTTTGTTTTTGGGGAGGTAGAAGAAACATGAAGAAAAAGTTATATTGAAGTAATCATTAGTGATTAAGAATTAGCTTAACGAGGTGTCCCTGAAATAGAGAGTATGGTGAAGTCTTGCAATTAAGTGGCCTCCCATCCCAAGTACCAATATCTATTTTACACATGATCATGATGAAACTACTATGTTTGGCGTTGTTAACTCCCATATAGTACCAGTACTATTTTTCTGTTCAACTATATATTGTCATGTTTTTCCTCTGCCTCTACCAAAATTAATAATGAAACCTATAATTTATTAATACGCATAATTAGTTTCCATGTTCACTGCATTTTCTTATACCACACTCCTGACCTTAATTACTCATTCCCCCTTAACTTCCTTGCAATGGTTGTTCCAAGGCAAGATCTAGGTATGACGCTATTGTCAACGGGTAGATGTTGAAGTACAGCACAAAAGTATGACTACACAGATGTTGCCTTCCCAACAATAATAAAATTGCATAACAATGGAAAACAAATACATTATTAGTAAATCTAAATAAACCATTAAACACATTACATTATTTTTTTTATGGATTAATTGATAATCTACTAGACAATATTATTAAACTACTTAAAAAACATTATTCAACTTTTTACTTTTTTTTATCTTCTTCACATCATTGTCATTCACCTCTCATTGAGTTTTTACTTGTGAAATATCTTGTTCATTCAAATGAAGTTTTTTTTGTCTTTTTAAGTACTAACCTCCACAACTTATATCTCTTCACTCCTTCTTTATTTCTAATAATGTAAAACAATACACTTATCTATTTGTGCTTTAAATTTATCGTTCTCAACATTTGCACAAAACACCAAATACATATTATAGATTACTTTCGCGTCTCCAAATATCAAATATAACTAATATTGAAAGATCAAATACACCTCAACTCAATGTTAAAAAAAAATATTGAAGAATCAACTTAAATGTTATTTTACTTCTACCTTTAATTCGATAAAGTAATTAAATTATGATATAATAATTAAAGAGGACGACATTATCATTTAAATTCTTTTTAGCATTTAATTAAAAAAAATAGGCTAACAATAAGAGCATATAGCTTATGCTTTGAATCATTAGATATTTTTACAATGGCACTAATACATAATAGTTATTTTAAAACAATAATTAATATAGTTGGAAACTTAAACCCGTATAAGGTATATAATTTCTTTCTGACAATTTTTTTCATGAGCCTAACCTACCAGTCTTAAAAATTTAACAACTTTTTCTTACTTTAATAGTGCAAACTTTTATAAATCTTGAAAATTATTTCACATATTTATATTTAATAATAGGTCTTACATTAAATAACAGGTCAAAATGCAAATAATTTCCAATGTTATCTTTAATTAAAATAATTAAATATAATTTTCACCACTCCAAGAAAATATATATATATATATATATATATATATATATATATATATATATATAAAAATATATATATATAAGTTTCATAAAATATTAT